>WLWD01003433.1_pt1 | contig 53546 bp, 25 predicted proteins | sample 6712731 | NCBI WGS metagenome assembly WLWD01 (sample SAMN12718690, study PRJNA576275) | sponge metagenome | isolation source: marine sponge | host: Mycale hentscheli | place: New Zealand: South Island, Marlborough, Capsize Point | collected 2014-11-01
GGAGTGAGGGGGTGGGAGGGAGGAAGGGAGAAGATAATAATACTAATTAATTAATAAAAATAACAATAACAAATATTAATACACCTTGTCACTATGCCAATCAAAAAAATGGTCAATAATTGCACTGACTAACAGTATTGGCCGATGGAATGACTGAATAACAGACTGACTGATTGGCTAACTTACTTTGACTTAATCACTCACTGACAGACTGATTGACAGACAGACAGACTTACAAACTGGCTGGACTGACTGACTGACTGACTGACTGACCAATTGACTAACTTATGGATGGACTGACTGACAAACTGATACAAACTGACTCACTTATGGTCTGACTGACATTTGATCGTCTATTATCATTATTTTATCTATGTGAGTGTTTCTTTATTATTGAAGTGTTCTATTGAGATATATCAACCTTAAAGCATACAAGAAAATCATCAACATAAAATGCTAACTCTCATTGTGTGGAGAGAGTTGGCAAGAGGTAATCAAATCTCTTCTTTCTTTTAAAATTCGTGCTGTACAATGTAAAGCATGATCATACTATAGGGGGACAAATTTCTTTCATTCGAACCAAAAAAATATGAAGTTTCCATCACCTAAACCAAACTAATCATAATATTGAGATAGCAAACCTGAGGGTCAAGCACGCATTATTGTGTAGTGGGTGGAAGAATATGGCTGAGGAACCTTCTGTGGTACTAGTTTGAATGTCCAGTTTTTTTTTATGAATGCATTATAAGTGGTCAGACGAAGTGTTGACAGCTAATGGGTGGTATGATAATGAGGTAACAAATAATTTTTTTTAAAGAATTGTGCTACACAATGTAAAAAATTGTGATTTACAAGTTTCTTCCTTTGCTAGAAGACAATGAATACATGATTCTAGGTCATCCAAAATGTTTTGAATCTAAAAATTGTTGTTTTTCATTATTATTATTTTTTGGTTCACAGTTTTATTTTAATACCTACTGTCAACAAATACATATTTACTACAATGTGTTTTCAAATGATACACAACACTCATAGTTATTTTTATTGTTGTGTAGAAAAATGTTAAGATCTAATTAATCCATAATGATATTTTATTAACTTACTCATAGTGTATCGAATTGATTTAATTTGTGATATTAGCTGTAATAATTTTTGTGGCTTCACTGCTTTTAATGAGATTCATCCTTTATTATTATACATGAAACTAATTATTATAGCTATATAAATTCTGACTTGAAGTTACCAAAAAAAAAAGAAACAGTAGTCAGCGTAGTTAGGTGATGGTATTGACCTCATAGCCTCAAGAAACCTATCTGCACTTTCGTGGTAATCTTGAATAAATGATTGGTATATTGATTACATGTAGCCAGAAATATTTTTAAATCATTTTAATCGTTTGTGTGAAGGATGTAGTCATCTTGTGTTACGTAGTTCCTTTATGAGATGACCTTCATGTATTAAACTATAGCTATTAACCTGCTTCTCAATTAATTTCTAGTCAGTTAAACTGACTATTATAATTTTTTTTACAGTACTGAAACAATGACTGAAGGGCAACAAAAACTCATGAAGTCAGACTGATCAAAAGCTGACTTTTTGTGAATACTTTTACTTGATGGAAATCACATACAAACAAAAGAACACTTGATGGTATACATGGTATTCCCATTGTCACTAGTTGTTGGTCACTAAAGCAAACCTGTTTATAATTATAAAAAAGTTGGATTATAATATGTAGTATACAGTGTACCTTAAATATCTTTTCTGCATCATTATGGTAACAATTACAGTAACCTTTTTTATTTATCAAATGTACTTGTCCAGGCTTTGTAAAGTACTAATGTTGTTTAAATTCTTGTCACTCTCACAGGGCAAAAACTTGAATTTCCTGTAGGAAATTTCATGTTTCTACACTTTTCTGGTAGAGGATAGGGCTAAATGTCCTAGTGCAGGGCATTTAGCTCTATGGGAAAGGTAGTGAAAGTAGGAAATGCCCTAAATACGTGACTACAAGAAATTCAATTGTATGCCCTGTGTTTGTCTTGTTTTCTATTTATTGTTTCACTTATTGTCACGCAAATATGGAACAAAAGAAAACAACAACCTATTCTTCTCTATTCTGGATAATAATGTGAAGTATTGCCTGTTTTTCTACATCTAGCTATGTACAATGTAATCATAAAAAATCCAAAACATTAATACAACTTATGAAGAAGTAGATGTGCTAAAATAATATTGGAAAAAGTAACCTGTGTAGAAGCACTGGGTCCTATAGGTTGCTTTTGAAATATTGGCTACTGCCATTACTACATGACCTAAAAACTTCAGCACTTAGCTATGCAGAAGATCTCCAGTTGGAAGAGGAGGATCAGGTGATATGGTCGACCTGATCTGCGGTCAACCTGATTCGTGGTCAGTTTCATGGTCAACCTGATTGTGGGCAGTTTCATGATCAACCTGATTGTGGTCAGTTTCATGGTCAACATGATTGTGGTCAGTTTCATGGTCAACCTGATTCTTGGCCAACCTGATTTGTGGTCGTCAATTAAACTGAATACATCTTTAGATGATCATGACTCTGAAAAGTTTGACTGCAATCTTTAATTAGCTACTAGCTATTAAATTTCCAACTAAGCTACAATTAAAAGAGCATTGGCATCTAACCTTTATACTTTATCTACTCTGAAATTTGTATGGAAAATTATAACAGAAGAAAAAAAGAAGTCTTCTCTAATGACGAACAAAATGATAACATGAATGATACACATATCAACTTATTCTCTTGTAATGCAGTCGTGTGGAATGGTATAAATTCTCACCACTAATACTGAACCCTCTGAAAATGTGGAGAATGCAGTTTTAATTGATTTACAAATTTGAAATCATGCAAATAGCAGCAAAGAGCAAAATGAATTATAAGTATACCAACATTATGATTTAAAGGTTAACCAACAGAATGAATTATAAGGTAAACCAACAAATACAAAAATTTCACTGCATGGGAAAGAAGGCACCGAAAATATATATAAGTCATCATTTTCATCTATAATATGTCATGTATACATGTTTGTAGTTAGTAAGCAAATGAAAAATAACTAGTTCATCAGTGTAACGATGGTGAAATTGTCATTTTTGGTGGAAATATATACTCTGACCCCTCACCAGTTTCGTAGTACATAGGACTTACTGTACCGGATACAAAACCACTGTCTGAAATATCAAGTGAACTACTAAACCATTCTGGTGTAATGTTAGCTTTCTCAATTTCGATTCCGTTGGTGACACTTTGGCCACGGTCATTATCATCTACTTGACGACAAGAGATACCAGAGACACTATTACTGCCACTCTTACAATTTTCGAACTTGTGTCCAATTTCACTGCCAATATATTTGATGTAATTTGACTCACGAATTCGGTTTAGAATGTTATCATCTTCATCATCAGTATTATCACCATAATCACCATCATTATGTAAGGGATCTTCATAGCTAGATAGTTCTGCCTGACTAACTTCCTGTGAGTAGTATTCTAATCGAAATGAATCATTCTTCTTGAATTCAAAATTTTCTGGTTGTTGCTTACTTTGCTCTGCTCTCTCTTAATAACACATGCTCTCCTCTGATGACAGTATTCTGTCAGTATTATAGTTGTCTTTATAATCTCTCTGTAGGTAGTCCTTATGTGAATGCTGAAGTATGAACAGAGTCAGAGTCAGACGAATGATAATAATAAAAGGCATAAAAATACTGAGTTGAGATTTTGCCAAAGTGTGAGGAAATGGATAATTAGGAATTGTTAATTTTATCTGCAATACAAAGTTAAATAAATTAATTAAGGTAGTAATAGCCATTAAGTTTTATTTTAGGCTATCCATCCACAAGCCATTCTGAGATGTTGAAGTAGTTACTTACATTCAAGTCATCATGTAATATTGGTGATGGAATGCACAAGTCCTGGAGTGCCTTTGTTGAAACATATCTATCAAAAAAAGTATCATATGATAAATTTTGGTAAGCAAATGAAATATAACTAGTTGAAATTGAAAAATTAACACAGCATGAGAATTAGTTAGTGTAGTATGTTCAATTGAACACATGCATTCATCATTTTATAAAAATAGCTAGTGATGTTCTTCAACACAAATGGCGAGTGAGCCATTGTGCACAAGTACTTCAAAACTATCTAAATTACCATGGTTCCCCTCTCCTGATCCCTTCCTTCCTGACCCATCTCAGGTTTTCTTATTCCTTTCAACTCATTAATTATATTCTCCTCCTTTGTCTATCTCTCCTGCTCCTCAGTATCTCTGTCCTATCTGTGTATTTTCTTTTACTTCTCCATTGAAGCAGTTACATCAGTCAGCCTTTTCTATTTTTCTTGACCCTTGTGTTCACCTGCTTCTCTGCCTAATTTGTGGTGGATTATTGTTAGCTACTGTAGGTGAACACTCTTCCCAACTGAGTTCAGTATCAGAACTTCTTGTTGAACCTACTTGCAAGTATCAATTACATGTCAATTCAACAGCATCTACATCTACTGATTCACTGCACATGCTATTATATCAACTTATAGCTAAAAACCTAATTTAAACAGCAACTGACTTAGAAATAGCGTGTAATAGCAACACTGAGAGTTTGCACCTGAATTGCTCTTGTTTAAACAGTAATTTAAAATATCTAAGTTTTTTTTAATCACTTGTATGAAACTTCATGAATTCTATTCTTACTTGTAGTTATAGAAGTTTTAGACTCTGAAGTGGAAGTAGTAGTGTGCACAATTCCTGTAGTGTCTGCTGTCTCATTACTGGCTGCACGTAATGTTGTTGTCGATGATAAAACAGTGAATTCATTTTCTGACACATTGCTGTCAATGCCTTTCTTGTTCATCTGTAGAAAGAGAATAATATACAAGTACAACAATGCAACAAATGATTACGTTGATCATAAAAAAATGTTCCTAATGCTGGTCTATGTTGGATACGTCATGGACTTATGAACTAACAATTTGTTTCCTTGTTTCTTATATGTTTCCATGCTAGATATCTTCACAATGATATTTTTAGGTATGTGACCCGTGAGATCTCACGATATCACAAAGTGTTATCTCATATATTTTCTTAGATAGAAACATATTAATAATTAATAGTACAATGTACACATTACTATTGCACTGACTGGAACTACATGCTACATAAACAACTTTGTGTTGGTAATTAGAGACAATGTCGGCACTCACCCTACTGACGACCCATACCTCATTCAAGCAACTTGCACACATATAACTTATGATTCATACCATAGTGATCAGTTTCAGGGCTGGTGGGAAGCAATGAATTGATGCAAAAAGCTGAATTTGACCACACTTAAAACCACACTGCAATAATAATCTAGTGCAGTATTACTAGTTACAACGTCAAAAAATAGTGACTCTATTATATAGAACAAAATAGTTAGAAAAATGTTTTTATAAAAATATATTAACTATGAAAAAAAATCCAAAAATATTATCTTACGTATGTGAATGACAAGAACATGATGAGATCCTTTACCGAATAGTTGAAGTTATTGTTTGACTTCTTTACTTTAGTTATATCGCTATGAACGGGTAAGTACAAGCAATTTCTCTCACGAGTAAGAGTTTAACAGTTGTCATTCAAGTCCTGCAGGGTCTACAGATTTTTTTTTGTTAGCTAGGATCTCTCAGGCTATACAGCCAAGATTTGATGCTACGGCTAACAATGTTACCGTAGTTGCATTTCCTCCAGCCCTGGTTATGCCTTTTATGTGAATGACTTTTATGATTCGAGTATAAAGATAAGTTGTGTGAGTATATAGAGTTTCCCCTTATTATGAAAACAGCCCAATAGCTGCATCAGTGAAGAGAATAATGCAACTGTGTCACATAAAAACAACAACGTAATAAAAAGTGAGTTTAGTGACTGCACGAGTAGTTATGGCATGTCTGAAGATGACTGCTTTATAAATAGTCAGACCCTCAAGCTATAAATAGTATTAAAGCTTAAGTGATGGATAGTCTTTCACTAATAATTCTGTGTGGTATTTAGTTTCTCTGTCATACTAAAAAGTTAGTTAAAGCCGATACATCCAATGAAAGATAACAGCTTAAAATGCCCCAATAAATTGTAGCACCAGGAGAAAGATTTGAGATAAATTTGTGGTCAATATAAAGATAAAATTAACTATCATAGCTATTTTATGCTGACCAATACAGTTTGTACTTTTCTCTACAATGCACTACTAGAAGTGTGCTTGAGCACAAATGGCGAGCGAGCCTTAAACTACACTATTGTTATTCAAACTACTAAAATAAAGTCGAGTTGTTAAATTACGCATATAAGGTAAAGGGGATTCAATGCCATAGTAACCACTCCCCTCAACTATTTGAATTGAAAAAGAAGCAACAAAATCAAGTCACGTTATTTAAAATTTTCTCTGTGATATTCTTAATAGTAGTTGTAACGCACAATACTTTCACACAACTGAACATACCTACGCAAGACTTACTTTCGTGGTTCGTCTAGTGGACAATGAATTGTCAAGTAAATGCTGTTGAGTAGGTCTTATAACTGTGACAAATAGCGCATTAACTTACCACCGCCACTAACTCGAATAGAAATGGAGCTCCCATAAGATTTTGAGTTTTAACTGCACCCGCAAAACAATTCAAAGCCGTAAACAATTCAATTTGTAAGGTGATACGGGTAATGGTCGCAAAACCAGAGGATTCTGTTTAGTGAAGTTTGGGACGGGGTCGAACGCCGAGCGAACACAAAAATACGGAGGGTCAAAGTACAAAATGACATACATACGTCCAAACATATATATAAATAAACAAACATCCCCGATTTTCGATTGTGTTACCCCTGTAAGTGTCTCGCTCGCTACGCTCGCTCGCCAATTAGCATGCAAGTTCGAAGCATTATTGGAGCAAACGAGACACTACTAGTGGTGTGCTTGAGCACAAATGGCGAGCGAGCCTAAAGACTATACTATTTTTATATGAATGATTTTGACTTCTAACACTGAAGCTATTTTAATTTAGCATACAGGGTAAAGGGATTTCAGTGCCATAGTAACAACTCTCTGCAACTGCTTGGAAGGAAAACAACAACAACAAAACAATACACGTTATTTAAAAGTTTTCTTTGTGATATTCTTTAGCTAAGTAGTGGTTGTAACACACAATGCTTTGACACAACTGGACATGCACCTACACAGATTTACCTTCGCAGTAGTATAGTGGACAATGTATTTTCAAGTAAATACTGTTGGGCACGGCTTATAACCATGACAAAGATCCATTGACTTACCACCGCCACTAACTCGAATAGAAATGAAAGTCCCTTAAGTTTTCAAGTTTGAACTGCACCCGCAAAAGAATTCAAAAAGGTAAACAATTCCATTTCTAGGGTGATACGGGTACTGATCGATAAACCAGAGGATTCTGTTTAGTGCAATTTGGGACGGGGTCGAACACGGAGAGAACACAAAAATACGCGAGGGTCAAAGTACAAAATGACATACGTACGTCCAAACATATATACAAATAAACATCCCCGATTTTTTCATTTTTACCCCTGTAAGTGTCTCGCTCGCTACGCTCGCTCGCCAATCAGGAGAATATGGGTGATTTATTTGTTTATATACGTGTTTGGACGCACTTATGTCAAAAGTTACGGTGAGTGGTTACATGGCATTGAAAACCCTTTACCATATGTAATTACAAAAATAGATTTTTTAGTGCTTTTCAGGTCATTTAGATAGTCAGAATGGCTTATTTTAAGCTACCATCACTCTGGAAAATTGAGGTAAGAAAGAAATTTCATTAAAAAAGAAATTCCAGTTTTTCATTTAGCTATAAAATTATGGTAAAGGCTCATATTTGCAGCTATTTAACTTCAGGCCATTTTTTCCCCTTCATACAAGCCTTGTAATGTCTTTTATCAGACTCAAGGTCTAAAGAGTTTTACTTGTGCACAATGGTTCACTCGCTATTTGTGCTGAAGCACATCACTAGTTATATTATACACTATAATCCTTGGGAGAAAGTAAGCAAAATTATGGTTAAATATGACACTAAATGAAGCTTCCATTCCAATTAATCCAAGTGTTCCATATCTGAAGTATTATTCAACTTATCCAAAATATCAAAATTTTACTGAACAGTCACAACTATTTCTTTTTCATTTTACTACCACTTCATAAGTAATCTTCAGGTATCACGTCAATGCAGCTGCTTTTTATTAAACCATTTTTTGCATGCATAAAAGTTTCCCTAGCAGATAATATGAGCATATGAGTAAGTAAGGTCTGAATAATCAAGGCTTCACTGTATGTCGTTTTGCCCATAACGTTTTACCCATTTGACATAGCTAATAATATGGGGTTGAAGAAATGAAGTCTAAAAAATTAGCTAGAATTTTTTTGTACCTGCATTCTTTGTTGACCTATATGCATATTTATAAGGCAAATTAATATAAACAAGAACTTGCAAATTCTAATAAACCGAAAGAATCCGGATTTTGCGAGAAAAAACCGGAAGTATTTCCGGCCAACTGGCGTGGCGAATCTGTGTCCTCATTAGCGCGTGCTTTAAACGTGGGGAAGCACATCCACAAATTTTCCCCGACAACGTATGATTTTACTTCCACTGATAAGCACTGCTTGTCAATAATTTTCTCCAGCGTCTCTTAAAAAAAAAAGCTTGTGTTATTTGTTTCTGTTAATACATACACATGTGACTTTATTCTATGTTTCTTTCCCTGTCTTATCCTTATCTTCTTTCCCATGTTACCTGACTCTCAGGACGTTTTATTTTTATTTTTATTTTTTTATTTTTTAAATTAATTAATTAATTAATTTATTTATTAATTTATTAATTTATTTTTTTATTTTTTATTTTATTTATTTATTTATTTATTTATTTATTTATTTATTTATTTATTTTTTATTTTTTATTTTTTTTATTTTATTTTTTTTATTTATTTATTTATTTTTTTAATTTATTTATATATTTATTATTATTTTTTATTTTTTATTTATTTATTTATTTATTTTTATTTTTTTATACTTTACTATTTTTCTAGAGTTACATGTATGAATGTATTACTCAATCACTTGTCTATACATCTCAAAATTGTCGCTTCATTCATTCTTGCCACCTCATTCAATGGCCAAACCCCCATTCACAATCTTTGTCATTCACTTTAGCTGACTATATATAGTTGGCCTCACTTCAAATCTTTTCAGTTGTGCAAGCCAGATTCACTAGAAGGCTCACCCATAGCCGAAAATTCATGAATATATCTGACTCAAAATCTCTGAAAGTACCACGTTCTGAGTAGTTCAGTAGCCACATAGCTACATAGTTACCAATGAGTTGTGCAAGCCAGATTCACTAGAAGGCTCACCCATAGCCGAAAATTCATGAATATATCTGACTCAAATCTATGAAAGTACCACATCCTGAGTAGTTCAGTAGCCACATAGCTACATAGTTACCAGTTAGGAAAGAGCCATTAGTTGAAAATGAAGTTCCAGAGTAAGCTAATTCTGAAATACTGAGTGAATGGTATAGTGTAGCTGTACAAATGAAATGATTAAAAAAAAGAAAAGAAAAAAGCTGGCCTACTATTAGCAAGTGATAGCACGGGTATCCTGTGCTATTAGGGATCAATAGCACTCGTAAAGCAATTGAAATAGCAGTTGTCTTTGTGCTATTTCAATCAAGATCAATATTTTCCAAATCATTGAAATCTGTTGGCTGAAGAAGCCTAAAAGAGGACATTTTAACGACCAAAATTTGCTGCTTCAGCAGAATCACCTGTAGTATACAGCTGAATTGTTTTGTATTTGTAATTCCAACAGCTATCTATAGCCACTACAATGCTGTGGTAGCAAAAGTATAATTGCTATATAAATGTAATTTTGTACACTCGTAGCAAAACAATACTTTGAGTGCCTAGCATAGCCTTATGTGTAAGCGATGTTTTATGTTTCACATCAATTGCACTGATAGACATGAAATAATCACATACATATTTATATGTAGTCATGTTGGGGGGGGGGGGGGGGGCAAAGCCATCATCACTTTAACAGTCTAATAAATTTGGGGGTGGGGGGAGGGGGGCAGGGGGCGGGCAGGCATATCCCCTTGACTCCCCTGGTTCTACTAATGCCACCAGACCCTTTCCCAGCGTAGCTTTTAGGTAAAGGGTATGGCTACGCTAGACTACATAACAAACACAACTATAAAAATTGAATAAAAAGAAACACACCAATTATAACAACAAAATACTGATGAAAAGAAGGGATTAAAAGTAAATTGATGAATTGGTTGACTTTCATTTTTCTAATTGCATTATAGTTGACTTTTACTAATGATATGTCTTATCTATACCGATGTAGTCACTTATCTCTTCCTTCGATTCATTCTTCTTATTTATATCTTTGAAATTGCTTATACTTGATTCTGAACAAAGTGAGAGGCCATCCAGTGTTGAAGAGCATGAGTTACTATGAATATCGTCCGTGTTAGTATCATGTCTGCCATCTAGAGGAAATAGAGAAGACTCACTTTCTGTCCACCCTACGTTTGCAGGTGTTTCAAGTTCATCAGTGTAATGATGACAACAGGAATGGTGACCATCAACTTTGGAATCCAGGTAATCAGTACTTTTCAGTGTATGGCTTGGAAGTACATAATCTGAGTTTCCACCAGTTTTGTAACATTTAGAACTTGCATGACTACTGTGAACCAACTGATGTCTATCTTCCTGTACGTTGTTGGATACAAAACCACTATCTGATAAATCTTGTAAACTACCAAACCATTCTGGTGTAATATTCGCTTTCTCAATTTTGATTTCACTAGTGCAACTTTGGTCGCTTTCATCATTATCTACTAAAGAAATGTCAGAGAAACAATTACTGCTCATGCAATCTTGTAACTCATGTGCTTTTTCGTTGCCAACATATTTTATGTAGTTTGATTCACAAATTCTGTTTAGAATATTATTATCTTCATTGTCGGTATCATTAATATCATCATCATTATCACATAGAGGGTATTCATAACTGGTTAATTCTTCCTCAATCATTTTATCAATATCATCAGTATCATCACGTAAGGGATCTTCACATTTGGTTGATTCTGCCTCACTAACTTCATCATCAGTACCATGGTCATATAGGGTATCTTCACAACTGCTTAATTCTGCCTCAGTAATTTCCTGCGAGTAATATGTTAATTGAACGGGATTGTTCTCCTTGAATATGAAAATGCCAGGTTGTTGTTTACTTTGCTCTGCTCTCTCTGAAGAACACATGCTCTCCTCTGATGACAGTATTCTGTCAGTATTATAGCTGTCTTTATAATCTCTCTGTAGGTAGTCCTTATGTGAATGCTGAGTTTCTATAGTATGAACAGAGTCAGAGTCAGACGAATGATAATAAAAGCCATCAAAAAGACTGCGTTGAGATTTTGTTAAAGTGTGAGGGAATAGATAATCAGGACTTGTTAATTTTACCTGCAATACAAAGTCAAAAGACACATAAATACAAAGTATGTTGTTGTTAGGTATAGTAAACCCTCAATTATCCGAACACCTCAGGACCGAGGGTTGTTAGGATATTTGAAATGTTGGGATATTCGAAATAAGTCATTTTGAATGGGGTCTTATTTCTTATCTATTTAATGCACAGCAAATTTTAATGAATATCATTATAATTCCCCCCCCCAAAAAATGTTCGGATTAGCTAGAGTTCGGATAAACGGGGTTCGGATAACTGAGGGTCTACTGTAATAGGCATTAAATTTCATGTGCAAGCTCAGCAATAAGACTTTCTGCTTTTATGCCAGATGGAAGGAGATACTTACATTCATATCATAATGTTGCGATGATGATGGGATGCTCCAGCTTTGAAGAAGTTTTGTCGAAACATATCTAGGTACATAAAAATGATTTAATTTTTAAGGGTACACCTATTATTTGTCATTGACGAGTGAAACAGGGTATATATTTATCAATATTATATAATAGTGTTCATTGTTTCTTCATTAATAATGTAATGACTGTTACATTACATTAAGTTACGTGATGCACATTATATAGCTGATGGTATCAACTTTAACAGTCACTGGATTAGCTAACTACATAAGGAAGTTACTCAGGAAGTAACAAAGGTGCAATTCCCTCAGCTCTACTGTTTACTGGCCAGCCATAATTATTTTGCATCAATATCAATGGTTACTTTGTCAATAATCTCCTAATCAGAGCATGATAGACAGACAGACACAGACAGACAGACAGACAGACAGACAGACAGACAGAACAGACAGGCAGACAGACAGACAGAGAGACAGACAGACAGACAGACAGACAGGCAGACAGGTCAACTACTATAACCCTTTCATGCATTCCACTAAGGGTTAATAATAGTTGACGATTGAGGACTGGACTTCAGAAAAAGTGACATATGTATGCATTTTGAAATTAAAGCAATGAATTATAGCCTAATCATAAATTGAAACAGTATAGTTTCACTGTTTAAGACAGCTATGTCTTGGCAATTTATTTACAAAAAGCACAGACATTAAGCATGATAAGTACCCTAAATCTTTTTGCCAAAAAAATTTAAATAAATTTAATGAATATATTTTGTCATGTTACAGTCCACCTAATGTATATAAAATAAATCAATGTACAAAATTCAAGTATATATATATATAATATATAATTATATATATATGTGACCGTCTACAGGAAAACCAGGCACAACGCGGCACCCTTCAAAAATTTTTTTTTTGCACTTACAGAGTTGTCGGCGTCCAAATATTGAGCTCTCCAAGTTTTATCGGCGTAGCTTAAGTCGTTCCCGCTATAATAGACCTAACCGTTCCCTTCCGTCGGCTTGAAACAATACATTTTTAAGAAATCGATCGATTTTTTCTCGATATTTATGCACGCCGCGTTGTGCCCGGTTTTCCCGTAGACGGTCACATATATATATATTATTATTATTACATGAGTCAGAGTATGATATGGCGAAATATTTCATGAGCAGGCTAATTAATTTTCACGAGCCAGAGGCGAGTGAAAATAAAGCCTGAGAGTGAAATATCTTGCCATAACACTCTGACAAGTGTAATAAGTGGTTTATTCCACACTAGATATCTTCACTACTGTAGTTAGCTAGTACTAGAGGAAGGGTAACTCACAGCCTAAAGTTGGTTGTAGGGGCTACCCACACCAGCTGATATTTTAGCAGCTGCTCTAACCCTGTTGAGCAGGGTAAAGAGCATGGTATACCAGAGGAAGGTAGCTGTAAAAGAGAAAATTGAAAAGTTTGGCTGGTTGCTATAACCACAGTAGTATAGCTTGAAATAACAGCATGAAATATCGTGAGTTAACTCACGGGGTCATGTACCTAAAAATATCATTGTGAAGATATCTAGGGTGGAATAAATAAATATATATATATCATAGGCTCCAACTTTTCTAATAATGCTTTAAGGACACAAACCACACCCATCTATAATTTAATTACCATGCCCCTAATTAACATAACCATACCCCAACCACACCCTCATTAATGGAGTAAATGAATTTTATTTTTTTATTATGCAGTACAGTTGCTTTTTTGCACTTAGTGAGAAGTTCTTCACTACAAATTGAGTCATGACAGCATTCTTCACTGTTGAATTTGATGGTCATTAAATAAATTATTGTTGACTGTCTCTGAGATAGTCGCTGATCAGTATGAACTTTTCTAAGCATGGAAAAGCCCCTCCTCTCACTGTCAGCATTTGAAGCAGGAATTGACATCAAACCTGACATCACCCTCACCAACAAAGGAAGTCTCAGCTCTCCATCAAAAAGTTTCATCTGACCAACCTCATACCAAAACCGCCCACCCCGGTCTTGGCTTATGATGCCTAAATCCTTCAAAATGGTGTCCCCAAATGGGAATTTTTTGAGCATTTTATTTTAATGAAGCCACATAGAAATCCCGCACAGCTTGGTAGAAGGATTCTCATCTGCTAGCTGGTTTGCACTTGCAAAGCTTAGCTTACTGAGATCCTCACCCACTGCAGTTATAGACTCTGGCTTCAAAACATTGCTGGCATACAAACGAACCAGCCTAGACATTTCCATGTACAATTGACAGGTTGTATTCTGGGTTGACTTCTGAAATAGACGGTTAAACTTACCCATTGATGGAAGAATAAAAGACAGGAAATGAAGAAGAGGTTTGATAAGAGGTTTGGTAAGAGGGTTTTCAAGCCGTTGTAGAATGCTAACTACTTTACTTGTCTCAGCCTCACTACAGGACCGAAAATAAGATATCAAACCATCAAATTGAGAAATACCAACCAACACAACACAATAGACTAAGCCACCAAGTAGTACAATGCTTAAGAACTGTTTGAGGCTCACTTGTAAATAGAGAACACCAGAGGTCACAAAATTCTTGCTTCCTTTTACTGGAATGGTAAAAGTAATAAAATATATCCAAGAACACTTGATCTATGTCTATGGGAAGCACTTCCATACCCGACTTCACAGCAAGATCTGCTAGATGGCAGATACAGCCCACATCAAACACATGAGGATACTGATTCCTTATTAGTTTCTGAACACCCGACCTGGTGCCTTTCATCACATTAGTCGTGTCAGACATAAAGGCCAAACACTTACTGAAATATGATTGCTGAGAGACAACTTCAAGGCATCAAAGAGGTTACAGGCTGTACCCACATTGACAATAGGCATGTCAAGAAATCTAGTGCGAATGTCTCCCACACATGAATAAAAAACACGAACAAGAATAATACAGGACTTGTCCGTTTTATCATTCGACTCATCTATCATTATGGAAAAGAATTTTGACATATCATTTAGAGTTTTAGATAGAAAATGGGGGGCCAAAGCTTCCTTGATGATTGCTGCCGTTTTTGTGTGTCCACAGACAAATTTCTTTGCTATGTTGGAATATGGAAACATGCGACTGAAGAGTTTGGTGGCATGGTCACTGGTCTGGAAAGAAATATTATGTTTAGCCACAAACTGTGTCCACAGAGCCTCTGCTTCAATTACACCTTGAGGTGCTGTGGCTGGAAAAAAGTTTTCACTGACCTTGAAGAGCAGGCTGTGGCCATCTCTTGGTGATGCTTTCCATGTAAACGAGTTTTCACATTACTGAGCCCACCATTAGATGCTGAAGTCTGATGCACAGTAAGTACATCTTGCATACACATTACCTGTTATTATGTTTACATGAAATGTGTATCTCTAGAACTATGACATATATACGTACCCTTGGAAGAAGTCCCAATTCCTGGAAACTGTTGAATCCAGCTTGGATCAAAATGACATAGTCATTTGAGTTTCTTAAGCAGTGTAGGCCCAGGCAAAGAATCAGACATAATTTATTGAAGACACAACAAGTTTAGAGGTCTGAGGAATGAGACTCAGAAAGCAAGAAAGCTGTTCAAACCTGACCAGTAAGCAGTTGAGAGAGCTGGCAGCAGTTGCATGGCTATAGCAGCTGTATATTTTTAATAATTTTGTACATGTCATGATGGATATTATTTAGAGCTTATTTTGCATTCTTTAAAAAACATGCAAGCTTGCAGTTGTAGTTACAGTGTATACATGGTGACATTATTAACCTGCGCGAGAGGGTTAATAGTGGTCGTCCTGTCTGTCTGTCTGTCTGTCTGTCTGTCTGTCTGTCACGCTCTGATTTTGGAGATTACTGACAATTAACAGTTGATTTAGGTATGAATTTACTCAGGACGAAGATTTAAGACCTTTTATTGTGCTACTTTTTTTTAATTTCGGGCTATACTTCATGTAGGTACCAGCTTTTATGGGCAATGCCCCCTAGCGTCACGTCATAATCACGTGAGCAAATAATTTCTGCAGCCAGCGGTATACTTAGCTTTATACTCAGGCTCCTAAGCGTTACTCCGGGGAAGTTAACGGAGTTGAAAGAAGTGAAGTTTCGCGTTGAAAATGTATACAGGTGGGTGTTTCTGGCTAGTTTAGCTTCTTCTCTTATGAAGACAGCGTTTACATGTACCATTTTCATTGGTCGAGCTATTTTGATACCTCATTAACAATAGCTAACAGATTGCTTGTTCTTTTGGAAGGAGATTATATTGTAATAGCTAGGTAGTGTTTAATAGTGCTGAGGGTTCGCACCGTTGGTGCTTCATAATTAATATGGCAAATATGCGATGCATGTTCTGCTGGCCAGTGCTGGGCATGTGCAAAGTCAGCTGCTCTATTTATAGCTGGCTATATGAGGTCAGTGCTGTTTTAAGGACAAACAATAAAGCAGTAGCAAGCCTTTGAAGGACGAAGGACAAAGTCCAAAAATTAAGGACTGTCCTTCAGATTTAAGGATATATATATATATACTCTGTAAACCTCAGAGCATCTTGATTACTTGGTGGAAGTAAAAGGGCAGCAGGTTTCTTGAGGTGTAACTAAAATGAGAGTATGGCTTTATATAGTGGACATCAAAGGGCATGGCTTCTTCCACACCGTATAACTCGAGGTGGAGCTACTCAAGAGCATGGCTTCTTTAAATAAGTGGGCAGAATCTCAGAACCAGGGCTCTAGAGGCAGCTAACCAATAAACCACTAAGTCATAATAGACTTGTGTAAAGCTAACAATGGCTAAAAAATATAATTAAGGTGTATAGGTCAAGTTCTGAAAAACTTTAACCACTGACATGTGGTACACATTGGCAATCATTATTCCCCTTGATATAATGACAATGAGCATAGTCTTGGCTGGGTCAAGCACTGTTTTTTTTAAATTTCAGCTACAAGTAACAAAGCATAACTTACTGTTTATGATGTATTGTGTACCGAGATTTACATTTGATCAATACTGCAACAACCAATAAACTTGAGAAAAAAACTACCACCACCAATGTAACTAGAGAGGGGAAAAATAGTGTACTAATTATACCATATAAACACCATAAAGTGTATAGTCCACTGCAAGTATCAGTGTATGTAATTTTGAATAACTTGAAAAAAATTATCAGTTTACATCACAATCTCCTTTGATGTAGTTAAAACCTGCATCAAGTGTGCCATGTAATATACACTATGCAAAAAGTCCTATGTTATTTAAAGCAGTAATTAAAAAAAAGCAAGCTACTTATCACCGAAGAGTATGGCAGCTAACTTTGATATTTCATGACTTCTTTCTTACTAGTGGTTATAGAAGATTTAGCCTCTGAAGTGGAAGTAGTAGTGTGAACCATTTCTTTAGTGTCCACTGTCTCATTACTGCCTGAATGTAATGTTGTAGTCGATGATAAAACAGTGAATTCATTTTCTGACACATTGCTGCTGCTGTTAATCAAAAGATCTTCATTAATCTCCAGTTCATCTGTAGAATGACAATATGAATTAGCATGAATATAGAAGTACAGCTATACAAAAATTGAGATGGTATTAAAGAACTTATGACTCTCCTTTAATAAACGTGTGCTTATTGCTGGTCTGTGTGGAATCAGCATGCCACCGGGCTGGGCATTAAGTCATTGTGCATGACCGGTTTGTTTGCTTGTTGTTTGATATATGATATGCACCTATTTATTCATTGATTATTCAATAATCTGGGTCCATCCTCCATCAAAGACAAGGGAAACTTGTGGATGAAGAGAAGATGGAAGAAAAAGATGAGGGTGAACTGACAGACAGGAAAGGAAAGAAGAAAAAGAAAAAAGAAGGGTTGATAGTAAAGAGAAAATTCAATGAATTTAACTCATCAGAAACAAGAAGAAGTATGCTTCACAATTATATTCTATTTTTTGGAATGCGGTGGTTATTGTGTTGGTTTTCTTTCATTGGATATGTATGTGTATATACCTGTCGATATTGTCACATTCTCTATCCTGTGTATCCCTATATCCTTCAAATAATAGAATTAAAAACCTTTCAATATTGGATTGTGGTGGAAGTGGAATGGATTAAAGCTACGTAAAAGAGTAAGTGACAGTGTCTCAAATATCAATTCTGTGAGGCTCCATTGGCAGTAGTGACCTGTAACTTTCAGCAGAAGCCCTCTAAGTAGGCCACGCTAGTTAACATAGCACGTGTCGGCAGCCACTCTTACAGCACGGTGAATATGGCAAGCTCTAACTTCCCATTGATCATCTTTGCTCAACTTCATATGGCTGTATTTGTGACGTCTACAGGAAAATCGGGCACAACGCGGCCCCGACGAACATTTTTTTTGCACTTACACACTCCTCGGCAAGCAGATATTGAGCTCTCCAAGTTTTATTGCCATAGCTTTAGCCATTCCCCCTATATATCACCTAACCGTTTCCTGCGTTAGGCTTATTTAATACAATTTTAAGAACCAAATCAATCTTTTTGCGACGTCTACGCATGCCGCGTTGTGCCCAATTTTTCCATAGACGGTCACATTTGTTTACAATGACTAGGAACAGGAAGTTCAAAATCATCCACCAAATTACTGGATTTATGAGTGGGTGTGAAGCCATGAAATCACATCTTGATATAATGATATTCTCACAAAATGTTACATAGTAAAGGTACAATTCATGTAATGTTGGATTGTGTTTGAGCAGAAGAAGGATGATAAAATGTAGACGAATGTGACTAAAGTATAATTACTTTTTTTATTACTTTTTCTATTAGTAGTAGATTGCTAACTATTTATTTGAATTGGGTTTATAATTCTGGACAAAAAGTCGAGACATACCTATACTCAGGGCCGTAGCTAAAATATTTCCTGGGGGGATGAATGTTTAATGTCAGTTGTGTATAACATAGGCAAACTTTTATAAAAATATTATATATTATAAATGTATTACAATAATATAAACAAACTTATATAATATATAGTATTATATAAGCTAATAGCAACTGCCCTTTGAAAAGCAGCTAGGTATTAATCTCAAAAAGGGTATTAATATTTGTATTTTCCATAAAATCTGATTTTTTAACCAAGTTTTTGACCACCATGTATCTCAATAAAATAACAGCAACTCATAATACCTGAGGTGAGTTTGACTGTTTGAAATTTGATCTAAGGATTTGTGTTTACGTAACCAGAGTCCTTTTTTGTCATAGCTAACTTCAAAGAAATCACAACTATGTGCTATGTAACTGGCCCCTGAACACGGCCCTCATACTATATAAAATTACTATACTATATTAAATTAATGAATCACTCATTTTTTAACTTACTATTAGAACAATTTACTGGTATAAAGTCATGGTTGATCCGAATTCTTCCATTATAAAAAGTGAAACACCCAAACACACGGCATTGCATTCTGTCTGTATATGGCATGCCATTGATTGCTCCTTCTTGAAGGTTGGCAAGTTGGACGCTTGTAAAATCATAATAATATATACTGTTCTACAAGAGATATAAATATTTAAAAGAATAAAAGGCTACTAAAGCAGCTAAAATTTGCTATTTTATTGCAAGACTTTCCTATTAGTGACAGTTAAGAAAAATTTGTAAATTATATCAGTGCGTGCTTGCTGATGAAATATTCTATTTAAGCACGTCCTATAATAGAAATGGAACAAGTGACATTCTTCACATTTAAATAAACAGAAAATCAACTTAAAAACAAAGAAAATGTCATATACAAAATACCTGGAGTGTTTCGCTTTCTTTTCTCACTACAAATTGTAGCTAATATATTGTTCATAAACTGACCTGACTTCCACTTCCATTACAGGGCTCAGAGCATTCAGCATATATCGACAAGCTGGTCAGAGCGTTAACTTTAGTGTCATAATTAATGATAAGGCCAGGTCCAGAACAGTTTAGAGCCAAGCTTCCATGAAGAGAGAGTTGTTCTATATCACAAAAGAAATGATACAGCTGTTAATATATAGTTTGTGCCATTTAATCAATTATTCAGTTGTAATTTGTTTAATCAAGGGTTAGTCAGTATTTGATGTTCTCAAAATGTTAGACTGCTTTCTATATAGTTGTATTACAGTTATAATTAACTCCCATTGAAGTTTTGCAAATAATTTTAAGAGAAGAGAGCCCTAGTTACTAATTTGGTATCTAAAGCTTAGTATTTAATTAACACTCATTGTATTTTTAATATTATTTATAGCTTAAACTATAAAACACAGCAGCACTTCATTACAATGACTTTAAACAATAGTACAATTAAAGATATATCTGGAGAGCAAAATACTAGAATAATTTCACCAACCTGCAGGGCATCTAATCCTATCATGCCGCATACAGAGAGCACTGCAGAAGACTTCCAATGTGTTCAGTAGGAACACTGAAACCCAAAGTAAAGTAGGAAATCCTCCAGTAATCACCATCATGATGACCGGTTGGAGCGCCTCAGTTTTACGCTCTAGCTAGAAGCATTATATAAACTCTGCGGAACGATTTTATTACTTCTTTTATGTTCGAGAAGAGCTAGGGAGGATCACTTCCGGAGCGGTGAGCGCGTAATCGATGACACGCAAACATCAACAATAACTAGTGATGTGCTTGAGCACAAATGGCGAGCGAGCCTAAAGACTATACTATTTTTATATGAATGATTTTGACTTCTAACACTGAAGCTACTGAAAATAAGGTCCAGTTTTAAAATTTCACATACACGGTAAAGGGATTTCAGTGCCATAGTAACAACTCTCTGCAACTGCTTGAATTGAAGGAAAAAAACAACAACAAAACAATACACGTTATTTAAAAGTTTTCTTTGTGATATTCTTTAGCTAAGTAGTGGTTGTAACACACAATGCTTTGACACAACTGGACATGCACCTACAGACTTACCTTCGTGGTAGTCTAGTGGACAATGTATTTTCAAGTAAATACTGTTGCACACGGCTTATAACCATGACAAAGAGCGCATTGACTTACCACCTCCACTAACTGGAATAGAAATGGAAGTCCCTTAAGTTTTCAAGTTTTAACTGCACCCGCAAAGAATTCAAAACGGTAAACATTTCAATTTCTAGGGTGATGATACGGGTACTGATCGATAAACCAGAGGATTCTGTTTAGTGAAATTTGGGATGGGGTCGACCACGTAACTAACACAAAAACGCGAGGGTCAAAGTACAAAATGACATACGTACGTCCAAACATATATGTTATAGTTACTAGTGGTGTGCTTGAGCACAAATGGCGAGCGAGCCTTAAACTACACTATTGTTAAATTTAATTTTAGCAACTAACACTCAAGCTATTAAAATAAAGTCGAGTTTTTACATTACTATGAGGTAAAGGGGTTTCAATGTCATAGTAACCGCTCCCGCAACAGTTTGAATTGAAAAAGAAGCAACAAAATCAAATCACGTTATTTAAAATTTTCTTTGTGATATTCTTAATAGTAGTTGTAACGCACAATACTTTCACACAACTGAACATACCTACGCAAGACTTACCTTCGTGGTTGCATTTTTAAGTAAATACTGTTCAGTTAGGGCTTATAACTGTGACAAATAGCGCATTAACTTACCACCGCCACTAACTCGAATAGAAATGGAGCTCCCACAAGATTTTGAGTTTTAACTGCACCCCAAAACAATTCAAAGCCGTAAACAATTCAATTTCTAAGGTGATACGGGTAATGGTCGCTAAACCGAGGATTCTGTTTAGTGAAGTTTGGGATGGGGTCGAACGTGGAGCGAACACAAAAATACGGAGGGTCAAAGTACAAAATGACATACGTACGTCCATATATATAAACAAATAAACAAGCATCCCCGATTTTTTCATTTTTACCCCTGTAAGTGTCTCGCTCGCTACGCTCGCTCGCCAATAAACTATATCAGACTTTTCCCCCGCTAATTGGCGAGCGAGCGTAGCGAGCGAGACACTTACAGGGGTAAAAATGAAAAAATCGGGGATGTTTATTTATTTGTATATATGTTTGGACGTACGTATGTCATTTTGTACTTTGACCCTCGCGTTTTTGTGTTAGTTAGGTGGTCGACCCCGTCCCAAATTTCACTAAACAGAATCCACTGGTTTATCGATCAGTACCCGTATCACCCTAGAAATTTAATTGTTTACCGTTTTGAATTCTTTTGCGGGTGCAGTTAAAACTTGAAAACTTAAGGGACTTCCATTTCTATTCGAGTTTGTGGCAGTGGTAAGTCAATGCGCTCTTTGTCATGGTTATAAGCCGTGCGCAACAGTATTTACTTGAAAATACATTGTCCACTAGGCTACCGCTAAGGTAAGTCTGTGTAGGTGCATGTCCAGTTGTGTCAAAACTTTGTGTGTTACAACCACTATTTAGCTAAAGAATATCACAAAGAAAACGTTTAAATAACGTGTATTGTTTTGTTGTTGTTTTTTTTCCCTTCAATTCAAGCAGTTGCAGAGAGTTGTTACTATGGCACTGAAATCCCTTTACCTTGTATGCTAAATTTAAAAACTGGACCTTATTTTCAGTAGCTTCAGTGTTAGAAGTCAAGATCATTCATATAAAAATAGTATAGTCTTTAGGCTCGCTCGCCATTTGTGCTCAAGCACATCACTAGTTTATTTCAGCGAGCGAGCGAAGCGAGCGAAGCTGACTATCAGTCGTGTTCAATTGAGATTTCAGATATATATATATATATATATGTAGGTATGTATGCGTACGTCAAAAAATTTCGCCCGCGCTTCTAATTACGTAAGTTAGGTAAAGCGTTCACAGTTCCGGTATTTTTCAATTAACGAGCACGGAGAATCCTGCTGCACCGTGCCTTACGCAACTTTGTTTCAACCAAAAAGTTTATAGCTACTCTCTTCTTGGCGAAAGACTGAATGGCAAATTGTCAAGCTGCGCTTCTTTGCCACTGCTTTCGAAGTTTATTCAGGTAATTCTGTTATTGTTAACTCTTCATGCCTAATCATTGCTATTATTTAGCGATTTCCTTCACAAATCATCTTTACCTATACTCATATATTTACTCGCTCGCCATGCATTTGCGCTATTCGAGCGCACCACTAGTAAATTTATTATCCATTGGATACCCGAGAATATCACGAGTCTGTTGGCTTAGTATTTACGCGAGTGCCGCAGGCACGAGCATAAATACTAAGCCAACAGACTCGTGATATTCTCCTGTATCAAATGAATAATTGGCGAGCGAGCGTAGCGAGCGAGACACTTACAGGGGTAACACAATCGAAAATCGGGGATGTTTGTTTATTTATTTATTTATTTATATATATGGACGTACGTATGTCATCGCGTTTTTGTGTTAGTTATGTGGTCGACCCCGTTCCAAATTGCACTAAACAGAATCCTCTGGTTTATCGATCAGTACCCGCATCACCCTAGAAATTGAATTGTTTACCGTTTGAATTCTTTTGCGGGGGGCAGTTTTTCTTTAGAGTTAGTTGCGGTGGTACGTCAATGCGCTCTTTTCACGTTATAAGCCGCGCGCAACAGTATTTACTTGAAAATACATTGTCCACTAGACTACTGCGAAGGTAAGTCTGTGTAGGTGCATGTCCAGTTGTGTCAAAGCATTAGTGTTAACAACCACTACTTAGCTAAAGAATATCACAAAGAAAACTTTTAAATAACGTGTATTGTTTGTGGTTGTTTTTTTTCCTTCAATTCAAGCAGTTGCAGAGAGTTTTACTAATGGCACTGAAATCCCTTTACCCTGCTTCAGTGTTAGAAGTCAAAATCATTCTATAAAAATAGTATAGTCTTTAGGCTCGCTCGCCATTTGTGCTCAAGCACATCACTAGTTTATTTATGGCGAGCGAGCGTAGCGAGCGAGACACTTACAGGGGTAACACAATCGAAAATCGGGGATGTTTATAAATTTATTTATTTATTTGTATATATGTTTGGACGTACGTATGTCATTTTGTACTTTGACCCTCGCATTTTTGTGTTAGTTAGGTGGTCGACCCCGTCCCAAATTGCACTAAACAGAATCCTCTGGTTTATCGATTAGTACCCGTATCACCCTAGAAATTGAATTGTTTACCGTTTTGAATTCTTTTGCGGGTGCAGTTCAAACTTGACAACTTAAGGGACTTCCATTTCTATTCGAGTTAGTGGCGGTGGTAAGTCAATGCGCTCTTTGTCATGGTTATAAGCCGTGCGCACAGTATTTACCTGAAAATACATTGTCCACTAGACTACTGCGAAGGTAAGTCTGTGTAGGTGCATGTCCAGCTGTGTCAAAGCATTGTGTGTTACAACCACTACTTAGCTAAAGAATATCACAAAGAAAACTTTTAAATAACGTGTATTGTTTTGTTATTGTTGTTTTTTCCTTCAATTCAAGCAGTTGCAGAGAGTTGTTACTATGGCACTGAAATCCCTTTACCCTGTGCTAAATTTAAAAACTGGACCTTTCAGTGTTAGAAGTCAATAAAAATAGTATAGTTTCTTTAGGCTCGCTCGCCATTTGTGCTCAAGCACACCACTAGTTTATTTGTATATATGTATGGACGTATGTATGTCATTTTGTACTTTGACCCTCGCGTTTTTGTGTTAGTTATGTGGTCGACCCCGTCCCAAATTGCACTAAACAGAATCCTCTGGTTTATCGGTCAGTACCCGTATCACCCTAGAAATTGAATTGTTTACCGTTTTGAATTCTTTTGCGGGTGCAGTTAAAACTTGAAAACTTAAGGGACTTCCATTTCTATTCGAGTTAGTGGCGGTGGTAAGTCAATGCGCTCTTTGTCATGGTTATAAGCGGTGCGCAACAGTATTTACTTGAAAATACATTGTCCACTAGACTACTGCGAAGGTAAGTCTGTGTAGGTGCATGTCCAGTTGTGTCAAAGCATTGTGTGTTACAACCACTACTTAGCTAAAGAATATCACAAAGAAAACTTTTAAATAACGTGTATTGTTTTTTTTTTTTTGTTTTCCTTCCAAGCAGTTGCAGAGAGTTGTTACTATGGCACTGAAATCCCTTTACCTTGTATGCTAAATTTAAAAACTGGACCTTATTTTCAGTAGCTTCAGTGTTAGAAGTCAAAATCATCCATATAAAAATAGTATAGTCTTTAGGCTCGCTCGCCATTTGTGCTCAAGCACATCACTAGTACATTTTCTTACGGGCATACCAGACTGTATCAGATTTATAGTTCTTAACGGCAAGCGCGGTCGCTCGGGTAACGGGCTATAAACAAATAAACAAACATCCCCGATTTTTTCATTTTTACCCCTGTAAGTGTCTCGCTCGCTACGCTCGCTCGCCGATTAAACTATCAAGTTCAAGTTCTGACCCTTCATAAAAACTAGATTGAAACTTTCTCACCTAAAGGGGTCTGAAAAAAAGGAAAGGAAAAATTTGAAAAAATCGTAGTTGTCGTCTGGGATTTGAACCCAGGGCCACCAGCTTTAACCACCGGCGCTCTAACCACTGAACTACGACATCGACGGTTCGAATCCCCGGCGACAACTAAGATTTTTTTCACATTTTTCCTTTGCTTTTTTTTTCCAGACCCGGTTGGGGGGGGGGGGGGGGGGGGGGTCATTGTGTCCCTTGAGAGGTACCTGAGCAATCAATCCCTGGGAATGCTCAGTTCTTAGTATCAAGTAGTGTAATAGGCAGGTTTTTTTTTGAGAGTAAAAAGTGCTTTATTTTAGAGCAATCTGATTGGGTAGGAAATGTTATGGTGCCAGACTATCTGAGGACCAAAAGGCAATACTTGGATGAATGCCAATCAAATACAAATGCAGTATTGATTTAAAAAACAGCAACAACCCATTAGATGTATTCTCTCTCTTTCACAGGCTTTTAAACAATACAGAATTAAAAAATATTTGGTCGCCACCGGAAATCGAACCCAGGACCGCTTGTATAGCGCACAAGCGCTCTGCCACTGAGCTATGACAACTACCTGGCGAACAAACACTCCAATTCTGTATTTATTTAATATTTTTAATTCTGTATTGTTTAAAAGCCTGTGAAAGAGAGAGAATACATCTAATGAGTAAAAGAAGGCAGAGAAAGAAATTGTGAAGTGATAAATTAGATGAGGAGAAAAATTCAACGAATAATAAGAATCTTTGAAAAAAGAGAAATTTCGTTGGTCTGTTGAGAGTGAGACTGTAGCATAGCAGTACCTCTTAAGGGTGCAGTACCACTTGAAACCGCAGCGCTAAACCGCAGATGGAGGAGTTATGCTATGTATTTATTTCTCGTTGTCTGTTCAATGTACGCTTACTTTGTTGTTGCAGTTGAAACAGACACCAACAGACAGCTCTTATAAACCAAGTTTCAAGAAAAAAGACCGACCAGGAACTGAGAAACAACGGTACAAACCTTAAGGCTATTCAGCGATATTCAGGGGCGACCGTTGCAGTTACGAAGTCGATTTTTTTTTCCAGCGGTAGCCTAGGGGCTTCCCCACAACTTAACAACGCCGTATTATTTATATTAGTATTTATTTTCCATTTTTTTAAATATTTTTATATATTTTTTTTTGTATCCTATTTAAAAGAAAAAACTCGTTGTTATGTTTTTTTAGATGTGGAGTGTACCCCGTGTACAAAATATGAGTTCATTCTGGTCATCCAGTACTTCTGAATATCGATTTTTAGGTACGAAGCTAACTTATTGATTCGTATTCATTTGATTCTTCAACTCCGCCCCCCAACTCTGAGCGCGCAATTTATTGTGGGCAAAATTCCGGGTGGTGGCGGCTCTAATTAGAACTGGTAAGCAAACACAAAAGAAGAGTTACTGTGCGAGTGAGCCCTGCGGGGAAGAGTACAAGACTTCTGGAATGTACTGGAGGGTCCTAGACAATGAAGAAGCGGCGGCGTATTATAATGGGGCCTGGAGTCACTCGTTTAGAATAGATATATCACGGCTCGCAGCTGCGACTTGAAGGAAGCATCTGCTTTGGTGTCTTTGGAGAGCTTGATAGAAGGTTGGTGTAGCGGGTAGAAGTTAGAAGCAGTTTCAGTGTGTTAACTTCAACTTCTCAGGAATTTTTGGTGCTATTTGTTAAAGAAAATGTGAATTATTACTTTTATTGACTAATTATTATCTTTCTACAATAATTTATATTTATCAATTAGGCTGTTTATTATCAATTATTATTTTATTGATTTATTTAAAATAAGACCAGAATCAAATTTTAGATCATAGTACTTTGTCTGATCTACCTCAACAGGAGGAAAGGTGCTGGCATGCTCTTCATAGAAATAGATGAGCTCCGATTATGAGAAGGCACAACTCCTTGGTTCTAGGGTACAACTGGCAGGTTCACAACAAAAGTGCAGAGCAGAAGACATGGCTTCCTTGTTCTCCAGAGGAGAGAATAGTAGACCTTCGGCTCTCCCAAGAAGTCATGCCTCCTGAAGGGAAGAATACTACATACATCCTGGTTATTTAGAAGAGAGGACATGGCACTCCAGTAGAGAGGTCAATGAGAAGGCACAGCTCCTTGGATCCCCTTGATAGTATTGCATACTTCAGAACCTTTAATTTTGTTCATTTCATATTGTATTTGATTATGGCCCTGCTACTATGGAGTTATGATTTATAATATTGTTTAGTAATATTTTTTAGGAAGTGAACAAATATTAATTATCTGCACTGCTGCTTCTGCCCTACAGTACTGGTAGTTCTTTGAGGTGAAAGCTCTTTGTGGTAAATTGTCTGGTCAGTTCGCGGAGAGTAAATTGGATCGAGTTACGGGCGGGTTTTGTGGTATTCTACTGAATCGCTTAATTACCGCAGGTTCCGGTGGTACTGCACCCTTAACAGTATAAATACAGAATTGGAGTGTTTGTTCGCCGGGTGGTGGTTGTCCTAGCTCAGTGGCAGAGCGCTTGTGCGCTATACAAGCGGTCCTGGGCGGTACTCAAATCTCACATCGGCCCACCTTTTATCAATGCTTGGTGCTGATGCCATTCTCCTTCATATTCTTCCACCCTTCCTATCTGCTATTTTATTCCTTCCTATCCAGGGGGTAGGAAGATGATTTGGGGGCCTACAGCACTTGAGGGTACCAAACCCATAAAAATATCCCCTGCATTCAGTTTTATTCCCTAACATTAAATTTGGCTGTTAGAACGAGAAAATTTGCTGTCTGCTTTTTCGTGATTGCAAGGAGCAAGTGAGCGTATGTCACGCTGAGGTACACTGAGAACCTCTTCACTATCAGTAACAATCAGTTCTTTGGAATCATGTGTGAAGGATTCAACAAGTGCTTTTGAGAGAAAGGAAAAGAGTGCTTTCTTGTTGAGGTCAGTGCGCAAAAAGCTCTGCCAGTTTCCAGGAATGGGTGCCGAAGCAACAACACGACGGCGGATCCCCTTACCACGTTTGGCCCTGGCTGTTGATTTGAGAGAATCTATAATGTAGCTGTCCCACGCTAGATCCAAGCGTGATGCAGTATGAAGTTGACCAAGCATGTAAGGGATGAAGACCTGATGAGCATAATCTTCAAACGTCTTTGCAGCACCTGGCTTTAGCATCTGAACTAGAGCAGCCCCATCAATTACTACCATGGTAGTTGTGGGTGATATAGATTGTGCCTCAGAAATACCCTCCAGACACACTAGCATATCACTCTTGGTACCTAGATGAAGCTTCCCAGCAGTAGACAGTGAAGGAGGACACGCCTGATTCTCATTTTCATAACAGTGTACCAAGTGTGGTGCTTTTATCATCAATAGATTAGACCACCAAAGTCCTCAATAAGTCCGTTCGTGGATGGTGTGGTATTTTGTCAAATACATAAATGACTATAACTCTGAATGGTTTGAGGTATAAGTGTGATTTAAATTTTATATTACTCTACAAAGCAAATGCTTTCTTACATGAACACATTTGATCAACAAGACTCCACTTCACTATAGAAATCTGCCGGCAATTTTCTTAATTAGAGCCTAGAGGTCACTAAAGGTCAAATCGTAGGTGCCTCCATATCCAGTTTTGTTCCTTATGCAATTTCGTCCATGTGTACCAAATTTCACGCTTTTATCACAAAATGCACAATATGAACCCTTTTTCAAACACCATTTTGTGCCCAAACTAGCTATTCCCTGTTGACACTCAATTTATAATATTCATCTCTCATGAATTTGGAAAAATTCATTGTATCCCATAATTGGCGAGCGAGACACTTACAGGGGTAACACAATCGAAAATCGGGGATGTATATGTATTATATGTATGTATGTATGGATTGTAAAGTGTGCCCTTTTAACGCGCGCGCGGGGAACTTTTTTCTTAAAAAAACACGGCTTTTTAGGCTTGACCCCAGTTTATTCTGAAACTACAGCATCAAGCAAGCCTTACTTTATACTTAAGCTCCAAAGTGTGAGAAAATTACTGCGAAAATGCTTGCTTTTCAAGAAACAAAAAGTTGATTTGACCGGTTACTATGGCATTGAAGACCCTTTACCAGATTTATATTCAAAACTTCGCCTTTTTTACGGCTAAGTGCGGCTTGTTAGTTGTCAAGAGCCACCTGTAGTCTGTACTAAGAGAGCTATCACTACTTCTGAAAAGCGTATGTAAGCACATAAAGTATTAATGCTAAGAAAGCTACTACTACTCCAGGGATGCTGAGGTAAGTACATACTTAATTCCATATTATTGTTAGCTAAATATGCAAAAATAACTCTGGCCTTTTTTTTATAGCTAAGAGCTTGTTGTCAACAGTGACTGGTAAATTCAAACAGTCAGAATGACTCAAATTTGGTACTACAAAAGTTACCACTGCTCAAGAAAATGAGGTAAGAAAGTAATTTTGTATTTGTGTGCTAAAATTGATTGTCTTTTGTTTTTGTAGGTGAGAGCTTGTTGTCAAGAATTCAAGGTAATTCAGATGGTCAAAGTAACTTCAATTTGATACTACAGAAGTTATCAATACTCAAGAATGAGGTAAGTAGTAATTCCATATAATGTTGGCTAAAATTACAAATAATAACACTGGTTTATTTTTTATCGTAGCTGAGAGCTTGTTCAAGAGTTACTGGTGATTGAGATTATCGGAATGGTTGATGTTTGATACTACAAAAGTTACCATTAATCAGGTAAGTGAGTGATTAACCCTCATCGCGCATGCGCAAGAGGGTTACAGTAGTCCTAGTGTCATTCTGTCACTCTGTCTGTCAACAGGCACTTCTGGAAGGTAGGAACCAGCCAGGCTCTGAAAGCGGCATCAAACAGCAGTATTTCACGAAGTAAGTTCCTTTAATACGCCAGAATTTTGATTTTGGACTTCATTTTCCAGAAAATAGCGAGTCTTTCCAGAGCCATGCGATCGTAGGCTTACAGCGGGAACCGCCCCTGCTTGTCACGTGAGCCAGCTTGCAGGTTGCAAATCACTTTTAAATAGCTAACAATTACATGCATTCAGCGTGAGGTGTTGCGTTGCGTAGTCGTTGAGTGAGCAAGTACCTAACCTAATAGTCTCTTGTTCAAATCTTCATCGACGCTTTTTTCTTTTTTTTCATCTTTTTATTTCATTTTGTTTTCTTTTCTTTTTCCTTTTGTCTTCTTGCCTTATTTTTCTTTATTTTCCTCTTTCTTCCTACTGTTTTTATTTCTTTCCTACCTTTTCCTTTCTTTTCCTCTTTCTTTCGTGAACTGTTTTTCTTTCATTCTTCTTCCTTTTTCTTTTCTTCCTACCTTTTTCATTCATTCCTCTTTCTTTTGTCCCTCTTCATTGTCTTTTTCTCTTTCCTGCCTCTCTTCATGCCACTTCTCTTTCTTTTTGTTGTTTCTACACTTTTCCTTTGTTATTATTTTCTTTATCATACTAGCTAACTAGCGCTGAGGGTTTACACTTCAGTGCTTAGTAGTTCAGTCAGTCAACAGGGGATCTCGAAGAGTACGGCTACCCAGGCTTTGAAAGCGACATCAAACTATAGCACTTCACAGAGTAAGTCCCTTTAATGTGCCAAATTGTTAGTTTTGACTTAGTTTTCAAGAAAAAGCGAGTAGAATTTCAGTCCTACAATCGTACGTTACGGTAATGGGCTTGTCACGTGAGCCAGCTTGCAGGTTGCAAATCACTTTTAAATAGCTAACAATTACATGCATTCAGCGTGAGGTGTTGCGTTGCGTAGTTGTTGAGTGAGCAAATACCTAACCTAAAAGTCTCTGGTTCGAATCCTCGTCGACGCTTTTTTTTTTTCATCTTTTTTTTTCATCCTGTTTTTTTTTTCTTTTTCCTTTTGTCTTCTTGCCTTATTTTTCTTTATTTTCCTCTTTCTTCCTACTGTTTTTATTTCTTTCCTACCTTTTCCTCTTTCTTTCGTGTACTGTTTTTCTTTCTTTCTTCCTTTTTCTTTTCTTCCTACCTTTTTCATTCATTCCTCTTTCTTTTGTCCCTCTTCATTGTCTTTGTCTCTTTCCTGACTCTCTTTGTGGGTCTGCAAGTCGGTCCCTTTCAATGCCCGGCCTCAGAAGCACACAGTTTCCCAGGAAACTTCCCTCTATCGCAGCAGCTCCTGGACTTGGAAGGGTTTGGTACGCTGCCACCAGAGTTACTACTCCTGAGTGGCCACTGATCTGTTCCTAATACTCTAACTAGCCCCTCTACCTAATCCCCGAGTTAGGGTAGAAGGTTGCTTGAGGAATAACTAATTATATTCAAAGTAATAAAGGTGACAGAATAGTGCAGTGGAGCACAAACTGAGCAGTGACTAAAAATGGGTTTGCTCAAGGCCAGAATATATACAACCCAGGCAAGCCCGGTGGGAAACAAATAGAAAAACAGTGTGAGCATGCCCATTGGGTGAGCACATGGCACTCTAACATGATCACACGCACATTCCACACAATACAGACGGAAGACTGTAAGAACACAAAACAGATGAAAAACAATAAACAGATAAATGATGATGAACAGTCAATTAAAGTTCTAGTGCATTCCTTAGGACGGCCCCACAACCTTCATGCCACTTCTCTTTCTTTTTTTTTGTTTCTACACTTTTCCTTTGTTATTATTTTCTTTATCATACTAGCTAACTAGTGCTGAGGGTTTGCACTTCAGTGCTCTAGTTTTGTATTTGTTTTCTGAAATAAAATGTCATAACTGTTATTATAGTTTGCATGAAGTAAGCTAAAAATAGTAACACTTTATGTCAGGGCCGTAGTCGATAGTACGACCAGTACGACTACATAATGTTACCTAGCTATCAGGCTCGCTTGCCTTGTGTGCTCAAGCACACCACTAGTATATATATATGTATGTGTGTATGTATGGATTGTACGTATGCCCTTTAAACGCGCGCGCGGGGAACATTTTTTCTTCAAAAAACACGGCTTTTTAGGCTTGACCCCAGTTTATTCTGAAACTACAGCATTAAGCAAGTCTTTCTTTATACTTAAGCTCCAAAGTGTGAGAAAATTCATGCGAAAACGCTTGCTTTTCAAGAAACAAAAGTTGATTCGATCGGTTACTATGACATTGAAGACTTTTTACCAGATTTATATTCAAAACTTCGCCTTTTTTCGGCTAAGTGCGGCTTGTTACTAGTTGTCAAGAGCCACCTGTAGTCAGTACTAAGAGAGCTATCACTATTTCTGAAAAGCGTATGTAAGCACATAAAGTATTAATGCTAAGGAAGCTACTACTACTCGAGGGATGCCGAGGTGAGTACGCAATTCCATATTTGTTAGCTTAATATGCAAAATAACTCTGGCCTTTCTTTTTTATAGCTAAGAGCTTGTTGTCAACAGTGACTGGTAAATTAAAATAGTCAGAAGGACTCAAATTTGGTACTACAAAAGTTACCACTGCTCAAGAAAATGAGGTAAGAAAGTAATTTGTATTTGTGTGCTAAAATTGATTGTCTTTTGTTTTTGTAGGTGAGAGCTTGTTGTCAAGAATTCAAGGTAATTCAGATGGTCAAAGTAACTTCAATTTGATACCGCAGAAGTTATCAATACTCAAGAATGAGGTAAGTAGTAATTCCATATTTGTTGGCTAAAATTACAAATAATAACACTGGTTTATTTTTTATCGTAGCTGAAAGCTTGTTCAAGAGTTACTGGTGATTGAGATTATCAGAATGGCAGATGTTTGATACTACAAAGTTACCATTAATCAGGTAAGAGAGTGATTTTGTACTTGTTTGCTGGAATATAAGGTCATAACTGCTATTATAGTGTTTGCATGAACTAAGCTAAAACATAGTAACAATACTTAGTTTTATGTTACCTAACTATCAGGCTCGCTCGCCATTTGTGCTCAACACACCACTAGTTATTTATTTATCTGTTAATGGGGTACGTGAGACCTCTGTTTTCGCCTGCGCTTCTAATTACGTAAGTTAGGTAAAGCGTTCACAGTTCCAGTATTTTTCAATTAACGAGCGCGGAGAATCCTGCTGCACTGCCTTACGCAACTCTGTTTCAACCAAAACGTTTATAGCTACTCTCTTCTTGAAACAATTGTGAAGTCTTTGTCAAGCTGCGCTTCTTTGCCACTGCTTTCTAAGTTTATTCAGGTAATTCTGTTATTGTTAAATCTTCATGCCTAATCAATTAGATGTAATTTCTGTCCTGTTTGTTGGCTAATAATAACACTGGTTTATTTTTTAGTTACTGGTGATTGAGATTATCAGAATGGTTGATGTTTGATACTACAAAAGTTACCATTAATCAGGTAAGAGAGTGATTTTGTATTTGTTTGCTGAAATAAAATGTCATAACTGCTATTATAGTGTTTGCATGAAGTAAGCTAAAAATAGTAACATTTTATGTTACCTAACTATCAGGCTCGCTCGCCATTTGTGCTCAAGCACACCACTAGTTTATTTGTATATATGTATGGACGTACGTAAGGCATTTTTGTACTTTGACCCTTGCATTTTTGTGTTAGTTCGGTTGTCGACCCCGTCCCAAACTTCACTAAACAGAATCCTCTGTTTATCGATCAGTACCCGTATCACCCTAGAAATTGAATTGTTTACCTTTTTGAATTCTATTGCGGGTGCAGTTCAAACTTGAAAACTTAAGGGACTTCCATTTCTATTCAGTTAGTGGCGGTGGTAAGTCAATGCGCTCTTTGTCGTGGTTATAAGCCGTGCGCAACAGTATTTACTTGACAATACATTGTCCACTAGACTACCCCGAGGGTAAGTTTGTGTAGGTACATGTCCAGTTGTGTCAAAGCATTGTGTGTTACAACCACTACATAGCTAACAAAGACAACTTTTAAATAACGTGTATTGTTTTGTTGTTGTTTTTTCCCTTCAATTCAAGCAGTTGCAGAGAGTTGTTACTATGGCACTGAAATCCCTTTACCGTGTATGCGAAATTTAAAAACTGGACCTTATCAGTAGCTTCAGTGTTAGAAGTCAAAATCATTCATATAAAAATAGTATAGTCTTTAGGCTCGCTCGCCATTTGTGCTGAAGCACACCACTAGTGTTACCTAACTATCAGGCTCGCTCGCCATTTGTGCTCAAGCACACCACTAGTTTATTTGTATATATGTTTGGACGTACGTATGTCATTTTGTACTTTGACCCTCGCGTTTTTGTGTTAGTTCAGTTGTCGACCCCGTCCCAAATTGCACTAAACAGAATCCTCTGGTTTATCGATCAGTACCCGTATCACCTAGAAATTGAATTGTTTACCGTTTTGAATTCTTTTGCGGGTGCAGTTAAAACTTGAAAACTTAAGGGACTATTCGAGTTAGTGGCGGAGGTAAGTCAATGCGCTCTTTGTCATGGTTATAAGCCGTGCGCAACAGTATTTACTTGAAAATACATTGTCCACTAGACTACCGCAAAGGTAAGTCTGTGTAGGTGCATGTCCAGTTGTATCAAAACATTGTGTGTTACAACCACTACTTGGCTAAAGAATATCACAAAGAAAACGTTTAAATAACGTGTATTGTTTTGTTGTTGTTTTTCCCCTTCAATTCAAGCAGTTGCAGAGAGTTGTTGCTATGGTACTGAAATCCCTTTACCGTGTATGCGAAATTAAAAAACTGGACCTATTTTCAGTAGTTTCAGTGTTAGAAGTCAAAATCATTCATATAAAAATAGTATAGTCTTTAGGCTCGCTCGCCATTTGTGCTCAAGCACATCACTAGTTTATTTATTTGTATATATGTTTGGACCTACGTATGTCATTTTGTACTTTGACCCTCACGTTTTTGTGTTAGTTATGTGGTCGACCCGTCCCAATTTGCACTAAACAGAATCCTCTGGTTTATCGATCAGTACCCGTATCGGCTGACGGGTCCGGAAGTTCGAAGAGGAGGAAGGGAAGCAGTGGGGAGCCCCTTCCCAGTGTTTCCGAAGGCCCCCAGGGGGGTGCTACCCCAGAAGCCTCAACCTCAGACTTTGATAGGAGGGTTAAGGCTTTGGTGGAGGAAATACTGCGAAGCCAGGAGGGGGCAGGACCTTCAACAGCTAGTGGCAGCCGTGGGGTTGTGGCCGAAGGGGCTGGGAAGAAGCCTGGCAGCTGTTCTGGCACTGTGGCTGGTAGGTTCAATTCCTGTAGATCGGCTGTAGTTGGCTGGGGGTGTGTCTTGGGGTGGGACAGATACAGTAGGCGCCAAAAAAAAGTTCCGAATTCCGTCCGGTAGAATGCCCGTGGAACGGTAGTCTTTTTACCGTAGTTTTTATCGTTGCGTTCCGTACCGTTTTGATTAAACGGCCGACACCGTTTACTAAAACGGTGAAGCATTTCCGTCGATTCACAGATATTTTCTAGCTAGAAACTCTTCTTATAGCTATATCAGCAAGCTAAGGCCTTATATCGACCATTAAACGCTACGGGGATAGTGAAAAAAAGCTCGTACAAAATTTTCATTTGCTTCAATAAAGTTGCAGACCGAAATTCCGATGGGCACAGAGCTATAACGAGGTCCGCACTTCGTAGATCTTCTGTTAGCTACCGATGGACCTCCAGTAGTACAAAATCTAAGCCGGAGAAGGCCCTAACTTCGAGAAAACGTCGATACTGTGCGGTGGTCGAACTAACAATTCTCCGCGAGACAACTTCGAATAGGACGGCTTCAAATTTTTTTAACCCGAAAAGCTCCGCCTCTGGAGCCTGTAAACAAAAAATCGGAAAGTTTTATTGGATAAACGATTTTTTATATTTCTTTGAGCGAGACATACGGTGAACGAGAAAGATTAAAACGGTAACGCGGTCGAACGGAACGGCCGTTTTTTAACAAACGGCGTACCGTTTTTCCCCCGTTTTTTAATCGTGCAACGGCCGTTCTACGGAACGGAATTCGGAATTTTTCTGTGTCTCCTACTGTAGGTTATCGGGGTGTAATTATTAATATACAATGTAATGGTATCAATGCTATTTAATTGAACAAACTGGATAGTACATAATTGAATAAGGGCCTGTAGTGGTTGGGGCCCATTAGCTTTATTTATAGGGGCATGTGGCCCACTGTATTATGCTGATTTCTGTGCCAGGGCATGTGGCCCATCGATAGTTCTGTTCATTCTGTTCACTGGGGCGTGTGTGGCTCACTGTATTATGTGCAATATCGTGCTGCATGTGGCCCACTATATTAGGTGCATTGCTGTGCTAGGGCATGTGCCCCACTGTACTAGGCGCATTGCTGTGCTAGGGCATGTGGCCCACTGTATTAGGTGCATTGCAGTGCCAGGGCACGTGGCCCACTGTATTAGGTGCATTGCTGTGCATTGCTGTGTTAGGGCATGTGGCCCTCTAAATTATGTGCATTGTTGGGCTAGGGCACGTGGCCCACCGTTTTATGTGCATTGTTGGGCATGTGGCCCACGGTATTATGTGCATTGCAGTGCCAGGGCACGTGGCCCACTGTATTATGTGCATTGTTGTGCTGGGGCATGTGGCCCACTGTATTGGGCGCATTGCTGTGCATTGCTGTGTTAGGGCATGTGGCCCACTGAATTATGTGCATTGCTGTGCTAGGGCATGTGGCCCACTGTATTATGTGCATTGCAGTGCCAGGGCACGTGGCCCACTGTATTATGTGCATTGTTGTGCTGGGGCATGTGGCCCACTGTATTAGGCGCATTGCTGTGCATTGCTGTGTTAGGGCATGTGGCCCACTGAATTATGTGCATTGCTGTGCTAGGGCATGTGGCCCACTGTATTATGTGCATTATTGTGCGAGGGCATGTGGCTTCTACATAGCACGGAATGTTGGTTTGTGGCATGGGGGAATCTCACTGTCCTGGCTGTGTTATGGCATGCAGCCTTCGTTAGCAGGTCTATTTATTAGGGCATGTGGCCCACCTTGTTAGAGGGAATATTTGTTGGATCGTGTGGCTCAGCAAGATTTCTGGGCATACACGCCATATAGCGTTGGGGAGAGGTAGTATTACCTCCAAATCCTGTGAGGCAATGGCGGGGGCATGGGTGTTGATGGCGCTGTTCTGTGTCATTCATGCAGGCCTGGGGACAGTTGATGAGGCCGCAGTGGCCGCGCTAGAGCTCCCGCGGTCTGGTGAAGCTGTGGGGGTCGTGGCAGGGATGGTCCCTCGCCCGTCCGAAGGAGCGGCAAGTGATGTGGTGCCTGTGAAAAAGACAGCAGAGAGGGAGGCCCAGAAGTTCTCCATGGGTGTGACACTGCCAACGGTCCCCGTCAGGCTGGTGAAGCGCATCCTGTCGGGCGAGTTCGTCGACATGGGGGAGCTATCCCAGGAAGCACTGCGGGCCGAGTTCAGGCAAGCCGTGGACGAGGAGGATCAGAAACCCTCCAAATCAAGAGCGATTCGCCCGGTCGTGGACCGGGACGCGTGGGCTGCCAGCTTCGCCCAATATGCAGGCACAGTGTGCCGCTCACACCCCGAGAAGGCTGTGGCTCTGTGGGGTCACTTGGCAATCGTGATGTCCTGCCAGAACAGATCCACATCTGGATGGTGGAGGACATACGACGAGTCGCTGAGGCACAGCTACTCCTCCATGGAAGACGCGAGTTTTGTGCTCAACCAGTGCCTATTCACCCAGGCCATGGTAGAGAACTCGGAGGCGAGCCAGCGTGCTCCAACCCCAGTGCCCCTGCCAGTGGCGCAAGCGAGACCGAGGAAGAGAAGGGTTGCCTGTTTTGCTTGGAACGACGGCAGGCCCTGCACCTCGACTCCTTGCAGGTTCGCGCACTGCTGTGTTCGGTGTGGTGGTGACCATACCAGGAGGTATTGTCCCCTCATGAGTGATGCGCCACTGGGAGAAGAGGGTCGTAGGGGATCAACCTGAGCTGCCATGGAGTCCCCTGTATAGACTGAACTTGATTCGGTGGTTGTGTATATGACACTAAAAAACTGTCCCCATGCTTTGTAGTGTTGTTTCATCGTTGTTCCACACTTATTCTCTTTGATTAAAACTTGGTGTTATCGGACAGCTATCATGTGCATGGGGGGACAGATGTACGGGGTAGGACACGGAAAGGGGATTTATGGTATAGGTTAAGGTGGGGCGATTGTTCAGGTTGTACGGGTGGGAATCGCTTTAATTGTGGGGGTAAGAGGTATGTGTTTATTGTACTTGTCGTAGGGACTGTGGGTGGTGCCTATGTGTATATGGCCGACTTGCTGGCATTGGGGGAGAAGGTACCTGACAGCCCGGTTCGCTGGCCTGACATACCAGGGTGGAATCAGATAGTGACACCTATGGCTGTTGGTGAGTGGGACACCCAGTTGTCTTCTCATCCAGATGGATCGTACCGTAAATACCTGGTCGAGGGACTTCTGCAGGGATTTCGGATTGGTTTCAATCATGGTTCGGCCAAGTGCAAGAGTGCCGTGTCAAACATGTCATCGGCAAATGAGAGGCCCAGTGTAATTGATGAGTTTGTTGCCGCAGAGCTGGCAGCGGGAAGGATACTGGGACCTGTGGAAGCCGCTCATACCCACCAGATCCATATAAATCGGTTCGGGCTTGTCCCGAAGGGTCATGCACCAGGAAAGTGGAGGCTGATTGTGGACCTCTCCTTCCCCTCCGGTAGTAGCGTCAACGACGGAGTTGACCCGGAGTTGTGTAGTCTACAATATACATCGGTAGATGCAGCTTGTCAGAAGGTTTTGGAGTTGGGGAAAGCAGCCGTGCTGGCTAAGTTCGATGTTTCTGGGGCGTTTAGGACGGTGCCAGTTCACCCCGATGATCGCCATCTGCTGGGTATGCATTGGAGTGATAGTATTTATGTGGACAAGGTGCTTCCTTTTGGCCTCCGGTCAGCACCGAAACTATACAATGCCATTGCTGATGGCCTACTGTGGATCTTGCTGCGCAATGATCACGTATTGGTCATCCACTACCTGGATGATTTTCTATTATTCGGCGCACCAGACTCACCTCAGTGCGGGGAGTCTCTGGGAAGAGCTTTAGCTCGGTGTGGTGTGTTGGGGGTGCCTGTGGCCCCAGCAAAAACTGAAGGCCCAGCCACCAAGCTGGTGTTTCTGGGCATAGAGCTGGATTCCGTTTCGATGACAATCAGCCTCCCCCGTGAGAAGCTAGAGAGGCTGCGTGCTATGATCCAGGTATGGGAATCCAAGAAATCATGCACTAAGAGAGAGTTGCTGTCGCTCATTGCTACCTGCAGCATGCATGTCGGTTTATCAGGCCCGGCCGTCCCTTCCTCCGGCGAATGATAGATCTCTCGACAGGGGTGAGGGCACTGCATCATCGGGTGAGACTGAATGCTGGTTTCAGGTCAGACCTCAAATGGTGGAACTGTTTTTTGCCTATATGGAGTGGGACATGTCCGATGTCCTCTGTGGTTAGGGGAGACCCGCAAGTGGTGCTCACGTCGGATGCATCTGCGAAGTGGGGCTGTGGAGCCTACACGTCAACAGGGGACTGGTTCCAGCTCAAGTTCCCGGATAGCTGGTTAGAAATCCACATCACGGTGAAGGAGCTATTGCCTATAGTCCTGGCTGTGGCCGTGTGGGGACATCTCTGGCGAGGTGTGACAGTGTCATCAAGATGTGACAATATGGCTGTAGTGGCAATTGTGAATTCTGGAAGGAGCCGAATGGATCGGGCCATGCATCTGATGAGATGTTTGTCTTTCTTCTTGGCCCGGTGGGACGTGACCCTAGTATGTCAGCACATCCCAGGTATCAAGAACGATGCAGCTGATGCATTATCTAGAGATTCTTTGCTTCTGTTTCTGCAGTTGGTGCCGGGGGCAGCGGAAGTGGCCACACCCATCCCAGAGGGTCTCATTCGTTGTCTGGTCCGCGACACTCCGGACTGGACAAAGGTGGACTGGGTGGCCCTGTTCAGAAGTTCTACATGATGGGTCTGGCAGAGTCCACTCACAGACTTTATGCTTGCGGGGTGAGACGTTTTATGAGGACTTGTGCTGTAGCAGGTCGGGCTCCGGTGCCAGCGGATGAAGATGCCCTGTGTCATTTCGCTGCTACCCTGGCCGAGGAGGGCTTGCGTCATAGGACCATTAAGTCTTACATGGCGGGAGTCCGTCATCTGCACATTTCTGAGGGCCATGGTGACCCTTTTTCGGGCGGTCTACACAGGTTGCACTACGTTTTACGGGGTGTCAAGCGTGCTGAGGGCCTGGCTGGGGTGACGAAGCGGGAGCGTAGGCCTATTACGCCGGAACTTCTCCACAAGATCAAGGGTGTGTGGGACCCCCGGGCACATGAGACAGATGTGATGATGTTATGGGCCGCATGCTGCTTGGCCTACTTCGGATTTATGCGGATTGGAGAGTTGACTGTGCCGTCAGAGGAGGGATACGACCCATCGAGCCACCTATCTTGGGGCGATGTGCTAGTGGACAATCCTGCCTGTCCATCAAGACTTGAAGTGCGCATAAAGGCATCTAAGACTGACCCCTTCCGCCTGGGCGTCTCGTTATTTATCGGCAGAGTGGCTTCTGACCTTTGCCCTGTCTCGGCCATGCTGGCATACTTGGTAGCGAGGGGAAAAGGCGAGGGCCCCCTTTTTGGTTTTAGCGACGGTAGGCCACTCACGAGGCAGCGTCTGGTTTCGGCTGTGAAAGATGCGTTGGACAAGGCGGGAGTTGACCCAGGTCACTACTCAGGGCACAGCTTCCGCATTGGCGCAGCCACCACAGCAGCGGCTAGAGGGCTGGAAGACTCTACGGTGAGGACATTAGGCAGGTGGAAGAGCCTTGCATACCTGGACTATATAAAAATCCCTAGAGAACAACTGGCATCCTATACAGCTAGAATGTGTTAACATTGTTGATACTATGTTTTACGTTATGTGTATGTGACGTTATTCAATTAATACCTGAGTCTCTCTCCCCCCCTTATCTGTCTTGGTCTGGGCCTGGGGCGGGTGGTCGTTCCTCCTCTGGCGGAATTAAAGGGGCTTGCCCCACCCCATTAATTATGCCCCAGCCGGCCCAAGCCAATTTGGGGGCGGGGTTTCCGGCCCTACCTGTGCCAAACAACTCGGCTACTGAAGCTGCGGTCCAGGGTTGAGCAGGAGCAGGGTCGTGAGGAAGAGGTAAGTTGAGTTCTAGTATGGTGGGCAATCATAGGGTAATCCGGGACTTGCTGCCAGGGGTTAGTGGCAGCAAAGAAAGTAATGGTGGGTTCTGTTAGGGTACGAGCCGTAGGATTAATGGCAGCTTAGCAGCAGGCTAGGCGGGGTTAATACCAGGCAGAGTACCCATAGTAAGGGGTCGGGTAAGGCATATGGCCGCGCATGGCAGCATGGGCCACGTGCGGTAGGTGAGTCATAAATAGAGTGTACACATACGTGTAAGTGCATCCATCGCTGCCACGAGAGATAGAAGCGTGAAAAATCTGAACTTCCCACCCACCCACACCCCCCTGCGGGTACGGGCTGGGAGGTTTATGTTTTATTTATTTTATTTTAACCTCCGGTGAACAGCTAGTCTGTTTTACCGTGAAAACGTGGGTGCCGGAATTAAAGGGGCTTGCCCCACCCCATTAATTATGCCCCAGCCGGCCCAAGCCGATTTGGGGGCGGGGTTTCCGGCCCTACCTGTGCCAAACAACTCGGCTACTGAAGCTGCGGTCCAGGGTTGAGCAGGAGCAGGGTCGTGAGGAAGAGGTAAGTTGAGTTCTAGTATGGTGGGCAATCATAGGGTAATCCGGGACTTGCTGCCAGGGGTTAGTGGCAGCAAAGAAAGAAATGGTGGGTTCTGTTAGGGTACGAGCCGTAGGATTAACAGTACTGTAGGGCAGAAGCAGCAGTGCAGATAATTAATATTTGTTCACTTTCTAAAAAAAATTACTAAACAATATTATAAATCATAACTCCATAGTAGCAGGGCCATAATCAAATACAATATGAAATGAACAAAATCAAAGGTTCTGAAGTATGCAATACTATCAAGGGGATCCAAGGAGCTGTGCCTTCTCATTGACCTCTCTCCTCTCTACTGGAGTGCCATGTCCTCTCTTCTAAATAACCAGGATGTATGTAGTATTCTACCCTTCAGGAGGCATGACTTCTTAGGAGAGCTGAAGGTCTACTATTCTCTCCTCTGGAGAACAAGGAAGCCATGTCTTCTGCTCTGCACTTTTGTTGTGAACCTGCCAGTTGTACCCTAGAACCAAGGAGTTGTGCCTTCTCATAATCGGAGCTCATCTAATTCTATGAAGAGCATGTCAGCACCTTTCCTCCTGTTGAGGTAGATTAGACAAGGTACTATGATCTAAAATTTGATACTGGTCTTATTTTAAATAAATCAATAAAATAATAATTGATAATAAACAGCCTAATTGATAAATATATATTATTGTAGAAAGAAAATAACATTAGTCAATAAAAGTAATAATTCACACCAAAAATTCCTGAGAAGTTGAAGTTAACACACTGAAACTGCTTCTAACTTCTACCCGCTACACCAACCTTCTATCAAGCTCTCCAAAGACACCAAAGCAGATGCTTCCTTCAAGTCGCAGCTGGGAGCCGTGATATATCTATTCTAAACGAGTGACTCCAGGCCCCATTATAATACGCCGCGGCTTCTTCATTGTCTAGGACCCTCCAGTACATTCCAGAAGTCTTGTACTCTTCCCCGCAGGGCTCACTCGCACAGTAACTCTTCTTGGTCACGTTTTACTTTAGGTCCTACATTGAGCGCATCGCGTCGCGTCACCTTACGATCTCATCGAGACGCTCGCGCGCTCAGCCCCTCAGAACGTGCGTCTAACAAACTATGCTTAAATTCAGCAGGCAACAATTGTCTGGTTAAAGGGAATTGGAGCAGCATTAAAGAATAGTGCTAACTGTAATAAGTGTGGCAGTGTATGCAACTTTGTCATCAAGAAGGGGTTTTATTGCTGGAGATGCCCCAAGTCTGGATGCCAATCTGTAATTTCCATGAGAGATGGGAGTTTTTTTTCTGGTAGCCATTTGAAGCTGAATGAGATAGTGGAAGTTTTTTACTGGTGGGCTTGTGAAGCTTCAGTATTCAATAAATTTTGTGGATCCAACCACTGGGGCACACACTCAAACTATTGAAGGAACTTGGTCACAGGTGAAATTCATGATGCGAAAAAGAGGTGTCATGAACACAAGTGATGACTTGTTTGACACATACTTACCTGAATATTTGTGGAGAAGAAAGTTTAAAAATGATGATCCTTCTTTAAAAATGTATGAGCATGTAAAGGAACAATACCCACTTTAATCAACCAATTTTGGTTCTATATAACCCTTATATCTTACTTAATATAGTTGAAATTCCACTAATTACACTTTGACGCCATCAATCTTATAGCTGAACCCGATCAATTGTAAGGTGACGCGACGCGATGCGCTCACAAGGTTACGCGACGCGATGCGCTCAATGTAGGACCTAGGACCTAAAGTAAAACGTGACCCTCTTCTTTTGTGTTTGCTTACCAGTTCTAATTAGAGCCGCCACCACCCGGAATTTTGCCCACAATAAATTGCGCGCTCAGAGTTGGGGGGCAAAGTTGAAGAATCAAATGAATACGAATCAATTAGTTAGCTTCGTACCTAAAAATCGATATTCAGAAGTACTGGATGACCAGAATGAACTCATATTTTGTACACGGGGTACACTCCACATCTAAAAAAACATAACAAAAAAAAATATATAAAAATATTTAAAAAAATGGAAAAAAAATACTAATATAAAAAATACGGCGTTGTTAAGTTGTGGGGAAGCCCCTAGGCTACCGCTGGAAAAAAAAATCGACTTCGTAACTGCAACGGTCGCCCCTGAATATCGCTGAATAGCCTTAAGGTTTGTACCGTTGTTTCTCAGTTCCTGGTCGGTCTTTTTTCTTGAAACTTGGTTTATAAGAGCTGTCTGTTGGTGTCTGTTTCAACTGCAACAACAAAGTAAGCGTACATTGAACAGACAACGAGAAATAAATACATAGCATAACTCCTCCATCTGCGGTTTAGCGCTGCGGTTTCAAGTGGTACTGCACCCTTAAGGGACTATCATTTCTATTCGAGTTAGTGGCGGTGGTAAGTCAATGCGCTCTTTGTCATGGTTATAAGCCGTGCGCAACAGTATTTACTTGAAAATACATTGTCCACAAGACTACCGCGAAGGTAAGTCTGTGTAGGTGCATGTCCAGTTGTGTCAAAGCATTGTGTGTTACAACCACTACTTAGCTAAAGAATATCACAAAGAAACTTTTAAATAACGTGTATTGTTTTGTTGTTTTTTTTTTTTTCCTTCAATTCAAGCAGTTGCAGAGAGTTGTTGCTATGGCAATGAAATTCCTTTACCCTGTATGCGAAATTTAAAAACTGGACCTTATTTTCAGTAGCTTCAGTGTTAGAAGTCAAAATCATTCATATAAAAATAGTATATAGTCTTTAGGCTCGCTAGCCATTTGTGCTCAAGCACATCACTAGTATATGAGTAAACAGATAAATACTTTATATACACTCTACTAATATAAACAAGTTCGCTAATTAGCTCCCTCTTTTGTGTGTTCTCATCACTTCAATAGGGCACTTAGTAATGACAGCATTAGGATTACCATGGAATAGCCAACAATATTGCTGCCTGCAGTGGTAGCCATTGTTGATGTTGTTGCAGCATCATATCTGAAGGTGGGAGTTGTGCACCCAGATGGAATAGCCACGTTACACAATTGCCACACATTTGGGTTTGCCAGAAGTTCAAGCTCCATCCTTTCCATATTAGTAGTGTGACCCATTGCGAGGAGACCATCCAGAGCTTCAGTGTTATTATGAATGAATTGATAGCAACAACCAATTGTATTTGCCAAAGTGGTCAATCCAGCAATACAGGTAGGGGGGCAGACTGTAGGATTTAGTTCTATCGCTGCGCAAGAATTCAGGTCAGTATTATTAAAAAGAGTTGGAGGAGCCAGATCTAAGGCCCATCTGCAGCGAGGAATACTACCACCATCAGCTGGTTGGCACCAAAATGTTAAACCTGCAGCAGATGGAATCGTTGCAGGTATTGGGGTCAGCTAGCCATCTGTTATTTGTAATATACTAATCATGTATATATCAATACAGTATTAATTATTATCTAGTTGCTTAATATGATTAAATTCATGTGGTTACATTCAAAATACTATTTAGTTCAATCTAACAATTCATTAAGTGTATAGTAACAGCTAGTTGAAAAATGCACACAAAAATGAAAGCAAAATAACTACAGCAGAAAAGCTAATAATATTGCCACTGTCTCTGAAAGTAGCACTTGTACATTCCGATGGAGTACTTACATTGCATGATTGCCAGATCGTTGCATTAGACAAGAGGCCCAGAAATAACCTCTCCATCATAGAAATAGAGTCTCTTGCGAGGAGTCCATCCAGAGCTTCAGTGTTATTATAAATGAATTGGTAGCAACAACCAATTGTATTCGCCAAAGTGGTCAATCCAGCAGAACAGTTGGTGGCAGAACAGGATTGTCCCTGGGTTATAGCTCCACAGGATTGGAGATTAGTATTATTGAAGAGTGTTGGAGGAGCCAGATCTAAGGCCAATCTGCAGCGAGGAATACTACCACCATCAGCTGGTTGGCACCAAAATGTTAAACCTGCAGCGGATAAGGAATCGTTGCAGGTATTGGGGTCAGCTAGCCATTGCGCTACGGTACCAGCACAACTCGTAGTGCAAATGGTATCTAGGGCTTGCATTCCTGCTTCTTCCTTCGGAGTGTTGTTGGCCGCCAGAAACGCCGGCCCACAGGACAAAACGTTGGGGAGAGCCAACACAAATTCGATTTGCTGTGCTCCAGTGCACTGTGCGCTGGACCCATGGCTGCACATAACAACTGCCAGAGCGATCACTAATATTTGCTGCATTTTTGTTCCTTTTAGCCAATAATCCTCTTCTTCACCGCGAGCTCTGAAATCGGACGTTGTAAGCTAAGCTTATCTCTTTATACTGCATGCGGGCATCAAATTTCCCGCGGAAATATTTTGAGCCTTTGTAGTGCAAGGGCGTGGTGTAGTCTGGTGAGAGCGGGAGCGCAACCTCTGCGCTAAAAACGGGCGAGGTATTGGATTACTTACGGATTCGTGGAGAAAATCGCTAAGTAAAAAATATGTCCTCTTATGTAGCTTTCGTGATTTGCACTTTCTGTGTCTGGGAGGTCCTGGGGCAGGACGACTGTGCTGGAGTAGAAAGTGGTCTGACACCTATCTTGGAACCCTGTACCCGCTACAAGTGTCCAGCCATATTAGAAGGGTGAGAGAAACCATATACATGACTGGGAAGGATAGAGTTGGTTCAAATTATACGGACAATGTGTAGACTATTCTTAGAGCTTCTAGGAGAGATCAGAGTAAAAGGCTGTACTCATAAAGTAAAGTAAGACAATACAAATTACTGTTTCTATGCACCATCTGGTTTACACCAGTTCAGCAAATACTCGGCCACAGAGGGTTAACATCTCACCTGCTGGTTGAGACTAAGTCCACATTCTGTGAAAGACTTTAACACCAGCAAGTAGAGCAATTGTCACATCAACTCACACATTATTGCAAACAACAAATGATTGATTTCTTATTACGAATAATAAGTTGTACTATAATAAGTGAAATAGAAACAATAAAAATAACTACAACAAAATTCAATATTGTAGACACAGACATTTTTTACTGCATGGAATTTACTAATGATAGCAACTATTTCGTAGCATTTCAAATTTCTGATGTTCAAGAGTTTCTGCTTCATGGAGCCTTCTCTTTAATTGATATAAACACAAGATACACAAAAAATACTTAGAAACACTTTGATGCTGAAATCTAGAGGATAAGCTGAGATACATAAAGTTAATGCAGAAAAGAAAAAAATACTATTATGAAAAAAAAAATTATAATGGAAATTAAAACCTTAATCCATAAACCTATTGATTCCAATAATACCACAATTCACATTCAGATTGGTATAGACTTTAAATATATAAGTGCCACAGCTATTCCTGATCCTAGTCTGATGCCACAAATTTTGGTTGGTTTATGCTAGCGTCTTGGCCAGGATTTCTGAGAGGGTGTGGTTCCATTCGAGGAAGATCAAGCTAGGGTGAGCCAAATTATTATTATTAGACTAGTCCATTTTCCATTAATTTTCATTGAAATATTTATGATTGAGAATTATAAAAATAATAATTTGTTGCTTAATAACTTGCTTAATAACTTGTTGCTTGTTATGATTGAGAATTATAAAAATAATAATTTGTTGCTTAATAACTTGTTGCTAGAAATGAAGTTTATAATTGTTTTTGTAACAAAAATTGATGATATTTAGACAGCTGTCAAGTTATCCATTGAAGAAAATAGAACACATGCAATACACAAGAGCTAGTATAGCCAACATAGGAGAATGGATTGCCTAAAAAAAGAATAGAAACACGTGATTAACTATTCCAATATCAAATTCTTCTTATTAAGATAGTATATTACTGTTTTATTGACTTGTAAGATTAGACACTATTGACACCATTGGCACTGGCTGGGAATTTATTACTGCAATAGGAATTATCAAACTTGGTTTGTAGAAACTATAGCTTTATCCTTCTTGATATATATAGCTAGCTGCATGCAGGCAAGCCTGTCCAACCATCTCATGTCTCTACATTTAGAACAAACAGGCATTCAACAAGACTCTACAGACGATTCTACACCCATTAGCTAAGAGTTAAACTATTCCACTGCCCGAAGCTGTGTGTCTTCTTTGACTTATAAGTAAGGTTTACTGCGAATGTTTAAAAAATTCTGAGGGTGGTTTGACTGAACCCCTTGAATGACCTCCCTGGCTATGCTACTGTAAGCTAAACTTCATTGACCAAAAAACAAAGTGAAGGGAAATGGCCACTTTTTTCACATTTGGAGTCCTTTAATAGCTAAACTGAAATATTGTTTGGATGACCACTACAATGCACTGGTCACCACTATGAACATAGTCCTGGCATTATTAAGTCTTCTATAGGTAGTGGAAACGAAATCTATCTGACTGGATTAGCAACCTTACAAGATCTGTAAATACTCATCAGCTCCCTAGGTATATTATATGTTCATAATACGTGTGGGTATTTTGAAAGTCAGCAGTTCCCTCCTTAGGACCACAAGTGTTAGCCATATTAAAAGGGTGAGAGAATCCATATACATGACTGGGAAAGATAGAGTTGGTTCAAATTATACGGACAATGTGTAGACCATTCTTAGAGCTTCTAGGAGAGATCAGAGTAAAAGGCTGTACTCATAAACTATAGTAAGACAATACAAATTACTGTTTCTATGCACCATCTGGTTTACACCAGTTCAGCAAATACTCGGCCACAGAGGGTTAACATCTCACCTGCTGGTTGAGACTAAGTCCACATTCTGTGAAAGACTTTAACACCAGCAAGTAAAGCAACTGTCACATCAACTCCTTATAAACTAGACACATTATTGCAAACAACAAATGATTGATTTCTTATTACGAATAATAAGTTGTACTATAATAAGTGAAATAGAAACAATAAAAATAACTACAACAAAATTCATATTGTAGACACAGACATTTTTTACTGCATGGAATTTACTAATAATAGCAACTATTTCGTAGCATTTCAAATTTCTGATGTTAAAAATTATCAAGAGTTTCTGCTTCATGGAGCCTTCTCTTTAATATATATAAACACAAGATACACAAAAAATGCTTAGAAACACTTTGATGCTGAAATCTAGAGGATAAGCTGAGATATATACATAAAGTAAATGCAGAAAGTAAAAAAAATACTATTATGAAAAAAAAATCCAAAATATATTCCTCACTAGATTAAGTCTATAACTGCATCTAAAGTAATGGTATTTTTGTTGTTAGTATGATTGACTCTCTTTGTCGTGTGCCCTTCATAATACGCCAATTTGCTTGTATCGTTTGATTTGTTCTGTGTCTACAACATGTTTTGCTACTCCATATTGTACATGTAGCTTGTTCTTTGAGTATTTATGTTCTTTACTACTCTGACAGGGAGATATCTTTCTGTTTCACCAGGCAACATCTGTTGCAAGAGCTAACAGGAATCCTATAAACAACCCCTTCCTTAATGTTGTAATGTTGTGATTCTTTGACATTTAACCCTGTAGGTGTTTCTTATGCTGTTGCACTTGTATACAGTCCCTCATGTTCAACTTTATGTTGTTGTTTTTTGTCTGTTATTTCTGAATTTATGTTCACCATTTTCTTTTTGCCTATCCTGTGTAATGCTTCCTCAACTAAAATTTTCAGATAACCAATCTTTAAAAATGCAATTTGTGAAGTTGGTAACAGTTCATCTGTAGTGGCTTTGTGTTGATTTGCTTCTATTTGTTTCTTTAAGGGAGACTGTGGGAAGTTTAAAAAAAAAATCTTATTGAAAGGGTAGATTATGGTGTCCAAAAGTTACACAAAAATTTGAGATTTTCCCTGTCATTTCAATATTTGGACTTAAAGTTAAGTTACTGTCAAAATACACTGCACTCCAGTCAAGGAGCTTCCTAGTCCAAGTATCAACTTAGGTTGAAACAAGTTGAGGCAAGCCCTTCCTATCCTTAGGTTAATCAGCCCTGGATACCTCCCAGACAGAGTTCTGAGGCAGAGCCTTCAGCTTGTATATTTAGATAAGTGAAATCTATACAGTAAAGTGAGGCTGGACAATATAATTATATCAAACCTGCCAAGGGTGAGGTGGGAAAGAACATGGATGAACATGTGCATAGGTGGTTGAATAAGTTCAGGTTACATGAATAGAATTGCATGAATAAGATTATTGGTGTATGAATGAAAATGCATTAGGGCAGAGTCACATGAATAAGTCAGCATTATGTGGGAAGAATCATTCTACCACACAGACACCTTTTGTGTCTTTTTCCTATTATATTCTACTACTGATGCTAGTCAAGAAAGAATGAACTCTGGCAGGGAATTTGAGCCATACCTCTGTGAATCACTTTCAAGTTGTTACAATGAAACCTCAAATGACACTTTTGAGGATGAAATAACAGCATAAAACTATTCCTAGGTGCAAGTGACCATTGTGAAATTGTCCACCACCACTTGTGCTTGGGAATGTATTTGCCATGAGGAAATACAATCAGTAATCAACAAATAGACACAAGTGATTAATTAAATCCTGTTTATTGAGGGGTATGGATCCTAGAGACAGTTTGTTTGTTTTGTTTTGTTTTTGCTTTGTGTTATTTTTTGTTGTTTTTTGGTGCAGGTCCAGTGTCACTTATTCCATCTCATGATTAAGTAAACAACATGAATGAAACACTAATGTCTACTGTAGATTAGTTTTATAGGCAATAGCTATATGCTTTTGAAGTGTGGGAGTTGTGCTACCTAATTGTGCTCTCTACATAATAATAAGAGGTATATATTTTTAAATAATAACTACATTAGTCATGTTGTACTTTCTTATAAGATGGAATGAGTGCCACTACAACAGCACCATATTGTAACCTGTGCTTGAAAATTGCTAAGACCCATACTCTTAGACAAAGAGTATGTAAACCTTCATGTCCAGTAAGACATGCTTCTCAATCACTTGTCCTATTCTGTTAATTTACTGATTGAATTTCCCTGTGGCAAATACTATACATTCCCAAGCACAAACAGTGGACAATCTCACCATGGCCACACAGACACTTGTACCCAGGAATAGTTTTATGCTGCCACTTGTAAGAAATAGCTATGCTGAACTAGCTATAAGGCCATGATACTGTCCCAGCTTGTTATTAATACTCTGACATTGTCCTGAGAACCTCATCATCCTCAGGAGTGTCATTTGAGGATTCACTGTGACTTGCAACTGGTTCACAGAAGTATGGCTCTAATTCCTCACCAGAATTCATTTGCTTTCTTGACTAGAATCAGTAGCAGAATATTTTGTATTTTATTTCTTTTTATTTTAATAATTTGTTGCAAAGCAAACAGGAGAAATCAGCTAGCTAACTGGCTAACATAAAGGAATTAAAAAAAAAAGGTGGGGGAGGGGGGGGGGAACAGAAAAGTTAATAAAAAAAAAAGTATATGATAGTGATGAGAAAGAATGTGACCGAAGAAAAAATGCTCAAGCAAACAAGTCAGCAAGTCAATACAACATTATTTGAAAATCAGTTGTTTTTTTCAGTGAACTCTTGAAAGCAGACTTCAAGGGGAGGGACACTATGTGTTCAGGGACTGTGTTCCACTCATCAATCACTGCAAATTCAATACAGTAGGCTAAAGAAACAAAAGTGTGTCTAAGCGACTGGCTTTACTATCATAAACTCACTATTTATAGTGCTTGCGGGCCATATCAGATCAATGGTTTCATAGCAAGACTACTACTGACCAGGGTAGCTGTTCTCAACATGACATTACACAAACCACACCCAATTCAGGAAATATGTTTTCAGGAAGCAGGAAGCAAATAAATAAGGCAAACTTTTTAATTTTTTGTGTGACTTTCGGACACCATAATCTACACTTTCAACAAGAAAAAATTTGTTTAAACTACCGCAGTCTCCTTTGAAGATAGATGTTTATTATTTAGATCATTATTCCTTTATAACTTCCACGCCTAGAATATTGATGTAGCTATTGTCCTTTCTTTTTCAGTAGTAGCTTAATTGAGCATATTCTTTTTTGTTCCCATAGCTATAAATTTTTATTATTTTATTATAGATTTTTTTTGTGTGTTTTGAGTTTTTATCAACTATAGTAATCTCTACAAAGCAGAAACGTCTTGATTAAATATCTTAACATCAAATACTATGAAACAATGGTCATATCAGTAAATTCTTCCACAATAACCAGCAACTAAACACCTGCCATTGTAGCTACATTTAGAGACAGAAGACTGAACAATTAGATATTTTGGATGTTGCCAAACATTTGTCTGTGAATGACAGTTCTAATTTGATATAAACTAGCACAAATATCTTTTGCATTAGGACACACTCACACAAGTATCTTGGTGCTTGTCATATTATTTTGTCCTCTTCCCCCCCCCCCCAATTGGTAAATTATTCCTACACCCATGGGTTGCTTCTGGTCATCATTATGTTGTATCTAGGGTTAGAAATGCATAAACAACAGCAACTTTATCCGTACTCAGTACTTACAGTATCAAACAAAAATTGATACAAGTTGAAATCATTGGTCAATAGTATTAAACTGCTTTATGTAGTGGAATGTGAATGTAAAATAGCAATGGTGGTTCCAATGACCTGAACCTGATTGGTTAAAAGGAGCTAATAAATAAGGAGGAGAAAGTATTATTTACACATAAAATTAAACTATAAGAAAAGTGATATGGTAATAAGCTATTTTGTTTTGCATAAAATGGTTGTATTTACAATTCACATTCATTCATTATTGAGGTGGATTGAACAAGTAGCTAGTGAAGCAGTTTTGAGATAAACTGAGCAGAAGTAGAGGCACTCTATGAGGTCAAAAGTACAACTATGTTTGCTGTTTGGGGATGGGTGGATAATTGCAGGAAGGGGGGGGGGGGGGGGGGGGGGGGGAGGAGGAATTACCTTGAAACCAACACATTGATTGGGGGCATAGCCAAACCTCTATACCTTAACCACTATATGCTGCAAGGATCTATGTTAGAGAAAGATTCTGGTCAGGGAGAATACACAGTCAATCCTTTCTAAAAGTTGTAATTTGTTTGTTAGCAGTGCAAACTGTAGGTATGTCCGTTGGCTACATTGTGGCTGCATTTTTAAAGAACTTACTGATGAATTTGACTTGCATGGAAAAATGGCTAATTACTTTGTTTCTCCTACAATACAATGACACTTGTTCGTGGCACCAAAACAAGGTCATCAAAACATCTTGGTTGCAAGAGCACGAGATTTGAACTTGGTAAAGGGTCTGGCTGGGTGAGACTATCCATTTTATCCATCCATCCATCCATCCATCCATCCATCCATCCATCCATCCTAATGCATTGGCAATCCATCTCTCTATCTAGCTATTTATCCAATGCTGAGGTGTAATCATTCAAACAAATTCAGCTAAGAGTCATCTGGCCACTGTCTGTTTACAGAATTTTTGCTGGACAACATGTGTAGATCACTCCAACTTTAGTTAGTGCTTTTAGCTGTAACTCAGAATAATATTTGTAGGACAGTCAATACAGTCAGCA
>WLWD01003486.1_pt1 | contig 53492 bp, 28 predicted proteins | sample 6712731 | NCBI WGS metagenome assembly WLWD01 (sample SAMN12718690, study PRJNA576275) | sponge metagenome | isolation source: marine sponge | host: Mycale hentscheli | place: New Zealand: South Island, Marlborough, Capsize Point | collected 2014-11-01
GATTCTGTTTAGTGCAATTTGGGACGGGGTCGACCACATAACTAACACAAAAACGCGAGGGTCAAAGTACAAAATGACATACGTACGTCCAAACATATATACAAACTAGTGGTGTGCTTACACTGTTGTTACTCAAACTACTAAAATAAAGTTTTTAATTTTTATTATAAGGTAGGTGATTCAATGCCATAGTAACAGCCAAACTATATTGTTATAAGATTGATTTTAACATTAGAGCTACTAAAAAAAAATTACTTATAAGGAAATCAATGCTATAGTAACCAGTCCCCCCAACAAACTGTTCCAATCTAAAAAAAAAAAAATTGCAAGAGAGGCTAAAAATCAAAACCAAGGGAGCCACCATTACTTGTGAGAAGCTGAGGTAAGTAGTGCTTCAATATTTGTGATAGCTAAACTAGAGGATTCTGTTTACTGTACTACTAGAGGTATAAACCCAAGAATAATCATAGCACAATTAGATAATACTATCATGTAAAATTATTTGGTTTAGCTACTATCTAGTGACTTTATTCAGTTAAACATATTATGTACCTCCACAAATTCTTCAATGAAATAGATATTGAGGTAAAAAAAAATACTATTAAGATATTAAAACATTTAATTTAGTTCACAAATAAGTTGTGCATAATATTAATTAAATTAAATTTGGAAAAAAAATTAAAAGATATACTGTTTTCTCCTCTCCTCAGCTCTGTCCTTCCTCTATTATATCTCCAGTTATGTCTTCCAAATCTTCTTCCACTCCCACTCCTGCTGTTTCCTCTTCCTCTTCCTGCACCACCACTTCCACTTCTTATATCACCTCTTCCTCTTCCTGCACTACCTCTTCCTGCACCACCGATTCTGCTCCCTGAATCACCTCTTGCTCTTCCTGCACCACCTCTTCCTGCACCACCACGGCGTCCTCTTCCGGCACCACCACGGCGTCCTCTTCCGGCACCATCACTCCTGCTTCCTGCACCATCACTCCTGCTTCCTGCACCATCACTCCTACTTCCTGTACCACCTCTTCCTGCACCACCCCTTCCTCTTCTTGCACCACCCCTTCCTCTTCCTGCATCACCTCTTCTTGCATCACCCCTACCTCTTCTTTCACTACCTCTTCTTGCACTGTCTCTGTGTTCGTCACTGCCACCCACGGTTCTTTCAATAATGGGGGGGTTTCTGGTGTCCATACTTCTACTCTCAAAAAAAAAAAAAAAAAAAAAAGAGAGTAAATTCTAATGAAAGTTAGCAGCTTGCTAAAAAAATACTGCCTAACACTAATTCAGTGGTAATAAAAATGTAGCTGTACATAATGCAGTAAATAAATATTAAATTTTGACTGACCTTTCCCTAGACACTTCATTATTTTCATTAGTTTCCCTAGACACTTCCACATTTTCATTAGTTTCGCTGGCCACTTAATAATCACAGAGAATCAATCATGAAGCATAAAATATAATAGAAACTTACTTTCAAATTCAATCTACAAGAATCTTTTTTTTTAATGAAAGTAGAATGATGGACAGTACATGCAGTTACAAGAGCTTTATATGGACAGTAGAATAGTAGCCCACGTGCTAAACACTGTGGAAAATATGTCTTAGCCACCTCTGCAGCTGTATTATTGTGCACTACAGCATTCCCATGCAGCTGCAATGTTAAGCTCTGTTGTGTATGCCAAATGACCATTGCTCCAACACTCATTTTGGTGTGATGTGAAAGGTCAGAGAGAGAACACTTATGAGGTGAGTTCAATTATAACTCAACTATACAAATCAGACTTATCAAGTATACCTACAATATCAAGCTAACACCCCCTGTACACTGCTACTGTTATGATCAATAGTTGTAGTGGTGGTTTGACTCAAGGGGAAATACACCCCTGCCTGCATAGTCTCATAGTGTAATTGAGACTCTTATTAGGTTGCTGGTCAACACAACTAAACAGAGATTAACTTTCACAGTTTTTCTACTACACTACTAACAGCTGCTTTAAGACAATGTAGTACATTTCACATGCACTGACTGTTACAATTCTCAATCAGCTGCAATTTAGAGGCTGAATGACCTCTTAAGCTGAGTGACCAGTGGCTGACCTCACCATGCATAGCTTGTGGCAAGATGACCTCTTGAGCTGAGTGAGCTGTGGCTGACCACACTATAACTTGTGGCAAGATGACAGAGACCTGAGTGATCTTGACTACAATTAGCTGATCTTCACATAAAATACTTGCACAAAAATAATAAATAGTTTCTATATTTCTCCCTCTCACTAAACAAATAAACAAAATCTCCCTAAAAAAATAATAATAAATGAATAAATAAATACAAATAAATAATTAAATGAATACAAATGGATAGGTAAATAAGAAAAAAAATTCTGAAAAACATAATAAATAAATAAAAACAAAACTGGTACTATATATTATATTATCCTTCACACATACATGTAGTTTATTTTTCATGTCTTAAGAAACCAAATTAAGGAAAACTATCCAGTCTCATCACACTTCAAGAATCTTAGAATATTTATTAGAGAACATTATTATGGCCTCTAATAAATACTTCCAATGGTACTAAAATTATAACTTAGAATTCACCTTTTAGCTGCAATTGGAGCTACATTCTCCAAACAGCTGCAATTGGGGAGCTTTATGACCTCTAGTGCAGAATGATCCTCCGCCAGACTAACCTTACTATAATTAGCTGGGAAAAAATAATTCCTCATACAAGAAAGCACAAACACACAGACACAAACATACAGATTGTCAATTTTGCTCTTTCTTGCGAAACGAATAATAAAATAATACATGTACATTGAAAAAAATATGGACATAACTTAGAGATACAAACTGTGGTTATAGCTGAACCTCACATATTTACACCTCGACCACAGACCACACTAAAATTGGTCATATTGTCCTCTCACGTTTAGAATGAGTATAGATATGTATTGTTATTATACAAAGTACTCCCCTAATTCTGACCCAAATTAAATTATCACTGAAATTACATCTATGCTGTGATTGTTTCATCCTTATTAGGAATCATCAGTATGATATAATCAGTATGAAGTCATGGGTGATAATGTACTATAATAACCTATATGACAATGTAGCTGAACAATTATTAAAATATTATAGGATACACCCATAACTTGATAATGATAAACATAGACAATCGCCATTATTTAGTGTGTGCATTTTTATGGTGATCGTCAAACTTTCCTTACCTGTTATATGCTCATTATTCTTGATGTTCAGTTGGTAAAGCAGTTCAAATCAATAAGGTCTTACTTTTAAGTATTTTTTAAAGCTAATGCTTAGATTATCTACAGCAATGACTACTGCACAATCTGAACATTGTTGGAATCATGACATTACATTTGCAGACTTTGTGCACATAGTGGAGTCACATAGAGTGAAACCACAACCATTGTGGTAACTGTGTACCACAACATCACCAGACTCACATAGGTGAGAACTTGGACATTTGCTGTCTCTGAGGACTATAGCATACAGTCATGATAGTTTGCCACTCACTGGGTGGGAGTATTGGCTCTGACTTGCGGCATTGGTTCACAAACACCATATCAAGTCGCCCAACAAGAACAAAATTGTAACAGGTCAGAGCTAGCTAGGTGCCGACTACAATGCTACTGTTCAGTTCAGTGTATCATAGATACATATGTGCTAGAAAACGTATTATAACTCAATCACTCGTGATCTAAAAATAGCAGGTATTTCAGTGGGTTTTGAAAAGCTTGAGTACAAGGAACAGTGCCACTGATCTAATGAGAAATTTGATAGGCATATTTGCAGGGAAAAAAAACTACATCAGTGTAAAGAAATGGCATAAATTATCTGCCATTTATACGTTAAATGATTTAGAGAGTCAGTTTTGATTTAAGACACACACACACACACACACACGCACACACTTGTGAACCATTTCAAGTGTTCCCAATTGTTGGATACACTAATTTCAGCATTACTAGACATCTCTCATGTGTTCTGTCTAAAGACAAGAGTACTGGGTTGGCTAACCAGTCACTGAGTGAGAGATCAAAATGCATTTTGTAATAGCAGTAATGGTGCTTATTTTGGTACCAATTTAATTAAATGTAGTGGGGACCATTATTGTAATGTCCCGGTACTAAGGTACATTGCACCTGACTTTAGCATACTACTCTTTATTTCCACTACACACAATGCACTAAATACACAGTAGTTATAAACTTACCTGAAGAGGTGTTACAAGTGCACAGATTTACAATCATACTGCATACTTTGCCAAACTTATTGAACTGCAGTAATGACATCATAATGGTTGACAGCATGGCGAACATACATGGCCATTCGAGAATCGCTGTAATTGGAGACATCAAATTGGCCATGCACGTTGGATGGAATGTGTTTGCTCCACCCATAATTAGTATCATAAGTATACACGGCTGTATTCAAGAGGTTGGACAGCACCATAATCTCCACTTCTGAGCCCCAAGTTCTGTCACAGTCCATTTTAGTGGCAAAGATGTATTGGTGGATTCCATCTGTTCTCGATTCAGCACACGATGACCCATTGCTGTTCTCTGACACTTCTCCAATGGAGCGCAAATGCTGCAAAAGGGAAGAGACTTGACTTTCCCACAGGCTTGTGCCAATGGTTCTCATGTGTCGTACAATAGCTTGCCTAACTTGTACGTGCTGGTCTTCAGAGCCAGTGATGATAAATGAGAAAGCTCTAAACATGCAATTTCCATCACCACTAATGCTTTTGAATCCAGTGGGGCTAGTCAATGGAGTGCTCAGGCTGCCTGGCTCTATTCCATTTGGTCCTTGATACTCCAATCCCAATTCCTGACAGGTTCTCTGCTGCCACTCCACATCACCAGGATGGTATTTAAAGCAGTCATTGTTTTGTTCGACTCTGGTAATTTCTAATTGGCTTGATACTTCCTTGGCTTGATCCTTGCCAAGTGTAGGCACATTGGGTGACTGCTTTTCTGTCAGTACAGGATTTGGTAAATCACAACTCATTGCGTTTTCATCAGCCTGGGCCACACATTTTGGCAAGTTTGGAATAGCAGATACAAGTTGCTGTGAAGGCAGAGACGCAAAATTGACTGTGTGGGTGATTTGACTGTGAACCTCACACGTTGAAATGTTATGCTGGATAGCAACATCTGCCTCATCAGCTAGAATGTCGGCATCAATGGCTGATGTAGTTACAGGCAATTCAGTGGGCTGAATAATTTCACATGGCATTATTTTATTGTGCAAGGATTCTAATCTGTTCTCTTCACGGCCACTGGCTAGATTGGCTACTCGCTGAAATGGAAATGGGGGGACAAAGAGCAAGTCTTTCAACTCTCGAACACGCGAGCATGCAACAAACGTTAAGCCAGCTGAGAATTCTTTCTTTCCGACATCAACGACAACTTTACTTAGGGTCATACCTTGGCACTTGTGAATGGTTACTGCCCACGCTAGTTTTAGTGGTAGCTGAAGTGTGGAGCATGGCTTATCAGAAGACAGCCACATGCGTCTCAATGGAATGATGGGGACTGATCCATCATGTAGAGAGGGGCCGTTGTATGAATCAAATCGTACTGTTACTGCTACAGGAAGACTTGGTGGAGATTTACCAGCACCATCATAGCAGACAGCCACAACTGTGCCGATTGCTCCATTGACAAGACCAGCTTGCACACACAGGTTGGCAGTCAGCATCACTCTTGCTCCCTCTGCTAGGCACACTACTGGTTCTAGTCCGCCAGCATCGTCAGAGGAAACTTTGCTAGCTCCAGGTCCAGAATGAACTGCCTTGATCACTGCCACAGGTTGACCAATTGAACGCAGTTTGGCAACATTGTACTCTGCCACTGCAGCTGTGGAGGGGAACAGATGAATAGCATTATTAAACACTGTTGGGTCATCAATCTCAGTTAAAGTTTGCTTCATTAGTTGCTTCCAGTCTGCAACTGACAATTCCCCATTTCGCAACCGCAACAGAATACCACGAAATAATTTTGGAGCCTCGTTCTCACCAGCTTGCCTCATCACTTGATCCAGAGTAATGGCATAATTGAATTGGTGATAATTAACACTGCCAAGGTCCGACAACTCTGACCTTGATACTGTTGTGTACAAGGGCAAATCCATAACAGGTGGAAGTTGTCCCCAATCTCCAAAGAGTAGGCACGAGCACCCACCAAATAATTCATTGGACCTGCAAGTTAAATGAAGAGTCAAAAGTCACACACTGACATTCACAATTTAATGACTACTGCTTACCGATGGGGGAAAGCTTGACGCAATCTGCGATCCATTTGACCAAACAGTTTCCTGCCCACCATCGACATCTCATCTAGAATGATATAAGAGATTCTATCCAGTGATTCTTGGAGACTGTGAAGACTTTGCCCTTCGAGGTCTCTAAAGTCACCTCGGACTGGGATCTTCAACAAGGAGTGCAGTGTGTGGCCATGAACATTGTAAGCTGCAGCTCCAGTAGGAGCCATAATACAAAGTTTCTCTCCCAATAGCTCATGCAAGCAACCAATCAAGTATGATTTTCCTGTCCCCGCTGTTCCAGAGACTATCACTTTCAGAGGCTGTTGCTGATTCTGACAGTTAAAGTGCTTATTTACAACATCAAATGCCTCTAGTTGCTTTCCTTGCAGCTTGCTGGAGTCTACTTTTATGCTAGTCGCTGACAACATATCTGCATATTGACGCAGTTGTGCCACAAAAGAGGGCATTTCACCCACATTGTCATATTGCTTTGCTGCAGCTGTCCAATCTACTTCGTCACATGAGGCTACAGCAGAGGCTTCCATGCTATGCTGGTGACCACACAGCAACATCCAGTCTTGAAGGATGGCAACTGGATGGGAATCATCTTCGTCAGATTCATCCTAAAATCACAATGTAATATAAATCACGTGAGCAAAATTAATACTATCATCCCTTACCTCATTGTGGGAACATCTTTTCTGCTGTGCAGTCTCCAGCCGCTGGATGTCATCAGCAAGTGAAGTCGGAGCATTTCCTGATTTAAAAAAACAGGCATAAGCATCCATGTAACGATCATTTCCAGCTAGCAATTGTTCGAGTTGACGAAAAGACTGGTGCAGCATAAGCTTTTGCTTGCAGTATTGCTCGTAATTTGGTCCATCTGGATCTGATGAGCAATAAGGACGTGGAATAACCAGCACTTCCTTCTTTCTGAGAATGATTGAATCCCCTTTTTTCTTTGGGATCTTGTACTTCTCAACAAATTTCAGCAGCGTAAGTTGATTGAAATCGCCTGTATCCGGGCGAGTACAGTATTGATCCAGCTGGGATTCCAGAGTCACTGGTTTATCTTCTTCAAGTTTGTCATCCACTTCTCTAGATCCATCCAAACTGAGGACCACAAAATCACGAGATGATTTAACCATAGGAAGCATGAGGAGGAGATGGCATGTTTCTTGAGCGAAAAAGTCTCTCTCGCCAACAGTGCTTGTAAGCAGTTTCTGCACAACCTTTAAAGGAGTACCATCATCATCTACACTCTTCATGATGTTGCGGTACACTTCCTGCAGGGCTGTGGATCGAGGCTCCGATTTGGTAGCATACTTGGCCACGTACTTGGTAACTTTCTGTCTGGACACCACATACTGCATATCCACATTAGCCCTCCAGGCTGACAGCTGCACTGGGTTATACCCATTCAGCAAATTGTCATTGCGCTTGGTCAGTACCACTGGTTCTCCATCGTCTTGAGAGGTGACAGATGTGACGGGTTGCAGTGGCTTAGGAAAGCCAAATCTGCACTCCTGCTTGCCCTTCTTTTTCTTCAGGCAATACGATGTGGAGCACCTAGTGTGTCTCTGGCATGTGGCAATCAAGTCTACAAGGTCCTCCCCCATATCAGTCACTTCTCCATAGGACCTGTTACATACATGTGGATTGGTTTTTGGTTGTGGAACCACATTGTGCATGTTGCTTCCATCTGCAGGGATGCCAGGATTCATGGTGCTCACCAACTCATCCACATAGGCAATGACTCCATCCACAGAGTCAAGCAGTTGTGAGGAAGAGTCGCATGTAAGCAGCTTTTCTGCATCAGGAGCACTGGGTAGCCATGCCAACCCATGCACATGTGGACTTCCACGATGTTGCCATTCAAATCTCAGCCAGTAGTCTGTGGCTCCGAGGAGATCAACATAGTACATCTCCACAAATTTAGTGATTCTCTCATAAAAGAACCAATCAGCAATAGCTGGATTATTGTTGACTGCTTTGCTGCGACTTGAGCTGCATTCAGGATTGTCCTTGCAGATGAGACGAGCCAGTTCTGGCCACTGGCCATCAGCAGCACTGTGAGTAAAAAATATTGTCGGCAGTCCCAGCTTGTCAATCATGGCTATCAGGCGGATCCTCTGCTTGAACCAATACTGCTTTGTTCCACGAAGATTGCAGGCATAGTGCAACACTTTTTTGGTAAATTGCTCTCCCTCACAGTCGACAATACCTTTTAGTTCATCGAGTGACAAATGTGCGTCTTTCGGATGTTGTTTGATGTACACTCGACCTGCCTGAAGTGCCCGCCATCGCATCTCTGAATTGAGTGCAAAGTATCGAAAGCGAGGGTGTGTTGCAAACCTGGCATCATCATATATCATGAGGTGCTTAAAGTAGTTGCCTACTGTCACTGCACACTCACGTGGGGCCAGAAAATCACCTGCTCCCGTAGGAAACAGAGTGGGAAAAGCACAGGACATGTAACCTTCCGTTACAAACTCATTCACTGGTGCATCGGCTAGAGGAGGCCAAGATACAGTAGTTGAAGGCATTTTTTTCTGCTTTTCTTGAATTGAATGTTTGACTGTATCTAGTTCAGTCAACTTTGGAGTGGCCATTGGAATAAAAGATTCAGTATCATAATCTTGTTCATCATGATTTTTTAGTAATGCACCATCTTCCTCATTGCAGGTAGAGGATTTAATACCGGAGTGGTTGGATAAATGTCCACCTTCTGGAAGTTCATTCAGGGCAGTGTAGTCAATGTTGACTTTGCGATAGTACTTGTTGTGCTGCTTCAACCACAGGAGTGCATTAAGCACAACTGCCCTTCTAACTTTGAAATCTCGATGAGAGTTGTCTGAGCCCTTTTTCCTCACAATCAGTATATCTAATTCCTTGGGAATTCTCGGCAGGCTGGTGGCAAAGGCCGTGATGTCTTGCGGCAGGTTAATGACATGACCTTTGTAGCCATACTGTCCATGAGGTAGGCGATAAACAGACATTATAGGAATCACTAGTGATATCAACATTTCTTCCACTTGTGACAACCCCTGCAAAATAATAATGTTACATAAAGTCTATATTGTGTTAATTGTAAGATCATATAGTATCACAATAATTGCTAATATTTCCAAAAAATGTATTAGTTTTCATTGTTTAAATGGTCAATAAAGTGTGACCACATAATAAAAAAGAAAAAATTCTGACTTAATTAATAAAAAAATATTTGGTAAAAATAAAAGTGAAACAAAGTTGGAAATAATATTAAGAAATAATAATAACAAACAAATACATGGTCCAGGGGGCCGATCCACCGCTAATGACGGGGAGGGGCCCAAATATATTTAGGTCAAAATTACTGTATTATACATAGATAATAAAGTTACTTACCTGTAATTCAGCTGGGGACTCATGTTGTTCTCAGCTGAAAATAACTTGGGAATTTTCTTGTCACGGAAGCATCTCCGACATTCAGTACAATTACTTGCCATCTGTGTGCCTGGGAAATGTTCCAAGCATATAGAGCAGATTGGTGACTCTATTGATGACATTGACTCATGGAAATTTTTTATTTTTTCCTTAAAACATTCATCATTCAACAAAGGTACGAGTCGGTTACTGGAATTCTGCTTAGACATATATTTCTTAGCTAGTCTAGCAAACCTCTGTTCTGGTGTCTCCATTTCAAGACGCTCTCGCTGACGAGTGCTCATTCGTTCTAATCTAGAAAGAGAGTTTTCAAGGGTTTCAGCTTGCAAACGCTGCTTTTTGTTCTCCAGTCTGGCCTCTTTGTCTACTAAAGTTTCGTTACAAATGTGGTTCTGCTGATTCATTTTCAGCTGCTCTATAGCCTGACTTTTTTTTCAGCTTCAGTCTCAGCAGTAAGCCTCTGATGCTGATTCATTTTCAGCTGCTCTAGCCTGACTTGTCTTTCACCTTCAGTCTCAGCACTAAGCCTAAGGTGCTTATAGACCATCAAATGCTCTAGTCTGGCTTGTCTTTCAGATATAGTTTCAGAACTACGCCTTTGCTGCTGATTCATTTTCATTTGCAGCAACCTAGCTTGTTTTACAGCATCTGATTCAGCCTCAAGATGTTGGTCCTTTAGGATCCTCATATTCTGCAGGCGAGCTTCTTTTTGTTCCAGGGATTCAGCCTTGAACAGTTTCTGTTTATATTCACAAGCATTCTGTAATCTTGAGGTTTTTTGAACCATAGATTCATTGGCTAATGCAGCTTTTCTTTTATCCAGTCTATTTCTTTTTTCAACTGGAGTTTCTGCAGCACGTCTGGCTCTGTCTCTACAGTTTCTTTTTCTTCGCCGCTCCTCCCGCTCTAGATCAGTTTCAGCCAAGCGTTTGGTTCTCAGCCTTTCATTATTTTTGTCAAGCTTAACCATTTCCTCTTGAACACTCTCAGCAGTAAAAGATATATCAGGTTTGGGTAGTTCCATGGCTCAAAATAGAACTGTACAGATGAAGATATTTTATTCTGAAAAGAACTAAATAACTTAGCAATCAGTACTAACCGCGGAACTAATTTCCATAGTAACAGAAAACGGCTTTTATGCAAAGCAATTTAAATATTTGGTAAAGTACACTAACTGTAAAGATTAAAAAAAAAAAAAAAAAAAAAAAGAGCCAGAGTTATTGATGTACTTTTAGCTAACAAAAAAGAAATTAGGTACTTACCTAGTAGTAATAGCTTTCATAGGGTTCTCACTACAGTCCGCTCTTGACAACCAACAAGCGGCACTACAGTAGAAAAAACAAAAAGGCTAAATTTGCATATTTAGCTAACAAATATTGAATTAAGTACTTACCTCAACTTCCCTCGAGTAGTAGTAGCTTCCTTGGCATCAATACTACGGCATTCTGACTACCAATGACTCTTGACAACCAACAAGCTACACTCCGTATCCCTTGCGAAGTTTTGAAATTAAGTCTGGAAAAGGGTCTTCAATGCCATAGTAACCGGTGGAATCAACTTTTTGTTTCTTGAAAAGCAAGCATTTTCGCAGGAATTTTCTCACACTTTGGAGCTTAAGTATAAAGTAAGGCCTGCTTAATGCTGTAGTTTCAGAATAAACTGGAGTCAAGCCTAAATAGCCGTGTTTTTAGCAGAAAAACGTTCTACGCGCGCGCGTTTAAAGAAGATACGTACCATCCATACCTACATACATATATATAACATATACCCGATTTTGCATTATCCACCCCTAATACTGTCTCGCTCGCTACGCTCGCTCGCCAATAAATACACCAGGAATCTTGATTGTGAAATCTCTGTAAGTGTCTCGCTCACTCACCAATTACATACAAGCTAAATCATGCGTTTGAGGAATTATCATTGATAACCAACCGATCCTGAGGAAGCCCTAGGGAGAGGGCGGCTATCTAGCTTAATATAAACTCTAGCGGAGCCCTGGATCATACCACCCTCCTGCCCCTTCTTGTGCAAAGACAAAATAGATGAACAAATAAAACAGAGACATAGGTTTAGAGCTTCCAGGATGCTGGCTGTCCATGCTGCGTGCAAATCACCCTCCAGGATATAATAAAACAGTACACTCCAGTGCATTTCGTTCCATGTCAGTTTTTTTAATACAGGGATTAAGTAACCGTTCGCTAACTCTTCAATAACAACTACATGATGCATCACTACCACCATCATATCTCCAGTCAGGGAGTAAACCACCTCCAGTGTCATAATCAATATTTTTTGTGCGGAGGTTAGGTATGACAAATTTTGGCAAAGTGCACCAAATTTGGCAGCCAAGTTTAGTCCGTGCCTGACCGAGTTTCGCAGCCAATTTTGGTCCGAAACTTTTTCAGGGGGACTGATTTTGGGTGTGACCAAATTTGGCGATATGGGGAACCTATTTTAATGGTTCTGCGGAAGTCATTATTATTAGCTGGAAGGTTAATACTTAGATTAACAGTCTCTCCCTCAAGAAAGGTTGTTTCATACCTGTATCTTCTTATTATAATGTGGCTCTTAGTACTATATTCTTTTATGTATTCGTTTTCGTATGGTAAGCCTCAATATATCTCTGCAGTTTAGTAGTGAAATATTTTCTATGTTATGTAGTATATTCTAATGATACTTGCACCGCTACAGTCAAGTACGATTGTTCGGTAAAATTGAATGCAATTTTGTGGTGGGAAGTGTACAATGGAGAGAAGAGACAATTGTTTTCTCCAAGTTTTCAAGAATTTGATAGCATTGGAACGAACCATCGCTTAAATACAGTTCCTGATATTATGATTTATGCTGAACTAAGTGACATTAATACTGCAAATATCTATTCTATTCTCATTATAACTTATAATGTATCTTTCTTTGGCCTCAGCGTCATATGCAGTGACATTATCAGGGAACCTTATGAACGAGGTAAGTGACAGAAAAAGTACTTCATAAAGCTATTACCTAAGTCATAATAAAAGTATATTATAAATTTTAGAAACATTATAAAGCACAATTTCTATGGAGGTTATGCTTACTTTAAGTTAAGTTTTATAGTTAATGACATAAAGCAAGTATTTGCAGCTACATATCTAGATTAATACTTACATATCTTTTTGAAATAGCTCTAGGAAATAGAAGTGTTAGTACATGGCTGATAATTATTGGAATTGATTTAATTGCATGCTTAGCTATGATGTTGTTGTTTAAAGTGAGGAGTCAGCTACTGGATACTATTTGTGTGACTAGATACAACATGTACAGACATACCTGATGATAAGGTTCAAATCACTAGTCATTAATTTATGTGTAGTGATTTGACAGTAGAGTCAGCAACTATCAATAAACCGAATTAATGCAGTCTCTTCTTACAAGTTATTTTGACTTCAAAATAAAAAAGAGAGTTGGCTTGCAATTTTGTTACCCCTATGCTCTACCTAACTTATTTTTATCAAAATCTTTTTATACAATTAAAAACAATATTCCACTTGCTTTGTAAAATTTGACTGTAACTGCCGCCTTCAAGTTTCAATTAATTAAGAATGTAAGCTAACCAAATTCTAAATTGTGTATCTTACTTTGTAAACATTTGAGCATATTTTTAACTGTAGCAGCTTTGTATGTATTTATATGTATGTAGCTATTATATATATGCTATATATATGCATGGGCATTATGTGCATACATAACTACATTAATGCATATTATTATTATATTATTATAGATGATCAAATTTTTGGTGCCATTCCAGATGTAGTATTTGCTTGGAATGAAGATGAAATTTTGTTATCATGGGACAATAATATTAATGATATTATTCGTCTTGACATTAAATTAATCACAGATATGTTGACATTATTTAATACATCAGTGCAACTACCTTTTGCAGTAGATATCACAAATATGGGATTCTTAATAGTGAATATTACTTCAGTGTGTTCGGGATTAACATCTACATATAATATTGGTATAATAATTATTTTTATTATAGAAGAATTTATGTACAAAAATATTTTATTTGAAGGACCATGGATAGCTTATTTGATGTCCCAGTATCTATTGCTAGCTATTAAATTGATACTTCAATTTTCCTAGTGTGAAAATACTTTGTGAACTTTAGTTAATGATTCATAAGATATTAATGTAACCTTAGTGTTTTTCAATGTTACACAGATCCTTGCGTTTTTAAAGAAGAAGTAAGAGAGATATTGCGAAATGATTACTCTATGTATTGGAATGGTTCAGACTACTGGGTACAATGTCACAATATTACCATATTTGTCAATGGAAAGTTGGCTAATTGTAGTTCATTTTCAGAAGATCTTTGCTCTCAAACTACTTTCGCTAATATAGTATCTATAAATTCATCTTCACCAACTTATGTAAATTACACTGTTAAAGTAACTAGAAGTTTAAAATCGCCATTTTGGGTTATATTCAGTATTGCTGGCGGCATAATTCTGCTTGTCTTCATACTTTTTGTTCATGTGGTACTTTCACTTTTTTGGTTAAAAAGTAAGACTCTTCTATTTTGTAAATGTTTAAAATTAAATTTAGATTTATATTTGTTTAGAAAGAAGAAAGTGTAAACAGTAAGTGTCTATATTTTGATATCAATATTAATTCTTGTAGCAAACAAATTCTGTTCTTGCTTTAAAACAGTATTGAGGCAACTGAATCAAAGATAAATGAGGTAAAGATAATATTCTTTGTATGTTAAAATAATTGTAATTATTCTTCACAGGATGAGACATACATGCAACTTAATAACAGATTTTTAAATAACAGCAAGAAAATACTCTCAAATGACATCAACCATAGACAAATTGAAGTAAGCAAATAAACCTGAAAGTATGTTACAAAAACAGAGTTTTTAAATAGAAATTCACAGTGTGTTTATGGATAGGTACTATTTGAGTACTCCATTTCAAATTCTTTTTCCACACCAATACTGTATTACCAAGTTTGAATATCAAATAATTTGATAGCTTATGAACTTGATTTGTTCACCAAAAATATTTTTTGTTATAACTATGTAGACAATAATAAGGTTTAAATGGGGGTGTCCAGTCAGCACCTCCTATCTAACATCACAATCAAGTTATTCAAACGTTTTGTATTTTACCATAAAGAATCAAACCAAACTGTGTATGCAATAGACCAATTGTAATTTTATTTTATATTTTTAATCTAGGCTTACCCAGATAGCAATTACTCTGCATTAAAACACAATAAACGTACAGCTAAACAAAATGTCAGCTATGAATCATTACAATGCAAAAGTTCATCAAACTGCAGAATAGTAAGAAAGAGAAACTTATATTTCATAATAAAACATTTCATAAAATTATGACTTCTTACATAAACTAGCTAGGTATAGTTTCCTAATTTTAATATTAATAGGGATGTCAGACAGAATATGCAGAAATTAAAACTTGCCATCACTGTGGTCATATCAAGCCTTACCCTGAGGAAAAAGTCAAGTACTCTAATATATCTACATCAGTGATGGAAACAGGTAATGTACATTTAGCTCAAAAATGAAGTAAAAATATTTTGGATTATTCTATATTATTAGCTAAGTAATTTTTATATTATTTTGGAATGTGTTTCTATTAGAAAAAGCATTGGATTTAAAATCACTCATACTACTTTTAAGTCCAATATCAGACAAATTTAAATTGTTTGGGAGTGTAGCCGGTATTTCTCCATCTAGCTTGAATATGATTGTAGCAGAATGTACGACTCAATATAATGCTATAATGCAAGTATGTCAATTGTGGTTTGAGAAATGTCGTAATGAAGAAGTTATTCCTACCTGGAAAGCTATTGCTGAAATATTGGATTTAATTGGTGAAACAAAATTATCAAAAGAAGTTTTGGAAGTGTATGTTAAAGGTAATAAAATAAAGCATTCTACTTCCTATGGTAAAATTGAGAGTATTCATATGAAATAGATCATTAAATATTCCTTTTTCATGGTTGCACGATATGAAACTTAAAAATTTCAATTGTTATAGAGTTGGTAGAACCATCTATAGAATCTTCAAACATTATTTATGATGACATCAAGAATTGTGCCAGCTTGATGAATGAAGGTAATTATCTACAAAATTTGTATCTGTCTTGTATTGATACTTCCTTTCTAAAATTTATAGTACATCATAGAAGTTTTTTTTTTAATTTATGAATTTACTATGTAAAGTCTATATTAGTGAGTGGAATTGCCAACGTGAATATCGACACAATAATATTGTCATGATAAATTTTAAGTATAAATAATTATTTGAATGACTTTGGGTAACTTCATAGCTTTCATGGTTTGCAATATAGTAATAAGCTTATATCAAAATTTATTGTGTCCCAGATTATGTCTAAGCTGGTGACTCATAGGAAATACATTTGTGTTAAAATGTTGTTGCTTAGGAGAGCATTTCCGTATACAACCTGTGTTCTTATATTTGATTTATTTTGTCTCCCCATGTTAAACATTGTTCATTGTTTCATTGTCCACTCATCTGTCTGACCAAATTTATACTCATGCTTAAGTACTAAGCCAACAAACTTGTGATATTCTACTGTATCAAATGCAATATATATTTATATTAAGTCTTGCTATCAGTAGATAACCTGGTGTTTTACAGACTACTGGTCCCATATATGCTCTAATACATGTGGAACTCTTTGATTCCGTCATTTTTAAAAAACATTTACATTTATTTTTGGAATGAGCTTGTCCACTAGAAAAAATAGCAGCTAGCATATTAGCTAGGCGTATGACATAGCCTCTGATTAGAACTCAAATGAAATCATAATGAAATTAAAATATGCAAATGGCTCTTAATGATTCACCATTTTAAAATATTGGAAAATATGTATTTTAATCATAGGTCGAAATTCTGCTATAAGTGATGCCTCAGGTGATGAAGAGCCTCCCCCAATTCCTCCTTGTGTATTGGAAGTACCTGATATTGAAGACACAAATAGTCGTGTATCTCCAACGTATGATGTTATTAAAAATGAGTGACTGCGAACATAAACACGTAGATAACATATAAACTTTGTGTAAAATTAGCTCAGGAAAAGTGTATGGCCAAATACCTATTAATCAGAAGCCAGTAATAACATTATTATATTATTACTTTTAACATACTTATTTTATGCATTATTATATACATTGTTTATACAAGTAGCAATTTATGATGGCTTCAGTTAAATGTTTTTCATTAAGACTAGATTATGTCATGACCAACGAGCTTTAAGTGACTTTTACATTGGTAATAATGTTTACATATCAATTATTAATTCTCTACAACAGACTGCATACCCAGTTCACTATATACGATGATATGCAATTTAAATGATGCCACATCTATTAGAAATGGTCAGAGTTCAGGTGTAGTTGTGTATGCTGGATAACTCTTGCCATCATCTAAGATTTAAAAAAATAAAAACAAACGCAAATACTGAAACACTCACAAATACTGTACAATGTTTTTGTTACATTGGTTTCATGTTCTTTCAGTTTCAAGGATATAGCTATGCTAAACAATTTGTGTATAGCTTTTTGGGAACTCCATTATAAAAGTTTTCAAAACTCATGTCATCTAGATAAGCTTCAGAAGTAGTAACTAGCTACAACATGTTGTATTCTGATGCCATATTGAGGATGTGTTGATTTTAATGGTACACAAATTTGATTTAATGGGTGTATGCATCCATCATGTGCTTTCCATTAGTGAGAAAGACATTAAAATGGTTATGTGTAAATTTAATTTTAATATTGCCAGTTAAAGACATAATCACTGAGATTACTTAAAAAACAATAATGATGTATTAAGTAAGTTAATATTATATGTAACAGCTTCAAGTGTTGTGGGAAGCAAGTAGCTAAATGTAGTAAATGTGATTGAGATACTAATAGGAAACTTAAGGAGAAAGAATGTGTGGGTTATATTAAAGCAATAGTAGTCACAAAATTGTGCTATCACGCAGATAGCCTCTGTACAAATCAAAGTGTCATCCGTCTCGTGGCAATCGGTAAAGTGTGGTCTTGCACAATTAAATGCAAACCCATATTCCATGTATAAAAACAAGTAATCATTTACTTAAGTATAAATGCAGTGCATTTAAGTGAATCAATAATAACAATTAAAAGAATTTAAAAACTTCATCTAAATCATTTAGTTCAAGAAAGCAAGTCTAGGTTTCATGAATTCTCAATAGAGCTTTTCAAATATCATCTGATAAGTACTTAGAACCTGCATGCAATGTACTAGGTGTACAAAATTTCATGTAGTATGACTATTATACTGTCAATATTATAAACTGCATTGTGTCATGAAGTATAGTACGAATGAACATGGCTTGAAACATTAGCAGTGTACGGTGTTACTCAAACAGACAAGTTGAAGAAGCACATATTCCACAACTGTGGAATATCAATAGAGTAAGTATATCTTACCTGAAAATAAGAAGAAAAAAACGAATAATATTGACATAATATTAAAACTTAATTTAGTTTACATGGACTGCATTATGTCTTGATTCAATGTTCTTGGTTTGTTATAATAGTAGCTATTTTTTTGTTTAATAATGCCTATGTCTTTACAGATCTCATTCAACCCACAAGCAATTGGCTGATGATAAATTTAAGCAGAAACGAAAAATCTTATTGTTCCACAGAGTATAACCCTTACAACATTTATTTGATGAGTATAGAAACAGTAGTAGACAAGTACAAAGTTTAAAACTAAGTGTATTGTGGGCACAATAACAAGAAAATAATGTAGTTTGATGTAATTTAACCTTATTTCTATAATTGCAGTGGATTCATCAATTAGATTGAGAAAAATAATATGTTGAGGCAGTGAAATAATATAATAATTAAACAGTAAATGCTTATAGGATTAAATGCTCAATGGATGCTTGCTTAAGTTTCATTGAAAGCTGTGATGTGCTGTTTACAATGTGGCATGATCTAAAGTGCATAAATTGTTTTCATTACAAACATTCATATAATAATTTAGGGAGTTGCCACACATGATACCTTTTTCTAATTATGAGTACCTTATTCTAAGCGGATGCATGTTTTTGATAACATTTATACTCACAGAATAGCATCAGTTAATGGATAACAGGCAAAAAGAACCCAACCACCTCGTATCTCAAACTTTTTATCCTAATAGAAATAACAGCAATCATTATTATTATATTCAAGTGCACATTATGAAAAGATGATCATTATTTATAAAGTTGACTTTAGATGACTTCGGTTTAAAAATGTTTTTCATTCGAACGAGCTTTAAGTGACTTTTACACTGGTAATAATGTTTACCTATCAATTATTTATTCTCTACAACAGACTGCATACCCAGTTCACTATATACGATATGAAATATATATGATGCCACAGCTATTAGAATTGGTCAGAGTTAAGGTGTAGTTGTGTATGCTGGATAACTCTTGCCATCATGTAAGATTTTAAGAAATAATAAACGCAAATACTGAAACACTCACAAATACTATACAATTTTTTGTTTCATTTTCCTTCCCAAAAACATTGATAGTAATATACAATTCTGACCCAGACATAGCTTTTAACAATGAGAAGAATACATAGCTTTTAACAATGAGAACAATACATAGCTTTTTATAACAAGAGGAATAGCTACTGCTTACAGCAAATAATATCTTAGAGCAAAATATTTTCGTTTGCATTTGTAATTCATGGAAACAACACACATGAAAAGGCTATTTTTGGAAGAATCTAGCTTACAGCAAAGTTTGTGTAATATATATTTGATATAACTTCAATAGATCTGCATAGTACATGAGTTCATTATATCCTTGTAACAATAATTGCTCTATTTAACTATTTAATTATTATCATGGACAGTTGTGTTAAATGAACCAAAATGTTCTTGTCCAAAATTATATTTTTTTCTATTTCTAATTTTGTATAGTTTGGGTAAAATAAAGATGTTGTTTGCTTACCTTGAAAAATTAATATCATAGCAACTTGAATAGTAAACAAGATTTTAACCATCAGTAGCTTTCAAACTATCTATCTATGTAGTTCATTTTTTATGTAAACAAATGTTTTTCTAAGGAATCGAATGAAACTGTACACTTTCACTCTTTGGGAAATATTTTGGTCAACAAACAGAAAATAATATATGGAAACCGTAAGGGACACTTTTAAGGAGCATACCAACAGCTAATGGTGTGCTGAATGCAAACCATTCTGGCTAACACAAGTACAAGAAAAGACTAATTGTTGCATATTATTATTAAGAAACTAAATGTAGCATTAAGAAAATGTCAGCCATTTAGTTAGTTTGGATGTATTTTAATGCAAAAAAATTGGCATCTTTTTTTTATGACATAAAAAATTATATATAATTAGATGGGGTCAGACTTGTGTTATGTAGAAGGTTATGGATTATGTTCAATGCTAGCAGTTTATATTATACATAATATACAATATTTAATGAAAGGTGTGGTTTCAAGACTAAGGTTACTCTTAGTATTCAGTGAATTCAGGAGACACTTTTTATATCAATTTTCAATGCATATGATTGCTGAAAAAGCAGCTGTCATTTCATCATTGCTTGATTAAATTTGTTGTTAATAAGATGTGGCAAGCGTATATTAACAATTTATTGTATTTGGTGACATTATATTGTATTAATAGTGGTTATTTTTCTGTTTTAATAGCTAATATATATAATTTAAAACTTTATAAAACCTAAACCAATGTTTTGACTTCATTAATCCCTGAGGAGGACTCTGGCAATAAGTTTAAACATCGGGCTAAGTTTAATTATTGTATATATTGACTATTCAATCAGAGAAAAAACTGCTAGCTTAGCCATTTAGAAAGTCTACAGTATTCTAAAAGCATAATTCTGATCTGATTATTTTATATTATGTATGATAAATTATTAGATTCTGTATAGGTGATATATAGTTTCTGTAATAATTTCAAGATATTATTTTATTTTGAGTTACTTTAATTTTTTTTAATTGTCGTGGCTACTACAAAAGCATACATTAGTAAAGTTATAATCATAGCAAATTTCCAATGACTAAAGTATTGAAAGAATACCAAATGTAGATTTAAACTTTCTCACTTTACGTGGTCTAGAGAAAAGCAAAGGTACAATGTGAAAAAAATCTTAGCCGTCATCGGGGAATCGAACCCAGAAACCCTGGCTTTAGCAAGTGAGAAAGTTTCGATCTAGTTTTTATGAAGTGTTAGAACTTGATTATAGCAAAGTTGCATGTTATTTTTTGCAGTGATTCTTAAAAATTACATTTTTATCAGTACATAGCTTATTTGATATCTTCATGGATGAATATGAAACTAAAGCTTTGCAATTGTTAGTCTTTCAGTATGTTGATTTGAATGTCCTTCTACAATATATGATTGGCTGTAAAATTTGAAATGTAAGGAGAGCTTTTGTATATTTATGTTTTTTTTAATATAAATATTGCAAATATAGCCAAAAACTGGATCAATACCATAAACATATTGTAGACAGGGAAGTTAATGCAATACTCAATGAAATTGCAATCAAAAGTGTTATGATCTCTGAATATATCTGTCTGGGCATATGTATTGAAGTAACATTTAGAAACTGTATTGGCGTAAGATTACTCTTGACCTCATAATTAAGTTTTTACTGAAAGTGACAGGTTTAAGTAACTTTCAATATTATGAAAGTTATACCTGCAGTGTAGTGTTCAAACACCAATAGTGTTAGTGGGAAGATATTTCTGCAATTTTGTGTTTATTATACTGCGTGACCTATTCTGTATACATATTTGCATCTCAAGACTACTATACACTATTTTCCAAAAATAGTAAGATATATACATAATACATTTTGCCTGCTTGCGTTCAACAGTATTAAAATCATACACTCCAATAGCACAATTGTGTAAGAGAGATTGATACACCACAAAATACTATGTGAAATTAAATCCTATCCAATACTAAGTTTTGATTGCAAGTATATTGCTCCAAACTCATTACATGTTACTTCATGGAATACATGTTACACATTGTAATAGTCACTATTCTCAGCTTTCATATTTTTATATTAGCTATTATGTACTATGTTGTGGCATTGGTATGCACATGTTATTTTTAACTAGAACCTCGCAGTTGAGAAAAGTGTCTTGTACAAAGCAACAAAAAGTTAGGTTGTGAACGTATACTGTTATCATGCTGTGTTATTGGGTTTGTTTTCCATTAACTACATTTGCAGTGTTATGATTGAGTGACTGTTGGTGTTGAAGTGATTTATCAAAACAGGAAATATTACAAAAACGTTTTAACCTTGGGAACAGAGATAAAGTCTCATACTTAAACACTTTCAAGACAACAGTTTGTCCTTTTGTGACTGTGATGTAAATAGCGTATTTAAATCAAACTTTCCCGAATGTCTCAAAGGTTGTTTACAGTGTTGATAATACTGAGGTAAATAAACATTTTGACTGCAATCTATACGTGGTGGGAAATTTATACTTATTTGAGATGGTGAATGTCTGAGATTTGGCACTCCTAATAACATTGTACATTAATGCAGTGTCTTATTTTACAGCTACATGTAATATACTAATAGATGATTTCTTTTTGACAAGACTTAGGGAATTGTTTACACATATTCAGAAGACAATAGAAATAATTCCCTACAATCAGTTTTGCATCAGAAGTTATGGTACATCTAATGATGACCACTTATTTGTGGGTATTCAGTTTTGTTTATTCCAACTTAAGGTCAAGCTAATCTAAATGTCCAGTAGGACTCAAGAGTATTAGTTTCTGGCATGGATGACACAGTGAGTGTGTAATCTGAATAGTGTATAGCAAAGTAAACTGGCTATTGGAGCATTTTCTATGTTACACATTTCTTATAATAATACATGCAAAATTACACACAACTTATTATGCTACTTACGGGGAATTATATAAAAGAAGACTTTCTTACCACACAATTATGGTAATTTTACCTCACAAGTGTTATAGAATAATTTTGTTTGATTTAAATTTTATTCAAGATTATAAACAGCTGTAAAATAAAAATGTGTAAGTGAAGCCAAGCTACTATGTTTACCTATTAATAACTTAATGATCCCATGATGTTTATATTATTAAATAACCTCACATATTGTTTTTCAAGTAATCTCAGTGATATGTCTTTAACTGGCAATATTAAAATTAAGTTTACACATAACCATTTCAATGTCTTTCTCACTAATGGAAAACACATGATTGATGCATACACCCATTAAATCAAACTTGTGTACCATTAAAATCAATACATCCTGATGGCATCAGAATACAACATGTTGTAGCTAGCTACTACTTTGTTCAGAAACATATCTAGATGACATGAGTTTTGAAACCTTTTATAATGGAGTTCCCAAAAAGCTATAGACAACTTGTTTAGCATAGCTATGTCCTTGAAACTGAAAGAACGTGAAACCAAAACAATAACATCTTGTAATATCATAGAATATGATATACTCATAAACAGCAGCAAACTTCTACTCTCCATGGAAATATGAACTTCAGTTGGCATATTATATATATATATATTATATATATATATATATATATATATATATATATATATATATAATATATCACCATTTATGGTGGCGAATAAACTCACACTGAGAGAATACCATGACCATTAAGGAAAAGTAAATTCCAAGGAACTCCACATACTATTTATTTCATAAACTATAATCAAATCCATTCCAGAGAGTACAAACATATCAATTATTAAATAATTTTGTATATTGCTCCATAAGACTTTGATGCACCAATTAAGTACAACAAATAAAATTAAACCATATAATTTGTATCTCTGATTATTATAACTATAAGCTATATCTTCACAGGTATTATCATAGTAAATGATGCAACATAGTGTCCAGTTATCTTGCCACAAGATTTAAAAAAAGTGTGAATAACTGAACATCTATGAATACTGTATAGTTTTGACGGATTAACTAGCTATATTGTTTATTTGCTTAAATTTCATTAGCCTGAAAAGTTAACTAGAATATTTTGAGGATTCTTCAGTTTGTGATATCTTCTATTTGAGCATAACTTATGATTGATTACACAGTGTACTGGTGGAAAATTCCAAACAACAACAAGATATTGAAAAAAAGCAGTCAACCTGTATATACAGTATTCAGATAAATTATTCCAAAATGAAAGTAAGTTATTATAACTTAAGTTAAAGCTAATGTAAAATCCCAGTTTAGGACTCTAAGATATTAGTTTTGTATGGTGATCAGTATCTTCAGTTTTGTACTAGCAGACACAGTGAATGTGAAATCTGAGTATTGTGTAGCAAAATGAACTGGAGAAGGGAGAACTTTCTATAGTATATTTCTTAGAATCACACATGCAAAAAGTATATTTGTCGTAAAAAAATAATTCTCAGTGATGCAGCAGGCAAAAAAGGAAAATATTAAGGTTTTATTAGTTTAATAATATATAATAATGTTCAATATTATTTAAAGCAAAAGTTGTAACTGTTTTAATGTCTTTCTCCCCCAAAGAACACACACGAGTAAAGCATACTCTCATTAAATGCAAATTGCGCACACTTAAAAACAGTTGTTCTATATAAGGCATAGGATAACGACATGTCATACCATTGATTATTGTGAAGGCTTATCTATATTATGAATTATGGAAACTTTGTATAAAGTTCCCAAAAAGTATAGTCAACATGTGCAGCATAGTTGTAACCTTGAAACCAAAAGCATTATAAAACCAAATCAATAGCATCATAAGATATCATATTACGATTTACTTAAAAGCAGCAACAAACAGCTACACTCTATCAAAACATATTTAATTGCAAAATTTATTATTTGCTGCTATTTAGCTAATATTATAAAATAAAATAAAATTAATATTATTCTAAGCTGCTGTACATTGTATAATTTATTTTACTTTGCTGTTATGGAGCTTTATTTAATCTTTATCATTTTGCCATTGGCAAAATATTATGCAACTTATAAAACTAAAATAAATTGAAATAAGTGGTCATTAAATATCTATAGTTAAATGGGTAATAATCTGCAACCCAATATGTAATAGTCTTTAAAATGATAGCAGCAGCAACAACAAACGACAATATAAACAACAAAAATAAGTAATAACATAACAAAGGTAACAATAAAAAATTGTTTTTAATAATAACAAGCTAACAGCTGTGGCAATGTTGACAATAATCACTAGTATGTCATCCACTCAACATTGGTCCTACTGCCAATAGTGGTCATTCTTTGAGAGTATAATAGTACAAAGTATTGTTTGACTATGTTGGTATATTAATTGGATAAATTAAGCCAACTTACAAACAGCTATAATATAATCAGAGATTTTTATTTCAATTTTTAAGCTTCAACAATTAAGTGACACTGTTTCGTAAGATCTTTGTGCACATATAATACTAAGCAATTTATTAAATTATTATGTATTTCAGACATACTTAATTGCATAGTCTATTGAGTGCTGAAGTCTTAGCCATAGCAAATGTGATATGAATTATTGAAGTTTTATTGATATGAATTATTTAAGTTTTATTGAATATTCAATGAAGGTAGTATTCTGTATGAACACAATGTGTCTGGCTGCTTGATTTATGCCACATGATTGCTATTAACAAAAATTATGCAATATTATGGAAAAGTGCTTAGATATGCTGGTGAAACAATTTTGACTGAATATACTGTGTTGACAAAATGACTTTTTATTTCATCAATGCACAGTAGGTCTAAATGTGAGGGGCTTAGCCCCTAATTCAGTAATAGCTAGTGGTGGATAATACAAACCTCACTACTGTCATGTACTATCCTCTTTCTGGTATGTACCTAGATGAAGCAAAAAGAATGTTTGGCTGTCTGTTTTAACATGGGCAAATGAGAAACACTCAGTATTACTGTACCGAATACTACCTACAGCACAAGCTAAAATGCTTGGTGTTGGTGTATATTGAAATTTATTTGCTGGTATCACCCACCATTACTACATAACATGTGTAGCAATATCCTAATGCATTTTATCCATGGTTTCCCTCTCCTGTATGTTATTCAATATAGCTAGTACAAGTATACAGCATTGGTGATTACTGAAGTAAATAAACTTGTTGACTGCAACTTATACATGCCAAGAAATTAATATTTCCTTATGAGATGGCGAAAATTTTGAGATTTGCCAGTTTCAAGAAAACTGTTTTTTAATTCAGTTGAACGGTTTATTTGGTAGTTATTTGAAGGGAATTGCTCACACACATCCACAAGCACATAGGAATAATTCCCTTACAATTACTTTGGTATCAAAAGTTTCAGTTCATTTCTATTTATTTTAGTTATATAAGTTGCATAATATTTTGACAATGGCAAAATGATAACAAAGTTAAATAAATCTCCATAACAGCAGAGTAAACTAAATTATACAATATACAAAGAAACCAAAGGTTTGTGTATGTGTGTTTGTGTGCATGTGGAGGGCTGGAAAGGATGATTCCAAGTGTGAAGCATTCCCGTTAGCTTAGAAAGATATTAATTAATTTATTTTATAGTATTAACTAAATAGCAGCAAGTAATAAATTTTGCAATTAAATTATGTTTTGATAGTGTAACAGTTTGTTGCTGTTCTAAATAAATCGCAATATGATATCTTAAGATGTTATTGATTTGGTTTTACAATGGTTTTGGTTTCAAGGTTACAACTATGCTGCACATGTTGACTATACAAAGAAACTAAGAGGTTACAGGTACTAACCAAACTACATGATTAACTTAACATGAGGAACTTTACAAAGTTTCCACAACTCAGATAAGCCTTCGAAATAAAAATATGTCATTGTTATCCTATGGCTAAGAAAAACTGTTTTTAATCGTGCACAATTTACATTTAGTGGGAGTACGTGTGTGTTCTATTGGGGAGAAAGACATTATAACAGTTACAACTTGTGCTTTAAATAATATTGAAGAAATATTATTAAACTAATTGTTCCTTAATATTTTCCTTTTTTGCCTACTGCATCACTGAGTATGATTTTTTACGACAAATGATGTATTGTGTATTTTTGCATGTGTTATTCTAAGAAATATACTATAGAAAGTTCTTCCTTCTCTTGTTCTTACTACACACTACTCTAATTTCACATTCACTGTGTCTGCTAGTACAAAACTGAAGATACTGATCACCATACAAAACTAATATCTTAGAGTCCTAAACTTGGATTTTACATTAACTTTAACTTAAGTTATAATAACTTAGTTTCGTTTTGGAATAATTTATCTGAATACTGAATATACAGGTAGACTGCTTTTTTTTTCAATATCTTGTTGTCTTTAATTTTCCATCAGTACACTATGCAATCAATCACAGGTTATGCTCAAATAGGTGCTACCACAAACTGAATATTCTAGTTAACTTTTCAGTCTAATGACATTTAAGCAAATAATCAATATAGCTAGTTAATCTGTCTAAAATATACAGTATCTATTCATAGATGTTCAGATATTCACACATTATTTTAACCTTATGGCAAGACAACTGGACACTATGTTGTATCATTTACTATGATAATACCTGTGAAGATATAGCTTATGGTTAAAATAATCAGAGAGACAAATTATATGGTTTAAGTTTATTTGTTGTACTTAATTGGTGCATCCAAATTTTATGGAGCAATATAATATACAAAATATATAATATTTATGTAATTATTTAAAAACTTGAAATATTTGTACTATCTTGAATAGATTTCATTACAGTCTACAAAATGTAATATTTGCAATAGTCAATGAAATACACGACATTTGGAGTTCCTTGGAATTTATTTTTCCATAATGGTCATTGCATTCTCTCAGTGTGAGCTTAGTCGCCACTATAATATTTTAGCATTAAAATGGTGATAGTATATTATATAAATATAATATACCAACTGAAGTTTCATATAAATTCTATAGGTGGGTTCCACAAGAAAAGTTGCTGTCAATTCAGTATACATAATAACTTCAAGACTTGTGATCAGCAAGTAGTTAAATGTAGTAAATGTGATTTGCAATTCTAATAGGAAACTTAAGAAGAAAATTATGGGGTTATATTAAATCAATAATTAGGCTAGGAAAATAAATGGTATGGTATTAGTAATCACAAGATTGTGCTATCACACAGATAACCTCTGTATAAATCAAAGTGCCATCAGTCTAGTTGCAATCGGTAAAGTGTGGTGTCGACAAAAACTTGTAGGATTGCACAATTGAATGCAAACCCATACTCCATGTAAAAAGCCAGTAATCATTTACTTGTAAATGCCGTGCATTTAAGTAAATAGTTTAATAAGTTTAACAATTAAAAGAAGTTAAAAAAATTGGGCTGTCGTCCACAGTGCTAGGTGATGTGGGAGTGAAGGAATTCATGGCAAGCAAGCATGCAAGGGTGATTCTCGAAAGGAAAGCAATTTCATATGTGTTCAAAATATTAGGTTGTCTTGTGAGTGACAGACATATTACTGACCACTGTGGAGTACCGGATGATTAGATTCAAGGTGACATTGTTTTGGCAGATAGGGGATTCAACATTTTTGATTCTGTTGCTATGATGCAGGCTGGGGAAGACCAGACACCTCTTATTGATAATGTTGGATCTGTATGTTGTGTTTTACGTAACATTTGTGACTCTGTAATATGAACTATATTTGTCATTTATTATTTGTTATTTTTTTGTCCTTGTTTTGATTGAAAAAATTTGCATTGAACATTAAAATTACAGTAAAGAAAGTATATGTGACATGAACAGCATAGGTTTAGTTAAAGCTTCGCGACAATGGTTTTTAGCTAACTAACTATAATAAGAATGAAATTTTATGTTGTTGTTTTCTTTTATTAGTAAATTGTGAAAGTTTTCGGCAGTCTGGGAAGTACCATTTCACATGTGGAACAACTTTAATTTAATAATGTTTGTACCAAAGCTTAGACTTAAATTGCTTTTCGACCACATCTGATGACAGAATGACTTTAATTAAATCACACGTCTGTAAAACTTCATCTTAACTCTGCTTAGCAGTCAAGAATCGGGCATATCACAATATCACTTATTTCTACTGGTGGCACACAGTCAGCAATCTCTCCCTGAAGACCAAGAAAGGGGTCCATGCCACCCAGCAGCCTTTTCTTTCCAAATACCATTCTTTAGTAAAACATGTCCGGTTTCATCATACCTAGAAAGTTCATGGCTTCATCCATCAAAAGCACCTGTACACCACATAATGAGTGCATGCACGTTAATGGCACTGAGGTCACGTGAAGAAGTAGTTCTATAATACATTTTAATATGTACAAATAGAAAATTCTTATTTAATCTAACATAACTATAACCTCTTGTAGGCTTTACTTCCTGGTAATTCAGTACTATTACAATACAAGCAAACATGAACATATTGCCAGTTACTTAGCATCACAGAGTTTATATACAAATCATATAATTTTATTTACAATAATTTTATTTAGTAACTCAGTGTGGAGTAGCTCATCAACTCCAGAAAGCAACAATAGCACAGTGAGAGTAGGGGAGTTAGCCCTTCCTCTACAGAAAGGTAGAAATATTTTAATACAATTGATATGTCCACTTAACCACTATTGTGTAATTATTATTCTCTCCAGTCTGTCACATATAGATATGTGATGCGGCTTTAAGAAAAGGGTAATTGTTGGACTAAAATTGAAAATTAGTTGTAGGAGCATGAAGTGTCTCAACTCAAAATGAAAAAAATATCAGTATCAAAACAACAACTCGGATTGTTTTTCTGCTTCGACACTAAATTTCTCACTCTTATGGAATTACATAGAATTACTGAATCCTCCATTTAAATCTTTATGTCAATGTATTTATTCCTGTGGGTTTTTTTTTAAGATATCTATCTTTGTTACCCGGAGAGTATAGCTGCTTATGGCGCATTGCATCTAACTGCTTTGTGATTTGTTTAGTAACTACTAAGATTGGTGTCTACTAAAGGTGGTGTTTAGTAACATTGTCAGTTGTGCTTGGATTTAACTATGCCTTAAAAATAAAAAGAAATTAAATAATAGTATAATTATAATACAATAGATTAACATGAGTTCAAAAATTATAAGATTACTTTTTCTTGTTTATATAAGTTCACAGTTTTACTTTAGAAAATATTTAGACAATTATTTTATTACCCACTGTGCATTGATCAGCAACCGAATATGGGTTGGATATATTCAAAATAAATTCTGACTTTAGTAATATCCACTCCTACTATTGAAATGTTAACAAACTTAATGTAGACACTGATGTTGTTATGATAATTACCATTAATATGCTTAACACAGAGATGACACATACAAAAAGTGACAACCCTTTACCACTGACACAGTTCAGTCACACACATATGATGTCAACATAGTTCCTTACTTCATTCTCTTAATGTAAAACTTGTTCCACTAAGTTTTGCTAAATTGTTAAACAAATATAAATGTAGCAACCATTATTATTGCGGGTAGTAATTTGTAATTAATTAGTGTAACAAATATTACACCAATACATAAGTAAGATTGATTTTCATTGGAAGTACTATTTCTGTCAGTCTTAGGCAAGCCAACACAATCCCCTAAAATATAGATCAACTTTATTAGACAATTTTTTTGTGAATGTGTGCAATTCCAATAGTACACATCCTAATGAACAAAGTATTTCAAATTTCACATGCTAGTGTAAGTATATCAATGTATGAATAACATTGAATACAATTAGTTTTAAAACCTGTCTACCTCTGACCACCACATAATGTAGATATGATAGCAGTCATTACAAGTGTAGATATTGGTTATCTTATGTATATAAATGACGTGGTGTATGTTGCTGGTTTACACAATGGTAGCCTAAAAATAATTTTTTTTTGTCAGATCCTCCTTTCTTCCCAATCTCCCCTCACCTCCTCATACTCCCTTCCTTCCCATTTATTGTTCATCATAATTGAATAGGGGCAAATAGGCTTATGTGTGTTTCTATGTTGTATGGTGTGAGAAGGCTAACTAAATGTATAATGATTGAATCAAATTTTTATAGTTTCTATAGAGGACGAGCATGTATACCAAAGTGCTAGTATAGGAAATTAGTAATGTTTTCCCTATTTGAATTTTTTGTTCTATTTAAGTATATGCTTATTAATTTCATTATAATACATTTGTTATACAATTATGTGTCCAAATATTTATTCTTTGTTATACAACATTATTATTGCTATATTATTATTTGTTATTACTGTTATTATTATTTTATTACTACTGTACTATTATTATTTTTTATTACTATAAATTTTTATTATTGATATCATTATTACTATTATTATTATTATTACTATTATTATTATTATTACTATGTATTATTATTATTGTTTGGTTGTTGTTGTTGTTGTAATTGCTGTTGTTGACTTATTATTTGTTTTGCACTTACAACAGAATGATATGTTTTCTTTGCCAATACTGATATAGTCTAAATAAATAATAACTGCTTTCTGTGGGCTTCATTTACTCATTCAGTGAGGGAGTTAAAAAGTGTTGAACCCAACTAATTATTGACTATATGAATTTTTATTTGAAAGTTATATTGATTTGTTTGATGTGTAGTATTAATTTCTTTATTGATTGACTTATTCGTTGATTTATGCATTTATCATTTACGGATTATTAATTTTTTTGTTTGTGTTAGCTTCTTACTCTCATTATTATTTATTAATTTTTTCTTATTTATTTAAATTTTATTAATTATTGGGCGAGCAAAACGAGACTCTCACTAATGAGTCTCAATTGAGATTTTGGTGTATATATTATAATGGCAAAGTTCAAAGAGGTCAATGCGTGTCCACCCCTAGTCTGGCGTAGCCGACCCTTTACCTTCCCATTATATGTGGGCGTGGGGGGAAGGAAAGGGTCTGGTGAGAGCTCCATATCGGATTGGTACTCGCCCATGCACGTGACGTCAGCATTGAGGGCCAAGTAAAGTTTGCGTTTTAGTGAGCGTTGTTTACGCCGTAACGTACGCACGTACTTACAGTTTAACTGCGTTATGGCAGCTTCATCAAGTGTAGCTCTTTGTTTAGCTTGTGATAATTCGACTAATGTTAAAAACAGACGTCTTCTAGGAGCACAGGAATCGAATTCGTCACTAATATATGGAAATAAATGGTTTTAAATGCATCCCAAAAAGAAGGAAAAGGGGTTAATCTGGTCACCATTGACATCATGAAAGAAGCATAATATGTTTGCAAGAAGTGTTTTTATGCCTATACAACTTTTGCAAAGAAAAAAGAGGTAAGTGTAGCATATAGACATGTATAAGTCGAAGAATATTGATATTTGTAGCTAATCAATCTGTGATGTAAGACTCATGATATTCTCCTGTATTAAATAAATAATATATGTAATGTATTTGCTAGAATATGGCAAAAAGTTTCTTGTTCTGGGCTGCTTTTACCTGGAATTTTCTGGAGGAAGGATTCTTAGATGCTGTCGATATTTGCTTCCTATTTTGAAAAGTTCAGGAAGAAAGAATTATAGCATTGAAGTCTTACGCATGCTGTGCCAGTTCGAATTTGAACTACCACCTAGACAGCTCAAGAGCTCATCTGGAACAGATGTGTTAATACATACAATGCCCCTGGAAGAAACATTCCATGTGACCTGCACCAAGAACATCTTAACAGAATTGTAAAGGATGATATTAGAAGATTGAACATGAATAAAACGGACAACATGATTCTCAAACTTGGCAAAACTATCAGAATGATTTCACCCCTGCTTGACAATTTTGATGAATGCAATAATGTCAAGAAACCATCTGGTCTACACAATGCACCAGGCTTTTCAGAAGACCTGAACAAAATTATTGAACATTTGAAAAAGTACACTATTTTCTCTTATCAGAAGGGCAAATCACATCAAACTTTTCCCAATCCACGTGACACTCTCCATTAATGTGATAAAAATGCAGTTATTGACTGGATATATAATATGAAAACTTTTATACGCTATACTTTGATCATTATTTATTGCATTATGGAGTACAAACTGTTGAGTATGACATTGGGTGCATTTGCAAATTTGCTGACACAGATCACAATATAAACATAGAGGTCCCAGGGAACTAGATGCTTGTTTTTGAAGTAATTTTGTCGCTAATGGTTCAAAGATCTTTTCAATTCCATCAGATTCGACAACAACATACATGATAATATCTTTGCAAGGAGATATGGCCACTATCAACTTCATTCCTTAATCCCATTAATCTTGAGGCATCTTTTCTTAGTCTCTCTGTAGCTGTAACTGTAAGTGCCATGATGTGTGCATGTTCAGGGATTAAGCTACAAATTTCTTCTATTCGCAACAAAATGCTTCGACAAGTTTCTCCCCTACACAAAAAGAATATTTGTGAAACCAACACAACAACAGTTTATATCATGCCACTTGCCATTACACAACTGTATGAGCTTCATCAACGAAATATTGTAGCCTGCTAGAAAATACATCACCAGCCAACAGCTCTCCATCTTTTACTTAACAGAAGAGTTTCTGGAGTGAAATAAACAAATTGATAGCCTCCATTGGATATTCCTTCATTCACAATTTCATCATTTTCAAGAACACAGCATGCTTCAAAACCTTTTTTTGTTAGTGCCGATACCTGTTTCAGAGACAAAAGTAGTTCACCCATATAGAAAGAGAAGTATAATTTTACCTAATATTTTATTAGTGCTCTGAGTAGAGAAACTACTAATACTATGATTGGAGCTTTACTTGGGTACATCTTTTTGTGAAGAAGTGGCAACACTGATAGCAGGCACTCTTTCCGTATCCAGAAGAATCACAAAAACGTCTCTATTCAAAATAGCTTCTACAATTTGATGTTGCTCAGGCTTAGCTGAAGGCCATCCCATCTCCTAAAACACTTCAGTGATTTTAGTCTTGATCGTTGCCTTACAATTAGCCGGAATAGGTTGCTTGCGTTGCGTGTTCACGCTCGTTCCCTTTAAACTTACGCGCATTAGTATAGTCTCAAAGGAATGCCACTAACTAGTGATGTGCTTGAGCACAAATGGCGAGCGAGCCAAAATACTATACTATATGAATGATTTTGACTTCTAACACTGAAGCTACTGAAAATAAGGTCCAGTTTTTTAATTTCCCATACACGGTAAAGGGATTTCAGTGCCATAGTAACAACTCTCTGCAATTGCTTGAATTGAAGGAAAAAAACAACTACAAAACAATACACGTTATTTAAAAGTTTTCTTTGTGATATTCTTTAGCTAAGTAGTGGTTGTAACACACAATGCTTTGACACAACTGGAAATGCACCTACACAGACTTACCTTCGCGGTAGTCTAGTGGACAATATATTTTCAAGTAAACACTGTTGCACGCGGCTTATAACCATGACAAAGAGCGCATTGACTTACCACCGCCACTAACTTGAATAAAAATGGAAGTCCATTAAGTTTTCAAGCTTTAACTGCACCCGCAAAAGAATTCAAAACGGTAAATAATTCAATTTCTAGGGTGATACGGGTACTGATCGATAAACCAGAGGATTCTGTTTAGTGCAATTTTTGGACGGGTTCGACCACATAACTAACACAAAAACGCGAGGGTCAAAGTACAAAATTACATTTGGTCTTTAGGCTCGCTCGCCATTTGTGCTCAAGCACACCACTAGTATAATATGTGACCGGTTTTGGGAAAATCGGCCTAAACGCGGCTAACAATTTTTTTCAGTATCCCCCGGGTAAAGCCTTATGGGTCGATTTTTTTTGAAAAAATTTTTATGACAGAAATGGATAGACACCAGTTAGCTCTAGCTTACGACGCAGTTGTCTAGAACTCACACTAGGAGGCTAGAAACACTAGCCGGTTGGACTCGTGTACGGAGAGTTGCTAAGAAATTATTGGCGGGCTTTTCACTAACAGCGGGGAAAAAACTGTAGCTAACTAATTCACTTACTATTCTACATAATTCACGTACTCACGCAATTCTCGTCATCATAGTTTCTTAAGGAGCCCTGCATTAAGCCTTTTGGACTTCTTTCAATCCGCCTGTAACCGGTTTATACCGTAGTGTCCCGGAGACATGCAGTAATAGTATACGGACACACGGCACGCCCCCTGACCTTAGCAACGCCTTTACCCCCGGCGTTTTTTCTAAATCAGCAATAATAAGTTTAGCAAAAATACTGAAGTGTTGTAGTGCGTAGGGAGAAGACGGCTTGTGCTACAGCTTCCAAATTAGGAGGATGGCATCCCAAGGCCCCGTGCAGCCTACTGGTTGAATAAATTAGCCGCGTTTAGGCCGATTTTTCCAAAACCGGTCACATATATATGTATGTATACGTACGTCAAAATATTTCGCCCGCGCTTCTAATACCGTATTTTTCAATTAACGAGCGCGGAGAATCCTGCTGCACTGCCTTACGCAACTCTGTTTCAACCAAAATGTTTATAGCTACTCTCTTCTTGAAACAATTGTGAAGTCTTTGTCAAGCTGCGCTTCTTTGCCACTGCTTTCTAAGTTTATTCAGGTAATTCTGTTATTGTTAACTCTTCATGCCTAATCAGTTAGATGTAATTTCTGTCCTATTTTTCTGTAAAAAGAGTCTGCTCGCTCGCCATGCATTTGCGCTATTCGAGCGCACCACTAGTTTATATACATACATATAACATACTAGTGATGTGCTTGAGCACAAATGGCGAGCGAGCCTAAAGACTATACTATTTTTATATGAATGATTTTGACTTCTAACACTGAAGCTACTGAAAATAAGGTCCAGTTTTTTTAATTTCGCATACACGGTAAAGGGATTTCAGTGCCATAGTAACAACTCTCTGCAACTGCTTGAATTGAAGGGAAAAAACAACAACAAACAATACACGTTATTTAAAAGTTTTCTTTGTGATATTCTTTAGCTAAGTAGTGGTTGTAACACACAATGCTTTGACACAACTGGACATGCACCTACACAGACTTACCTTCGCAGTAGTCTAGTGGACAATGTATTTTCAAGTAAATACTGTTGCGCACGGCTTATAACCATGACAAAGAGCGCATTGACTTACCACCGTCACTAACTCGAATAGAAATGGAAGTCCCTTAAGCTTTCAAGTTTTAACTGCACCCGTAAAATAATTCAAAACGGTAAACAATTCAATTTCTAGGGTGATACGGGTACTAATCGATAAACCAGAGGATTCTGTTTAGTGCAATTTGGGACGGGGTCGACCACATAACTAACACACAAACGCGAGGGTCAAAGTACAAAATGACATACGTACGTCCATATATTATATAAATAAACTAGTGATGTGCTTGAGCACAAATGGCGAGCGAGCCTAAAGACTATACTATTTTTATATGAATGATTTTGACTTCTAACACTGAAGCTACTGAAAATAAGGTCCAGTTTTTAAATTACGCATACACTGTAAAGGAATTTCAGTACCATAGTAACAACTCGCTGCAACTGTTTGAATTGAAGGAAAGCAACAACAACAAAACAATACACGCTATTTAAACGTTTTCATTGTGATATTCTTTAGCTAAATAGTGGCTGTAAAGCACAATGTTTTGACACAACTGGACATACACCTACACAAGACTTACCTTCGCGGTTAGTCTAGTGGACAATGCATTTTCAAGTAAATACTGTTGCGTATGGCTTATAACCATTCCAAAGAGCGCATTGACTTACCACTCCCACTAACTCAAATAGAAATGGAAATCCCGTAAGTTTTCACGTTTTAACTGCACCCGCAAAGAATTCAAAACGGTAAACAATTCAATTTCTAGGGTGATACGGGTACTGATCGATAAATAGAGGATTCTGTTTAGTGAAGTTTGGGAAGGGGTCGACCACCGAACTAACACAAAAACGCGAGGGTCAAAGTACAAAAATGCCTTAGTACGTCCAAACATATATATAAACTAGTGGTGTGCTTGAGCACAAATGGCGAGCGAGCCTGATAGTTAGGTAACAAAATGTTACTATGTTTTAGCTTACTTCATGCAAACACTATAATAGCAGTTATGACATTTGATTTCAGCAAACAAATACAAAATCACTCTCTTACCTGATTAATGGTAACTTTTGTAGTATCAAACATCAAACATTCTGTTTCGGTTATCCTCCACAAGGACACTAACATTAACACTTTTAGCTATGTCACTCATGCGTACTAGCTAGCTAACTCGTCGATCGTCGATCTATCACTTTGTTTTTGTATTTAAACTTTAGCTATTCTCATTTCACTTAGTTACTGAATTTGTTATTGACTCTGTTACTGTTCCTGCTGTTGTTCAGAACTCAATATATCCATCTTTGATATACCACCTGTTGGTCATCACACCAATCTTCCTACTTGGTAGTAAGGTGTGTGGGGTCTCGCTCTGCACACAAACGCGAGTCGCCAGCAGTTCTGGTTGGCAGCGATTAATAGTCGCTGCCACCAGAGTTCAGCAAGAAGCTTTCGCTTCACTTTGGGGTTTTATTAATTTCCACGGTAAACTGAACTGACTTACAACACGTGGTGAGGGGTTTGATATACGTATCCCTCTCACCACTCAACCAATCAAAACGATGCAACCACAAAAACAACAAGTTCTTTATAACGCACAAAAACAACAAGTTCTTTATAACGCACAACTACACACAATGTTAATGACGCACAACTACGCACTATGTTCTAAGTCTAAGTTCTCGAATGTGGGCTGGCCCACATCTCCCCCCTCCTCCTTCGACAGCACGGTGACACCGACGTTGCTCCCGTCGTGGCACCTGCTCAGATCGTCTGCTACCACGTTATGGTCTCCCCGACGGTAGATAACTTCGAACTGGAACTCGGAAAGTTTCAGAGCCCATCCATACACCCTCCGGTTCCTCTGCTTCCCCGACTTGAGCCACTCCAGACCCCTATGATCTGTAATAATCAAGAACCTCCTCCCATACAAATAAAATGCAAAGTGCTGCACTGCCTCATACAGTGCCAACCCCTTCAACTCCTGAGCGCTGTAGCGAGCTTGAGCACCCTTTAGCTGTCTCGAGAAAAACGCCACCGGCTTTCATTCCTCGCCTCTCTTCACTGACAGCACCGCTCCGATCCCCGACGCACTGGCATCACTCTCCAGGCAAAACTCGTGCTCCTTGCAGGGAACATTTAAACATACATGATCACACAGTGACATACACAACTCACGAAAAGCCTTCAGCATGGGGCTCGTCCACTGCACCTCCCCAGGTGACGTCTTCGCCGTATGCGACGTCAGTCGAGAAGACCACCTGTGAAAACCTCTCACAAACCTCCTATAGTATCCGATCAGACCCAGGAAAGCCCTTAGCTGCTTCCTAGTCTTCGGCACAGGGTGTTCCGCGATGGCCTTGATCCTAGCCTCCGGCACCCTCATCGTCCCATCTCCGATCACATGCCCCAGAAACTCCAACCTCCTTCTCCCAAACACACACTTGCTCCTTTTGCACGTTAAACCAGCCTCTCTCAGCACCCCAAACAATTTCCTCAGATGCATAACATGCACCTCCCAACAACCCGACACCACCAAAACATCGTCTATGTAGACCTTCGCAAAGTCCACACACTCTACCAGTACCTCATCCATTAGTCTCTGAAATACAGACGGAGCATTAGCCAACCCGAACGGCATCCGCCTGTATTGATACTTGCCAAACGGGCAGACAAAGCTTGTCTTCTCCCTGTCCCTTTCCTCGACCTCAACCTGGTGGAACCCCTTCGCCAAGTCCACCTTAGATAGTACACTCCCGCTCCCAACCCTTTCGAGCATTTCTTCTAAGCCTGGGATATAGTACGGCTCTTTGATAGTCACTTCGTTTAGCTTGCGATAATCCACACACAGCCTGATCCCGCCCCCCCCCCCCTTTTTCACCGGGACCAACGGCGACGACCAACAACTACAACTACGTTCAATCACACCACACTCCAGCAACCCATCTAACTCCGCCTTGACCTCATCCCGAATGCCCATCGGCACTGAGTAGGGAGACAGCCTTATGGGCGGACTGTCCCCAGTGTCAATGGTCATCCTGACCCTGTCTGTGTTTCCGGGTACATCCGAAAACACATCACCAAACTCCCCCATCAGCTCTTCCAAGTCGTCTTCCACAAACCCCGCACATTCCTCCCTCAACACATTCCTCTCTTGTTCATCGTCCTCCAGCACCAGATCCAATCTCCTAATGTTCGTTCTCTCCCTATACCTCTTCAAGCAGTTCACATGCACCACCTTGGCATACTTCTCGTTCCCAACCTTCCCAATCTTATAATTCACCGAGCCCATCTTACCCAACACCTTGAATGGCCCTTCCCAGGAGTCAGCCAACTTGCATGACATCCCAGGTATCCTGTACAGCACCAAATCCCCTTCCTCAAACGTCCTTATCTTGCACCCCCTGTTGTAGTATTTCATCCTCCCTTCCTTACCCTTGCTCAACCTCAATGCAGCGCAATCTCGCATGCGTTCTGGTCTGTCCATCAGCCCCGACACCCAATCACAAACGTTCAGCTTCTTTCCTTCCACCTCATAAATGCCCTGGTATAAGGCGTCTAACGGCGTCCTAACCCGAAACCCGAAAACCAAGTCAAAGGGGCTAAACCCACTATCGCTGTGTGGCATCTGCTTCAACACATACAGAGCCAACGGTACCTGACCTACCCAATCGACCTTCTCCTCTGCACACCTGCCCAAAACTCCTTTCAGCGTCCCGTGCATCCGTTCTACCATCCCATTTGTCTGGGGGTGGTATGGAGATGTCCTCAGCTTCTCGATCCCAAGCAACCGGCACAGATGCTTCACCACCCTGCCACAGAATTGCGACCCTTGATCCGATAGCAGCTGCTCTGGAATTGCGGTTCTGGAGAAGATGCTCCAGAGACCTTCAGCCACCGATCTCGCTGTGATGCTTCGGAGTGGAATCGCCTCTGGCCAACGCGTAGCCATGCAGACATACGTCAGCAGAAAACGGCACCCTCCTTTGCCCTTGGGCAATGGCCCCACCAGGTCCACTGCCACACTTTCGAACAGCTCAGTCAACACTGGCCTCTCCACAGCCGGCACCTTGCTCGGTCTGGCCTTACTCTTCGCCTGACACACGCTGCACCCTCTACAATACTCCTCTATTTCCCTGACCATTCCCGGCCACAGGAAGTACCTAGCCACCAGCTTTGCCACTTTGCCTCCACTCAGATGCCCGCACCTCTCATGCGCCATCTCCATTATCCTCTGTCTAAATTCCTTGGGCACCACAATAACGTCCACAAACTCTTCCCACGAAACATACATTCCCCTCAGCAATAACTCCTTATCCCACTTGAATCCTCTCTCTCTCCTGTCACCCAACTCTCTCCACGTCCTCAGACTGTCATCTGCCAACAGCCTTTCCCTAAACTCTTTCCCATCTTTACCCTCCTTCATAGGTCCGATTTCCCCTGCCAACTTGTTAAGTTCACCCTCACTCTCGCTCACTGTCACCGACCCCAACGCCTTAGGTTCCCCCTCTAAATCCATATCTTCCTCAACCTCGCTCTCCCTACCTCTCTCTTGCCTCGGTTCTTCCTCTTCCCAAACTACCGAAGAATCCGAATCCACCTCATCACCCGACTCCTCATCGACCAACTCCTCTACCGTGCACCACAAATCCCTCACTTCCGCATCGTCTTTGCACTCGTCCAGCTCTGCTTCGACCCTGGCCTGGCTCCGTGTTAGCACATTGACCTTGGCCTCCTTCGTCTCTGCTGTCTGACCCCTTTCTCCATACTCCTCAATGGCTCTTGCAAATGCTCTAGCCTCTTCTCGATCTCGCAGGTTCAGGGGGACTATGCAGATCACCCCGTCTCCTTCCCTTTCATCTATCATAGCCAATTGGGACCTCACCAGGCCTCCCACCTCAAACTCGGCTATGGTACTTCTGTGGGCTCTCCGACCCCCATGCACATCCGCTACCTGAATCTCGCCACAGTCCCTGTAGCCCTTCTCCAGCAAAGACTTAGGTATTACCCCGACACTAGCTCCATAATCCACCAACTCTCTGCACTCGACTCCGTTCACTCGCCCCCAGGCGATGTTGTCCTTTTTGTCCCCGACAATCACCGTGGCCACCTTGCCCCCTTCCCTCTTCAGGGGTGCACCCACCTTCTTGCTGGTGCACTCGATGCTACGGTGTCCCGGCTTGCCACAGCTGAAACAAGTAATTGCTCTAGGCTCTGCCCTAGGCTCGGCTTTACTGCCAAACCTGACCTTGCCCTTGACTTCCCTGCACTCTCCCGCTCTGTGACCTTTCCCGCCACAAGAGAAACATGTCACTTCTCGATTCCCGTACCCTTCTCTGGTATCTCCTCTAAACCCTCTCCTCTCCGAGCTAAAATCACCCAACCACGGCTTGTAGAAGTTCCCCTTCTGCCTGCCTGACACCCACGTCTCCCACATTTCCCGCAACTCCTTCAGACTCTTGATGGACTTGGTCTCCATGTAGACCTTGCCCGGCTGAGGCAGCACCCTCCTGGTCACTGCCATGGCCAGCGCCAGCACGCACTGGTCCAAAGTTTCACACCCCTGCAGAACACCCCTGCATGTTTTGACAATCTGTTCACACGCATCTCCGCCTGCTAAATGCTTGAGCCCTTCTCCCGACAGGTCAAACAAATTGCGCCCATAGGTGAGAGTGGTCTCACCCACTGTTTTCAGCAGGGCCTGCTTGATAACACTGTACCCAGCTTCCTCATCCCTCTCAGCAGCTACCTTGGTACACAACTTTTCCGGTAGCCGGGGGTATAGTCTCTCCGACCAGCTCCCCTCGTCCACCTTGCACTCTTTCAGTATGCGTTCAAACTTGCTCAAGTAATCACCCAACTCGGTACCCTCCTTGTACGATCCCAAAGCCTTCATCTTCTCCTGCTGTAAATCATTCAAGTCCTTTCTCCCTTCTTCTGCTCTTCTCCTCTCCAAATTCTCTTCCCTCCTTCTCTCTGCCTCCACCCGCATAAATTCCCTCTGTCTATCTTCGTCATCCCTCCTGCGTTCTCTCTCCCTCTCTTCCCTCTCTTCCCTTCTCTGCCTTTCCTCCGCTTCCTTCCTCTCGTCCCTCTCCATCATGTACCTCATGAGCCTACTCAACTCCCCTTCCTCTTTCCGAACCATACTCTCTTCCTCACTAGTCTCTTCCCCAACTCTTAATTCTCCCTCCAATCCCAAGTACCTCTCCTGCCCCTCGTCACCACTCACGACTCCCTCTGTTTCCGCCTCCTGGCTGTGCTTACCCTCGGCAGGTCGCGTCGGATAAGGTGATCTCTTGTGTGGTGGAGGTCGGTGTGGAGGTTTGTAATCGGAATCCACAGGCAGCAATCTCTTAGTGTGCTTCTTCCGAGTCGCCACGGTTCCGACGTCAGTCATAGGAAGGTGAGTGTCCGCGCCTCCCTACTGGTGACCTGCACAAAATCAAAATGCAACAATGACAATAAAACTCAAAGAAAGGAACGGTTACACGTAAAGCACTGATACAACAAAGAGAAAAAAACAATCACAAACAAAACGGTTCACGACGAATACAACAACTGTTAAGGTAAAACCCTGTCCAGCCGAGGTTGTTCCTCTTGCAGCCGTAGCCCAAAGGAGATGGAGCTCCACAACCGAAGTTAGGATGCTGTGATAAAGTTTCCAGGCGCCGCCGAAGCCCGTCCGGAGTGTAGTTCCACGACCGTAGTTTGGGACTGTGAATAAAGTTCCAACGCAGCCTCGGCTCGTATGGAGTGTGACACCACGACCGAAGTCTGAATGCCTGACTGTCTGTTAGCGTGTAGGACGAATCCTAGAAGTCTCCCAGGACGAATCCCTTCGAACTCCTTGCTGGTCCAAGTCCCTCGCAACGAATTGCTGTGGGTCTCTCGTTGCTCCTCGTAGGAATGTCTTCCACCCAAGGATCCCACCGCTGCCACCAAAATCTGTGGGGTCTCGCTCTGCGCACAAACGCGAGTCGCCAGCAGTTCTGGTTGGCAGCGATTAATAGTCGCTGCCACCAGAGTTCAGCAAGAAGCTTTCGCTTCACTTTGGGGTTTTATTAATTTCAACGGTAAACTGAACTGAATTACAACACGTGGTGAGGGGTTTGATATACGTATCCCTCTCACCACTCAACCAATCAAAACGATGCACACACAAAAACAACAAGTTCTTTATAACGCACAACTACACACAATGTTAATGACGCACAACTACGCACTATGCTCTAAGTCTAAGTTCTCGAATGTGGGCTGGCCCACAAGGTGTATTTTACTGTATTATTCATAGCTTACTTATCTTATCTAATAAGGTATTTGAGTCTCAGGTTTGTCTTAGTCTGGGTCAAGACAACCTTTATTCAAAAGGTCCAGTCAGTGGGAGAGCGAGTTGAGATTTACGACCTCTGTCTCTACTCTCAAACGAAGCTTCCAACGAATTAACGAATTGATTTAGCTCAACTGGAATTCTGACGGCAACACTCGCTAGTGGGTCTTCGCTACGCAGATCAACCCAACTAGGATTGATTCTGTCTGTGTAGTGCTTCATTCTACATCGGGACCAGGTCCTCCACTTGCTGGATAGTCCCGAACACATTCTGATAATCTCAATCACCAGTAACTCTTGAACAAGCTCTCAGCTACGATAAAAAATAAACCAGTGTTATTATTTGTAATTTTAGCCAACAAATATGGAATTACTACTTACATCATTCTTGAGTATTGATAACTTCTGTAGTATCAAATTGAAGTTAGTTTGACCATCTGAATTACCTTGAATTCTTGACAACAAGCTCTCACCTACAAAAACAAAAGACAATCAATTTTAGCACACAAATACAAAATTACTTTTTTACCTCATTTTCTTGAGCAGTGGTAACTTTTGTAGTACCAAATTTGAGCCAATCTGACTATTTGAATTTACCAGTCACTGTTGACAAGCTCTTAGCTACAAAAAAAAAAGGCCAGAGTTAATTTTGCATATTTAGCTAACAAATATGGAATTACGTACTTACCTCAGCTTCCCTCGAGAAGTAGTAGCTTCCTTAGCATTAATACTACGGCATTCTGACTACCAACGGCTCTTGACAACCAACAACCGGCACTCCGTATCCCCCCATAACACGGCGAAGTTTTGAAATTAAGTCTGGAAAAGGGTCTTCAATGCCATAGTAACCTGTCGAATCAACTTTTTGTGTCTTGAAAACAAGCGTTTTAGCAGGAATTTTCTCATACTTTGGAGCTTAAGTATAAAGTAAGGTTTGCTTAATGCTGTAGTTTAAGAATAAACTGGAGTCAAGCCTAAATAGCCGTGTTTTTAGGAGAAAAAAGTTTCACGCGCGCGCATTTAAAGAGCATACGTACCATCCATACATACATACATATATATATATAAAATATACACGATTTTGTATTATCCACCCCTAATACTGTCAGCACTACTAGTCTGACTACTATGTCCAAGTTGAGTTCGCCAAAAAAACACTTTTGAACGGAAGCAGCTATGCATCCGGGGTTCGCGCCATTAGAAAGCTCGCGCCGAAGCTGTTAACAATATTACCTCACAGCATACTCCAAAACCAAAGAGAAAGTGCTAGTCCAAATCTCAATACAAAAGTCTATGGGAATAGAAAAAACAACAACACAGGTTTCTCGCTCAAAACGCGCCCGCTTCACACGGTAAGGCTCAATTGATCGCGCAGACTGTCTTCATTAAGAATTTGTAAACAATGAGCGACTTCTTCTCAGGTTGCTGCGTTTCTAACATTGTATTGCGATTAGCTTAGGTGGCGAGTGTGGATTTAGGAGAACGCCTCACCAGTTTGCGTTATCCATCTGCTGTACATTATCTGCACGTAAGAAAAGTAAATATAGTTGAAAACAGACCAGATGAGCTGTACAGACTAAATTGCTTTCGGTTAAGTACTAAATGCATTCCTCATTTACTGCCGCTTATGGTTGTGCCAACTCTACTTGGAGATACTTACATAAGTTCATTGGTTTTTTTGCCTCAAATTATTTAACATTTAATCCCAATGCTGCTTGCAAATCATTTCTATATATTACTTAGTATGGCATTATGGGAGGTAAAGGGATTAAACTGTAACTGTGATAACCTGAGTCATCTCACTGGTCACATACCATGACGATATCTAGCATGGAATATGTAAACTAATGATATTTCATGGTGTTATTTCATTTCAAGCTGTATATTGTGCAAGCTCATTTCCCTAATAGTTATAGCAACAGGCCAAGCTTACCACTTCTTCTGGTTGCCTACCTATATCCCAGGTTAGAGTAGCTGCTAAATATCAGCTGTGGGTGTGGGTAACCCCCACATTGCAAACTTTACATGTGAGTTACCAGTCCTATATCTAATGGAGTGAACCACTTATTAAACATCAGTGTGATATGGCAAGATATTTCACTCTCAGGTGTTACTTTCACTTGCCTCTGGCTCAGTGAAAATTATTAGCATGCTCAGTGAAATGTTGAAATGTTTTTCCATTTTACTCTCTGACTCATGTAATAAGTATTAAAGAGAGCTAATATATATATTTATTGCAGCTTTGATATTTTTACTTGAATATTTCCGCATCACGCGAGCGTTCTGTATTCTCCCATATTGTACGGTTTATATTGTACGCTCCTTGTAGCGCGCGCGTATATAATACTTATAGCACGAGTCAGAGTACAATATGGGAAAATATTTTACGAGCACGCAAAATATTTTCACGAGCCAAAGGCGAGTGAAAATGTGGCGTGAGAGTAAAATATCATTCCCATATTGTACGACGAGTGTGATAAGTGATTTATTGCTTCTTTGAAATTTTTCTCACCCGGTTACAATACAATTTTCATTGATTTTACTCGCTACGCGCGCGCTACAAGTAGCGTACAATATAAACCGTACAATATGGGAGAATACAGAACGCTCGCGTGATGCGGAAATATTCAAGTAAAAATATCAAAGCTGCAATAAATATATATATATATTTATAATTATATATAATATATAAATACATTATATATACTGGGGTGTTCAGGCAGCGCCTCCTATTTACCACCAAAACTAAGTTCTCTAACTCCTCATTTTTAACAGTGTATACTGGCTAGCTACAAAGCTAAATACCCATTTCATTTAACTGTAATGTGCTGATAAAAGCATGCAAACTTGTGCAGCTTCATCATAACATTTGACTGTAACACTGTTGTTCGCACAGATTTCAAAATTCATAGTATATTCATAGTATATTCTCTATTGCTATGGGGCATTGGCAAGGGTGGGTGGGGTTCAAGGTGTGCATGTGAACCCCCCTTCTAATTAATGATATTCAAAATTCAATCACACTTAAGAAATTCGTGAACGTTTAACGTTGACAATTGACATAGATTTACATAAATAACTATAGACTAATTTGAGACAATTTTGAACACCTACGATTTCAGTCACATTAGTGTAGGCCTAGATACCTCCCCAATACTCCTTAACACAGAAACCACGTTAACTCAATGAAGGAGGTACATGTGCTCTCTATATCAACATGCACATGCTTATTACAATATTCTGGGGGAATACAACGATAAATCAAGCGAGTTATTACAAATTCCTCTTTCCCAGGAAAGGTTCCTCATAGATATCTTGACAAACATAACACATACGATGATAATGTCACAAAATTTCAAGAATTTCATATACTTTGGCAGTTTGTAGATCTCGATTGAAATATCGGTCCTGAATAGCTTCTAGGGCTGATCTGTGTAAAAACTGGTATTTGCTTTGTGTCCTGTCTAGTTTAGCTTCAGTGTTTCTTAGCGTTATACTAAGAACGCTATAAGGTCCACATATGGGTAAGCAAACTTCCATGCTCCCAGATACTGCAGAGGGCAAGTAGATAATGACACATCTCCAGCGTTATGATTATCTTTGGCTTTTGTATCATAAAATTTCTTCAGCTAGTCCTGAGTTCCTTTAATGCATTATTTTGCAGCAACCCACACACTAGTAAGACAAGTGGTCAAATTATCTTGAAAATTGTCACAGTATATAAGGTATTTGTATGTAGCTATGTAGTATTTATACATTATATACACATTATATTGATTGCAATCTGTTTTTTATGTTGTGATACAATATATCAGCCTATAAACATTATTCTATCTGATTCCAACTAGAACGAAGTGTAGGTATTTTAATTAAATATCTTAATGTCATTATCATATTACATAAAAATAATGTATACATGAAAGGTTATAAATGTTTTCTTAACTTTACAGCCACTATGTGTACACTCTGCGATCACTTCTTGCTAACAACATTTTAATTATATTGTGTCTGTTTAAATATAATACTCTGTCTTATGTCATGCTGACATTAATACAGTTTTGCTAGAAGTTAGCTACCTTATTTACACAGTAACTTTAATTTGATCTCTATACTATTACTATTATAAGGAGTATCCCAAAGAATGAATACTGTAGAGGCACATACTCTAAATTTTTACTTATTGCGAACTTTGACAAGGCATATAAAAAACCTCTTGGGTGTACAAGTTGTACTGTGTGAGCTTACAGCTAGTAAATTTGGAACACATGAATGAATGAAAATTGTGCTTCTCCAGAGTAGCTATGAGTTTCAGATTTGAATAGTCAGAATACCTTAGAAAAAAATTGGAAGCCTGTAGGAGGTGCTTATATAGAAACAATGTTTCACCAACCAAAATTTGAAAGTGAGCTAAATTTACACAGTGCTAAGTGTCATGACCGTAACATATTGATGATAACATGTTCAGTTAAATTATAGTAGTACAGGGTTGGTCCACACTTTTGTATAGCAATTAAAATAATACTAGTTGGAAATACAAGTATTTGCTAGTGATGGTATTGAGATACAGCACTAACCATGTATAATATACCTTATTTCCCGATAGATAATTGATTAGCTTATATTAATTATAATACACAAAATTATATTGATTTTTTTTAACATTATCATCATAGATCAAGATGACAAATATATTTAGAATATGAAAATAGTTTATAATACAGATATTAAAGGATATCTTTAATTAATAGATGAACAACTGAATTTGAACACTCTTCTACTGCAGCTGCGTCCGATATCAGACAAATTCAGATTGTTTGGCAGTGTAGCCGGTATATCTCCATCTAGCCTTAACACGATAGTGTCACAATGTACATCTCCTTACAATGCTTTGACAGAAGTCTGCGATTTATGGTTGGAACAGTGTTTGAAAGAGGATATTACTCCTACCTGGCATGCTGTGGCTGAAATTCTGGATTTAATTGGTGAAATTAGTCTGTCACAAAATATATTGGAAGTATATACTACTGGTAAGTAATATGTAACTTCATATCATTTATGTATATGCATGTATGCCATTTTGGTAACACTATAGTATAGTGTGTATAAAATATTGACATAGATATGTAATAATTTGGGATGTACTACTTTTATCGATTATTTATAAATATAGGAAATCTACCAACTCCGATTAACATTGATTTGGTGGTACCAAAAGGATCATGTTTTGAAGACAATGAAAATAATATTGAAACGACCTCTACTATTAACACCGAAGGTAACTATAAATCCTATATAATAATAGTTGGCTAACTACCTTAGTACTACATTTTATATGTTGTCTATATAATATATCCCCCCACAAAGCAAAAAAATATTGAAACGACCTCTAATAAACCTCATAAGAAACAAGTAAATAATCAATTTCTCATCCCAAATACTAGAGTACATAACTAACAAACAAACTCTGTATCATACATTGTCTGCCAAGTTATAGCTATTACTAATGCTGGCACAAAACCTGCTTCAAAGATAAGTTTACTTTATAATTAAGTTGCATACATCCATCAATCACATTTTAAATACCTCATTTGAATTCATTAGTATAAGGCTATATGTAATTATATTAAAACAAAAACAAGAACATTTAAGTTTTGAAGTTTATGATATGAAATTACAAAGCTAACAAATATAAAAAGCACAGGTAAAATGATGCAGTATAATATATAATACTTATAGCACGAGTCAGAGTACAATATGGGAAAATATTTTACGAGCACGCAAAATATTTTCACGAGCCAAAGGCGAGTGAAAATGTGGCGTGAGAGTAAAATATCATTCCCATATTGTACGACGAGTGTTATAAGTGATTTATTGCTTCTTTGAAATTTTTCTCAACCGGTTACAATACAATTTTCATTGATTTTACTCGCTACGCGCGCGCTACAAGGAGCGTACAATATAAACCGTACAATATGGGAGAATACAGAACGCTCGCGTGATGTGGAAATATTCAAGTAAAAATATCAAAGCTGCAATAAATATATATATATATATATACGATGATGGCATTTAATGGATGTAACACAAAAAAGTTTGTTATGAATTTAAAAAAAATTAATAAAAAATGAAGAGCTAAATAGACCTTCAAATGCATACATTAGGATGGAAATTATCCTCACTTTTGATTTACAGTCTTTTTAATCAACGTTTGAGTTTCTTTTCATTTATTGTGGACTAATCAGCTGTTGTTTGACATATAGATATTACTCAGCATTTTGTATCTAAATACTATAGCCGTCTGTACGCATTATAATGCAACAAAATTAGGACATTGGAGATAATAGAGCTATTCAACAGGCAGGTTGGTTAGTCCTGAATCAATTTTTCGCACTATAAAGGCATGAACATACAATACATAACTATATGATCTACTTACAATGTATTTGAATTTGTACATTTATCACACCAGTGATATTTCTAATGTAAGGTCATTATAGTAGTCAACCTATTATATTAGTTAACCATATTGCCCTGAATGCATTCATTCCTAATCTGTAGACAAAAGTCTCATAGTCTAAGGTATAAAATAGTGACCATTCTTGTAGTATTTGTCAATACAAATGTAGACAATTTCCTACATGTATTGGTGTGGTCATACATGCTTACCCATGCATTAAATTAAAATCATATTTTGCTAGTATCTCTAGACTTCAACAGTTTTTTGTTACAGATATAATCTATTTGTGCACAAGAACTCTATTATTATTATATTAGTAGTTTCAAGACACCTATATCTTTTAGTGTATGAATATGAACTCATGAAATGGTGAATGTGACAATCAACAACATCACTATACAATTCATAGTTTTTGACTTCTAAATATAATCATTTTCTGGGTAGCACATCAATTACACCAGCAAATAGAAATTTCAAAAAATTTCAAGTTATATATTTTTTTTATTTAGACCCCCCCCCCCTCCCTCCCACCTGCAAATTATATTATTGGGGCTAAATATCTACTTTGATTTGAGAGAAGCTTTATTAAACATTGATACTAGTACAGTCTTCTCTAGGTATCACTACAATATAAGGATTTCTTCAGTAATGCACATAAGTTATATTCTGACAGTCAAGTGTGTGTGAACATATCACACAAAATCTTAGAGTAGGATTGGATTCAATTTTCTTTTCATCTGCCTTCAATATTATGTTTCACAACGTAAGCCTTGGTTGAAATAACAACAAGTAAAAACATTCAGATTATTATCACATATGACTGGGCTACTTACTGCATGACTTCATAATGTCATGTTTATGAGAAAGTGGCCACAAGTGCCCATATTGAAACACAACTAAGCAGTGTTTGCACTGATTCTTGCTATCCCAAATAATATAGTAAGTAGTACACAAGATTAAGTTTTAAACTTGCATATAACTATGATATGAAGAGGGTTAAGTAATACAATTACAAACATGCGAAGTTTAGGGGGCATGTCCAAACTATTTATAGGTAAAATTAATGTTGTTACAATGCGAGGGGAGGAAGGGAGTTTGGCTCACAACGTTAAGGCTTTGGGGCAATTTTGATGGAATGCTGACTTAACAGCCAAGCAGTTTACTTTGTTTAGAAACATTTTGAAGAAGATGTCAGAGTCTATTCATGAGAATGATGAAGTGTAGTATGCACTTGGTGATATATAAAGATGGGTGAGGAGCAAAATACTTGTATCAAAATTCAGTGTTTGGTAGGATTGCAGTATAAGTAGTAGTTTGCACAAAGATATGCAGAACTCTCCATCCATTAGTTCATATGGCAGTACATGGGTGTATATTTTAATGTAAACCAACACAATAAAGTTTATGCAATTAGCAGGTAGTTTATAAATGCATGGGATCAAGTAACTACATACGCATGAGCAATATGTCATAGCTAACAGTAAATCAAAGCACAAGATAGCGGAATATCTTTGGATGAGCACTTATATTTATTTAAATGTTATTATCTCCCAATGTCTCTTTCTGGGAATCATAAATTTAAGTGACCTTTAAGAAAATACTTAACAACATCAATCTAAATGTATGGATAACACCTACTATCATTCTGAAAAGTGTTCCAATATCTAACCATTCCACAATAAGAGCAAAATATAATTTACAAAGCCACTCTAATGTTTGATAGGACTCTGTTTCAATTTTTACAATTTAAAATTGCACCACTATTACAATTCTGGTGTGATGGTCAATTATTTAGTTACAAGAAGACATATAATACTGAACAGTATAATATCAATTTTAACTGATTATTGGAGTTTCCTTACACATGTAACTCATTTTTCTTAAATAATATGAAACACTGCCATTTACTGTTTTTTGCCTAAAGAAATTATACAGCTCATAATACAATATTTGTGATATTGTTATAATGATTATATTGAAAACATCTGGAGGCTTATCTAGATATGAGTTATGAAAATTCTACAAACGGTTCCCAAAAGTATAGTCAAGCCTAAAATCTTGAAACCAAAAATACAGGAAGTCAAAACAATAACATTTTTATGATAAAATAAACCAATATCTTGCCCAGTAAAAACACAACAAACTTACTCTCCTGTGTTGTTTGCTTATATAAAATATTCAATTTAAAGTACAAGTTTATTTAATTAAGTCTCATTGAAAATTTAAAAATTAATAAATTTTATTTCGCTAATTTCATACCTGTCGATACTACAACACTATATTAACAAGTGTTCACTGCTATATTTGTTGATGATTACTGCTATTTGTTCCATTTTCACTTCAAGTTACTAATTTTTTTCAGCTGCATGTTGAAGTCACAGAACAGTAGAGGTATGATAGGTTTGGGAATGTATATATGATAGTGTAAATGGCAAACATCTACATGCAAGCTGTTGATCTGATGTATCAAGTTCAAACAAACAATAGCTATTGTTTCTTCGAACTTGATATATCAAATTGACAGCTTGTAGTAGATGTTTTCCATTTACGCAAATCTTTACTGGTAGATATATAGTATATAGGTAATTATAAAAAACGGGTTGTAAGTTTCCTGCGAGTGTGGTGAAAGCAGGATATTTTTTTCACATTCTCAGCTTAGGCCGAAACTCTTCCACAATAACACTATGAAAGTTGTCTGGAAATGGTCATCATCTGAATTAACCCATTAGGCCTTGACAGGTTATGCTAGCATTTGTCTGGAATATTAGACATGAAATTGCATAGTGGAATTAATATAGCTAAGCTATAATAAATGGAAAATGGGAATAACCACTCCATTTCATCCATAATTATAAAAGATAATCAGTTGTGTTGTTTTTTTCCTTCTTTTTCTTATACAATAGAAGGACAGAAACATTATTAAAGCTGCTGGGTTTATGTTGGGCACTCTGTTATTGTACTTCTAACATGGTAAAAGTTTGAAGTACTGGGAGCTTAGGCTCAGACTCAGCAAGTCATCAGAAGGATCATGCTAGACAGTTTATTGTTTGAGCAACCCAGCTATCATACTGCATCAGAATTGACAAGAAAATGTAAATTATTACCCACCAACCTGTTAATTTGAAGGGAAGATAAGGTGCAACCAACTGAACTTTTTGCAGCTACGGCAGAGCATGTTTTCCCCATTCATTGAACATTTTTACAGTGATATTCAAGGTTTTCACTGAGACCTTAGCTATCTATATTGAATCCTATAAATTGAGTAATTCAGTATAACAGTAAGTGAAACTGATATTTTTTTCATTCATTTCATAACATTTGCTATGAAATGAATAAGTGAAAGTAATAAGTCGCTTATTTCTAAATGAAATGATAAGAGAGTAGCTTGTAAGATAATTTAGCTATGGAATAATATATTCTTTTGGAGTAACTCTGGCAGGCCCTAAAACTCATTACATGTACCTGTTCTTGTAGCTATTGCAATAAACGTTGGAGATGTTCCCTGGCTGAGTCTGGTTTTGGCCAGTATGTCTAGTTAGCTAGTGTACTCCTGAGAAGTTTTATTTAAAAATGTAGATTTATTTATATACCAATATCTACTCTAACATCACATTGCTCAAATTAGTCCAGTAGGGGCTGATTAAAAATATGATTAGTCATCATGGAATTAAGAAGGTTCAGTCAGCAGTTGCAGTTGTTACTGAAATTCACATTTTACACAAAATGTTCATGTACTTCTTTATTATGCATGTGTATAATTAATTTTGAAACATATTTAGCACAGGGGACTTTTGGCAGTACA
>WLWD01003646.1_pt1 | contig 53490 bp, 27 predicted proteins | sample 6712731 | NCBI WGS metagenome assembly WLWD01 (sample SAMN12718690, study PRJNA576275) | sponge metagenome | isolation source: marine sponge | host: Mycale hentscheli | place: New Zealand: South Island, Marlborough, Capsize Point | collected 2014-11-01
CTACTCAACAGTATAAAGGTAAAATGTAAAAGTCTTGGAACTTGTGGGTTGTCATAGCTCATGGTTAGAGCACAGGTGGCTAAAGCCAGTGGCCCTGGGTACAAATCCCCCACAACAACTAAGATTTTTTCACATTTTTCCTTTGCTTTTTTCCAGACCCCTTTAGGTGAGAAAGTTTCAATCTAGTTTTTATGAAGGGTCAGAACTTGATAATAGTTTCAAAATGACTACCAATACACGAGAATCATGTTAAATTAATTTATTATAGATATGATATTATTCTTAAATAAAACATCAGTTGTCTTAGAAAATATAATGTCTTTACAATTGGATGCTTTCTTTCGTGAATGATCTAATATAGAGCCAACTTCAAAAAATACAGAAAAATATTTGCTTATTAGTAGCAGTACACCTAACATGCGAACGAGCGAAGACAGCAGTACTGATATACCATCAATAACTAACTTTACTACATCCAGTGTACAAATCATCATTGTGGTTGTAGCACTTCTTTTTCTCACATTGTTAATAGTGCCTATTGTTTTAATTATCACTTTTCACAAAAGAATTCATTTGACTAAGCATTGCTCAGATTTGTTTACTACAACAAAAATTGAAAACTGTCCAGAGACTGAGAAAAGTTCTGATGATTGTTCACATCATGAAATAGGGAAAAATGAATGCAATTTTGATACTTATGCTCAAGTTTTGGAGGAGAAAGTAGAAAAACATGGAAGGGAGAGTGTAGTTCCAATTCACAATGATCCTGATCCAACTGAGCTATATGCTAAAGTGGATACAACAAGAAAGAAGAAACCAAAAGCTGTTGAGTCATCAAGTCCTGATATATCAGAAATGTATGCAGTTGTAAATAAAAAAGCAAAACATCGAAAGAAAGGAGAGTTGAATGGAAGTCAAGACAGTTCAGAATTATACTCAGTGGTTGATAAAAATAAGAAAAAGAAAAAATTAAGCAATGATAATAAAGATACCAGAGAACTGTATTCTGTGGTAAACAAAGCGAAAATTAAAGAAGATGAACAAGAAGTGTCCCAACTGTAAGCAACAGTTGATGAAACCAAGAAGATTACTTTAATTTAGAACTTGTATCATTAGCTATGTTACTATAACTGTATTATTTAGTGTTATAGTTAAAACTTGTTACTGTTGTTTTTGTCAACTTTGGTTATTTAAATTGTTTATATATTACTAACTTGAATAAAAGGAGGCCTGACAGAGTTTAAGCTACTATTATAATCATTGTGGCTGTGTTTAACTTTTCACACATAATAGCAAACCCACACATACACAGGAAACTATAGCTTAATCTAAGCAAAATCTGATCAAGTTCCTATTAGGACCATTTAAAATGAGCCAAGTAAATTTTAATCTAAAGGCAGTTGTAAATAAAAAAGTGAAACAAATTACTATGCACCCATTCCAAAGTTATGCTAGTTTTTAAACACATGTAATGAAAACTCAAATAAAGCAGAACCTCTATTTATAAAATAAGATTTAACAAAGACTTAGTTAACTAACAAAAAATTCAATTTTAAATTTCAGTCGGACCAGTTCGGTCGTGGTGTTTGCTGAAGCACATCACTAGTTATTGATATATGGATGTCCGAGTATACTTGAAAGTGGACATCCATATATTAATAACTAGTAATGTGCTTCAGCAAACACCACGAGCGAACTAGTCCGACTGAAATTTAAAATTGAATTTTTTGTTAGTTAACTATTTTTGTTTAGTTTATTGCTGAACTATTGTTCACACTGGACTTCAAGCTCAAGGTGTCACAAAGTCATCTGGATTTGTGAAGTATTGTTCTAGCTTCTTTGCATACTGTTCGTAATCATCTACTCCTAAGTGGAATGCTTTCTTTTTCCCGACAGTGAGTATTCATCCTTGTCGCCAGTGAAAGATAAGAAAGTTCACCTTTAATTGAAAATACATAACTGAATGAATTCCATACTAATAAATGAAATGTCCAGAAATAATAGTTACCACACAGAACTTGTTACACACCATTAACTGGTGTCATCATCATACTCCTGCATTATACTATTAACTCCTCATTCCTATGTACGTTTCTACTCACCTTACATTCACACAATTCTATTCACTTTACATACACATGTACATTTCTGTTCATCTCACATCCACTGGTTTATTGGTCAGTTGTTTTTATTCTGTTAAGTTCTTGATTTAGTCTGCATAATCTTTAAGTGTATTTATTTTCAAGGGGAAACCTGGAGAGCGTTAGCCAGCTTATTAGAGGGATGACTGGTAAAGATTACATCTTAATTTTAACTGGTGGGAGAAGTCTTTTGGAAGTGGTGCGAGATTAGCAGCAAGAATTTCTAGTGGCAGCTCTACCATCAATTCTTGGACACACTGACATACCGCCACTTTTGTTTGTTAGTGTATAATGTCAACTGAACATGTTGCTGGAAGGCAGACAAGAAGAACACTGGGCACACTATTTTATGTACATACTAATTTGGCATGTGCCTTTGCTGTATAATTATAATCTCTATAATTTCAGAAAATTTCAGCACTGATTGAACTTATGTTTCAAGTCCCTGCTCTGCCAAGAATGCCACAAATTGGCTCAAGCCACTTGAAGGGGTGGCCAACCACACATCCTACAGAATTCCAAGTACTTCCTTCCTGCCACTTTGTACATGCATTGAGTTGAAGGTTCTATTCCCTTCTGGAAGAGCACCTCCACAACTCCATCCAGTCTGGGTTCGTACCTGTCTGCCACTTTCCGACTATTATCTGCAGAACTTCTTCGTCCACTACTTCTTGGGTCTGTGTCATTTGTGGTCGCAAGTTAACATCATGTCAATTCTGTTTCTAGATAATGCATCCACCACCTCATTGTCTGTTTAGTAGCTCCTTGACAGTAATCCCACTGAAGGCTGATTCACCCAAACCCTGACTCTGAAGCTGGAACCACTTGGTTTTCCACCATATACCACATCCCCAGCTCCCTAAAGCATCAATGAGGACTATTTTTAGTCTCTTACACCCTGCATGCCACATCATAGCTGTGTCATTCCATTCCTGCCCGAATTGACACCACCACTTAATAACATCTGCTCTTGCCTCCCGCTTAGCCTCAAGAATTTGTCCAGCTGTTGCACACTTGTCAAGGTATCACTGGCTGGAAAAATTGCTTCCAGCATATCGTTAGTTTGCTTACTCCCGAAATAGCCACGACTTGTTCTTGCGGCCACCTCCAGATCATGTTTATGATATTTGGAAAGTGTATAGAAATCTTAGTTCAATTAGCATACTGCCACACGGAGGTCATAAGTGGCAAGGAGCTTGGAGACTGTAAGCCTATCCAGCTATTGACTAGCTGGTTCCTTCATCGAGTAGGGTAAGTTGGCACAGATACCTGACCAAATCTGAAGGTGTGTCCCTACACAAGCCAACATTAGTGACTCCACCCCACACCCACTGTTCAGCAATTCCATACCTTCTTCAGCCCCTGACCTGTCTAGGCTGGTGCGATCTTATACCATACAGTCTCGTCATCGCAGATCTACAAGCTCTGCCCACTCCAGGTCATCCAACCCTGCCCAAGTTTGTTCTCAAGCTTCTGAACTGCACCATCCAGTAGTACACTTTGGTGGTACCATCAGAAGTTTAGTAATTAAGCATGGCTCTGTCATCCTTTTCACACTCTACCTGCTCCTGCTTTCTGGTTGACACCGGTGCCGAGGTTAGTGATGTTCTTACCACTCACATTGAACGCAAGAATCAGCAGGCACTTTATGGTGTAGGCTACCAACAGGTCAAGCATAGCGACCTATATATGGTATCCATTCTCTTTGAATATGCTTCAGTCTACGATGAACCTTTCGATGGGTATTTGTAATCGTGGATAGCAAGACATCCTAAGAGCAGACTTTCGATGTCACTATGGACTTTTCGTGGATGTTCAGTAAAGCAAGTTCATGACTCTGCTACTAGTCTTTACATGCAACTCAACAACTTTTTTCAACTGGACTATTGTGCATTCAGGAGAATGGTGACACTTTTGTGTTATTTCAACTTCTTGTTGCTAATAGGCACATCAAACAGTATTACTTATTATATTCTGACAGTTTGCCAATTTGTTTTTCATGCACTCATCATCTGGCACTGTAATGGCTCACTATTACTCGCAATGAATTCGGCCACTTTCTTTAATTGGGAATTATTGTGTTCTTCGTCCAGCAATTGGTCCTCCCCCATTACATATGATCCAAAACAAAACCCCTGGTGAGACAGTATTGTGACTATTGGGCACTCAACCATGTTTCGGTACTAGATTGCTATCCTCTCCCTCACTTGCAGGATTTCACAGCTAGATGTACCATCTTCTCACACATTGACTTGGTGATAGCCTTCTACCAGATTCCCTTGGAACCACCACCCACCCATTCACAAAATAGCCACAACCACATTCTTTGATTTGTTTGAATTTACACGCATTTCTTTAGGGCCAAGGAATGTGCTCATGAGTTCAAACGGTTTATCAATGAAAGTTTTCTTGCATGCTCACATAATGACTAGCTGATCACAAGTCAGTCACCGTGGAACATCTTGAACATCTCTGCTCTGTGTCAGAAAGGATAGATGCACACCAAATCCCATCAATATCTCCAAAATTGTCCTTTGCATACCAAATCTTCTTGACTTCCTTAGCTACTGTCTTGATGCTATTTGTAATTCCTGCAAATCTAGATTGTAAGGTTTGGCATGCCTTTTCTGTGACCACAAACAGGGAAGGACAGTTTGAGTTGCAAGCTATGGTACTGGTCTTTTAAGAGGGCGGGGTGGCAACAGCAGGAAGGAGATCCCAATGTGCAGTCAAGGCAGCTGAGTGACACGGAATCTTAGTGTCCATTACAGTCAAGTGTATAAACTTTGCAGAAGGTTAGAAAACTCAGTCAATTGTTTCTCACTGCATCATGCCTGACAATACAATGTTGGAGAGTGAGGACTATTGTCGGCAATGTTTTGCGGTAGTTGGCACAGAGATGTTGCATGTAGTGACTCCTACATGAAAGCCTTGAGTTGTGAGACATAGTTACAAGAATCAGGTACACCAGAAGGAAAGAATTCTTCTGTAAGATGAAGAGTACAACTGAACAGCTTATGTCTTTGAGTGATGAGTGTATGTCGAGTATGGTGCTTCTGTCTGGTGATCCAGACATGGATTCGATTTCAGAGAAGAGTTAAGTTTCCAATATAGATATGATTTGATATTAGGTGATATGCTCTAATTAAGCTACTGAACTAGCTGCCAACCAACTAGCCGAAAAATTTTGCCACCTGCTGTGAGACTAAATCCCAAAAACTCCTACATACACTCCTGTTGGGTGAATTATGCTTCACCCACTTGCCGGTCTTCAGGAGGCTGTAGTGTATTTACAGCTTTTACCCAGGCAATAAAAAATTTGGTAATAGCTTAAGGGTTAAATAATTAATCCACACTCAGTCAACCATCTCATACCAACATGAATGGGCTAGTTTTTTAGCGAGTCCACTCACTCCTCAAGTGGTCTCATTTCATCTCATGGCAAATGCTTTTATATCATTTGGTCACCAATCAATTCTACACTACGTCAATGTCCTCAATTACCCTATAATATTTTACCCACAATATTGAATACTTTACTCTTACTAGTTATTAAGTTAGTACTTTTGATTACTTCAGATAAATAACTATTTCTATGTATACTTGCCAATGAAAATTAGCATTTGCCATATTACTTACCTACTGCTACTCGCTCCTTGATCAATGGTGCTCAGCAACTTACAACCGCTCTGAATAGTAGACAACTACTCAATTCAACTGATAGCAGCTATAATACCTAGTAGCTATGTAGGGGAACTGAAGGAATAAAATTTTCTATTTAAAAATTTAACTTCGGGTCTATTTTGAAGTAGGGATTCAAGATATCCAACAAAAACAAAAACAAAAATAATAATAAAAATAATCCCTGAAATATTGGGAATAGTGGGAGTTAGCTAAATCATTAAAAAAAAAAGTAACGGTAGATTCACTATTTATAATACTTATCCCGCGCAACTAAGGGTGGGTGTGGTTATTGGTTTTTCGAGTTTGGGATTACTGTATTTAGGGTGGAGCGGAAGGTAAGAAAAGCAGAACTGTTGGAGTAAAAAAGTATAGCCGGGAGAGTAGCGTAATATAGCTAATACCGTTTATTGTTTGTTTATGCTTCGCTGGGACGTTGTCTTCTTTCTGACCGTGACAGAAAAAGTGAGATTAAGATTTAAGTTCAGTATATGTATGTATAATTCTATATAATATATATATAGCTACAAACATTGTTGGGGTAATAACTTGTCATTCTCTTGTTGTTATGCTTAATGAATTCAGTCAATTAGATACTCACTGCCTCCCTTCACTGTTTTTTTTTTCAGTGCTTTTGTGAGGTCGAGTTGGCACGACCACAAATGTGGCAAAAGAGGAATGCACTTGGCGAAACCATTGATAAAGAATTTACCCAGATTGGAAACACCCAGTAGCCAATACAAATTGGGCGCTGTAACAATACGCGCGTATCTTATATATATATTTATTTTTGGAGCTTCAATCTTCAATTGTTTTTTTCTGCTAGATTTTAAAATGACAGAGCTAGAGACCTACAATCTGCAGTACGCACCATTAGGACCTGAATCAGGAAGTTGGAGTCAGTAATAAGTCTTTTTATTAATCTTCTGGAAATATTCAATAGAGAGCACATGAAATTGGTTAGTAGCCTTTGCAACAAAGTAGCTATTTGTGCATTATTCAAGGATAATCAAAAATGTACTTGAGTAATTAACATTCAAGGTTGCTCAATTGCATTATTATAGTACACATGAATAATTTTAAATGGATCTCTTACACTGACTGAAGCTTTATTAATGTAAACTTTATAGGCATAATATGCCTATAAAGTTTACATTAATAAAGATTATAAATATAAGGGATCACAACATGATGCAATTGTCATTATTATATCAGTAACAGTTTGCTCTCTAGAAAAGGGATTGTAACACAACACTACATACTTTAATTGAAGATGTTATTTTCATTATGTCCTTTGAAATGGTCCACAATGGTGTACATGTAGATGTTTATTCAGGATTAGTTTGACTTCAAACCAGCACCTTAAGATTCTTTTCCAGCCAGCTAAAGGGATTATAACAATTATAACAGTTTTGGTGGAAATGACTGCAAAAGGGTAGTAATTCTTTTAACCTAGAAGTAGTCATTCCCTGAGTTAGCTCGCCTTATGCAGTAGGTAACCAGTTTTGCGCCGCCAATAAATGTAACAAATGTTAAACGCCGTTTTGTACAGATTCTACGGATGCACATGACCCGTTACCAATCCTATTAGAATTTTATTATCAATGGCGAAACGCTCGAAAACGTCGACGCCCAAGGGTGCAAAGGCGGTGTGCCGCAACTTACAACAGCTCCGAACAGAAGACGTGAATGTGACGATCAGGAAAAAAAATTTTTTTTCTCAGCTCATCTGATAGCAACTAAATAGCTATCTAAAAGACAGGCACTTCACACTATACAAAGAATAAAAGTTTTCTATAAAAATTAATATGTGTAGCTAATTATGGTAGGAATTCAAGTTATTCCAATAAAACAAAAATAAAAAAGAAGCTATTTTTGAAACATTGGAAAGGTAGAAGCTAGCTAAATCATATAAAAATTAGTAACACCCTTGGTAGATTCACTATTGTCCTCATCCTACACTAGCTAAGTGAGGGTGTGGTTGCAGGGTTTTAAAAGCAGAACCATTGAAGTAAAAAGTATAGCTGGGTAGGTAGCTAATATAGATAACTATATCCTATATTGTTAGTTTACGCTGCCTTGGTGTTGTCTGCTTTCTGACCAGAACAGAGAAAGCAAGTAAGATTAAGAACATTGTTGAGGTAATATCTTTCACTTTTAATGTTTTGCTTAATGAATTCAGTCCAATAGATATTCACTCCCTCCTTTAATTTTGTGGGTTTTTTTGTTTTTTTTTCCACCAGAGCTATCTAATAAGCTTTATATATGAGTCCATGGTAGATATCTTCACAATTTTATTTTAAGGTAGTGACCAGTGAAATATTGCACTGTATAGCTGAACCTCATTACCCTAGTAGTTCAACCAGCCTAGTTCACCAGTTTTCCAGGTTTTTACAGCTTCCTCTGGTGAAGCCTACCCAAACAGGTTAGAGCAGCTGCTAAAATATCAGCTGGGGCCTACAGCCAACTTTACACCACCTGTGAGTAAAAAAATACTTCAATGAAGATATCTAGCATAGAATAAACCACTTATTACACTCTGATAGAGTGACATGGCAAGATATTTCACTCTCAGGCATTATTTTCACTCCCCTCTGGCTCGTGAAAATAAACTAGCTTGTTCATGAAGAATATTCCACCATATCAGACTCTGACTCATAGAGTGTGATACGGCAAAATATTTAATGAGCAGGGTAATTTATTTTCATGAGCCATAGGTGAGTGACAATAGAGCCTGTCTTGACAGTATAATAAGTGGCTGTTTAATCTATGTTAGAAATCTTCACAGGAGTTTGAACTAGGACTGGTAGCTCATGGTGTAAAGTTGACTGTACCACTTTTTAGAGGTTCTCCACATCCCCATCTGATATTTAGCAATAAAAAAAAAACAAATAAAAAGCTGGTAAGCTAGGCTGGTTGCTATAATCAGTATCTTATCAAAGGGAAATTAGTTTGTGCAATTCAGCTTGAAATAACACCATGTGATAACATGATATATCTCTGGTTTTATGTACCTAAAGGATAGCATTGTAATAGATTTAGCATGAAATAAGTATTATGTCTTCAATCCAATTTGTGTAGGCTTATGTATATGTATTTTTTAGGTATAGGCAGTGGAGGCTAAACTATACCCTAGATTCAGGGGGGGGGGGGGCAAGAATTGCTTGTTTATTTTTGGTCTATATACTAAAGGAAGCATATCATTGTATTTATAGCAAATAAAATTCTGAATTAATGAAATTTTATTGTAATGAATTATTATATGCAAATATGCAGGTGTAGTGCATCTGTCCAAGAAAGAATATAACTGCCTATTGACTAACAGTTAATTTGCCCAAAATGCTATTTGCAATCATCTTTTAGAATGAATAAATTCCTTTGCTATTTCATGAAGTTTTAAATCATCTGTAAATTGTTTATGAATACTAAGTAACATGCAGTTGTTCAGATTCTTTTCAGTCATTGTAGATAGTAAATAAGTGAATATTTTTTCTTAAAGTAGAAAATGACCTCTCAACAGTTGCTGGAGTGGGTGGAATAGTTAAGTATAGACTGTCTAAACCACCAAGCTACTGTGATTATTACCACTTATACAAACATTATGTAGCCCGTTTCATTTGAGGGGGGTGATGCCCCCCATATATTAATTTGGAGGAAAGATGCCCCTTGCCCTCCTGTTGAGCTTCCCCTGATAGGTATACCCTTCTTTACTAATGTACTTCTGCATATTATGAAGTTCCATGGCAATATTGAGCAACATTGTTAGGTGTATTCTCTCTTCTTTTGCAGGCTTTTTTCCTACAATACAGAATTAAAAATTTGATCGCCAGTGGGAATCGAACCAAAGATTGCTTGCTTAAAGGCTTCAACAACCAGCCGGAACACAAAAACACAGAAAATAAGAATCTTTGAATATAAGAATTTTGCCGTTGATCTTTTGAAAGCAAAACTGTAGCATAGCAGTACCCATTAACAATATAAATACAGATTTGGAGTCGTAACTCAGTGGCAGAGAACTTGTGGTTAAGCCAGCGGTCCTCCTTGGTTGGATTCCTGGTGGCCATCAAATATTTTTAATTTTGTATTGCTTTAAAAAGCATAAAGAGAGTGAAAGCATATATTGAGTAAAAAATGTGGCTGAGAAAGAAATAGTGAAGCAAAATTTATTACAGAGTATTGTTGAACGCAATAGAAATGGTTAGCAAAAACTAGCTAGGGAGCTAAGGAGCTAAGGAGGTTTAAAGTAGTAGTAGTCTTATCGACTACTTGCATTGCATGTGTTATGAGGTAGGTCTTGCTTTATGAGGTTTTGCGTTTTGAGGTAGGTCTTGCACTATGAGGTAGGTCTTGCGTATGAGGTAGGTCTTACAATATGACATAGGTCTTGCGTTATGAGGTAGGTCTTGCAGTTATGAGGTAGGTCTTGCCTTATGAGTTAGGTCTTGTGTTATGAGGTAAGTCTTGCTTTATGAGGTAGGTTTTGCGTTTTGAGGTAGGTCTTGCACTATGAGGTAAGTCTTGCGTATGAGGTCTTGCATTATGACATAGGTCTTGCGTTATGAGGTAGGTCTTGCGTTATGAGGTAGGTCTAGTATTGTGAGGTAGGTCTTGCATTATGAGGTAGGTCTTGCATCTTGCCTTATGAGTTAGGTCTAGTATTGTGAGGTATTGCGTTATGAGGTAGGTCTTGCATTATGAGGTAGGTCTTGCGTTATGGGGTAGGTCTTGCGTTGAGGTAGGTCTTGCATTATGAGGTCGGTCTTGCGTTATGATGTAGGTCTTGAGTTATGAGGTAGGTCTAGTATTGTGAGGTAGGTCTTGCATTATGAGGTAGGTCTAGTATTGTGAGGTAGGTCTTGCATTATGAGGTAGGTCTTGCAATACTATGAGTTAGGTCTAGTAGGTCTTGCCTTATGAGTTAGGTCTAGTATTGTGAGGTAGGTCTTGCGTTATGAGGTAGGTCTTGCATTATGAGGTAGGTCTTGCGTTATGGGGTAGGTCTTGCATTGAGGTAGGTCTTGCATTATGATGTAGGTCTTTCGTTATGAGGTAGGTCTAGTATTGTGAGGTAGGTCTTGCGTTATGAGAAAGGTCTTGCATTATGAGGTAGGTCTTGCCTTATGAGTTAGGTCTTAAGTTATGAATTAGGTCTTGCATTATGAGGTAGGTCTTGTGTTATGAGGTAGGTCTAGTATTGTGAGGTAGGTCATGCATTGTGAGGTAAGTCTTGCATTATGCGGTAAGTCTTGCATTATGAGGTAGGTCTTGTGTTATGAATTATGTCTTTATTTATGCTGAAAAGTTACCAAGTGCTCGAATTGGAGTTATACATTGAGACTGTCAGTGAGTGTCCCTTGTATTGCCTGGCTTCTCCAATGAAGGCAGCATTTTCTTCTAGCACTTTGACTGTACAGCTATATTTGTTACCTGATTTGTGTGTGAAATGATTTTATAGCTAGCTTGTGTGTGTATAGTAGTGCTGACATATCACACCTTTGCTGCTTCATTGATTGTAGGATTAACAATTTGTTTTGGCTTTATGGTCATACAGAAAGAACTGATACAATGAGCTAATTCAGACCAGGTAGCTAAAGTGTTCATTCTAGAAACAGATAAATTATTTCTTTATTATCCCTCTTTTATTCATTAGATGTATTCTTTCATTTTCACAGGATTTGTTAGTTACATAATTAAAAAAATGTGTAGTGCAGCTGTCACTGGGATAGAATCCACAGAAAGACTACTCGATGAATGCTTCAGTGCTATCACTGAGCTAAAATCTCATCATTCTATCCTCCTGAAATAGTAGGGAGCAGAAAATAGCAATGACCTGTTAGCTATTTGAGAATTATCAATCTAAGAATGGACATGACAGCTAATAGCTAAAAAAAGCTCAAAAAAGCTTTGCATAGATACCAAGCACTTTTATCATCATATTGTACTGTCAGGGGCCTGATTGTAGAGACTTCCATGTTTTATGGATATTGCATGTTTGCACAATTGGATATATCTTTATTAAAACATTTAATATTTAAGCATACAAATTAATAACTTGAGCAGAAGCCAGCCATGTAACTCTGTTATTCTCTTATAATATTATAATTAGCAAATAATAACTTTACAAATTTCTTTAGAATACACACACTAAGGCTCCAGTATTATGGTAAATATTTGGTGATCTTTTGAGTACCTAACTAGCAGCAACCAATATGTTCACGGATGGTGTTCTGGCTAAGTCAATACAACATAGAATAAAAAATGAAAAGGATTGATTTATTCCTGATCATTTTAGAAGTTCTTGTTACATAGCATTAGCTAAGTACAAGATACATATAATTTAGTCATTATTGGCTGAAAAGAGAAAAAATTTCTATTAAGATATATATAGTTGTAGCTACTTTAATCTGGATGAATTGTTTAATGCAATGTTATTCCTTTCTCATTAATTCTGAGTGTATGAGTAATCTGTGAAAAATGCTAAAATCAGCTACAATGCGAGCGTGATTGAAAGGTACACATAGGAAGTGGTTTTTGTTTATGAAAAATAAAACATACACAGTAGTCCAAATAAGTCACAATTATGTTATAATAAAAAAAAATAAATAAATAAATAAAAAGCAAACAAATAAAGAGCTCTTCATAGGTAGAACTATGTTACAGTAGTTGAGTATTAGCCAAGGTGTTTTCTTTCTTTTATTGGTAAATTTCCGTCTTAAATACAGTGGAACCTCTCTACAAAGGCCATGCTTGGGGTCAAGTCTTTTGACCCTTGTAGAGAGTTTGGCTGCTTTCAGAGTTTATTTTGTATTGTAGTAGATCACTGTGTTCCATTTACGCTGGCTGTTGTTAAGAGTCAAGTTGTTCTTCAGAGTCCCTTTGTAGAGAGGTTCCACTGTATATATATCAATTTTTTTATTTATTCAAATAATTAGAACTGAAATTTTCTGGTATAAAACCTTATGCAGTATAACTACATTATTTAATGATTTATGATCACACTCACATGATTATGAATGGAATCATCTTTTTGTGAAAACAATATTTAATTTACTTTCATATTCTTATTAGTAAATTTGGATGATGATTTCAAGTACCATGGTAAACATTTTAGTGTGGATATTGCATATTTTTGCTTTCTCTTATACAAGAAAAGGTGAGTGTAAGATTTTGTAGCTATTTATAATTGTAGTGCTATGCTATAAAATAATAATGCTATATGGTTTTAGTTTTACATAAACAATTAAGTGAAGTATTAGAGAGCATAAAAACTACACATTCTAAATGTTTTATGTCTTGTAATCATAAATACAGGATAATGTCTCCATACTAAATAGCCTATGAGACTGAAAAAGGGGTGTCTAGTATCACTGCTCATAAATGGGAATAGATTTCTTAGGGAAATCAGCAACACACTTTTATAAGTGGCAGCATAGAATGCATGGAAATTAAGACCAGTACAAATAAATTATTAGCCATGATAACTCACACATTCTGATTACTTTGTCATCTTTAGCAAGAATAAATAAACCTACCATAAAAAATGTTAGTCAAAATTAAGCACCTTTTTTTTGTAAATCGCTTTTTAGACTTACATTTCATAATTACTTAATGTAACTGTTGTGCATTGTTAGTGAATCCTATCAAATATACAATCAACACGATTCCATTATCAAAGTATGGATCATCAGAGAATGGCCTTTGCAATACTTCACTTAATATAGATGGTAGTCAAGTATGTACTACTCCACAAAGCAGTGTTTTATTTGATGGAGTTATTCCCTCACTCTCTGGAAGAAATAACAACATGTGTTGGGCAAGTCAACTACTAGTACTTAATCTTAGTACTACTATTACATTTGAATTATCTGATTCTTCTGGTACTAAAGCTTTTGAAATAGTAATGTTCAATTGTATCCAAGAAAACATAGGAGCAGCAACAAAGGTTATTCTTCTTCAGGATGGAGGGGGTACACTTAGTACTACTATTAATCACATGTCATGCAACCACTTAATAAGAGCATGTGGCTTTTTCACTCCCATCACTACTAATACAATTCCTTTATCATTTGAAATCAGTACCGCCGCACACTTTCCTCTCGCATACTATATTGCTGAGATGTCATTTTATGATTCTGCATCAGGGTGTTCTCCTGGTATTATTGACACAAATGTGTCATCAACTCCTTCAATATGCATGGATATAGTATCAGGTAATACAGTTATAAAATGAGTACCGATAGATGATTTGTTGTCGTGTTAAATAAATATATAGTATAACACATTTCTTAGATAAAACATCAGATAAAAAGCACAAATAAGCTGTTATAAATAATTACAATAAAGTGTCATTGACAACGTATTTTGTTTTGTGGTGTACGATCTAACATAGAACCATCTACAAAAAGCACAGAAATAAATGTGACGATTAGTAATAGTAAACTAAACATGCAGATGAGTGGAGACAGCAGTACTAATATACCATCAACAACTAACTTTACTGAATCAAGTGTACCCATCAATACTACATCCAGCGTACCCATCATCATTGCTGTTGTAGCAATTTTTTTTCTCATATCATTAGTAGTGTGTATTGTTTTAATTATCACTTTTCACAAAAGATTTCGTATAACTAAGCATTGTTCAGATTTGTTTAATACAACAAAAATTGAAAACTGTCCAGAGACTGAGAAAAGTTTATACGATTATTCACATCATAAAATTGGGGATGAATGCAATTTTGATACATATGCTCAAGTTTTGGAGAAGAAATTAGAAAAATCTGGAAGGAAGAGTGTAGCTCCAATTCACAATGATCCTGATCCAACTCAGCTATATGCTAAAGTGGATACAGCAAGAAAGAAGAAGAAATTGAGAGCTGTTGAGGCATCAAGTCCTGATATATCAGAAATGTATGCAGTTGTAAATAAAAAAGCAAAACAACATCAGAATAAAGGAGAGTTGAATGGTAATCAAGACAGTTCAGAATTATACTCGGTGGTTGATAAAACTAAGAAAAAGAAAAATTTGAGCAATGATAATAAAGATACCAAAGAACTACTGTATTCTGTGGTAAGCAAAGTGAAAATTAAAGAAGGTGAACAAGAAGTGTCCCAATTGTAAGCAACAGTTGATGAAGAAGATTACTTTAATTTAGAACTTGTATCATTAGCTATGTTATTATGACTTTATTTAGTGTTATAGCTAAAACATGTTCCTGTTGCTTTATATTTTGTCAACTTGGCTTGTTTCAATTTTTTATATATTTACTAACTTGAACAAATGGAGTCCCAGACAGAGTTTTAAGCTATTGTTATACATTGTGGCTGTGTTCAACTTTTGACACATAATAGCAGACCCACATATACACAAAAAACTATAATAGCTTAGCAGTATCTGGTCAAGCTCCTATTGGGACCATTTAAAATGAACCAAATAAATTTTAATCTAAATACAGCTGGCTTGATACTTGCATACTAGCCAGACTATTTTAAGTCATTAGAAATGTAGAACTATTTTAAAACTTCAGCTTTTTTAAGATGAATATTGGGAGTTTGTCCATTGAAAGACATGCCAGAGGTGAACTGGACATCTTGCCTGAAGCAAGATATCCCACTGAAGTATTAACATTCTTGGATATACAAATGGTGTAGCTCAGTAGAGGTCAATGGAGCAATAAAAATATTCGGTGAATTCTATCCTTTTACTGGCTCTTTTTATTTTATTTTATTTTTTTAACAATACAGAGTCATAAATGTTATGCTTTACATTTGTAAGAGAAGAACAACATATTCTGCTCTCCTGTATATATAATATTGCTGTTTACAGTAATGGGTCACAAGATGCTGAAAGGAAAACCTGTTTATAAGTCTAAAATTCTACTCTAGTGTACTATATTGACTGGCTTTTATTTTAAATATTATATACACACCAAAGTTATATACCAAAACAAAGTATTGGTAAATACTTTTTACTGAACTCTTATTGTAAAAAAAAAACATAAGCAAGGAAACTGCAAGATAAACAGTAAAGTAAACAAGACTGTTTCACTTACTAGCAATAACTATAGCCCTCTCGGGCATCCACAGACTAAGTTATAATAAAAATAACAAAACAGCTCACTTAACTCACCTGAGGGTAATATAAATTCACAAGCTTACATTGTAGGGGTAGTCCACACAACATCCTTAAACCCGAATACCTCTCACATCTGATACATGAGTGAGATGGGAGGGTATGGCCACTGAATAATAGGAATAATAATGAGGGGGTGGCTTTGTGTTAAGTTACAGTATGAAATCATAGAAAGATAGTGTCAATAGTTTTATGTTTAGCTACATGAGATTTCATTCCTTCATCAACACTAAAAGATCTTCAGCTTTTCACATTTAATTTTTAAACAGATAGCTAACAGTATAATTACCTAGGAAGTAAGTTACTATTAACTACAGTTTGTTTCTAGTAATTGTTATAGTTCCTAACTCATACTGAGGTATATTCCCTATTTTCGTGATACACTTAAGCTGTAATGTATTTGGCGAGCGAGCGTAGCGAGCGAGACACTTACAGTGGTAACACAATCGAAAATTGGGGATGTTTATTTATTTGTATATATGTTTGGACGTATGTATGTCATTTTGTACTTTGACCCTCGTGTTTTTGTGTTAGTTATGTGGTCGACCCCGTCCCAAATTGCACTAAACAGAATCCTCTGGTTTATCGATCAGTACCCGTATCACCCTAGAAATTGAATTGTTTACCTTTTTGAATTATTTTGCGGGTGCAGTTCAAACTTGAAAACTTAAGGGACTTCCATTTCTATTCGAGTTAGTGGCAGTGGTAAGTCAATGCTCTCTTTGTCATGGTTATAAGCCGTGCGCAACAGTATTTACTTGAAAATACATTGTCCACTAGACTACCGCGAAGGTAAGTCTGTGTAGGTGCATGTCCAGTTGTGTCAAAGCATTGTGTGTTACAACCACTACTTAGCTAAAGAACATCACAAAGAAAACTTTTAAATAACGTGTATTGTTTTGTTGTTGTTGTTGTTTTTTTCCTTCAATTCAAGCAGTTGCAGAGAGTTGTTGCTATGGCACTGAAATCCCTTTACCGTGTATGCGAAATTTAAAAACTGGACCTTATTTTCAGTAGCTTCAGTGTTAGAAGTCAAAATCATTCATATAAAAATAGTATAGTCTTTAGGCTCGCTCGCCATTATTGTGCTCAAGCACATCACTAGTTACCACACACACACATACACACACATACACACACATACGTACTGTCAACAAAACGTGTACCTTTGAGAGAAGTACGCTTTGCGTGTTACGTAGGTCTGGCTCTGCCAGACTAAGTTGACCCCTAAATGGGACTTCGGCAAGAAAGTCGAAACGTCGGGTTACGTTATAATTAACAATAATGGCTGTTCGAACGAGAAAATTTGCTATTATTACTAGTATGATTATTTTACAAATGGCTATAGCAGGCTACTACTAGCTACTAAGAACTGGTGGATTAATAAATTTTATTTTCCAGGCCCAAGTCGAACCACTTTCGTAATGATACAATAAAAGCAGCGTTTGCAGCTAGCCTGGCGTAGCCAGACCCTTTACCGAACCGCTACGCTGGAAATGGGTCTGGTGACATGGCCATACCAAATTTGTTCTGCTGCACGTATTTGTGGCGGTCAATTACCGTTAGCAAATTTCCGGGAATAGCCCTCCTCAACCACAAGTAGCAATTCCTGTGCTAGGTTCAGCCATCATGGCTAATCTGCGGTAGAAATTCAGGTATAAAGGAGGTGGGGCACTCACCACTTCCACATTCCTCCAGAACAAATTTGGTACGGCCATGTCCCCAGACCCTCCGCGCGCTTTGCGCGCTACGTGGGTCTGGCTTGCCAGACTATTCTTGAAGCAGCACGTAAACTGTAGTAACTAGTGGTGTGCTTGAGCACAAATGGCGAGCGAGCCTTAAACTACACTATTGTTAAATTTATTTTCACTCAAGCTACTGAAATAATGTCGAGTTTTTTAATTACGTATGCGGTAAAGGGGATTCAATGTCATAGTAACCACTCCCGCAACAGTTTGAATTGAAGAAGAAGCAACAAAATCAAATCACGTTATTAAAAATTTTCTTTGTGATATTCTTAGTAGTTGTAACGCACAATACTTTCACACAACTGAACATACCTACGCAAGACTTACCTTCGTGGTTCGTCTAGTGGACAATGAATTTTTAAGTAAATACTGTTGAGTAGGGCTTATAACTATGACAAATAGCGTATTAACTTATCACTGCCACTAATTTGAATAGAAATAAAGCTCCCGTAAGTTTTTGAGTTTTAACTGCACCCGCAAATAATTCAAAGCGGTATAAACAATTCAATTTCTAAGGTGATACGGGTAATGGTCGCTAAACCGGAGGATTCTGTTTAGTGAAGTTTGGGACGGGGTCGAATGCGGCAAAAATACGGAGGGTCAGTGTACAAAATGACATACATACGTCCATATTATCGGCGAGCGAGCGTAGCGAGCGAGACACTTACAGGGGTAACACAATCGAAAATCGGGGATGTTTGTTTATTGGCGAGCGAGCGTAGCGAGCGAGACAGTATTAGGGGTGGATAATGCAAAATCGGGTATATGTTATATATATAATATGTATGTATGTATGGATGGTACGTATGCTCTTTAAAGAGAGCACAAATGGCGAGCGAGCCTGATAGTTAGGTAACATAAAATGTTACTTACTTCATGCAAACACTATAATAGCAGTTATGACATTTGATTTCAGCAAACAAATACAAAATCACTCTCTTACCTTATTAATGGTAACTTTTGTAGTATCAAACATCAACCATTCTGATAATCTCAATCACCAGTAACTCTTGAACAAGCTCTCAGCTACGATAAAAAATAAACCAGTGTTATTATTTGCAATTTTAGCCAACAAATATGGAATTACTACTTACATCATTCTTGAGTATTGATAACTTCTGTAGTATCAATTTGAAGTTACTTTGACCATCGGAATTACCTTGAATTCTTGACAACAAGCTCTCACCTACAAAAACAAAAGACAATCAATTTTAGCACACAAATACACAATTACTTTCTTACCTCATTTTCTTGAGCAGTGGTAACTTTTGTAGTACCAAATTTGAGCCAATCTGACCATTTGAATTTACCAGTCACAGTTAACTAGCTCTTAGCTACAAAAAAGAAAGGCCAGAGTTAATTTTGCATATTTAGCTAACAAATATGGAATTGAGTACTTATCTCAGCTTCCCTCGAGAATAATACTACGGCATTCTGACTACCAACGGCTCTTGACAACCAACAACCGGCACTCCGTATCCCCCCCATAAAACGGCGAAGTTTTGAAATTAAGTCTGGAAAAGGGTCTTCAATGCCATAGTAACCTGTCGAATCAACTTTTTGTGTCTAGAAAACAAGCGTTTTAGCAGGAATTTTCTCATACTTTGGAGCTTAAGTATAAAGTAAGGTTTGCTTAATGCTGTAGTTTCAGAATAAACTGGAGTCAAGCCTAAATAGCCGTGTTTTTAGGAGAAAAACGTTCCCCGCGCGCGCGTTTTAAGAGCATACGTACCATCCATACATACATACATAATATATATATAATATATACCTGATTTTGCATTATCCACCCCTAATACTGTCTCGCTCGCTCGCCAACAAACATCCCCGATTTTCGATTGTGTTACCCCTGTAAGAGTCTCGCTCGCTACGCTCGCTCGCCAATAAATAAAGCGAAATCTCGATTGCGTTACCCCTGATAGTGTCTCGCTCGCTTCGCTCGCTCGCCAAATAAATAAACATCCCCGATTTTCGATTGTGTTACCCCTGTAAGTGTCTCGCTCGCCAATAAACAAACATCCCCGATTCTCAATTGTGTTGTTACCCCTGAAAGTGTCTCGCTCGCTACGCTCGCTCGCCGATAATAGCAAAATTTTAGCTTTTTAACAGCCAAAGTTAATTGTAACTTAACCCGACGTTTCAAATTCTTGCTGAAGTCCTCTTCAGGGGTCAACTGAGGTTGAACTCTCCATGGTGATATAATAAAACAATGTAAACAGCAAAATTTCTAGAGGGTAGCTTACTGTTTATTATATCCTGAAGGGTGATTTGCACCAGCATAGACAGTGAGCATCCTGGAAGCTCTAAACTTATGTCTCAGTTAAACTTGTTGTTGTTAGGTCTGGAGGGATGGGTCTTAACTTTCAGTCACTTTTCCCAAGTTCCTCAGAAACTGCTTTTGTTCGTGATTAAGACTGAAATCATTGTACTTCATGTCTTTATGTCAGCATGCATAATCTCTCATTTTCATCATATATAGCTACAAAATGATTGTTATACAAAAGTTCAGTTTTTAATTGAAAATCAACAATTCAATGAATGCCATTTAGATGCATAAATGCATTATTATTAATTAGATGAAATGACCTGCAAATATGAATGACCACATCATAACTATGAATAATGATAAGTGTCTTAACAAGTCAATACATCACACTCCTCCATTATTTATTAAGGATTCGATTCTAATTCATATCTAGCACAAGCCTGATGATTCTGATGTGGATTTGTACCGATATAGACAGGAGATTACTAAACTAGTGGTCAAAGTTCCTTTGTGCATGGCTGGTTCCCTGATCCCAAGTAATCACAGAGATATAACCAACTTGAAGACCTTCCGTCCTGTAAGCTGATCTGAGTAACTCCATTGAATGCACTAACAGTATGTATAACTGGGTCAGTTATCATAGATGGTACCAGCTGGGGCACACTAAAATCCACATCTGGGGGCCTTGCCTCAGGTAGCAAAGACAAGTGAGTCCCAGTTGGGCTTGTTAATGATCATTATGTCATCTCCTAACCTTCCCTGATATGATGATTCAGTCTAGGCCCATATTTATCCAGCAAACCACCTTGATTAGTCCCTCATATTACACACCCACACAGCTTCTCTGACATGGAATTCTTGAGGTTGACAAAATTTGTCATTGTATACGCTTTTGGTTCCATAATCTGCTTCTCGTGTGCACATGATCACCGGATGCTTGATCTCACAAATATATCTACTTTAATTAGATGTCTACTGACACCAAATACATAGGACCCATAAACAATCTAGCGTAATCTATGTGAATTCTCTCCCATGGGCTGGTAGACCAAGGCAATGGGTATAGTAGTGCCACTGGATTCAAATTATGAGCAGATTGATGCCTGACAACTCCATGTCTTCCCTATGCGTGTCCAGACTGGGCCATCATGCATAAGACCTGGCTAAAGTCCCTTCATTTTAACTATATCATGGTGCCCTTCATGCTATTACCTCATGCGTCAGCAAATTATGCTCAATGAGTATGTCTTTTAACCCACAAATGCATCAATTAGAGAAATTTTTCTATATAGTCCCTGAATTGACATTTGTGGGCCAATTTCTATAGCTCTGTCATATTATACTGAATGGTGGTTTCACCTTTCCTTTATGTCCATTGATGAAAATGAAACCATTCTTTAGGCTTTAAATGTGCATGGACATTAGATACTAGCTCTTCATAACTCGTACTGGCTGGCTTTGCTGAGTCAATAAAGTGCTGAGGAGACTTTAAGCTAACTTCACCTCTACCACCAGTAAGCACTGCCTGTTTCTTGTTAGCATCATCTACTGCAATGGCGGTGAAGTATTGTTCCAGCTTCTTTGTGTACTGCTCCCAGTCATCCAGTCCTAACTGGAATTCCTTCAGTTTCTTGGCAGTGGGTATCCCATCCTTGTCGCCAGTGTTAAATATGAAAGCTCACTTTTAATCAAAAATCAATATCTGAATGAATTCTGCATATAGATTCCCACATTTAATGACCAGAAGTAAAAGTGACAACACAGACCCACCAATAATGGGGGGAAAAAGTCTTAACAATACATCACAATGACCAGTATAGGAAGGAAAATAGCCAGCCTAATGGGTGGATTAGGAGATCACAAATTAGCTAGCCACCTGCATTGTAACAGATGCTTAAATATAGATGATAGGGTTGGTGGTCCACAGAACATGTTGCTGATGTTGTTGCTGATGTTGCTGGCAGGTAGACAAGAAGACCACTTGTTACAAAATTTTCTGTGAATATTACTAATTTAGCATGTGTGTGTGGGAACATCCACTAGGGATGATGTACAGCAGTGGAAAATGAAAGGGTTATCAAAGGGAAATAGATGTGCATGGTTGAACAAATGTGGACAATAGAGAAGTGAATTTTATTTTATGTTGATGCCACGTATTATTCTTATGTGGCGTTTTTTTTCCTGTTTTTTTGGTTTTTGTCTTTTTCATTTTTTATGTTTAATTGTCATCCAGTCAGTTCTGAAAAACTGGATGCAATTGAGGTTTATATACCCTGGCCTATCGCACTGAGCTGCTCAGAGTTTTGTGTGTTACAATTGTGGATCAGTTGACTACAGATTGCTGTCTCAGTGAATTCATAATTCTCAGTGTAGACTGTGGGTCACCTTACCTGGGGAGTGGTGGTATTAGCAAGTAGACAAAGAACTCCTAACGGCAGAGGATAATGCTACTGTGAAACAAGAGACACTTCAGTGTAGTAGACTGATTGCTACTCCAGTAGTTTAGTGTGATATTGTATAAGCCTAGCTATACAGCCAGATACATAAAAAAATAAATGTTGCCTAAGATAGTGCATTGAAGTGACTGGAGATTCATAGCATTGAACCGGTTGAACACTTTAGTGAGGTAGATGTTGACCAGGAGCACATGAATCTGGTAATACTTATTATAATTGTTCAGGAAGGCGTAAATTTCCTGAGCGAGACTTTTCAGCTGGAAGGACCAGGAGGAAGAACCTTCCAATGGAATTATGGCTAAAGCTCTCAGTCTAAACTTGATTAACCTTTTCACATTGACGTGGATTAATTCAACTTCAAACTACATACATTTTACAATACATTATATAATTGTGAGCACGATGGTACAACAAATGGTTGTGAGGTCTTGAATAATGTTAAAGTGATTAGGGTAAAGGGTTATCACTATCTAAAATGCTCTAAGTTCATCTACTTGCGCAGGTATGGCTTCCGCTTGGACTTGCACCTGAGCTTTCGGCTTTGCAACTTTGGAGTAATCTGTTCTGGAGCTAAGTCCTGAACAAATAATGTTGAAAATCAATTTGACTTGATATGACTTTGTCTAATCAATTAGAGAGAATTTTAACTAGCTACTTAGTAAACAGCAACATTTTAAGGTTATGGCTATGAGTCAGTCAGTTTGTTTCCCAATTCTATAGGGAGGGATGCTGGGAAAAGCAATCAGCTGACTTGCATGTAAGTAGTTGCTGGTGTTAAAAATCGCTTAGAATGCCTTCATCTTCAGAAGTAAGATCAGGAAGCTACTGTCTTCTACCTGTGTATTATTCTGTAGTGAAGGGATTGATGACACTTGGTAAACCTTAGATACCAGCATCACTTTTCAGTTAATGACAAGTAATGGATAGCTAGCACCTGTGGATTGCAGGTGGGGATATTTTAGGTATGGACCTTCGTACTTATTTGAACTCCATAGCTGTTTGTTTATATATCTATAGTGTGGCAGTGGGTGTGTCAATAAGGAGTTTGGTAATTTGTAATGCGGTTTCTAGCAATCTCTTAGTATTTGAGTCAATGATGTACAGAAAATCTGTAGAGACCTAGCCAGGTAAACCATACTACTGCACTTGTGTGTGTGTGTGCACCCAGCACATCTTAATGTAAGTTCATTGTGCATGCTACTGTAATTGAACTTCGAGTACATAACTAGTGAGCAATATAGCTAGCATTAATGTTTGATAACTATCTGTGTAGATTCATAATAAATGGCCTCTTATCTGTGGCGGCATAGCTACTTTAATTTCCTGAGTCCTGCAGTCCTACTGAATCATAGAATTATCACTAGGTATAACCATTTCATACAACACTTGCAAAGGGATGTGTGATGATAGTATGTGGGTAATATACACATTTGTTTGTTATACTAATCTGTATTGTCACAACCTCTAATTGTAAACATCATTAAATTTACATTACATGAACCAGAATAATGCAGAACACATTGTTATTTCATTCCTGAGAGTTAGATATGCATTTAAGTCATTAATGTTTGATAACTTTGTCAAGAATGTTGGTCACACACATACACATTATTATAAACACATATAAATAATAAGACAATTTTTAAACTAATGGGATCACTTTATCAGCGCTGCATAAAAAATATTTATTAATACATACAACACATATAAATGGATCTTTATTTATCAGTTTAAAATTGCACAAAAAAATTCTCCATTATTAACCCTCATCGCGCATGGGCGTGATCGGTTACAGTAGTGTGATTCATTCTGTCAGTTTGTCTGTCTGTCTGTCTGTCTGTCTGTCTGTCTGTCTGTCTGTCTGTCTGTCTGTCTGTCAATAGCGTTTCTCAAACTTCACGTCAATTTAACCGATGATAGCGATATCAAACTGCAGCACTACACAAAGCAAGTCCCTTTAAAATTCCAAAAATGTTTGTTTAGGCTTAGTTTTTCAGAAAAAGCGAGTGAAACTCGGGGCCAATGCTTTTCTCTATGGGTGACGTCCTTTACCAAATCACTTTGTCCAAAAATGGTAGCTACTACTAACTAAAGATTAGACTGAAATTAGATCACTAATAGAAAAAATAAATCCAAAATATAAACCAATAAACTATGATATTTTCTATTCATTTTTTTCTTGTCTCTTTCATTCATTCTGTCTGTCTGTCAATAATAATTCTCGAAGTTGACGAAAATTCAAGCATTTATAGCGATATTAAACTGTAGCACAACAAAGTAAATCCCTTTAAATTTCCATTGCTCTGTAGGACAGCCATGTCTTTTCTTTTGCTGGTTCCTTACTGCCATCTTGTTCTGACTGCTTGCTCGTACTGTGACCTTAAATCAAATTTAATGACCCCACATTCAGAATCTTTTAGATCAGTAACAACAATGACGACTGACACAACCGTATAAGCATTCATGAATAAATCATCAGCTAAGCCAAGTTGGTAAAGCATCATCATTACCTGATTGAGTAAAGCTTCAAGCTTTCCCACACTATAGTTGATGTAAGAAGTTCAATTCCTCGCCCAACAAAGCTAGCTAACTGTAATAGAACTAGCTATGTGGCCACCTTCAAAGAGAACATGCAAACTCAACACTCTGCCAATAATTTCAAATCATGCTCTACACAATGACGTAATCAATAAATTCAAAGTTCAACAATTGACAAAGCTAAAACAGTGCTTCCATTTGGGCCATTTAGGGTTTGGATAGGTCACCCTCACTTTGCAGTCACGCTTGGAGGTCTTGCAATATCTTACATCAGCTACAACTAAATAAGTAAAAAAAAATTTTTTGTGGTTAGATAGAATTTCAAGTCCAGTTCTCCCTTTTAATACTTTAATGCCTCGCTCTTTTTTTTGTCCCAGATAAGGATGAAAATATTGTGATGTTAATAGGACTTATAGCTATATACCTTTTTTTAAGTCACTCCACCTTAATTGCGTTTGTTTTGTTTTTGTTTTTTCAAATACCTGATTTAAAAACAACAACAACTGATTTTAAGTTTATTTCATTCATTATCATGGTCACTGGGGGGAGGGAGGAAGGGGCTGACAACTAAAACTATACATGTTGAAAAGTATATATTATTCTTTCTAGATGGCTTTTTGATAATTTTTTACTTCTTTTTACTGATTTCTCTATTTGATTTGTGCAGTTAAATGAGTGATGGCTAGAAAAGGAGAATAGAATAGAAAATGTGGGCACAATCAATCTTATTTTGCAACCACAACTATCAATCTGAGCTAGCCCACTCATTAATTTGAAATTTCTGGCTCATTGTGGTTGTAATTATGTTTATGCAGACTACCTGCAAAATTTGTGAGTCCAAGTCCTTGTCCTCTCACTCTCCAAAACCAGGGGGCAGAGGCCCCCAAGCTTAGTCTTATGCCCGTGACTGTGTTTTTGACTCACCAATAGGGATTTTAGCACTGTATTAAAAATAAGACTTTGTCACAACACCTTATGTTTTTTTTTGGAGCACTTACTTTATAAAACAATCTATTGAAAATTAACTGTTTTTGTTTAACAAAGAGTTCATACCAGCGATCGGCTAACATAATTTATAATCTAATTAATTCATGTCAATTCCCAACTTGCCTCACAATGACATTGATATATTGAACTCTTTAAAAACAATAACAATGTCATAGCTAAATATCATGTCCTGAACTACTCATACTCTAGTCTCGCGAGCCAGACCCTTTACCAACCGCTAGCGCGGGAGAAGGAAAGGGTCTGGTAAACGTGCCACCCGGTTCAGGAATATTTTGCGATTGAACGTAACGAAGATTCCTGGAAACCTTGGATGGGAAGTAAGTATCGGGTGAAACTGGAATCTTTCCTGGCTCATGCGCGTACACGGGTCGTCACCCCCAAAAGGTGCTTATTAAAGCCACACCTCTCTCCGACCTAGTCCTTTCCACCCACGCAGTGAGCTCCATTTTGCTTTCTCTCTGGGAAGCGAGCCTTTACAGAGCGTGGGTTTTGAGCTGTTTATAGCTGCGGTCGCGCTTCAGACGTCGCTGGAAAGGTTAGGGGAAGCGTTTAGTGTTGCTCAGACTTCCCATTTAAATACTCTATTCAGAACTGGAGTTTCAGTGAAATAGGCATGTCAGCATGTGTTGGAAGAAGCTGCTGATGCTACTGGCTTAACTGTGCCACAAGTTAAGTAGTAGTAAGTTATGAAGATATGGCTTAGTATAGAATGGCTATTTTATTTATTTGGTTTAGAATTGTGTGAAGGAGAAATAGTAGAAGATAAAGGATACCAGAAACACTGAATCAGTGAAGACTTTTCAAGATACCTTTGACGTCCTGGCAGAATTTTCAACAGAGGAAAAATCAGATGGTTAGATGAATTGATGTTTAATAGTACAATCTAAAAGGTTTTCTTGAATGATTCATTCATTCTCAGCTTAAATAGTGATAATAATAGCAAATGTTCTCGTTCTAATAGCCAATATTATATTAATTGAAACTTAACCCAGTTAGGTTTTAATTAACATGTAATATTGGCTGTTAGAAAGCGAAAATTAGCTCTTGTTTATTTATTTATTTTTTACTCATTAATATGAAACATTCGACCCCCTATTTTTGCCCACGCCACTAATTACATAAGTTGGTAAATTGTCTTGATAAAATAAAGAAATGGATCTGCCGAGCAGTGAGTGGTGGGTCCAAGCTAATTGGAGCAGACCTAAATGCCTGAACTTTTTGTTTTATTGGCGAGCGATTGAAGCGAGCGAGACACTTACAGGAGTAACGCAATTGAAAATCGGGGATGTTTGTTTGTTTATATATAGGTTTGGATTATGTATGTCATTTAGTACTTTGATCCTCTCGTATTTTTATGTTAACTCGGCGTTTGACCCCGTCCCAAACTTCACTAAACAGATTCCTCTGGATCATTACCCTTATCATCCTAAATTTGAATTGTTTACCGCTTTGAATTATTTTGCGGGTACAGTTAGAACTCAAAAACTTTCGGGAGTTCCATTTCTATTCGAGTTAGTGGTGGTGGTAAGTTAATAGCGATTTGACATTTATAAGCCCTACGAACTACTTTACTTGACAATTTATTGTCCACTAGACTAACCACGAAGGTAAGCCTTGCACAGGTATGTTCAGTTAAGTGTGAAAGTATTATGCGTTACAACTACTACAGAGCTAATGAATATCACAAATAAAACACTTAAATAATGTGACCTGTTTTTTTGTTGTTTTTTTCATGCTTTTTTTTTTTTTTTTTTTTCCAATTCAAACTGTTGTAGGGTGTGGTTACTATGGCTTTGAATCCCCTTTACCTTATATACATTATTTCAAAATCTCGAAATTTTTTAATGGCATGAGTGTAAATCAATCGTTTAACGATAGTATAACTTTAGGCTCGCTTGCCATTTGTGCTCAGGCACATCACTAGTTTATAAAAGCATACAGACCCAGCAGCACTATATTTTTTTCGTCGTCAATGAATGTGTAAAGTACAACATGACATATATGTCTACACGCAAACTAGTATGAGCTACAGGCCTTGGCATAACTTCAATTTTCAACAACCATATTGAAGTTATGCCAAGGCTTGTAGCTCATACTAGTTTGCGTGTAGACATATATGTCATGTTGTACTTTGACCCTCGCTTTTTTGTGTTAGCTAGTTGTCGACCTTGTTGTCGGTTGTTTACCAATCCTTACTGTGTTATCCTAGGAAATTTATTTGATTACCCCTTGAAAAAATTTTTGTCCAATAGTCAAGTCATGAAGAAAATACAATATAATCTTGTGTTGGTATATCCAGTAAACTTGTGTGTGTGTGTGTGCTGTGCTGCAAGAATAGCACAAATAAATTATACCAAAATAACAAAAAGTAAATTTAGATCCCGTTGCTATATTGTTACTAGGTGTACTAACTTGGTAAGTGTGCACTATTTTTTGCCTTTAGGTATATGAACTGTGCATACTAACCACCCTTGGGGTATTGCTATTTTTGAGTTTTAGTTTAATAGAATAGGCCGGATAAAGCAGGGAGCAGGTTATGTGAGGCCAAATATGCGAGGGTCTACTACTCTCTCATATCCACCTATATGGGACCAGCCCTATCATATAACTCTCCTGCTGCCGCTCTCATACCACAGGAATTTACCCTTTCTGGCGTGCTTCAATTGAATTTTAATTGAATTTTAATTTTGGGCCGGAAACACGGAACACGGAAGAATTCGCTTGACACCGAAAATGCTGATAAACAAAGTTACTAGGGGAAACTGGGAAGGCCTGGGTGGGTAAACGGGATCTAAAATAGTTAGAGCATGCGCCTTAGGTACTGGTGGATTTAGTGCACAAGCGGCTGGCATTCAAATTTAAATTTCAGTCAGACCAGCTCACTCGCCATTTTGTGAAGTACATCATTAGTACTGTATTAGATTGTTTAATAAGATGAGGAATTGGAAATGAGGCAACTAGTAATAAAATGTGTTAGTGATAGTTATATAATGCACTTGTACAAAGGAAGAATTGTGCATGCTAGCTAAATGTGGAATGATGGTGAAATAACTAGCTCAAATATTGACAAGTGGAATGTTCAGCATTGGCTTTGGTCTTCAACACAACACAATATATTTACTGAAAGCATTGGCTATGCTGTCGCTATTGAAACAATGCACACTTTGAGGTGTGTATGGAAAACTTCACACACGCATACAGACACACAGAGCCACTGCATACACAGACTCACATACAATACCAACAGGTGACAGTATATTGGAGCATGGTGTACAGTTATTTGTATTATTTATTTATTTATTTACTTAATTATTTATGTTTTACTTTTATAGGAGTTACTCAAGTTTACAGTAGGGTCTGGGAGGGATGGAACTTAATCACAAGAAGTGGACTGTGAGCTGAAAGGTATAAGTCAACCATTTATATATCATATAGTAGATAAGTATTGTTTTTACAATAGTGTTACAGTAGCTTCTTTTAAATGTGGAAGGACTGTAAATGGGTGTAGTCAGCCATTTATTCACTGTATGCACTAGAGGGTCCTAGTGAGTCGTCCTGTCTGTTTGTGTGTCTGTATATCTGTTTGATTTTTGAGAAAACGTGAAGCTATCAGCTCTGTGTGTACTAGCTTTAATTGGTAACGCCCACTTTTGTCACATCGTAATTATGTGAGCTAATAATTTCTTGCAGCATGCAGTTGATTTGCTACCCTAGAGTGCTAGCTATACATGCTACATGCAAGTCACCAAGAATGTTACCAGTTATATTATAGTCGCCACAAAAGTTATCTATCCTTGTGGCGGCATGAAGTTGAAACATTGTGATAAGAATTCAGATTCATTGTGGTTTCAATGATTAACACACGGCACACTGTTTCATCGAATGTCTCTCAGAAGTCTAGTTACTACTAGAGTCAGCTTATCTGACTGAAGATGTCTCTTTTTTTTTCTTTTTTTTTTTTTTTTATTTCTTTTTTGTTAATGTAATGACTGAAGCTATGCTAATACAAATTCATAATGTGGTTCTGTCGTGTGTGAGTGTGTTTGGTTGGGACTAGCTATGTAGGATGTGTTTTAGGATTGATGTTCCAAATAATGCACATCTTATAGTACAGCTTAAGATCATTGGCCACACTCCACATGATATAGTGATCATAGAGAGAAGTAGTTCTGAATCAGTACTATAAACTTTGTAGTGGTCAATAAACAGACACAGTATACATTTTGATAAAATCATAGGTATTGGTACAGTATCGTACAGGCCGCCAATTATTGACCACACACACATCACACACACACACACTCATCATACACATCACACACACGCACCACACACGCACATCATACACACATATCACACACACATACACATACTATTCTTCCTTCCTATGACAAAGTTCCATCAAAATAAGCTGTGGAGTATTAACATTCATTTGAGTGGTGCAACTCTTCGAAAAAAGTAAATAAGAAAAAATCATCGTAATCGTGCGGGCTAATATGCTCTTGACCTTAATCATCCAAAAAACTTCCTTGCAGTGTGTTGTCCCCACAAGTCACAAGCACAGTGTAGCCACTCCTTCCTAGCAAAAGACGAACAAAAAAATAACAAGTATTACATAACTCAGTATTACTATTTGGGTGTTTTTGTGAATGTCTGTACGCTATGCCAATTGATAAATTTAATTTTCCATGGTGTCCAGAAACTATGCCGGTCGATAATAGAACCGGAATGGTCTACAAGAGTTACAGGCGACTTGCTCTATATAACACTTTTTTTGTTTTTGTTGCTGTTACTGTTTATTTGTTGTGTGTAATGCACTTTGTCACTTCAAGTTTATATTGTTGCATGTGTGCTATTCTTCATTAAAAAAATTTCACTTTGACAAAAGATCAGCTTACTTCTGATTAATAAATTGTGTGTTTATTTGCTTTGTGTTCATGTTCTTTTCTTTTCTTTTTTTTTTTTCCTTTTTTTTTTCTTACTTTTTTTTTCCCTTTGTCTTTCGCTCTTTTGTATTGCATCAAATGACATTTTAGTAGCATTTAAATTACTCAATTCTCCTATTGTTTTTGCAAATTTTTGTGCTCTCATCTTTTCCTTATCTCGTGGTGATTAGACCCGTATGATTTGTCAGAATTGAAGTTGTGTGTAGGGGAATGATTGTGATAGTTGAGTTACTTTGTTCGTGGATTGGCATTTTTTTTTACAAAGGTATCTCATGTTATTCGCCAAATATACTTCATGCAAGTGTGGTATTATTTACAGCCAATTTTTGTAATTTTTTTAATTATCCTCAGAAACCGATTGGCTCATTATGGGCAGAAAGTGACAAGTAAGTGGTGCTTTGATGAGGACTGCAGCTATGACAGAAACCAGAGTAACTCGGGATGGTGACAGACAGCACATCAAGCGTGGCCCTGGATAGTGGATTCATCAAACTCTTCAAAACTTTTTTAGACTTTTTATTATTATTAATCTTTTTACCACATAGCTAGCTAAGAAATGAATCAGTATTACTGTCAAAGAATTCTATATATCATGTTATTAAGAAAACATTTGGAATACATATAGTATATATAGTATCTATACACTGCATGCTGTGGTAAGACATCATCAAGAATACATAGGGTATACTCCAGCAACATATCTAGTACACATAGTATGGTATATACCTGGTGTAAGGTAATGCACGGTACTCCAGTAATACAGTCTTACGAAAGATACACACTGGTGACGTAAGTAAGATAAAGTCACTGGAATATACCATGTGTATAACAAAAGTGTATGACTTTTATATACACTGGTGTAATATATCCATTGCATGGTGTTGCTCGTTACAGAGTTCACTGTTAAATAATATTCCACTGTAAATGCATTTACGGAATATTTTGGTGTGTAATAATATACCCGGTATAGTTAACCTGGTACAGTTATAATAAATATTGTATACTAAGTGGCCAAAAACAGTATTTGTAACATCAGTAAACTATGTACGAGCAATCGTCCCATACACCATTTGAGGACTACCATGCAGCATAGCAGCACCAAGTGAGCATGTGAAACCTCTGATAGTGAACTCTCTAAAGTAAATTACCTCTGTATAGTGAACTTCCCTTTGCCCTCTACCCATTCCAATAGAAAATGTATGGCCCATCTCCCCCTCCTTAGGTCCCAAATTGTTCTCAGTTTAGAGGTTCTACTGTATCAATTTTTGCGCATGCCAGAGAACTCTTAGGATTTCATCTAACCCCAACATTAGTTTGGGTAATCACCTCCTACAATAAATACTCATAAACTGTGCCATGCTGAGACCATGCATCACAGATCTTTGCCCTCCCCCCTCCCACTAATTATTGGCTTTTATGGATATAATGTTTGTGTCATTTCTACAACATCATTCAATGAGCCAAAATATAGATGACAATAATTATTTTACATTACAACATGGCCATTGTTTGTTTACAAAAATATGTTGGTATTAGTCCTTCATGAAGAACCCAAAATCAGATATCCAGAATTTCCACTCATCAGAACACACATCCTGTAGTGATCCCACTCGTAACTGGTTGCCGCTGTACTGGAGTGATCCCAGATGCTGCCACTGTCGTGGATATCCTGGAGTGATCCCAGATGCTGCCACTGTCCTGGAGTGATCCCAGATGCTGCCACTGTCCTGGAGTGATCCCAGATGCTGCCACTGTCCTGGAGTGATCCCAGATGCTGCCACTGTCCTGGAGTGATCCCAGATGCTGCCACTGTCCTGGAGTGATCCCAGATGCTGCCACTGTCCTGGAGTGATCCCAGATGCTGCCACTGTCCTGGAGTGATCCCAGATGCTGCCACTGTCCTGGTGCGACGTATCAATATTTAGACAGCCTCAACTGATGGTGTTCTTTTCTCTAAAAAAATCAAAAAATCAAAAAATCAAAAAATCATTTGCTTTAGCTCAATAATCTAAAAACAACACAACCATTGTAAACACAACTATAACAAAAAACAAACAAAAAACAAACACGACAGTGTTATGTGTATGTCACATACGTTATCTGCTGTCACACACGCATAAACACATACACACATGCGCACACACACATGCACGCGCACACATGTACATACACATGCACACACATGTACACATACATGCGTGCACACACACATGAACACACACATGTACATACACATGCGCGCACACACACAGTGACCTCCAATTAAATATCCAAATGGTATTTCCACTTTCTTTTTCCCCAGTAATTTGTGAGGGACTTGCCCATACTTTCTCTCGCCTCTTTCATTTCTGTTTTGTATTTGCAATGCACGTATTCCAAACTTTGCAATTCTAAATGTTGCTAGTATTTCAACACATTGCAAATACATAGAGCTCAGACTCACTCAAATACAATTACATTGAAATTACTGCAAAAAATGTATTTAATTACAATTACAATGTATTTGACTGAACTCTGCCACATACCACTCGACTCTCCCTGGCCAGTGCTTTAATAGTGAGTGTGGTGAAGGAGATGAGAGCAGTATATCAAACCAGTTAATTCAGCGAAGTGAGCGGAGTTGACTCTCTAATGAGTTCGCGATTATTTAGGTCTAGGAATTGTTTTTGTTCTTGCGTGGGCGTACGTGTGCACATTTTCTCCTACGCGCTTGCGCGGGCTGGGTAACCTTCTTAGAAACATTTTGGTTTGTTTACCCGCCGTACGAAGTAGCGATGCCCAGTGAAACAAATTCTGCAAAAGAGAGACAAAACGTTAGAAACGCTCTGTCAAGAGCTTTGAGGGCGTTAGAAACTCCAGAAGAAAAATTAGTAAGGAGAGAGATAAGAAATGAAAAAAAAAAACAGGGCAAGGAGGAGGAGAGCTAAAACGAAACAGAAACAGGTAGCAAAGTAAAGAATCTTTCTTTTTGAAAAGCCATTAAATGTTCCTAATTTATTTATTAGACTATTCCTGAAGATTACGGTACCAGGAGCCTTCATCATAGAAAAAAGCAACCACTATTGTTTTCTCACTTCGACAGTATTTTGTAGCCTGGAATAGCTGCAATTACAGGTGCTATTGTGCTATTAGAGCGCATCACTAGTAAGAATCTAATACCAGGTTCCCCCAACTAATCACAATAATAATAATAATAATAATAATAATATAATAATAATAATAATATGGCACGTACGTTTTCCATTCAAAAATGTATAGGAAAAATCGCTGTTCAATTGAAATTGCACAGGGAAAGTGAAATAGCACGTAAATAATTGAAATACCTCGGTAACTAAGTGGAAACTAAGTGAAATACCACGGTAGCGAAGTGAAATAGTACGGGTAAGTGCGCACGCATGCAGTGTTAGCCTCGGAAACATATAGTTCGAGTAGTTTCTAGTTGGAGACAATGTCATTCTTTACCACAGAAGCTCTACCTGTATTAGATGGAATGTTTAAACAGATTAGGAGGAGCCGTAAGTTGAAAACGAAGTTCCAAAGGAAGCTAATCTTGAAATAAGGAGATAGTGAGTGAACGATACAGTGTAGCTACAATTGCAAATGACTTTTTAAAAAGTTGGCCTACTATTAGCGAGTGATAGCACAGGTAACCTGTGCTATTAGGGATCAATAGCACTCGTAAAGCTATTGACATAGCACGTGCCATTAATCCCTAATATCACGTTTACCTATGCTATTACTCATACTAATTATAATATCATAGCAACAAAAACAATTATAATAATAAAAATGACAATAATAATAGCAATAATAATAATAAACATCGGCATAATAGTAATAAGTAGCAAGTACTCTGCCATACAGTGGCGCTTGATGTAACATGTTTCACAAACTAGGAGCGCTGTAGCATAAGGTACATGTACTTTAATCTCTTAATTCTCAACCACTTGGTTTAGTTACATCATTTGTCCTTTCTTGCTCTCTTTCTTCCTGAACCCTTACCCCATTCTTCTTGAGTTAATGGATTCCCTTCTGCTCCTTTATCTGTACTTCTTCCTGGTTCTCAGTGTCTCTGTACTTCAATCCATGATTGTGGACCTTGCCTTCTCTGTTCAATCCTCACTTTCTCTTATTGAAAACCTGCACAGGCTGCACTACTTACTCGACTTTAATAAAACTAACATAAGACATCACATTCAATAATCTTGAAGGCTTTCTGGACATTCGCCATTGAAATTCTAGTCAGAAAAGTCTGCCTTCACTGCCGTCAATTTGCTTGAAATGGCACAGCAGAGGAACGACTTCTATTGCTGGCCACATAATTGACAAGGAATACTTGTTCGTGTATGCAATTTAAGACCTGGGTGTTAATATTATCAGAGAAATGGACAGATTGGGCGCTGTCGTGATAGTGGGTGCCTACCCCATAGGATACTAATAATAACCATAATAATTGTCAAGCAAGTGAGTTCAGCTTCCTGTAATTCTTGCGCGAGCGTCTTAAGAATCCTAATGAATTAATGTTTGTGTCTATAAAAGCGGGCTATCCTTGGGGTATGAGGACTTGAAATTTAGTTTACTTAGTTGATCAACAACACATAGTCGACTATAAGACCTATCATAAGACTGCATTACCATATCAGTGTCATTACACAACAAGTAGCTAGATCACTATAACTTCTACCACTTAACAATGCGTAGCAGATCATAAAAGCTCCTAATAAAATACCATTATTACATGACAAGTGCACTTTGACCTCAGAGTGCTGCTAAATTTCAACTTCAGCGTGAGTGCGAAACACTACACTTGGGCTCAAGAATCTAAAGGTTAGGAACAAATAATGATGCTATTTAGCCTATTGATCTATGGACAAAAATTATATTTTTGAGAATGCATACTAAATCCTAAAATATAACTGAATTATCTCACTTACTTTGTGTTGAAACACACCACTAGTGATAATAATAATACGAACAGCTTAGTCCTGGCAGCTGCTTATTGAAACACCACCTTGCGGCGTGCATATGGGTGAGTCTGTATGTGTGTGTGTTAAGTTTTCCATACACACCTCAAGTTTGTATTGTTTCAATTACAACAGCATAGCAAATGCTCTCTGTAAATTGTGTTGTGTTGAAGACAAAAGCCAAAGCTGAACATTCCACTAGTTATCATTTCACCATCACTCCACATTAGCTAGCAAGCACAATTCTTCCTCCATCATACATGCTCGTTGCATCATTTCTAACTTCTCATTGTTACACATACGTCAGTATCATACTCATCAAACCACAGCTAAAATAGCATAACTAGTCCCTAGCTACATAGTTAGTGGGAGTCCAATGCAGGGAACCAATTCCAATGAACAATCGCTGTCTAATCACTACGAGTGGAAGTCTCATACAACAACTGAGAGGCCAGCCTTTACGACCTGACTCATCAGACGTTGACCGTGCACAAGTATTTCCCTCTTCATGTTGTGATGCAATGCTAGTTATGCAAGTAGTGTGATCCGTGCGATGCCACATACATATGTATACATTCTACAATCCCTTCCTTACAATCATAGTTGCTGTATTATGCCTGATCTCCTGTGGACAGTCATATTATACTGACATGATCACTACAACACTTGTCAGTTTACTCTATACTTCCCAGTACATGGTACACTTATTGTAAATGGTATTTCAGAGAGACCCTCGCTGCCAGTACATGGTACACTTCTTGTAAATGGTATTTCAGAGAGACCCTCGCTGGCTCAATGCTATCTATACTAGTGATGTGCTTGAGCACAAATGGCGAGCGAGCCTAAAGACTATACTATTTTTATATGAATGATTTTGACTTCTAACACTGAAGCTACTGAAAACAAGGTCCAGTTTTTAAATTTCGCATACAGGGTAAAGGGATTTCAGTGCCATAGTAACAACTCTCTGCAACTGCTTGAATTGAAAGAAAACAACAACAAAACAATACACGTTATTTAAAAGTTTTCTTTGTGATATTCTTTAGCTAAGTAGTGGTTGTAACACACAATGCTTTGACACAACTGGACATGCACCTACACAGACTTACCTTCGCAGCAGTCTAGTGGACAACGTATTTTCAAGTAAATACTGTTGTGCACGGCTTATAACCATGACAAAGAGCGCATTGACTTACCACCGCCACTAACTCGAATAGAAATGGAAGTCCCTTAAGGTTTCAAGTTTTAACTGCACCCACACAAGAATTCAAAACGGTAAACAATTCAATTTCTAGGGTGATACGGGTACTGATTGATAAACCAGAGGATTCTGTTTAGTGCAATTTGGGACGGGGTCGACCACATAACTAACACAAAAACGCGAGGGTCAAAGTACAAAATGGCATACGTATGTCCATACATATATACGAATAAATAAATAAACAAACATCCCCGATTTTCAATTGTGTTACCCCTGTAAGTGTCTCGCACGCTCACTCGCCAATAATAATACACTTGTGCGTCAGTAACAATGATGGTGCGTATTCATGAATAATTCATGAGCTTAAACAGTTTGGTAAAGAAGCAAAAGTTTTGCAAAACCAAGTCCACAATCATGATAGAAGGACAAAGAGACTCAGAAACAGGAGAGAGAGAGAGACTAAGGAGAACAGACTCCATAACTAACTGAAGAAAGGAAATGAGGGGGATAAGAAAAGCTGAGAAAGGAGAGCAGGAGAGAGAAACTGATGCAACCTTAACCAAGTGGTAGAGGATGATAATGAATAAAAATAATTTATGCTACCTGCATTTACTTTGCAATATATCAAGCGCCAGTGTGCAGTGGGGTACTTGCTAGTATTGTTAATGTTGGACCAAATTTTCCCGTCAAAACCTGCTATTAATATTTGGTCATTTACACAGTATGAAATGGTATAACCATGATATAAAATAGTTAATTCGGGATAAAATGCCCTTTCCGGGATGGAGCGATAATTTTTCAAACAAATGGTTTAACTATTATTTACTTATTATGTAATAGTTTAACCATGTGTTTGAGGAATTATCACTGATAAACAACCCGATACTGAGGAGGAGGCCCTAGGGGGAGGGTGGTTATCTAGCAACTCGATCCTGAGGTTATCTAGCAATAATTCCGAAAGTTGCTGTGGTTTAATTGAAAGAACCTTAATTTGCATTATTAAATATCAATTCATCTAACCATCTGATTTTGCCTATTCCTGTTGAAAATTCTGCCAGGACGTCAAAGGTATCTTGAAAAGTCTTCACTGATTCAGTGTTTCTGGTATGCTTTATCTTCTACTATTTCTCCTTCACACAATTCTAAACCAAATAAATAACATAGCCATTCTATACTAAGCCATATCTTCACAACTTACTACTACTTGTGGCACAGTTAAGCCAGTATCATCAGCAGCTTCTTCCAACACATGCTGACATGCCTATGCTTCACTGAAACACCAGTCACCCCAACTCTGAATAGAGTACTGAAATGGTAAGTCTGAGCAACACTAAATGCTTCCCTAACCTGTCCAGCGACGTCTGAAGCGCGATCGCAGCTATAACAGCTCAAGACCCACGCTCTGTAAAGCTTGCTTCCCAGAGAAAGCAAAATGGAGCTCACTGCGTGGGTGGAAAGGACTAGGTCGGATAGAGAGGTGTGGCTGACGACTCGTGTACGCGCATGGGCCAGGAAAGATTCCAGTTTCACCCGATACTTCTCATCCAAGGTTTCCAGGAATCTTCGTTACGTTCAATCGCAAAATATTCCTGAACCGATGAGTAGTCTCGCGAGCCAGACCCTTTACCAACCGCTAGCGCGTGGGGAATGGAACGAAACGATGTATGCACGTGATCGTTTCGTTCCATTCCCCACGCGCTAGCGGTTGGTAAAGGGTCTGGCTCGCGAGACTACTCATACTCAATCTAAAAATGTTCAGTTCTATGCTCTCAACGTGGGTAAAGTTTTTATCCAAATCTTCAGGAAAAACCAGATTAGAAGTAGCTGCTAGCAGCCACAGAGCATTCAATAGAACAAGGTAAGAGAGTGAGCATTCAGAATGGAGTGAGATTACTACATATCTGCTCTTTAGGTGACCATGTACTACGGTGCCGTCAGAGAAAAATTCAATGAGGAAGAGTACATCAAAATTTACCAACCCATTAGCAAGTCTGAAGGTACAGGTAACTATGAATTTTAAAACGTGGGTAAAGTTTTTATCCAAATCTTCAGGAAAAACCAGATTAGAAGTAGCTGCTAGCAGCCACAGAGCATTCAATAGAGAGAAAAAGAACAAGGTATGAGAGTGAGCATTCAGAATGGAGTGAGATTACTACATATCTGCTCTTTAGGTGACCATGTACTACGGTGCCGTCAGAGAAAAATTCAATGAGGAAGAGTACATCAAAATTTACCAACCCATTAGCAAGTCTGAAGGTACGGTAACTATGAATTTTAAAACGTGGGTAAAGTTTTTATCCAAATCTTCAGGAAAAACCAGATTAGAAGTAGCTGCTAGCAGCCACAGAGCATTCAATAGAGAGAAAAAGAACAAGGTAAGAAAGTGAGCATTCAGAATGGAGTGAGATTACTGCATATCTGCTCTTTAGGTGACCATGTACTATGGTGCCGTCAGAGAAAAATTCAATGAGGAAGAGTACATCAAAATTTACCAACCCATTAGCAAGTCTGAAGGTACGGTAACTATGAATTTTAATTCTCCACAACAACAAAAGTCCTTAAAGGATTTTGTCCGTGAGGTTTATGATCAAGGCCAAATGAACAGCTGCACAGCTAATGCTGTATGTGCCTTACTGGCTGTGAATCAAAACAAAAACTTGGGTGCCACTGGATCACATGACCTCCACTTGGGTGCCACTGGATCACATGACCTCCACTTTGATCCTTCCAGACTGTTCCTGTATTACAACACACGACGTATGGCAGATTCTGGAGCAACATTCCAAGAAGTAATGGAAGCTTTTGATGCTAGTGGAATATGTGAGGAAACACAGTGGCCTTATCAGAAGGATAAATTGACAATAACACCTGACAGATCCGCCTACAACAGTGCCAAGGGAATCAAAACGCATCGTCTGAGACTTATTCAAGATGTCCAAACCTTCAAAAACTGCCTGGATAATGGGTATCCTTTTGTGTTTGGCTTCACAGTTTATAACCGATGTTTCGATGACGCAGGAAGAAATGGTGTTTTACCTCTCCCAACTGAAGAGGAGAGACCCTTACCAGATGGATATCACGCAGTGATGGCTGTGGAGTATGATGATGACAAAAGTGCTTTTCTGATTCTGAACAGCTATGGCCGAGACTGGGGCAAAGATGGATACTTCTACATGCCTTATGACTTCATAACGGATGCTGAAATGTGCTCTGACTTTTGGACCATCACATTTGATCTGGATCACAGCAGACAACCAGACCAAGATGGCAGCAAGCAGCCAGATCAAGATGACAGACAGCGTGCAGGCAATGAGAAGACATGGCTGCCTCATGTAGCAGTAATTACAACTGCTATATTCTTATTCAGCACAAACCTTTACCAAATGCTGCAATAAGGGTGAACTTGAAGTGATACAAATATTTTTTTCATTTTGCTCAGAGATAGTTTGTGTTTGATCTGGTGTCAATCAACTACTAAGGTTGTTTTTACCCATGTGCTGGCACAGTTGGTAAAGTGACCATATATTCGTTATATAGATAAATTAAATGCATAGCTACTAGTGTGTGACCAAATTTTTTGACAGAAATATATTTTTATGAATCTAACTTATTTGTAAAAATTTTTTCAGACAACTGAATGTAAATGCCTCTTCTCAGGCATGAAATTTGCATTGAATTTTACGATCTTAACAATTCTTGACAAAACCATTCATTGAATAATATTTGATGTATTTGTTTCATTAAATGTCCCTGCTTCTACTCAGGCAAGAAAGTTGTACATTACTGGTTATTCTGGGTTAATTTTCACTTCTCGACCAGCCTCGCCTATATCAAGTCACATCTGACAAGATCGTTGTCTTCTTGATGTTTTCTAACTTATCTTCTAGCAAAATACTCTATATAAACCATGATGATTGGAAAGTGAATTAATTCTGCATGATTTGACATGGAAGCAACCTAACAACGCAACATAAAGAAAGTTGTATTTTGAAGTCTGGTAGAGTGTAACTTCTTGTATTACATGTACCCCAACAGCATGATGATAAATTTCATTTAGTACCAGTAATTGAGGCAAATTACAACCAAAAAAAGAAGTTGGGGGGGGGAGGTGGAGGGGTGTATGTGAATACATCAGTTAAATTAGCATATCATTATTTTGCTGCTTTTAGGAATCTGAAGCCTCCAGCTGTGACGTCCGAGTGTCCTCAAAATTTTAGAGAAAAAAGGCACAATATCTAACTATTACACATCCAGTTAGTTAGCTAAGGGAATAAAAATACAATAGAAGTGAGGACCAGGTAAATATCCGTAAAAATATGCCACCAATTAAAGCTATTTAGATTTGTTTGTAAATAGATAGCTATAGCTCTTTATAAAAAAAAGTTAGAACTCTAATTCAATAAACTAAAAAAGGTAGCTGAGGCTATTGAATGAAAATTAGAAGTGCCTCATAATAGCTAGTTGTTGTTGTTTATATTATATTTAAAACTGATTAAATTTCATTAAGTCACCTAAATTGAGGTGTAAAAAGCTGTAAGTGAAAACTGTTTTTTACACTTCTGTGAGACACAGTAATTGTCACATGATTCTTTTTCTCACTACATTTTAGCACTTTAAGCACTCTGAAAGAATTGAAGATTGAAGTCTTAAATGCCTTGATTCTTGCCAAAGGAATCCTACTTTTTAAGTTTGATAAAAATTTCATTTTTTAATTAGCTATGTGAGGTCTCATGGCAGAAATATTTCAAGGAAAGCATCAGAAGATTGAAATTACAGGTGGCTGTCAAGATGTCCTAATTATATCACCTGGACTGAGTGAAGTGTACACAAGTGGCAGGGAGAGATTCAAGAGTGAACTTAATAAGGGAGACATTGAAATATTAAAGAAAGATAAAATACCTGAAGAATACTGGAATGATGAGATCAAGATAGTTGAAGCTAGACTAATGATGAATTTTCACACTCTTCGAAGCTGCTCATACCATCATGATAGAGATGAAAGTAATGTTTATTCTATAGTGAATATAAAGGCAGAAAAAGACATGACCGTTGGTACTGCAACAGATGCCATTATTAACCTAAAGAACTCTAAAAAAGAAAAAGGTAGACCATGGGAATGACTTTCACTTTTATTAATATTACTGTTGTTGTTATTATTCAGTCATTCTCGGCTGAAATAATTATTATACTGGAAATTTTTCTCGTTCTAACAGCCAATTAACAATATTGGCTGCTAGAACGAGAAAAATTTGCTATTGTTATTATTATTATTATTTCTATTACTATTATTATACTAATTTTATTGTTATTTTTATTTATTATTATCATCATCAATATTATTATGAGCAGTATAGTAATAGTAGTAGTAGCTGTAGTAGGAGTAATCGCTGCAGCACATTAGCAGCAGTATTAGTAAATATATGGCTGTAATTGCTACTGTTGTTATTTTTATTTTCTTAAATATACATAGTAGAGATCAAGTAGCTAATCATGCTGCAAATAACTAATCATAATAATATTCTTATGCTATTTTCCACACTTTAGTTTTAGTGTGCTATTTTGGTAATGGACGAGAGTCTGATGGTGCGTGGTGTTTTAAGTTTGGGTATCTCACATTTGAAGATATTATCAGACTCTACAAGGAGTATTTTGCTGGAAAAGAAATGACAATTGTACTGGACAGTACTTCATCATACAAGTGGATACAAAAATACCACATCCATCTGGATAGTCTCAAGGTCAGGCCGTGCGGCCACTTCGGGAGAAAAGCAGGTAAATTCTTGCAATTGGTTGCCACATCCAGTGCTCATGATCAAGGCTGTCCAAGTTGTAATGCATTTGCTGTGAGAGGTCTTCATACCAACTCACACGGAGTTACATATATTCAACCTGATGGCTTTGAAATACACGCAAACCAACATCTGAGCTACTGCAGCCCATTTTCAATAACATGTGATAATATGAAGATGGAGGATCCATGTACAATGCCTGAAGGCAGTACCTGGTGCAGGGATTCTACTTTAGGACAGAGAATTGTTCTCCTAAGAAGTAATGATGGTAGCAGGTGGGCTTATGTTCATGTCCTCGAAGATCAAGACATGGTGAAAGTTAAACGAGATATATTAAGAGACTCTCATAATTATCTTGAAATCATTAAAGAAGGTGATGGCTGTGGCCCGCCTGATCATGTCAGAAAACACATGCATGTTAAATATCCTTTATTGGATCAAAGCTACTAGTATTCAAACAGTCCTATAAATTTAAATGTGCTGTATATAAAATATTAGTAAATGATCAAAGTAATGCGCTAAATGCAGCTATTACACTTCATTCACAAATTTGTCTTTTTGACCTCGCATAACAAAGGTGGATGAAGTCATTATAATACTTTAGCTAGATTATATATAGAAATAGAACACTTTTAATGAGCAATTATTTAACGTAGTTGACTTTTGAAACAATAAGAGAACGTTTCGGACTAGAAGTCCTTCATAGATGTTCATATTTTATTGTCAGTCGATCATTAATTTAAGCTCATCTGAAGCCTATAAATTACAAAATAAAGTATCTAGATCAATAGAATATTCATTCAGTAGGGGTCTAACTTTACCTTAAAATATTCAGGGAAAGATGGCCATTGCTATTGATGATTAAGAAAATGCACATTAGCTGCTAGCTATTTTGCATACTAAATGGTGCACCTCAATAATCATCATTCAGTCATTCTGGGCTGAAATAATTTTAATAATAGCAATTTTTTTCTAGTTATGGCAGCCAATATGTTTAATTAAAACTCAACTCGGCATTTTCACTTCTTGCTGAAGTCCTCTGCAGGGGTCAATGAGGTGAACTCTCCATGGTGATATAATAAAAACAATATAAATGGCAAGATTACTGGTTGGCAAACTTACTGTTTAATATATCCTGAAGGGTGACTTTGCATGTACCTTGGACAGCCAGCATCCAGGAACTAAACAGTGTTAAATTTGTTGTATGGTGTCATCTATAGTAGGAACTAAACAGTGTTAAATTTGTTGTATGGTGTCATCTATAGTGTAGAGCTCTTGGAGATCTTCAACTCACAGTTTTAGTGGCTCCATCTACAACTGCCACAAAGCATGTTCATCAAGGCTGAAACCTTTTGACCACTTTTCTTGCAAGCATCCTGATGTTCTCACTCTTTGTTCAAGCATTCCATTTAACCTATATACTTAGGGTATACTGCACACTATGGATGACTCGGTGCTTATAAATATATACCTCTGACTTTTACTCACTCAATCCTGCTATGAATGGAATAGTAGAATCATACCTTTTCATTGCTCAGTATCAGTATCGAAGTTTAGCTACTTAAATTCATTTTATTTATTTAAATTTTATTGTAACCTGATGAAGACTGTACTGGTGTGAATGTTGAAACGTCATACACTATCAATATTGTATAGCTATATTATAATAAGTTGATATATAAACAGAACATTGCCATTGAAGAATGCAATTAGCTAGCAATAGGGGTTTGACTGAAATGTTTTGAAATGATTTGAAGTAAAGATAAATAGCTGAGGAACACTTTCTTCTCAAGCTTAGAAAAAGTGTTAACTTGATGAAAAAGAAAGAATGAAGAAGTAAAAGTAATACTTTTTAAACAATATTTTAAAGAATAAAAGAGTATTTATAAGAAATTCACGCTAATATTTCATTTGCATCGTAAAGTGAAATTTACTATTATTACAATAAAGACAAGAATAAGTAATAGACATTAACAACATTACAATAGCACATTGTATTGAGCGCGGGTAGTCACATGATGTTTACACTTCAATAGAAATTTACTCTGTCTGACAATCCACATTACAATAAGCATGCACATGTACACTAAATGAATCACACCAATCACTATGACTACCACATAAAATTCCGTTATAACAGAACCATTGTAGTCTAGTCCCTGGGCACAGGTAATGGTGCAGGCCAGGAAGAGAAGAAAAATAACCTGGTGCTTAGTGAAGTGCTGGAATTGACGTTTGTAAGGATCCACTAAGATGACAGCACACGTAGTGAGCGTCAATATCATGATGCAGTAAGGAAGAAATGTTGAAAGAATTACAGCACTGTAGACACCGAAGATAAGAAATCTAACACCAAATGTCATAGAAGAAAACCACCTACAGTCTCTGCATCCAGGCTCCGTCCCGTCCTTGTAGCAGCCTTGAAAGGAGTCTATGAAAACGTGAAGACCAATTTGCCATCGCCATGGTATCAGACTTTTATATTTGTGAAACATCTTTGAAGAATAAGTTATTCCAATCAAAATTGGGAGCATCACAAACACAAACAGAACAAGTAGAGCTGAAACCGCATAAGGAATGTGCTGATGGCTAAAGTAAGGCACGGTGGCATCATAAAACACAGCCCAATGGCAGCTGTTCCTCCGAGATACATCACACACTTGCACCGGAGCAAGAAGGTCAAAGCAAACACACAAGAGTTTTACATTTGACAGGAACATAAATGTTGCGAAAGCATCAACAGAAGACGTTCTAATATCCAAGTTGCTCCTGAATAAACTAAACAAGGTCTTGAAAGGTTTCAACAGCAGTACAACAGGCCTGAAATCCCGGTCATGTGCCAGAGTTGTTATATATGCCAACACAACTAAAACCAAAGGATAGACAGCGACAAAAAAATCCAATGAGAGAGTTGTCAAGGGGCTAACTTCAAAGCATATATTTATGTCCAATAAGCGAAAAAAGTCTAAGTTCCATATTCCATACAGAGTTCCGAACAATTGCATGAACTTATAGGGAAGAGTATTTTTTCCTTCTCTTAGGTAGAATAAAATCGTTCTCGCGAAAATTGGAGATGACAATATTTGAGAAAATAATACAAACCCGTGAACTTGAGAAGATGGTATGTTGATTCTAAATATTATGACAATAAAAAAAAATATAGTGAGTGGCACATACGCTACTACGATATACTTCAACCAATTAAGAACACTGTTGCCGCACTTAATGCAGGACATGTCATAGGAGTAAGTTCGTAAATAAGTACCGTTCATACATCTACCGCAGAGAATGCCTGTTCGTTGATATGACCCGCACATGGCTTTGTTAAGCTCACTGACGTTGTCGGGGACCAACCCATAGTCAACATCTATGTCGTATTCATTCTTGCCCATAAAGTCACAATTATAAAGACACACCCCCACCACAGTGATATCCGTGACGGCATCATAAGTGGCACAGTAGCAGCTCAGGATGTAGCTGCTATTCTTGACGGAATCACATTTGAAAACATCATTGCTACTATTTAAGCACTTGCAAGTTCCATCTAGTTCATCACAATAGCTCCAAGGTGGACATCTAGATTCATTGCCTTTGCAAACAGATTCTGCATTGAAAGTAAAGTCAGATAGGCTTCCCACTGAAATAGCTGAGGTATCCTCTGATGTGGCACTGTGAAAAGCTGAAGCATTGCTCTGTAATTGGCTTATTGCTAGCAGTATCAAAATAGCAGCAAGAGCCATTTGCTTGTTTTAATCCGTGGTCCTCTTGAGTAGAACTTACGACACTATGAAAGTTTGCATTTGAGCACGTCAGTATGACCTGCCTCAATATGGCGCACTGAAAACATATTCCAAACACAAAAAATGACAAACCCAACACATCCTGTAGATGTAGCCACAAGTAAAGTTGTTTTGGGAATAGTAATGGAAACAATAATACTATAAAATTCTTATTCTGGAGTGATCCTTTTGGCTCTGAAGTGGAGAAAATTGTGTATATAACAACATATGCCGAGACAATATCACATCAGAGACCAGAGACAAGATTACAGTATGCAGACCACAGAGACAAGATTACAGTATGCAGACCACAGAGACAAGATTACAGTATGCAGACCACAGAGACAAGATTACAGTATGCAGACCACAGAGACAAGATTACAGTATGCAGACCTGAGACAAGATTACAGTATGCAGACCACAGAGACACGATTACAGTATGCAGACCACAGAGACAAGATTACAGTATGCAGACCACAGAAACAAGATTACAGTATGCAGACCACAGAGACAAGATTACAGTATGCAGACCACAGAGATAAGATTACAGTATGCAGACCACAGAGACAAGATTACAGTATGCAGACCACAGAGACAAGATTACAGTATGCAGACCACAGAGACAAGATTACAGTATGCAGACCACAGAGACAAGATTACAGTATGCAGACCATAGAGAAAAGATTACAGCAACAAAACAAAAGCATATTTTCCTTATAAACTTAAATTATTATCTTCACAACAAAAATAGAAGGAAAATGATAAATTGGCTGGTATGCATTGGTGGTTCACATAGCAGGCCCGTACCAGGAAGGAAGGGGGTGAGGGAGGGAGTGGGGGAGGAGGGGTGGGGTTTGGCCTTTTGAAATAATGATATTGCTAATACTGTCATGGTTTATAGCTTTCTTCTAATATTATGGTATTTGATAGTAAGCATTCAATCTGAAGCTAACTTCCCTGTTCATGGGACAATCAGGCTTCACGTTTAAACAAAAATATATGAGGTCTGCAATTATTCAAGTAAATTACTCAGACTTGAACATTGATAAAGTTACATAATACGTCCATAATTTACTTAAATTAAAGAAAGTAGCTAAGCTTATCCTTTTAATTCATGTACTCATGATAATACTAGTTATCTGTTGCAACTTCAGAAGAGGTCTGGATATTAAGTGGGAATGGACATGTATAAATTGGTTGAAAGTAACTTGCCCTTTCAAAATCCTGGCTACAAGACCGCACAGGATTGTTGTACAGTACATGCAAAATTTTGTACGAATATAGTACTAATGTGTCAAGTTATACAACAAGCTAGCAACTAACACTTTTAATTTCTGCACAAATCTATACTATACTACTTCCTCCACTAACTAGCAAAACACTCCATTTTAAAAAGGAAGTAAAATCTGTGGATATTTCACTCATTGATGCGACTCTTAATCAAAAAATTCCTCGGAATTATTAATGCTTCACTATGACATGCTCTTTGAAATTATATAAAGGCAAGAAAGAAGATAATTTAAGTGATTCAAAAGGTTGTCATGATGACTACAAAAGTTTGTATAGCAGAGAAAGTCACCGAAGCACAACAACAAAATACTCTTTGATAACAAAGCCAATACCAGAATGGTACCATAAACATTAGATTGTGTATGTTCAAATTGAAAGCATTCAATACAATAGCAACAACAACATGGTTCAGAGGATGCGGTAAGCACACTTACTCGAATGAATTTTACATATGACACACCAGTGTAGTACCCATTTTATGGAATATCAGGATTCAGTCTAGTGAAGGAGTGGAGGAAACATTTCTCCCTTAATGTCCCAGCCTCCTCCCCCCACCCCTCCCCCCCACCCCCCTCCTCCCTCCCTCCTTCCCATTCCCCAATATATTATGTGTTGTGTTTAGTACGCTGATGAGACTGAAATTGTAATTACAGAATTTAGCTCGTATGCCATCAATCAGTCAATTTAGCTGATGTAACAGCTCAAGTTAGCAGTATTCAGGGTTCTATCTAGAAAATTATGGTTGATGCAGAAGCTTACCAAGAACAATGGAATTTTATATCATAGAGAGTAATTATAAACTGAAAGTGTGAAACCTCAACGATACTATACAATAGCTAGCTATTACAAAACCATCAAAAGAATACTTCGATATCCAAATCAGGCATTAATATAGCTCAAGCAATGAAATTGGTACTTGAAAACGCTGTCTTCATAAGAGACAGGCTGGAGTCACTCACCTTTATATATTTTCAATGCAAAACTCTACTTCCAGCACTCGGTTAACTTCCTAGCATAAAGCAAAACTACAGTGGACAGCAAGAAATTCTTTGTTCTCATGATAACACCATGGCAATAGGGGACGTTACCCACAAAAGCTAGTACCTATGCAGAGCTGACAGCTTCACCTTTGTTTCTTCAAAAAAACAGCCCGAAATTAAAAGGAGTAGCATAACAAAAGGTCTTAATTTGTTATTAATAGTAAATCTATACATAAATCAATGATTATCTGTCAGTAATCTCCAAAATCATAGCATGACAGACAGACAGGCAAACAGATAGACAATACGACTACTATAACCCTCTCACACATGCGCACTGAGGCAGGGTTAATAATTTAGAAACTCAATAATCGTACATATTATTCATAGATATAGCTACATGTCCCTGCATTCATGACAGATACAACCCTCTTATCCAGACAGCGCACAAATATATATAAAAAAGTGCAATATAAATGCTAAGTTTTGTCAAACTAAAGTAAGTCCAATTGTTACCTACACAGTATAAACCATTTTTTATTAAAAAAAAAAGGAAAAAAAAAAAAAGGTTACAAAATAGTTAAGGAAATTCAATTGTCAAAACTTACAAAATTGTATACCCAATTAATTCAAATTGTTCTTTGCAATTCTACTTCATATAAACATTGGTGAATATAAAATGTATAAAGTAAAATCAAGTCAATGATGCCTCTGGGAAGTATTACAATCCATAGCAAACCAGGTAGCTAAGCAGTAAATTAATTAAAAAACAAAACAAAACAAAACAAAAACAACTAACGATTATACATCAAACTACATTTCCATTTCGTTTAAAACAGGTCAAAAGTAGCTTCCAGTCAAACTTTTTGTGGTGAGCAATCCAATGAAACATGAGCGCAGATATATACACCACATTAATAGTCAGAATTATTATTATCACACCATAAAAAACAGCTGTGACCACCTCTGTATTCTGCAGGCCCCTATTACAAGTGATGACAGAAGCAAGAAATAAAATGTAGATGACAAAGTGGAAGCTCAAGTTTTTATATGCCGGCTTGAAAGGATCTAAGATGATTAAGAGAGAAGCGGTTAGTACAAGAATAATATCACAGAGTGGGTAAAAACTTGACAATGGAGTGGCACCATACGTGATGAAGATGAGCAATCGAACAATGAAGGGTACAGCGGAGAACCACCTGCAGTCTCTAGAACCTGGCTCAGTGCCATCCTTGAAACAGCCTTGATAGGAATCAACAAACACGTGCAAGACTATCTTCCAGCGTCCGGGAAGAAGTATCAGGCACTTGTGGAAGACTTGAAGTGGGAACAATATTAGTATTAAAATAGGACAAATTACAAAAATGAAAAGAACGATTATGGCAAAAATACCGTAAGGAAGGTGCTGCGGTCCGAAGTACGGAATATTAGGGTTGTAAAACAAAGCCAAGTGGCAATTCCCATCTTCAGATGTTTCACAGACTTTAACAAAGGCAAGCAGGTCAAAACAGACACTCAGAAACTTTGAATTAGAGAGAAAAATAAATGTAGAAAATGCATCTACGGTCGATGTTTTTAAGTCCCAATTGCTTCTGAAAATGTCAAGTATAGATTTGAAAGACTTTAAAGCCAAGTGAAGAGGTTTGAAGTTGAAGTCATAAGCCACAATTAGAGCATATGTGATTATCATTAATAATATTGGATACAGTGCAATTGCAAAATCAAGAGAGAATGTGGCCAATGAATTAACTGGAAAACAAATGTCAAAATCGTAAGTACGAAAGAAATCTAAATTCCAAATTCCATACAAAGTGCTAAAGAGCTGCACAAGCTTGTAGATGATTCTGTCAGTTTCTCCATTAAGATAAAATAGCATAGTTCGCAGGAATATCGGAGACACCAATACCTGGCAAAAGAACACATAACCTAATATGCTGGAAGCTGGAATGTTGATCTTCAGCATTAGCACTACTAGATAAAATATAGTCAAGGGTACATAAGCCTGCAAAAAATACTTGAATAAACTAGTCCAGACATTCGAGCAAGAGGTGCATGACAGGATGTACGAGTATGGACGAATGTACATGCCCGGTTCACACTCTCCACAGAGAGTGCCTGATCTGTTGTAACGCCCACACATGTAGGCATTCAAGTCCTCCATGTCATGTGGGAGAGTGCTGTACGCTGAATCTACATCCTGGGTTCCTTTCCCACTGTAATCACAGTTGAACATGCAAATCCCAACTTCAGTGTTGTTCCTGCTCTTGCTGTAAGTCAAGCAGTAGCAGTCCAGTATGAATTTGCGATTACCTCTTTGATCGCAGATGAAGATCATATCAGCGTTGTTGAAACACTTGCACGTTCGATCGTCTTCATCGCAGTAAGACCAAAACGGGCAAGAACCAGAGACATTCACCACACATGAACTATTACTAGAATTGAACGAGTCAACAGAAGTCTGCAGCAGAGTGTTCCATTTATAACTGGAGTCCCTTTGTTGCTGAGTTGCAAATAGTAAAGGTTCATTTAAGTGAGAACCATTTTCAAGTGTAGTTGCAGTCATACCCCATTCCTTTGCTAGTCCTGGAGACAGACAGAGAATAGCAAACAGATGACTTACTTTCATTCTAAAAGTCATTTCACTCTGCAACTAAGCGAATAAGCATTCATGCAGTGGCCAGTTAGAGTTGTTACTATACTGACTATCAACTGCTTTCAATTCCACACAAATATTTACAGTTTTCATTTGCAGTTTACTCAGAAGACTACTGCAACTTTTGATAAACAATGGCAAATCCCTTGCAATAAAGGATTCCTTGATTAATTTTAAACCAGTAAACAAAGAAATAGAGCAGCATCTTAAGCATCTGACTGGAAACATAAAAGGGGTAGCAAGACGTGTAATAAAAAAAATATATATCTCTTATTAGCTCCACAATGCTTTACTCTCCCGCATACAACTACCTCTGCCTCCATTCTTAAGATTGGACAACAAGAAGGTTAGCCAGCACAGCACTTCTTAGTTATACTGAAGGAAGAGAAAATTGTATCTGGAAAATATCCAGCTTTGTCATAAAATAAACTAAATTAACTCCAAAGGTATTTCCAACTCTCATTATTGTATTCTAGTAAAAACAGTGTTGATGAATTAGGCTGCATTGCATGGAAACTTAATTGAATGAATTGAACTTTGCATTTCACCAAGCTTGCGTGTCCACCTATAATGGTGGCAGGCAGCAAGAAATTCTTTGCTAATGGATGACATGGAGAGTATTACCCACAGTGCATGGCAACGATATAACGGCCAAAATCTAACTTTAAGCAGAAGCAAAACATTCCGGCACATCAACTGATACTGTTTAGTACAACATTCAGATGCCTCTTCCTATCTTCAAGACTTGGAGTCTTCGAGATTCGTCATTGTGTGCAGAATAACTGACTGACTGACTGACAAAGTGAGCAGAATAAATAGCTCTCTCTATGCACCCTAAGGGTTAATAATATCATCTGACACTGTCTCCTAAAAAGTTATACACTCTCACCATCAACAAAATTAGTAGGGGTGGAGTAAGTTCTTGTGTATTGGTCGGCCAAAAATTTAAATACAACATAAATATACAATTACAACTGTAACTGAATATAGTGATGATATCAATAATGATTCAGTCATTCTCAGCTTAAGTAATTATAATAACAAATTTTATCGTTCTAACAGCCAATACTATGTTAATCATAACTTGACCCTATTTTATTAATTAGTTACATATCAAAAAATAATGTTAATGCAAGGTTATGAAATAAATCACCTATGTCTGGTGTTCATTACAATTGAGTCAAAAATATTAGTAAAGCTTACGACTTACCTAAACAGTCCCACCCACCCCTCACCTCCTCACCAGTCCACCAACCCCATCACATCACCAGTCCACCGCCTCACCTCACCAGTCCCCCACCATAACCTCACCAGTCCACCGCACATCACATCACCAGTCCCACCCACCCCCTTACCTCACCAGTCAACCACTCCCCTCACCTCACCAGTCCACCCAACCCCTCACCTCGACCAGTCGACCACCCCCTCACCTCACAAGTCCACCGCCCTCACCTCCCAGTCCACCCACCCCCTCACTCCCCAGTCCACCACCCCTCCACCTCACCAGCAACCGCCCTCACCTCACCAGTCCACCCACCCCCTCACCTCACCAGTCCACCGCCCCTCACCTCACCAGTCTTCCGCCCAATGATATTGCATTTATAATATGAAAATTAACGTGGTCTTAAAAAGTGCTGAAAGAAATATAAGCTGTTTTAGTGACAAAGAGGGGAAAGGAGAAGTGACAATTAAAAGTTGATAATATATATATAAATTAGAGACAGTGGCGTCCTGCTTGGAGATATATGTATATAGTGTAAATTATTGAGTTGAGGACTAACTTTACTTAGACGGCCGAGCTCTGATTATGACAATAACTACAAGGAAAAAACAAACAAACAAACAAACAACAAAATATTAAAAGAGTGCTGTCCAGAAATGCCATAAATTGCCCATCCCATCCTAAAGTCACATGGGAC
>WLWD01006016.1_pt1 | contig 53456 bp, 28 predicted proteins | sample 6712731 | NCBI WGS metagenome assembly WLWD01 (sample SAMN12718690, study PRJNA576275) | sponge metagenome | isolation source: marine sponge | host: Mycale hentscheli | place: New Zealand: South Island, Marlborough, Capsize Point | collected 2014-11-01
AACACGGCCTTCATTTGCAACTCCAAGTTGTTCCAGGTGTACTTTGTATAGGTGAGCAAGGTCAGCCAATTTGAAGACTGGGGCAACACCCTCTTCCATACGAAAATCGTCTATGTATGCCACCAATTCAGCGAACGCTATACCATAAAGATCAGCACGGTCTTCACTCACATGCATGGCTCTTGCTTTTCTAGCTCTGTTGTAGAATCCTACAAGACATCTACCATGATACTTCGCTTCAAGGGCAATCATATCACCTGGTGCTAGTTTGGACAGAAGTAAACTATCTTCAAGCTCAAGTGCACATTTGCGAACTTTCCTGTCAATATCATAAGTGGAAGCATTGTGAAGACATGCAGAACTGGCTGGTTCATCGCAGAAGAAACATCTATCCTCATCAAGCTCAATACTCTCATGGTTGGAACGAGTCTGCATAGGCAATGACTTCACCCCGACATTCTTAGCATCAGTATGTTTTCTCTTTAGCCGCTCAAGCTTAGTCTGGCTAAACTTTACCCGACATGCTTTATGCCAGCAATTGTGCCTCATCATTGTGGCTTCAATGCCATCTCCATCATCTAGCCTTCTAATATCTAGATCCAAGCAATCATGCATCTTAAACTGAACACGGTGTTCTGCCAATGATTTGTAGCCACTTATCAATAGGTGCTTTGAGAGATCTGGCTGGACATTCCAAACCTGTTTTAGTGTCCTTCTGGCAAAGAATACAAAGCTTCCAGTCTATGATACAAGACTTCTTGGATGGTGTGGGTGTAGAAGCATCTACCAAAGAATGCCGCTTTGCCATGGCAACAGAACTCGACAGTGTCACCATAACTAACATATACAGCATGCAGTGGTAAACAGTAAGCAGCTATCTAACTACTTACCATGTGCCAGGAGAATTCTATTTGAAGCACTGACCAGCTTGCAAGAATGAACTTGCAGCTGCATGCAAGGCATGACAGGCTATACGTGTTAACATGCTAATTAATTACGTATTGTAAAGTATAAAAGTGGTCATAACTATTGAACCATATACTAGCTGTGAACTTGATTCAAATTTCAAAATATTCCTTAGTAGAAGACACTTCAAATGATATCACAAATAGATGAATTACAGTAATAGATCATGATTTAATAGAGAAAAATGATATTTTTGCACACCAATTTGGCATCTTAATGTACTTAAAGGTCAAATCCAAAGTGATTCTACTTCAGAAAATGAAGTCCATTATGTGTAGAATTGATGTATAAAGTTTCATACTTTTATCGAAAAGTGCACATTATAATTGCTAACCTTTTTGAGCTTAAGCCCAGGTTTGTCAAGGGCTTAAAGCCCATTTCATAAAAATGGTCAAGAGGCTGAATGGAAGCAAAGAATCAATATTAGTAGAAAATAACACTTTCCCATTTTACCTAATAGCTATTAGCCACAACCAATATTAGTAACTTTTATTAATAAAGTCATTTCCTTTTTGTTTATTGAATTATGTAATTTTCAATGTTCTTTCACAATAAAAAGATTAATAAAGTCATTTCCTTTTCGTTTATTGAATTATGTAATTTTCAATGTTATTTCACAATAAAAAGATTAATAAAGTCATTTCCATTTTGTTTATTGAATTATGTAATTTTCAATGTTCTTTCACAATAAAATGATTAATAAAGTCATTTCCTTTTTGTTTATTGAATTATGTAATTTCAATGTTCTTTCACAATAAATGAATAATAAAGAATTTCAACTTCTGAATAGAGCTGGTCCAAGTCAATTACCATTATGTTTTGTTGTTTATTGTTTATTGTTGCTGTTTGTAGATCACTGCTGACATGAGTGATGAACAGTTCTAATCATCCTGGCTGTATGAAGAATTCCTGAGCATCTTCATTCATTCATGAACAGTTAATTCTTCACCCCTATTACACAGATACAATGTCATATCACGGACCAATATTTATTGCATTTGCTGATTACTGGAATAAATTTTATACGCTAAAATATATGGCTACAAAGCGAGTATTGTGAACGCCATTTGGAGTGTTGTACTAGCTAGTTTAAGAGAGTATCACAACACCCCATTGGTAGAGTATCAATAACACCATATTTGGTGCATTGTGAGCTCTGATAGGGGTGTAGTAGAACACTTGGTCCTTGAACATGGGCGTATCACAACACTCCATTTGGTATAATGAAGGGTGTACAGGGGGTGTAACTGAACACTTCCTCTAGGTGAAATGGAAACACCCCATGAGGAGTAGTACAGCCAGTGTTACCTTGGACACCTCAAAATGGGATTCCCATGAAGAGATCTATTGAGGTACATACAATTCATAAATGTGACCGGTTTTGGGAAAATCGGCCTAAATGCGGCAAACAATTTTTTTCAGTATCCCCCGGGTAAAGCCTTATGGGTCGATTTTTTTTCGAAAAATTTTTTATGGCAGAAATGGATAGACACCAGTTAGCTCTAGCCTATGGTGCAGTTGAGAACTCAAACTAGGAGGCTAGAAACACTAGCCGGTTGGACTCGTGTACGGAGAGTTGCTAAGAAATTATTGGCGGGCTTTTCACTAACAGCGGGGAAAAACTGTAGCTAACTAATTCACTTACTATTCTACATAATTCACGTACTCACGTAATTCTCGCCATCATAGTTTCTTAAGGAGCCTTGCATTAAAGCCTTTTCTTCTTTCAATCCGCCTGTAACCGGTTTATTCCATAGTGTCCCGGAGACACGCAGTAATAGTATACGGACACAAGGCACGCCCCCTGACCTTAGCAACACCTTTACCCGGCGTTTTTTCGAAATCCGCAATAATAAGTTTAGCAAAAATACTGAAGTGTTGTAGTGCGTAGGGCGAAGACGGCTTGTGCTACAGCTTCCAAATTAGGAGGACGGCATCCCAAGACCCCGTGCAGCCTACTGGTAGAATAAATTAGAAACTTTAGATGCCGCGTTTAGGCCGATTTTCCCACGGTCACAAATACATAATGTTAAAAATATAAAAAAAACTAACCTGTATGAATTAAGTTCATTATCCACTATTTTAGCATTCCCAGCCTGCACTATTTCTGAATACGTTTGTGGATTCCTTTCAAGGGATGTATATAAGAACGGAACTGAGCCAGGTACACGAGACTACCGATGCGTGTCTGCATTACCATTTATTCTTCACATCTTCTATTTTGTAATCTACAGTCAAACATTAGATGCAGTTTTCCTTCCTTTGGTGATCATCTTATTAACATTAGTAGTCATGTTTGTCTTCGTAATGGATCCACTGAAAATGGTGTATGAAGAAGTTTCCTATCAATGGACCATCTATACTATGCTATTAATGATTTTTTGTGTTGCAGTGGCAGGAATTGAAATAACAGACATGTTTGCTAATGGTTATTTTCCATTTCTTATTGTTTTCACTGTTGCAAGTGGAGTAGGCGTGTTCCTACCTCTTCTCTGTGCATTACTGCTTGCTGCTCAATGCTTGTACAAGAACAGAAAAATTCAGAAGAAGATGAAATCAATATTTCCATAAGAACATTTTCTTTTGATTGAGTAATGTTAAAATTAGCTAGTTTTGATATCTAGCATTGAAAAACATTGTCGAATTTTTTTGACCACATCTTCATTTCATTTAAATTTTAGACTGCACAACAGAAGATGGACTATAATACTATCTATAGATTGGCATCTAAAAACTTCCATTTAGTTATTGTTTTCTTCCTTTTTTGCTTTCTGTGTTTGACTGATTGAGTAAGAAGTTTAGTTAGGTAAATTGTCAATGCACACCATAGTGCAGCTGTGTAACTCGGTAGCTATGTGTCTGTTAGTTAATACCACCAAAGACACATATCTTCGTGCTTAAACACACATAACCAAATGCCAACATAATGAACGCATAAGCACTATACATTTATACTAGTTATGCAGTAGTATTTATTATTGTAAGACAATGAACAAGAAAACAGAGTGAAAACTCTAGATCTTGTAATGAAATGACGAAATACACTTCTAAATGAAGAAATTATGTATAATTACATGTTTTAACTATAATATTCACTGCTGTGGGGCCATCTGAAGGAGAGGCACAAGAGTTGCAATTAACTGTAGTTCTCATTTATGTGTTTATTGTTTGCATCTGTTTTATGTTCTTGTGTAGTCTTCAGTCTGTGTTGAGTGGAATGATGTGTGTGAACTGTCAGAGTGTCATGTGATCACCCCTTGGGCATGCTTACACTGGTTCTTCTATTTGTTTCCCACCGGGCTGGCCTTGGTTATATATATTCTGGCCTTGAGCAAGTCCACTTTCAGTCACTGTCCAGTTTGTGCTCCACCGCACTATTCTGAATCATCATTTTATTTAGTTATTCCTCAAGCAACCTTCCACCCTAACTCAGGGATTAGGTAGAGGGACTAGTTAAAGTATCAGGAACAGATCAGTAGCCACTCAGGAGTAGTAACTCTGGTGGCAGCGTACCAAACCCTTTAAAGTCCAGGAGCTTCTGCGATAGAGGGAAGTTTCCTGGGCAACACTGTGGATTTAAAAGGACCAACTTGCACACCAACAACTGCTATACATATCACATATCTGGCATAGTTCTTTGCCTGACAGCACTCTGACTACCAGCTTCCTTTCCAATTGTTAATCTAATAAACAATATTCAATAAATTGGCTTCTAGTACCTATCTAGTACCTATTGGTACCTATCCAGTACCTATTGGTACCTCACTTTCTGTCCCACTCATTTTTTGTTATCTTTTGAAGAAATTGTTAGTGAATTTAAGATCCTTTTGCTGTAATTCTTCCTTTTAATGAGTACCCCAGAGTTGTACATGAATATTTATAATTATCCTTAATTGGTTTTAGTGATCAATAAATACATGTTGAGAGGCTGCTGTAATTAGCCTCATATTGCATTAGCTAATTAACTAATATCTAGACACCATTTGGATTAGAAACTGTGATGTCATTATTTCCAGGAGAGTAGGTAATAAAAAATGTTTAATAGCAAAGTTTTCAATAACTTTCTTAAAACTGAAAGTAGCTGCTAGCTATTAGTGAAACTTGTATACAAGTCTAAAATTAGCTAGGAGAGTGTAGCTATATTGGGCCAAAAGAGGGTAGCTATGGCGTAAGTACACCCACTCCTTGAAATTGAAGATAAATGATATATGTAGAACGTATTCACTTAGCGACGTATGTGTATAGAGAACCAGTGGACCACACCCCTCATTGATTTATTTGTATCATAGCATAATGTAAATTGCAGTTACTCATTTTCATTGGATTAGGGTGATTGTCTGGCTCGATGTAAGTTCCGTGCTGACCTTTTTTTTTTCTTTTTTATATACAAACTTAATAACTGGCACATTTGGTGCTACATAACACACACTCAAATCACCTTTTCCCTTTTGGCAGAGTACCTGGTTCTGGAAAAACCATCACCTGGATTCTTAGAACTACTTTCCAAGGTTCTCGAGTTCTTCTCTTCCTGATTCCAGACCCACACTAGTGACAGCTGTGTTTCTTCAGCTGCAGTGACAGCAACAACCCACTCCTTGCCTATCACTGTTTATCCTGGAGACACCATTCGTCATGGCAATTTGCTATACACCAACTGAATGGACCCCAAACAAACCATCATCAATAGGCTGTGTTCTAAACTATAATAATTGCATCATCTATTTTCTATCTTTGTTTTAGTTGCCACTACAAGCTATTGTGCTAATGCACCATTGTTTGTTTTTATTGTACCAGTGCATCTGGCTGATTACACGTTTTTGCTAATGGATGAAAAGGTTAGGACAAAGGCACAAGGTGGCAGAATTATAGGCAGGGTGGAAGATAGGGATAGTGAGCAAGTGAGAGTGGTATAGCTACAGCTGTGAGTGACATAAAATTAAAAGAAGATTGAAAATTTTTCGTTGTGAGACCCACAAAAAAGTGAGACAATTTTTGAAAAGATAGTCCATTAAAGTAATACTTTAGAAATATTAAAAAAATTAATGAGTTTATTAAAGGTACAACACATGTGATTTACAGTTGTGCAACACAAGTTTCCCTAATACTTTCAGTTTAAAGATTGTTTAATTAACAACTGCCGCTTAATGTTTTTCATTACCTACTATCCTGCAAGTCATGAGGACTACGGAACTAATGTGTGAAGCTGCACTTCTATTTCTATTAGCATCTCAAGGTAATTATCATTAACATATTAATAAAAGGGTCAACCTCTTTATACAATCTATTTCAGGGGATTTATTGTCATTTGTTGAACAGGTTGAGAATAGGGGGGGGGGGGGCATACACCACCAATTTACTTTAATATAAACTACTTTAATATAAACTACTTTTTTATGTAATAAGTATATAATAACTTCATAAGTTACACATAGCTAAATGAAAGTTTAATAAGTCACAGCGAAAATAACGTGGATGTAAAATTAGATGATGCAAACGTTTAACATTGATTTAGTTCAATTAGCTTTTCAAAATTCTTCCTTCTTTCATTTCTTTCTAGGAATTTCTTAGCAAAGTCTGTCAGTTGATTGTGCTGAATTTTAATTAGGAATCAGTTGTTTCAAGAAGCCAAGACATCTGATTTATTGCCATTATGACAGCCGTAAATTGAATTTGTAATGTAATCAATACTGGTCACGTGTTCTGATAAGCAATTCAATGCTTGGTATGCATGCCCAGTTGCATAAGGCATAAGGAATTCTCTCCTCTCTCATCTACACAAGTCTAGCTGATGAGATAATAATAACACGCAATTCATGGATAAAACTGACTTATAGCGATCAATGCTACAGTATTGGACATTGCACATTAAAACACTAGCTATGTCTGGGACTCAATCACAGACAATTCAAGCAGGCCTTGAAAACTAATCACTACTCATTGTCATCTTTTATGTATGCATCCCTTACCAACCCTTAATTATATTCATAGTCCTTAACCACTGGCTTCCGCCTTTGGTTACTGTGTATTTAGTTCCGTTGTGGTCATTTATTAGTTATTGTCTGATTAACCGAACTCTGGCTACTATAGTTAGGGAGTAGGCGCTTTAGTTTTGCTACAAGGCTGCAAGCTCACGCCAACTGCTGCGTAGTGATTTAACTAAGCCTCAGAGGCATCGGACACCCTGGTCCTTCATTTAAGGTGGGACACTGTGCAGGTGCCACTAGCCCGTACAAGCTATAATATTTTAACTTTAACTTTTAAAAGTGGTGTTTTAATCGAGAATACAATTTAGTTACATGAATCATATGAACTATATAAAAAATATATCTATATCATTTATCTGTCTAACTAACTATAGCTAACTAGCGTCCATGCAGCAAGTGAATCCAATAATTGAATTGGTCTAGGTTGTATTTTTAACCAGACTCCAACAGTACGTTTAGCTTATGCCACCTCCTTTAGCAGTTTTGTAAATAAATGCAGCCTACAGCTCCTCCTGTTCCTTTTGGGTAATTGTAATATGCAGGATGAGGAAGACATGTTGGCTTTTCATCACCACTCATTTTATTTTTTAGTTTCATTTTCAATTTTAGTTAAACAACTCTCAGAATCAAAATATCTAGGGATAAAAATTAATATCTTATTCTAATATTATCAGAGAGCCTTCCCACTAACTAGTGGTGTGCTTGAGCACAAATGGCGAGCGAGCCTGCCTAGTTAGGTAACAAAATCTACAGTATTGTTACTATGTCTTAGCTTAGTTCATGTAAACACTATTCATAATAGCAGTTATGACCTTTTATTTCAGTAAACAAATACAAAATCACTCTCTTACCTGATTAATGATAACTTTTGTAGTATCAAACATCAGCCATTCTGATAACCTCAATTACCAGTAACTCTTGAACAAACTCTCAGCTATGATAAAAAATAAACCAGTGTTATTATTTGTAATTTTAGCCAACAAATATGGAATTACTACTTACCTCAATTTCCTGAGTATTGATAACTTCTGTAGTATCAAATTGAAGTTACTTTGACTATCTGAATTACCTCAAATTCTTGATAACAAGCTCTCAGCTACAAAAACAAAAGACAATCAATTTTTGCACACAAATACAAAATAACATTCTTACCTCATTTTCTTGAGCAGTGGTAACTGTTGTAGTACCAAATTTGAGCCATTCTGACTATTTGAATTTACCAGTCACTGTTGGCAACAAGCTCTTAGCTACAAAAAAGAAAGGCCAGAGTTATTTTTGCATATTTAGCTAACAAATATGGAATTAGTACTTACCTCAGCTTCTCTCGAGTAGTAGTAGCTTCCTTAGCATTAATACTACTGCATTCTGACTACCAATGGCTCTTGACAACCAACAATCGGCACTCCTTATCCCCCCCCCCCCTAAAACGGCAAAGATTTAAAATTAAGTCTGGAAAAGGTCTTCAATGCCATAGTAACCGGTTGAATCAACTTTTTGTGTCTTGAAAAGCAAGCGTTTTCGCAGGAATTTTCTCACACTTAAGAGCTTAAGTATAAAGTAAGGCTTGCTTAATGCTGTATTTTCAGAATAAACTGGGGTCAAGCCTAAAAAGCCGTTAAAAAAAGTTCCCCGCGCGCGCGTTTAAAGGGTATATCTACTATCCATACATACATTCGTACATACATATAAGCATATACCCGATTAATAGAACCTATACAGTTGGTCATTCATACCCAGCTTACCAATGTGCAGAATAACCAGTATTATCAACAAGATGCTGCAAGCCCAACTCACTCATGAGTATAAATATAGTCATACAGGTTTAAATACAAAAGTGGGTGTGGCAAACAAACTTAAACCTTTTTTTAACCTGGAGACTACAATTCCCATGAGTGATTGAGTAATTCATATGTTTATTATAACAGAACCTTGCTGTAAATTCATATCATGTTTATGTTTACGCTTTTCTTATCCTTTTAAGGGAGTTCAATAAAGAATGTCTGTGTCTGCCTTAAGTAGTTATCATCTCTGACTGTATCTTAAGCATAACTAGCAATGGAGACAGATATGAGCTGCAGTGAACATGAAATCTATGAAAGCCAGATAATTTTAGACCTTTATTTATCGTTGCATGATAAGTTGCTCCTCGTGTTTCTTTTCAAATCACCCTAGTCATTGTATAATACGTTGCTTTAGGACCCAGACCAACTTCTGAGGCTGGAAAATAAGGCATCCAGTATTCCAGTATGCGGAAACCCACCGCTAGGTGGGTTTAAACATATTGGTTGTAGTAACCAATAAATTGAACGTAGCTACTGGACCTCTTTGCGATAACGCGCCGAAAGCACTCTCACTGAGTTTGTCCAATACAAAATTTAAAAGGGCTGCATTGGGGATATCCCCTAAGTTGGGAAGGCAGGAAAGTTCCCCATGCTGACAAGATTTGAGTCACTAACCTCAGGCTCTATAGTTTCTTCAAATTCCCGAATTCTTTTCAACATAGCTAACACGCTAACAGACACGTTATCGGGGCTTTTTACGCGGACGAGCAGCGTGGAAGGAGGTGGAGTAAACCGTAGAGACTGTATTTAAAGCCCAACTAAGCAGTATTTCCAGCAACTCCTGGTCTTTAATAGCTACTGAAATAATGAAGCTTGCAGTTGTAATTATCCTTATTTTGTGTTCATTACAATTATCAGCCCCTCATAGTAACAGAAGAAATTCTTCAGTTTGTTCTTCTTGGTCTACCTATGATAGTGATCTGGGAATTTGCATTTGTCCTCACATAGTGGATGACCTTCTACTCTGCAATGAGTCTGGCTACATCCATGCAGTAAAAAGTTGTGCCTGTGCTACCTTCAATGACGTCATTCATGAAATAGAAGTAGGTTACTGTGTTTATGGATGCAATAAATATATTCCATCAGATGGGAATGTGCCGGTGGGATACAGCTATATAGGTAACATGTCAGAATGGAATACCAAGCAGTGCAGGCCATTTGAAAGAACAGGAACATTGTGTGGTGCATGCATGAGTGGTTATTATCTTCCAGCTTATTCATACGATATGAAATGTGTGAGTTGCACTAACTTTATGGACATTTGGAAATACCTCCTCATGGCTTTGATACCTTTAACAGTGTTCTATAGTATGGTGCTCATTTTAAAGATAAATGTACTATCTTCTAGTCTCTACGGGCTTGTATTTTATAGCCAAGCGTTTTCCATTCCGATGTTTGTCAGAGTCATGATCATAAACCATCCAAAAAAAAGATACCTCTCTGATACTCTTCGATGGTTCAATGCCTTTTATGGCATTTGGAACTTGGATTTCTTTCGCTCTTTCAGTCATGGGCCTTGTCTCAGAACTAATACTCTGATGACTCTATCTCTCGAATTAGTAATTACCTTCTACCCTTTTCTATTAATGCTCCTGACAAAATTAATAATAATGACTAAAGACAGATATGAGGGAAGAATCAGATCCCATCTTATGAAACCGTTTATAAAGATCACGTCTCATTGCTTGCGGTTTAATACAAACACCTCAATTATTGATGCACTGGCCACTTTCATGCTCTTGTTCAACATCAAACTTCTAGGCACATGTATAGATCTACTTAATCCAGTTGATGTGTACAAATATTCATCGTTGTTGAATGTTACTGTATCTAGAAGATTATACTACGATGCAACACTGGAATATATGGGATCGGAGCATCTTCCTTATGCCATTCTAGCTTTAACAACTCTCAGTGTATTTCTACTTCCTGTAGTAATACTTATACTATATCCGCTGAAAACCTTTCAAAGGTTAGTAAACAGACTCCCATTTAGAATCATTCTACTTCTGAATACGTTTGTGGATTCCTTTCAAGGGATGTATAAGAACGGAACTGAGCCAGGTACACGAGACTATCGATGCGTGTCTGCATTACCATTTATTCTTCACATCCTCTATTTTCTAATCTACAGTCAAACATTAGATGCAGTTTTCCTTCCTTTGGTGATCATCTTATTAACATTAGTAGTCATGTTTGTCATCGTAATGGATCCACTGAAAACGGAGTATGAAGAAGTTTCCTATCAATGGACCATCTATACTATGCTTTTAATGATTTTTTGTGTTGCAGTGGCAGGAATTGAAATAACAGACATGTTTGCTAATGGTTATTTTCCATTTCTTATTGTTTTCACTGTTGCAAGTGGAGTAGGCGTGTTCCTACCTTTTCTCTGTGCATTACTGTTTGCTGCTCAATGCTTGTACAAGAACAGAAAAATTCAGAAGAAGATGAAATCAATATTTCCATAAGAACATTTTCTTTTGATTGAGTAATGTTAAAATTACCTAGTTTTGATATCTAGCATTGAAAAACATTGTCGAATTTTTTTGACCACATCTTCATTTCATTTAAATTTTAGACTGCACAACAGAAGATGGACTATAATACTATCTATAAATTGGCATCTAAAAACTTCCATTTAGTTATTGTTTTCTTCCTTTTTTGCTTTCTGTGTTTGACTGATTGAGTAAGAAGTTCAGTTAGGTAAATTGTCAACGCACACCATAGTGCAGCTGTGTAACTCGGTAGCTATGTGTCTGTTAGTTAATACCAACACATATTTTCGTGCTTAAACACACATAACCAAATGCCAACACAATGAACGCACAAGCACTCTACATTTATGTTAGTAAAGCAGTAGTATTTATTATTGTTTTACAATGAACATGAAAACAGTGAAAACTCTAGATCTTGTAATGAAATGACGAATACACTTCTAAATGAAGAAATTATGTATAATTACGTGTTTTAACTAATATTCACTGCTGTGGGGCCATCTGAAGGAGAGGCACAAGAGTTGCAATTAACTTTATGTGTTTATTGTTTGCATCTGTTTTATGTTCTTGTGTAGTCTTCAGTCTGTGTTGAGTGGAATGATGTGTGTGAACTGTCAGAGTGTCATGTGCTCACCCATTGGGCATGCTTACACTGGTTCTTCTATTTGTTTCCCACCGGGCTTGCCTTAGTTATATATATTCCTTGAGCAAGTCCACTTTCAGTTACTGTCCAGTTTGTGCTCCACTGCACTATTCTGAATCATCATTTTATTTAGTTATTCCTCAAGCAACCTTCCACCCTAACTCAGGGATTAGGTAGAGGGACTAGTTAAAGTATCAGGAACAGATCAGTAGCCACTCAGGAGTAGTAACTCTGGTGGCAGCGTACCAAACCCTTTAAAGTCCAGGAGCTTCTGCGATAGAGGGAAGTTTCCTGGGCAACACTGTGGATTTAAAAGGACCAACTTGCACACCAACAACTGCTATACATATCACATATCTGGCATAGTTCTTTGCCTGACAGCACTCTGACTACCAGCTTCCTTTCCAATTGTTAATCTAATAAACAATATTCAATTAATTGGCTTCTAGTACCTATCTAGTACCTATTGGTACCTATCCAGTACCTATTGGTACCTCACTTTCTGTCCCACTCATTTTTTGTTATCTTTTGAAGAAATTGTTAGTGAATTTAAGATCCTTTTGCTGTAATTCTTCCTTTTCATGAGCACCCCAGAGTTGTACATGAATATTTATAATTATCCTTAATTGGTTTTAGTGATCAATAAATACATGTTGAGAGGCTGCTGTTATTAGCCTCATATTGCATTAGCTAATTAATTAATATCTAGACACCATTTGGATTAGAAACTGTGATGTCATTATTTCCAGGAGAGTAGGTAATAAAAAATGTTTAATAGCAAAGTTTTCAATAACTTTCTTAAAACTGAAAGTAGCTGCTAGCTATTAGGGAAACTTGTATACAAGTCTAAAATTAGCTAGGAGAGTGTAGCTATATCGGGCCAAAAGAGGGTAGCTATGGCGTAAGTACACCCACTCCTTGAAATTGAAGATAAATGATATATGTAGAACGTATTCACTTAGCGACGTATGTGTATAGAGAACCAGTGGACCACACCCCTCATTGATTTATTTGTATCATAGCATAATGTAAATTGCAGTTACTCATTTTCATTGGATTAGGGTGATTGTCTGGCTCGATGTAAGTTCCGTGCTGAACTTTTTTTTTTCTTTTTTATATACAAACTTAATAACTGGCACATTTGGTGCTACATAACACACACTCAAATCACCTTTTCCCTTTTGGCAGAGTACCTGGTTCTGGAAAAACCATCATCTGGATTCTTAGAACTACTTTCCAAGGTTCTCGAGTTCTTCTCTTCCTGATTCCAGACCCACACTAGTGACAGCTGTGTTTCTTCAGCTGCAGTGACAGCAACAATCCACTCCTTGGCTATCACTGTTTATCCTGGAGACACCATTCGTCATGGCAATTTGCTACACACCAACTGAATGGACCCCACACAAACCATCATCAATAGGCTGTGTTCTAAACTATAATAATTGCATGATCTATTTTCTATCTTTGTTTTAGTTGCCACTACAAGCTATTGTGCTAATGTACCATTGTTTGTTTTTATTGTACCAGTGCATCTGGCTGATTACACATTTTTGCTAATGGATGAAAAGGTTAGGACAAAGGCACAAGGTGGCAGAATTATAGGCAGGGTGGAAGATAGGGATAGTGAGCAAGTGAGAGTGATATAGCTACAGCTGTGAGTGACATAAAATAAAAAAAAGATTGAAAATTTTTCGTTGTGAGACCCACAAAAAAGTGAGACAATTTTTGAAAAGATAGTCCATTGAAGTAATACTTTAGAAATATTAAAAAAATTAATGAGTTTATTAAAGGTGGTACAACACATGTGATTTACAGTTGTGCAACACAAGTTTCCCTAATACTTTCAGTTTAAAGATTGTTTAATTAACAACTGCCGCTTAAGTTTTTCATTACCTACTATCCTGCAAGTCATGAGGACTATGGAACTAATGTATGAAGCTGCACTACTCTTGCTATTAGCGTCTCAAGGTAATTGTCATTAACATATTAATAAAAGGGTCAACCTCTTTATACAATCTATTTCAGGGGTTTATTGTCATTTGTTGAACAGCCTGAGCTAGGGGGGGGGGCATACACTGCCAATTTACTTCAATATAAACTACTTTAATATAAACTACTTTTTATATAATAAGTATAATTATTATAATAACTTCATAAGTTACACATAGCTAAATGAAAGTTTAATAAGTCACAGAGAAAATAACGTGGATGTAAAATTAGATGATGCAAAAGTTTAACATTGATTTAGTTCAATTAGCTTTTAAAAAGTCTTCCTTCTTTCATTTCTTTCTAGGAATTTCTTAGCAAAGTCTGTCAGTTGATTGTGCTGAATTTTAATTAGGAATCAGTTGTTTCAAGAAGCCAAGACATCTGATTTACTGCCATTATGACAGCCGTAAATTGAATTTGTAATGTAATCAATACTGGTCACGTGTTCTGATAAGCAATTCAATGCTTGGTACAGGATTAATTACCATTACTGAAGTGAGTGAGCAATACAGCGGATCAGGGTCAGTAAAGGGTTCATCAAAAGTGTTGCCCCCATCAAAAAGACTTCAGGGTGAGGAGAGAATTAGTATGAACTGCTGTAGTGGTACTGGTACTACTACTCGGAGACAAAACATCCGTAGCGTAGTCTCCCTAGCCAAACTTTTAGTTTTAAGGTAAAGGGTCTCGCTAGTGTGACTGGAGTTTGCATGCACGTTTTAACATAAATTCCAAAGGTAGCGTGCAAAACTAAACGCTTAAAAGTTCTAGACAGACAATACATTCGCTTAAAATTAGGTTTTTGAGAATAAATTTTTTTAATCCTAAGTAATAGTTAAAGCATAAGCGCTTAGGTACTGGTAGGTTTATTGCACTGAAGCCCTCGGGCCATAGGCCCGAGGGCTGTGTGCACTAAATTCACCAGTACCTAAGCGCGCATGCTCTAACTATTTTAGATCCCGTTCACGCATGCCCAGTTGCCACTAGCAGCTTTGTTTATCAGCATTTTCGCAGAAATGGGTAAAGGCAAAAAATAGTGCACACTTACCAAGTTAGTACATCTAGTAACAATATAGCAACGGGATCTAATGTAAGTTAATATTTTTGTTTTTTGTTGACTAGCTAATGTTCTTCCATTGTATTGTATTTCACTTCGCTACCTCTGAAACATATATTTGTGGGGGTATTGAACGTGTCCTTGCAAGACTACTAAGCAGCTGGAGACTCTGTGTAAATCCCAAGTTCCAGCTGGGTAAACTGCCACCAGAATCGGTCTATGGGTAGTCTGGCGCTCTCCTATCAGCAACCTAAAGCTATCCTATCACTTCCCAACTAGCCTCGAAAGTATTCAAGGAAGTTATAATGAAAGTTAATTAGATATTAGCTAATAAGGTATGGTGCAGATAAAAGAAAGACAGAGACCAACTGAAACTGGGTGGAGTGACTAAGGAGATTTTATAGCCATCCACCCACATAGTGAAACATAAAAAGAAAGAGGTGTGTGCGCATGCTCAAAGTGATACCACGTGTGTCTAAAGTTAGTTCTGAATATTTAGTTCCAAAACTGTGAAACCAGTGTGGTAGCTGATGATGTAGCAGCTGACCACAATTACATCACACAGTCACGCACACCCAGCTCCTCCCCCTGGTATCTCTGCAACAGTTCTGTGGGTGGCCCCACAATATTTTAGCTGGTTTTAGTCCCACTTTTGTATGTTGCTTGATTTGTTTGCTAGCTGGTTGGCTTTCACAGCTCTTTGCAATGGTAGTCTCACAGACTCAACAAATATATTTTAGTGTAAGACAAAAAAATAAATATTGTATGGAATTGTTTAAATTATGACATTTTTTAAACTTTTTTTTTAGACCACAGAGATAGACGCAGCAGCATGGTGAATAAGGATGTAGGTATGTCAATAAGCCTGTGCTTTATTGGTCTTCATGATTTTCATTGGCTACTTATGTTAGTAGAGTTTGAAATAGAAGTTTTGCTAGAAAGGAGAAAAGTCAGCAATAAGGGTAAAATTATACAGGCTAACAATATACAATTGGTTGAGCTAATTTAAAATTGTTTCATAAATCTTTCTAGTTCATCATAATATAATAGCAGCCGTGAATAGATTAAGGAACAGTTGGCATTCTATTTGTGGGGAAAAAACTTCAGCTAAAAAGTGGGAATCTAATTCGCCCCTCAACCCCAATTATCAAATACTAATGTGTATTATATTTTGTATTTATTGAATGAGTTCTATTTACCTTCAGTAACCAAAGCTATTTTTTGTGACAGATGACTACTAGTATCAAACTACTTATGAGCACTTCTTTGTACACCCAAATGTGTGCTGGAGCTCCTTCTTTACAATTTGTGTTTCTTGTTCGCCTATGACACGGCAAAGATACTACTCACTCTCTTAAAAGAAATCATAAATAACTCTTTTGTCGGTAGAAGAAGAGGAGTAGATGGCAGCAGAGGTGTGATGGAGTATTGTTTCTATTTAGTTGGTCCAGTGCATGACTGATCCAAGGAGAGCAGGCCAGACCATTGTCCAGAATCTTGCTGAGGAAGCATCTCCACTCTTTCACAGTTTTAGAGATAGTCTGGAGACTAAATCTATCTCTGAGGCTACAGCTAATTCCCATAAACTGTGGTAATGGTCAGCCAGGCTAGCTGTACAGAGCTATATATTTCACCCTGTGGGAAAGTCAACCTTCATTATTGCACAAGATTATGGCAAGGATATTGTTTCACCATGAAGCACAGTTCAGGCATAAGGAATTCTCTCCTCTCTCATCTACACAACTCAACTAGCTGATGAGATAATAATAACACGCATTTCATGGATAAAACTAACTTATGCTACTGCACTCAGTTAGTACATCAGGTGTCACTGTGTGGCGTGGTACTTGCTAGTTCACAATAAAATGTACTACTCTAAGCAAGGAGTAAGACCGGTTTGCCCTTGACTGTTGTGAAGGAGGGAATCATCATGAGGTTGTTGATAGAGTGCACACTCTGTTCCCAAAGTCGTGAAATGTCTCTTCAATCGATACAACTAGTAAGCAGTTGAACTTCCACATAGACACCTCAGTTGGTAGGACAGGTAACTATGTAGAAATTGACTATGTGTTCTAAATGAACTCTCATTGGTATTAGAAAATACGAGAATAAAGATTCTGTGTAGCTAATAGGTATTTCTGAAAGTAAGTATAGTTATTGATTAAAAGTGTTTTATTAGGTGCCAATCACTTGAGTATAGTTCTGAGCGTGTGTCCTGATTTGGTTGACTCAGTGAAGCCTTGTGTTATGACTAGCGATCAATGCTACAGTATTGGACATTGCACATTAAAACACTAGCTATAATATTTTAAGTGTAACTTTTAAAAGTGGTGTTTTAATCGAGACTACAATTTAGTTACATGAATCATATGAACTATATAAAACATATATCTATATAATTTCTCTGTCTAACTAACTATAGCTAACTAGCGTCCATGCAGCAAGTGAATCCAATAATTGAATTGGTCTAGGTTGTATTTTTAACCAGACTCCATCAGTTGGTTTAGCTTATGCCACCTCCTTTAGCAGTTTTGTAAATAAATGCTGCCTGCAGCTCCTCCTGTTCCTTTTGGGTAATTGTAAAATGCAGGATGAGGAAGACATGTTGGCTTTTCATCACCACTCATTTTATTTTTTTGTTTCATTTTCAATTCTAGTTACCCAACAACTCTCAGAATCAAAATATCTAGGGATAAAAATTAATATCTTCTTCTAATATTATCAGAAATTAAATAATGAACAACACACAGTAGATATCTATTATAGCTACAAGTTGTGAATGGTTTTGTAATTTCTAATAATTGAATTTTATTTTATTGACCTGTCTTCAACATCACAACAGCAGAGAGAGAGAAAAAGAGTTTATTTAGTATGAGCACAAAGTTGCAATCCATAATGTAGCTACACATAGAGATATTTATAATAGGGAAAGTCAGTACTATGCATGAAAGCGAGTGAATTAGCATGCTGATCATTTAGCAAAGCATTGGAAATAAGATAGTGATTAGCTAATTAGAAACAACAGAGTTAATGGCCATTTTACAAGTTAGATAGCTATCCTATATAATCTAGCTAGCTATTCAGGTATGAATTTATGTACACACTCCAAATGTTACTGAGTTAAAGACCATTTTACAAGTTAGATAGCTATCTTATATAATAATCTAGCTAGCTATTCAGGTATGAATTTATGTACACACTCCAAATGTTACTGAGTTTAAGCCTACGACTGACCATCTGATTCTCCCCTTCTTGCAATTTCCACATCACAAAGATGAGCCAAATAATCATAATATTTTTTGACAACTTGTTTCTCTACCCAATGTATGGACTGCCAATTCATAGTTAAGAAGTCTTCCTGTTGAAGTTTTGAAATAGTTTATAGATGAAGAAAAAAAATTAATATTTACCTTCACATAATAGATTATTCCAAATTTTGACTCAGTACGCTGATAAGCATATTCTCTAAAATACATAAACCAAATAACTCCATTTTTAGAGAATGTGTAAAATATATCACTAACTAGTGGTGTGCTTGAGCACAAATGGCGAGCGAGCCTGCCTAATTAGGTAACTTATAATCTACAGTATTGTTTCTATGTCTTAGCTTAGTTCATGCAAACACTATAATAGCAGTTATGACCTTTTATTTCAGTAAACAAATACAAAATCACTCTCTTACCTGATTAATGATAACTTTTGTAGTATCAAACATCAGCCATTCTGATAACCTCAATTACCAGTAACTCTTGAACAAACTCTCAGCAACAATAAAAAAATAAACCAGTGTTATTACTTGTATTTTTAGCCAACAAATATGGAATTACTACTTACCTCAATTTCCTGAGTATTGATAACTTCTGTAGTATCAAATTGAAGTTACTTTGACCATCTGAATTACCTCGAATTCTTGACAACAAGCTCTCAGCTACATAAACAAAAGACAATCAATTTTAGCACACAAATACAAAATAACTTTTTTACCTCATTTTCTTGAGCAGTGGCAACTATTGTAGTACCAAATTTGAGCCATTCTGACTATTTGAATTTACCAATCACTGTTGGCAACAAGCTCTTAGCTACAAAAAAGAAAGGCCAGAGTTATTTTTGCAAATTTAGCTAACAAATATGGAATTGCGTACTTACCTCAGCTTCTCTCGAGTAGTAGTAGCTTCTTTAGCATTAATACTACTGCATTCTGACTACCAATGACTCTTGACAACCAACAATCGGCACTCCGTATCCCCCCTAAAATGGCACAGTTTTAAAATTAAGTCTGTAATAGGGTCTTCAATGCCATGAGTCTTCCAATGATAAAACAGACGAAGAGGCAGCAGGTTCTAGTGATGAAGAAGAGGATGTGGCTCCTACTCCTCCGAGTTCTGGACATCCTTGTGGTCGGAGAAGGCGGGCACCGAAGACGAAGAGTTGAGTGGATGAGGTAGGTGATGAGTGGAAGAAAGAGGACAACACACCCATTGATATTCCATAATCTTTTGTGTGAAGGACCACAGACTTTGATATTTGTGGCTGCCCCCCCCCCCCCCCTGAACATCCCAAAAGTTGTAATATGTATTGTGACACAAATATAATTGTTGTCGTTGTCTGTGTTTTTGTGGTGTTGTAGTGGAGCTTCACGCTCGATGTATATGTGTGTGCGTGGAGTTGAAATGTTATTCTAGCGGCGCTTCCGGATCTAACCAGGGAGGGAACTCTGGATCTTTTTGGATCGGGACTACTATGCCCATGTAATTTGAATTTTATGTGTGTGTGTGTGTGTGTGTACACCAGTCAATTTATGTATAATAAATTATACATTTATTTTTATGATCTGTATTCACCTGTATCTTCTTTTTTCTTGTGTGTGTGTGTGTGTGTGCATTTGTGGAATGACAGAGAGCAACCGTGGACAAACAGTATGTGGCGCTTCCGGATCCAACCTGGGAGAGAACGAACTCGGGGGGGTCTTTTTCGGTCTGTGACATCATCCATGCCGGGTAAGTTGAATTTCATTTCAACTTACTGATATTTGGGTGTCAGCTAGGGGGAGGGGGGTTATTACAAGAATGTCAGTGAAAAGTAATGACGGGGGAGGGGGGGGGGGCAATTCAGCGAGGCCAGCTGTTATGTTACAAATATCATTGTTGTCTTGTGTTTTTTTGGTATTGTATGGAGGTTCCGGATCCTATGGGAGGGATCGTTCAGTCTGTGACACCATCCATGCCGGGTAAGTTGAATTCCACGTGTGTGCTTGTACTGCTTTTCATTTTCAAATTACACTTTCTCAATACAACGATTGTTTCTCTCATGTACAGTGTGGAGTATACATACCAGGGGTTCATACAGTGGGAGGCTAGCCCTGGGTTCCCCCCTAGAATTTTGGGAGTTGAATAGAAATGAACATTTTGGAAGCATTTATTTTTAGTCTGATATTGTATCCCATTATGTTCCTATCATAACTGAGCCATTTAGTGCATAGGACCGAACACTGATCATCAGTGTGAAGTATAGACTCTTATGCAAAGATGTGCATCAAAGTAGTGTAGGTTCCAAAAAATGGGTGTGGCGAAGTACACTCGGAGCCCCACCCCCAAACAAAAATCCTGTATGAAACCACATACAATACAGCATAAAGTTGCAATTATAGGATCATGAATAATTTGTTGTTTGTATTACAAATATCTTTGTTGTTTGTGTTTTTGTGTATATGAAATTGTTTTGTAGTGGAGCTCGACGTCCGATGGCATATGTTCCTTGTGGACCCTCATAGATGTCTCCTACATGATAATAATCAGCACCAAACACAACAAATAACATATTTTATTGTTGAACTAATATTATATTGGTATAAAGTACATCAAACACTATTATTTCTATTTTTTTTTTTTTAATAAGAAAAATGGAATTTTTTGGGAGAAAAATTTTTTTCTTTAAGTATTAGTAGAGGGCCTAAATATTATTCAATTTTCTCAATCAAAAAATGAGGAGAATCCCAAACTCTTAGTCTATTTAGTGATATATGGTTGCTATGGGGTTTTCCCAGCAAGCATCGAGTTAAAAAAATAAAACGGTAATGCTCTATTCCGCGGTCGACGATTATATTTTTCCGCGCGCATCCAAACAATTCAGGAATGAGAGGGTTAATGCTGTATTTTCAGAATAAACTGGGGTCAAGTCTAAAAAGCCGTGTTTTTTGGAGAAAAAAGTTCCCCGCGTGCGCGTTTAAAGGGCATACGTACCATCCATCCATACATTCATACATATATACTAGTGGTGTGCTTGAGCACAAATGGCGAGCGAGCCTGATAGTTAGGTAACATAAAAAATGTTACTATGTTTTAGCTTACTCCATGCAAACACTATAATAGCAGTTATGACCTTTTATTTCAGCAAACAAATACAAAATCACTCTCTTACTTGATTAATGGTAACTTTTGTCATATCAAACATCAACCACTCTGATAATCTCAATTACCAGTAACTAAAAAATAAACCATTGTTATTATTTGTAATTTATAGCGAACAAATATGGAATTACTACTTGCCTCAATTTCCTATTGATAACTTCTGTCGTATCCAACTTAAGTTACTTTGACTATTTGAATTACCTCGAATTCTTGACAACAAGCTCTCAGCTACAAAAACAAAAGACAATCAATTTTAGCACACAAATACAAAATTACTTTCTCACCTCACTGTCTCGAGCAGTGCTAACTTTTTTAGTACCAAATTTGAGCCATTCTGATTACTTGAATTTACCAGTCACTGTTGACAACAAGCTCTTAGCTACAAAACGAAAAGGCCAGCGTTTTTTTTTTGCATATTTAGCTAACAGGAATTACGTGCTTACCTCAGCTTCCCTCGAGTAGCTTCCTTAGCATTCTGACTACCAATGACTCTTGACAACCAACAATCGGCACTCCGTATCACCCTAAACGGAGAAATTTTTTAATTAAGTCTGGAAAAGGGTCTTCAATGCCATAGTAACCAGTCGAATCAACTTTTTGTTTCTTGAAAAGCAAGCGTTTTCGCAGGAATTTTCTCACACTTAGGAGCTTAAGTATAAAGTAAGGCTAGCTTAATGCTGTAGTTTAAGAATAAACTGTGGTCAAGCCTAAAAAGCCGTGTTTTTTTGAGAAAAAAATTTCCCGTGTGTGCGTTTAAGGGGCATACGTACAATCCATACATATAACATATACCCGATTTTGCATTATCCACCCCTAACTGTCTCGCTCGCTTTGCTCGCTCGCCAACTAATGATGTGCTTGAGCACAAATGGCGAGTGAGCCTGCCTAGTTAAAGCTACAGTATTGTTACTATAAAATTTCTATTTTAGCTTAATTCATGCAGAACTGTATAATAGCATTAGCAAACGCAAGTACCAAATTACACTCTCACCTGAGTAATGGGTAACTTCTGTAGTATCAGACTTGAGCAATTCTGACTACCTCAATTACCAGTAATTCTTGAACAAGCTCTCAGCTACAAAATAAATAGGCCAGTGTTATTATTGTAATATTAGTCAACAAAATTTAAGCTATTTTGACTATCTCAATTACCAGTAATTCTTGACATCAAGCGCTCAGCTACAAAACAAAAGACAATTAATTTTAGCAATACCTCATTTTCTTGAGTAGTAGTAACTTCTGTAGTATCAAATTGAACCCATTCTGACTATCTGAATTACCAGTCTCTCTTGAAAACAAGCTCTCAACTATACAAAAGAAAGGCCAGAGTTATTTTTGTAATTTTAACTTACCAATATGGAATTAAGTACTTTCCTCAGTTTCCCTCTAGTAGTGGTGGCTTCCTCGGAATTATTATAATGTATTCTGACAGTGGTACCTTCTGTAGCATCCAATTTCAGCCATTCTGACTACCTCAGTAACCAGTAATCAGTGAACAAGCTCGCAGCTCTAACAAAACATAATAGCCAGAGTTATTTTTGTATACTAAGCTAACAATATGGAATTACGTACTTACCTCAGCTTCCCTCGAGTAGTAGTAGCTTCCTTAGCATTAATATTACGGCATTCTGACTACCAATGACTCTTGACAACCAACAATTGGCACTTCGTATCCCCCTAAAATGGCGAAATTTTGAAATTAAGTCTGGAAAAGGGTCTTCAATGCCATAGTAACCGGTCGAATCAACTTTTTGTGTCTTGAAAAACAAGCGTTTTCACAGGAATTTTCTCACACTTCGAAGCATAAGTTTAAAGTAAGGCTAGCTTAATGCTGTAGTTTCAGAATAAACTGGGGTCAAGCCAATTGTTTTTAGGAGAAAAAAGTTTCCCCGCGCGTGCATTTAAGGGGCATATGTACCATCCATGCATACATACATACATATATACATATAACATATACCCGATTTTGCATTATTCACCCCTAATACTGTCTCGCTCGCTACGCTCGCTCGCCAATAAATACTAAAACAGACAAGTTTGTGAACACTAAAGTGAATTGGGTGCTACTCTTATGTCACACCCACTCATGTGTGCTCACAAGCTGAAACAACTTGAGATTTACTAATATATATTTGGTGAGCGAGCGTAGCGAGCGAGACACTTACAAGGGTAACACAATCGAAAATCGGGGATGTTTATTAATTTGTATATATGTATGGACGTACGTAAGGCATTTTTGTACTTTGACCCTCGCGTTTTTGTGTTAGTTCGGTTGTCGACCTGGTCCCAAACTTCACTAAACAGAATCCTCTGTTTATCGATCAGTACCCGTATCACCCTAGAAATTGAATTGTTTACCGTTTTGAATTCTTTTGCGGGTGCAGTTAAAACTTGAAAACTTAAGGGACTTCCATTTCTATTCGAGTTAATGGCGGTGGTAAGTCAATGCGCTCTTTGTCATGGTTATAAGCCGTGCGCAACAGTATTTACCTGAAAATACATTGTCCACTAGACTACTGCGAAGGTAAGTCTGTGTAGGTGCATGTCCAGTTGTGTCAAAGCATTGTGTGTTACAACCACTACTTAGCTAAAGAATATCACAAAGAAAACTTTTAAATAACGTGTATTGTTTTGTTGTTGTTTTTTTTCTTCAATTCAAGCAGTTGCATAGAGTTGTTACTATGGCACTGAAATCCCTTAACCGTGTATGCGAAAATTTAAAAATGGACCTTATTTTCAGTAGAAGTCAAAATCATTCGTATAAAAATAGTATAGTCTTTAGGCTCGCTCGCCATTTGTGTTCAAGCACATCACTAGTTATGAAGTTAATAAAATTGCCTAACAAAATCAAGTAACTAAGTTAACCAGTATCTACTATTGGGAGTGGGGAGGGGGTGGGGAGTGGGGGGAAGGGAATACGTTGTTCAAGAAGAACTGAAGAGAAGAAAGGGTTCAGGAAGAAAGAGAGCCAAAGATAAAGAGAGGAAAGGACTTAGGAAAAAGAGAGCTGGAGAGAGAAACTGATGTGAGTAAACCAAGTTGAAGACAATAATAAGAATACAACAAAACAACACCTACTGCATTCAAATAATTTACAAAAGTTAGTAGCTACATCAAGCACCCTGTGTGGCAGAATACTAGCTAGTATTATTATATTCTAATTCCAAATGTAGTTATATCATTCAATACCTTTTAAAACTATGTTTCTATATTAATAATATGCAGAATATCACTAGTCTGATTAGCAGTATTAACACTTGTGTCTGCAGCACTTGTGTAAATAATAAACCAAAAGACTTGCAGCTGCTCTAACCAGGTTGGGAGGCTATATCAGAGGAAGGTAGCTATAATAACCAGGAAAAATAGTAAGCTCGGCCAATTGCTATAACTACTAGGGTAAAGAGTTTGCCAATACAGGGTGAAATAATACCTGAAACCTGAAATATCATGTGAGTTATTTCATAGTCAGGTACCTAAAAGTAACAGATATCTAGCTGGAATAAATAATATGTATATATTTATATATAAGATTAAAATCTTTAATGTCTTAAATATTTCCACTCAAATCAGTGGCTACATGGCTTGTAATTATTAGTTACTTGTCACAGTATGTAATAATTTGAGTTGCAAGACTTACTCGGATAAATCCAATGAAAAGTCTTCACTAGACTCGAACGCATAGAGCAGAACACTTACAAGAGCAACGGCAATAACTATCACTAGTGATGTGATCAGTATACATGTCTATGAATACAAATAAGTATGTCAGTAATAACTATTTGAGGACATGCTTCAATTTTAGGGTAAAAGTTTAAAAACATAAAATGACTTAATTAACTACCACTGATTTTAAATCTTAGCTTAATTTAAAATTACTTATTGATAGTTATTGCTTTTGTACCAAATTTTACATAAATGGTCAGTTCCAGCTAGATAGGCTTTGTGATAAATTATCATAAAACAATAAATGCATTTTGATCATAATTTTCCCTATTGTTGTGTCACTTTTTTACTTTCTTCAACAGATTCTTACCATAAACCTTGTTGGTTCTGCTCTTGGAGGATTTTGTTTAGGAGGTGTAGGGGAAACTTGTTGAGGTGGTGGTAAAACAGGTTCTTGACGCAGCGTAGGAGGATCAATCTGCTGATGTGGTGGTAGACTGTCCTCTGGATGCAATGAAGACCTCGCCAGTTGGAATAATACATGACCATGTACATTACGGTGTCGTATGCTGTTTTGCTGGCATTGTTGTGGATCATACTGATATGGTGGTGGTCGATCTAGTTGTGGACTATACTGCTGATATTGAAGTGGATCATTCTGCTGAGGCTCATTATTCTGCTGATAAGGAGGAAGATGAGGTGGATCATTTTGCGGATATGGAGGTGGATCATTCTGTGAACTTGATGTCTGCCAGGATGAAAGAGGATCTCTCTGCTGATAAGGAGGTGGTTTACCAATAGGCTGATTTGCCATTGGTAATTTTTCTGCTTACTTACTTGACCTTAATTCTGGTTTGGTTGAAGGCTCTTCTTGAAGGAGTTCATCCACAATAAACTGACACGAAATATATATTGTACCGGCAGTGTGTGCTATTACATTTAGTGTGTGAAAATAATAGCTACTTTAGATGTTTATTCTAGGAGTTTTGGCTATTTGCAGGCTTATTATCTACTTTTTCTAAAAACATAGAATGAGCTCTAAACAACCAGCACAGCAGAACAATTTGTCACTCCTAATATCTAGTTACAGATATTGATCCCTTATTAGATACCTGGTTTAGAAAAATAGAACCTATACAGTTGGCCATTCATACCCAGCTTACCAATGTGCAGAATAAGCAGTATTAAAGCCCAACTCGCTCATGAGTATAAATATAGTCATACAGCATTAAATACAAAAGTGGGTGTGGCAAACAAACTTACCCCTTGTTTTAACCTGAAGACTGCAATTCCGATGAGTGATTGAATAATAACAGAACCTTGCTGTAAATTCATAATCTGTTATTACCCTACCCCACTTCCCACATTAATCTCTTATTTAAAATGACTTCCAAGGACACCCAAGCTATCCAATAATTATAACATCCCAACATCCTCATATTATATGTTTATGTTCACGCTTTTCTTATCCTTTTAAGGGAGTTCATTAAAGAATGTCTGAGTCTGCCTTAAGTAGTTATATTCTCTGACTGTATCTTAAGCATAACTAGCATTGGAGACAGATATGAGCTGCAGTGAACATGAAATCTATTAAAGCGCGGATAATTTTAGACCTTTATTTATCGTTGCATGATAAGTTGCTCCTCGTGTTTCTTTTCAAATCACCCTAGTCATTGTATAATACGTAGCTTTAGGACCCAGACCAACTTTTGAGGCTGGAAAATCAGGCATCCAGTATTCCAGTATGCGGAAACCCACCGCTAGGTGGGTTTAAACAGATTTGTTGTAGTAACCAATAAATTGAACGTAGTTACTGGACCTCTTTGCGTTAACGCGCCGAAAGCACTCTCATTGAGTTTGTCCAATACAAAATTTAAAAGGGCTGCATTGTGGATGTCCCCAGGCCCGTAGCCAGAGGTTCGCATTGGGGGGTTCGGATTTTAAGACGCAAAAAGCCACACTTACTTTTGTTTCCTCGTTAATTCTTTTACAATACTAAAAACAAAAGATCAGTGCATTAAAGCTTATAATTTGTTCTAGGTATTCTACTTCAAACTATAATCTGTTGATATTCGAGAGAAAAGCGGTATTATTCTCATGTAACCAATACAGTGCATCATTAATACGCCTTATTCGTACACTACAAGTTATTTAATAGTACAGCGTGTAAACTGCCAGTTCAAATTGTATTGGAAAAATCGCTATAACTCAATGAAATGTGAATGCCACCGTAGCTTAATAAGAGTAAGTGCACAAGCATGCAGCTCTAGCCTTGGAATTGTACAGTTGTAGTTTCTAGTTGGAGACGTCAATTTTTAGAGCAGAAGCTATACCATTTTTAGACGGAGTTTTTTCAACAGATTAGGAGGAGCCATCTATTAAAGCAAAATTCAAGAGAAAGTTTGTCCTGAAGTATAGAGATAGTGACTGCATTATACATAGTAGCCACACTGTAAATGATCTTTAGCTTACTGTAGTCTCGTGCAATTTTAATAAAGCTGGCCTACTATTAACGGGTAACCGTGCTATTCAGGATTAATAGCACGAACAACGTGATTAAAATAACACGAGGCAAATCGGAGTGCTATTTCAGTAGCTTTGCGAGCGCTACTGATCCCTAATAGCACAGGTTACCCATGCTATCACTCGCTAATCGTAGGCCTGTTTTTATTTTTATTTTTATCATTTGCAGTGTAGCTACAATTATCTGTGCATTTCAGGTTTAACTTTCTCAGATACTTCCGGATGGTCCCTTTCTAATCCATTGAAAAAATTCCGTTGCTTGTGCTATTAATATTGAATCGCACGCTTATCGGTGCTATACTTACTAATTAATAAGTGCATTACGTTACACTTTATAAAGAAAAATATAAAGTAGCAAGCTTTACTCGTGCAGCGAAATTTTGTATCCAAGGAGCTGAATGTTTATTAGGTCACTTGGACTCACACTAGGCCAGAAATAGCAGATAATTCAAGCGCTGGTTCAGCACGATTGAACAGATGATGATATTCCAATAGTTATATGTGGGGTGTGGCTAAAATATTTACTTCCGGTCACTCTAAAGGGGTGTTCGACCGAACCCCTCGAACCCCCCCTGGCTACGGGTATGAGTCCCCAAATTTGGGGAGGCAGGAAAGTTCCCCATGCTGGCAAGATTTGAGTCACTAACCTCAGGCTTTGCAGTTTCTTCAAATTCCCGAATCATGACCCTACCATTTAGACTGGCGGAGCATAATTCTTTTCAACATAGCTAACACGCTAACGGACACGTTATCGGGGCTTTTTACGCGGACGAACCGAAAGCACTCTAATTGAGTTTGTCCAATACAAAATTTAAAAGGGCTGCATTGTGGATGTCCCCTGATTTGGGGAGGCAGGAAAGCTCCCCATGCTGGCAAGATTTGAGTCACTAACCTCAGGCTTTGCAGTTACTTCAAATTCCCGCATCGTGACCCTACCATTTAGACTGGCGCAGCATAATTCTTTTCAACATAGCTAACACGCTAACGGACACTTTATCGGGGCTTTTCACGCGGACGAGCAACGCGGAAGGAGGTGGAGTAAACCGTTAAGACTGTATTTAAAGCCCAACTAAGCAGTATTTCCAGCAACTACTGGTCTTTAATAGCTACTGAAATAATGAAGCTTGCAGTTGTATATTGTGTTCATTACAATTATCAGCCCCTCATAGTAACAGAAGAAATACTTCAGTTTGTTCTTCTTGGTCTACCTATGATAGTGATCTGGGAATTTGCATTTGTCCTCACATAGTGAATGACCTTCTACTCTGCAATGAGTCTGGCTACATCCATGCAGTAAAAAGTTGTGCCTGTGCTACCTTCAGTGAGGTCACTCATGAAGTAGAAGTAGGTTATTGTGTTTATGGATGCAATAAATATATTCCATCAGATGGGAATGTGCCGGTGGGATACAGCTATATAGGTAATATGTCAGAATGGAATACCAAGCAGTGCGGGCCATTTGAAAGAACAGGAACATTGTGTGGTGCATGCATGAGTGGTTATTATCTTCCAGCTTATTCGTATGATATGAAATGTGTGAGTTGCACTAACTTTATGGACATTTGGAAATACCTCCTCATGACTTTGATACCTCTAACAGTGTTCTATAGTATGGTGCTCATTTTAAAGATAAATGTACTATCTTCTAGTCTCTACGGGCTTGTATTTTTTAGCCAAGCATTTTCCATTCCGATGTTTGTCAGAGTCATGATCATAAACCATCCCAAAAGAAAATACCTCTCTGATACTCTTCGATGGTTGAATGCCTTTTATGGCATTTGGAACTTGGATTTTTTTCGCTCTTTCAGTCATGGGCCTTGTCTCAAAACTAATACTCTGATGACTCTATCTCTCGAATTAGTAATCACCTTCTACCCTTTTCTATTAATGCTCCTGACTAAATTAATAATAATGATTAAAGACAGATATGACGGAAGAATCAGATCCCATCTTATGAAACCGTTTATAAAGATCACGTCTCATTGCTTGCGGTTTAATACAAACACCTCAATTATTGATGCACTGGCCACTTTCATGCTCTTGTTCAACATCAAACTTCTAGGCACATGTATAGATCTACTTAATCCAGTTGATGTGTACAAATATTCATCATTGTTGAATGTTACTGTATCTAGAAGATTATACTATGATGCAACGCTGGAATATATGGGATCGGAGCATCTTCCTTATGCCATTCTAGCTTTAACAACTCTCAGTGTATTTCTACTTCCTGTAGTAATACTTATACTATATCCGCTGAAAACCTTTCAAAGGTTAGTAAACAGACTCCCACTTAGAATCATTCTATTTCTGAATACGTTTGTGGATTCCTTTCAAGGGATGTATAAGAACGGAACCGAGCCAGGTACGCGAGACTATCGCTGCATGTCTGCATTACCATTTATTCTTCACTTCCTCAATTTTCTAATCTACAGTCAAACACTAGATGCAGTTTTCCTTCCTTTGGTGATCATCTTATTAACATTAGTAGTCATGTTTGTGATCTTAATGGATCCACTGAAAACGGAGTATGAAGAAGTTTCCTATCAATGGACCATCTATACTATGCTAATAATGATTTTTTGTGTTGCAGCGGCAGGACTTGAAATAACAGACATGTTTGCTAATGGTTATTTTCCATTTCTTATTGCTTTCACTGTTGCTGGTGGAGTAGGTGTGGCCCTACCTCTTCTCTGTGTACTACTATTTGCTGCTCAATGTTTGTACAAGAACAGAAAAATTCAGAAGAAGATGAAATCAGTATTTTCATAAGAACATTATTTTTCTTTCAATTGAGTTATGTTAAAATTAGTTTTGGTATCTAGCATTGAAAAAAAATTGTAGAAATTTTTGAACACATATCTTGATTTAATTTAATTTAAATTTTACACTGCACAACAGAAGATGGACTATATTATTATCTATAGATTGGCAACTAAAAACTTCCATTTAATTTTTGTTTTCTTCCATTTTTGCTTTCTGTGCTTGACTGATTGAGTCTATACATACCATAGTACAGCTGTGTAACTCAGTAGCTATGTGTCTGTTTATACCAAACACACATATATTCGTGCTTAAACACACATGACCAAATGCCAACACAATGAACGCATAAGCATTATACATTTATACTAGTAAAGCAATAGTATTTAATATTGTAAGATGCTCTCTTACTTGTGGTAAACAATATAGGTACTTATTACATGAGTCAGAGTGGGATATGGCGAAATATTTCAAGAGCAAGCTTGTTTATTTTCACAAGCCAGAGGCAGTGAAAATAAAGCCTAAGAGTGAAATATCTTGCCACATCACTCTGACAGTCCACACAATAAAATGTAATAAGTGGTTTATTCTACCCTAGATATCTTCACTACTGTAGTTTGTACTGAGGACCTTAACTCAAATTATATAAAGTTGGCTGTAGGGGTTCCCCAAACCCCCGCAGGGGTGGATCTAGGATTTGTTAAGGGGGGGGGGGGGGGGGGGAGGGGGCTCTTTTAAGGAGGGGTGAAATAGCTATAACTACTCGTGGAAAAATGTTAACTAGCTATATTGAATTTCCTATAAGATTATATTTTAATATTTCATTCACACAATAATTAGCATTATAATGTGGCTGTCCAGAACTGAAATTAATGAACTGATAAAATCAGGAAAGAAAAAAAATTAAAACTAAGAACAAAACCAATTTACAAAGGTATTTATGTCCAGAATAATGAAGAGGATCGAATAGTTGGGGTTGGAGAATTATGCTCATTTTTTGTATGCTATGCTTGCAACGCTATTCGTTTTAGTAATTAATCTACTGGAAACATGTGCGTGGACAGAGTTCCAAGGTCACCTCACATTCACGACCGATAAGAATCCTAATCTGAATCCTGATATGGCCACTGTTTATAATGTGAGTTGTTGATCTGCATCCGGATGGGCAACAGTGCTGGGTCTGGAAGTTTTTTTTTTTATTTTTTACAAAAAGTGATATTGGAATCTTCAAATAGAATTAGCTACCAACACAGAGGGTATTTCGTAAACTCAAATATTAATTTAAAAAGTCTCAAAGACAACATTAAATTGTTATTGTTACAGTACAATAAAAACTAATTATAATTATTTTTCAAAAACTAGCTACCTCATTATGCTCATAATTACACCAATCATGCTGGTATATGCTAGTATTTATGAAATCAAAATCATGCCAGCACAATTTGGCCAACCCTTAGTGAATAGGTACACTTAATCACGGGGAAAAAATGAAACTAATTTATGAGAGTTTTTATTGTACTGTAACAAAGATAATTTAGCTAGTGATGAAAGTATATTTATATAATTGTCGAGTTCAACCATGAAGAAATAAAATTGAATAAGCAACAACCACTAAATTCTGTCCAAAATTAATAAATGCTGGACTTGTTCTGCTTTGGCATACTACGAACTTGGTCTGCCATATTGTATAAGGACACAAATAGTAAAAATTCTGACTCAGCATTTCAATAAGTAGAGGTGCTTTCAAAAGAAGGTCGCAATTATTGTTGGAGTACAAGGAAGACAACGATGAACAACAAGTGATTGCTATTATAATTTTATTTCCAGTTACAGGTAAGAAATACAGTAGCCTAAAAATGAGGGCTCATTCTGAAAAAGGGGGGAGGGGCTCGTACAACACCAGTTGAAGTAAAAAGGTATATAGCTGTAACCATTAAAAGTATTTCAAATAGCTAACTCGGAAAAAAGGATTAGAACTGTACTAAAATTTTTATCCTTTAGAATGCAAATGAAATAATTAGAAATACTGTAATCATGAAAAACAATGATGCCACCATTTTTTTGTCTTGAAAGGAAGAATATCTCAGATTTGTGCAGATATAAACACATTCTCAACAATATTGAATAATTCTTAACTATTTTTTTTGAAGAAAACTTAAATTTTTGAGGAAAATTTCCCACAAATCTTAATAAAATGATTTTTACTTGTTTGTGGACTATGCTTCAGATTGCATACTTTATAAAATGGGTTCATGTTACCATACTTTTATTACGTTGCTTGGTAAAGGGGTTAGTAAAATCAGGATTGCTGAAAAGCTTCACTTAAATTGGGTCCAGAAATAAGCATTAAATAATACCGTCCTTCTGAAATCAATCACTGATATACAAATAGTGAAAACGTTATTGTTATGTTGATCCAAAGCATAGGTCCTAATTTTAAAATAGGACCCAAGAATGGGTCCTTATTTTTGAAGAGGACCCAAGAATGGGTCCTTATTCTTTTATTAGGGACTCAATTATAATTTCATATTCTTGAATATGGACCCAAGGATGGGTCCGTATCTTGAATAGGTCCCTATTTTTTTAATAGGACCCAATAATGGGTCCTAATTTTTATTTTATTTGGGACCCTATCATGGTTCCAATACGGACCCAAGAGTGGGTCCTTTTTTGGAATAAGTCCCAAGAAAGGGCCCTTATTCTTTAAAAGGACCCCACAATGGGTCCTTATTCTTGAATATGGACCCAAGAATGGATCTTTTGTTTATAGTTGGGACCCTATTACGGGTACACATTCTTCAATAGGGACCCAGGAATGGGTCCTTATTCTTGAATAGGACCCAAGATTGGGCCCTTATTCAAACAAGAATGGGTTATTCTTGAATAGGACCCAACAGTGGGTCCTTTCATGAACAAGACTCAAGAATGAGTATTTATTAAAACTCAATGACGAGTCTATACAATTGCATATAGCCGAATAACGGATGAGTTGGACCCCATCATGCAACTCAGATAATGATTGAGCTAAAGTGATTGCCACACAACCATTGTGCACAGGTGAGTCTTTCATATTAGTATCTGCAACTTATTTATACTATTAGAATGAAACAATAATATTTAAGAATACGTAGAAATGGTTAAGTAAAAGGGACATATGATAATAGTTACACCAATTTAGTCAATAACTTGCTCATTTGAGTCACAGTCAACAACAGATAGCTTCTGAAGTGTATAAGATTCTTCTTCCTTAGACTTCATGACGGCAACCACACTCCGGTCCATCTTTACACCAATACTTGCATCTATTCCAATGAAGTTGGTAGAGAAGCCCTTAGTGCAGTCATGGTTTTGAATCACTAAGATGATTCTACCGCTAGCACAATGAAACTTCAATTATAAATATAGCTATAATTAATTTTATAATGACATTATAAAATTAATTATAGCTATATTTATAGTATTAGTAGCTCTGCATTTACAACTTACAAGAATGGATTCCTGTGATCGAGTACACATCTCAGGAGCTGGAACACTGACTTCAAGAACTATTTTCATAGCTTGTTTAGCATTGCGTTTCTTAATGCATTCACCACCATCAGACTTCAATACAATGCCACTCCCAGTGCTTTCTAAGAACCACTTCTTAGGCTTTGTCATGTCTTCTACTCAAAAACTGCTCCCTTGGGCAGGTCGAACAGCAGGTACACTTATACACTCCAGACACTGACAAAGTGAAAACTGATGGTAGTTTCTCTTCCACCAGTCACAGGTAGGGAAAACCACAGGATGCATACATTCAACACAAAGGCACACATATGAATGGCCATTCCATTAATATGAATAGCACAGTACCAGAGTATTACATTACACCATGCATACACACAATTAGCTGTTTTTACTTGTTTGATCTTTCAACCTCTCTTCTGTTTTCTGTCATCATCTCATGGTGTGTATAGAGGCTCTGGTTCTGAGATTGTTGACTGAGCCTACTTTTTTTAGTTGATGATCATTATTTAGTGGAATATTTATTTGATCTTCAGCCTATTTACTACTACATGGTCTAGTTGTTCACTTTGGCCAACCATTAGCTTTAGCTGCAATGGATGAGGAATTTGATGTGTCGTTGGGACCACCAGCTAAAAAGCTTTGTGAGGATATGATATACTTATCATCAGATTCTTCTTCCGAGAGCTCAGAAGACTTCTTGTTTCCTTCTGATACAGAAAATGAAAACGCTGTTTTTGGACTGCAAGATGAAATGGTATCAAGTCAGCACATTAGTGTTCCTGTGCCAGAAAACAAATGGGATTTACATTCATTGATCTCTACAGCAATCACTTCTGGAGCTACCATAATTGATATATCCCCTTTGAGTGAAGACCTTGCTAACATTTTAAGAAAAAAGAATGCAATTTCATCGAAGGTAATCCACTTAAATCCATCAAATAGAGTATTTAACCTTTTTTTTTTTTTTTTACAAAATAGATTACGTGTAGAGGCCAAAAGAATCAACATTCTCAGGCATCCCATTTTTTTTTTTTACAAAATTAGATTACGTGTAGAGGCACCAAAAGAATCCAACATTCTCAGGATCCCATAACTAATTCTTCCAATGTTTCAACCACATCTTCTCCAACCAGCCTCCTCAAATGAGCTTTTCTATTTTCTATTCAGATGGTTGCTCAGCAGGTTGGAAGTTGAAGTAAGGTGATTATGTTGCAGTTTATCTTGAGACGTATGACCAGAACAGCCTCAGATTGGAAAGACAACATCTATTTCAAGCATGGACGAGCAGTGGACATAGACTGGGATATGGGGTGCTTAGTGGTAGTGGAATGTGTGCATGATTGGAAGAGGACAAAAAGAAAGTTTGGAATGAATCTGTGCCGTTACAGCAAAAAATTCGTTTCCATTTCAGTCACAATCAATGAAACTCATAAGGGATACTGTGTTGCATTGAAGAATAAATACCCTGGTCTGGGTAGTCACTAATAAACATTACTATCGAAACTCTATTTGGACGAAATACTATGGGAATTGATGTGGTATAAAATTATTTCTTTATTAGATCCAATAAACACTTGTTTAATTAAGTGCCTGTAGTATTTATTAGGCCCTTGACCCTTGGGGAAGCTAATTGTAACAAAGACCCATAGTTAGGGATCCTTGTTGGTTGGGATAATTTCTAACCGAGGACCAATAGTTCTATGATCCTTGTTCTCAATGCTCAACATCTTTGTTCTTACAGTTAAGACCATTGTTCTAACTTGGGACCTATTATTGGGGCCATTGTTGTAATTAAAGACTTATAGTTGAAACTGTTGTTGTAATCAAAGTTCCATAGTTGGGTCCCATGTATAATCAATAGTTGGGTCCCATGTATAATCAATAGTTGGGTCCCTTGTCGTAATCAAGGACCTATTGAATATGGACAAAAGACTTGGAGTATTGGAAGAATAGGGGCCACAATTTCGCAGATATTACCAAGTCATATTTAATGTGGACGCCAAATATCTGCTCAGAAAAGGAGTCACTCAACTTTATTATGACCTTATTTTTCATAGTCCCTTTGAGTACTCGAAACTTTAATGACAAATAAAATAAAGCACACAATTTATTTCAAACAAAAATCTTTAACCCCATAAATTGATGTTTTAAGTGTGGGCTGAATAAAGAACATGGCACAAAATGTTGTTTAAAGTTGGTCATGAGAATAAACCAATATTGTTGAGAACCTGTTTATAGTAGAATAGCTAGAGTATATTGCTGATCACTTCAAAGAGAGAAACTTGTAGAAAATGTGCCTGGTTGTAAAGGAGTCACTTTTTAAAGCAGTTGAGATAAATTTGGTGGTAGTAAGGTAGCCAGATGGCAGGAGCACATAATACAACATCAATACCTTTACCTGTTGTACTGGATCTTCTATTAACTGTAAGAAAACTCACTCTATGCAGTTAAATATTAACATTTTCATTTTTTGCTAATGTGGTATATGACATAATCAATAGCCCACATTTAGCTAGATACAAGGAAAGTGTATAGCATATCACACATAAAAGAGAAGTTGAGAATACAATTTGTCCTGCATTAACTAATATACTAGTTATGATGCAAGCTGTATTTTACTCTTTAATAAAAAAGGAGATACAAGTTTAGCCGGTCCAAAAATTAGCATGTTTACACTGTTGCTATGGACTCATTTGAAAGAGAATATCGATCGGGATATTATTAGTCTCAAATTGCGATAGCTAATTTGCTGATATCAGGACACCATTTGGATTAAAAACTGTGATGTCATTATTTCCAGGAGAGTAGGTAATAAATAATGTTTAAATAGTAAAGTTTTCAATTTACACCTTCATAAAACTGAAAGTAGCTGCTAGCTATTAGGGAAACTTGTATACAAGTCTAAAGTTAGCTAGGAGTGTGTAGCTATGTTGGGCCAATAGAGGGTAGCAATGGTGTAATTACACCCACTCCTTGAAATTGAAGATGATGTATGTAGAACGTATTCACTTAGCCACGTATGTGTATAGAGCAGGGGCGGATCCAGGGGGGGGGGGCCCAGGGGGCCCTGCCCCCCCCCCCTCCCTTACACACACACCACACACACCGACTTGTGATACACATGCACAAGGCACAAACATGTAATACAGCCAGCATTTAATACTTCTTTCTGTGGTTAGTGTACTTCGTTTACACCATGACCACTTACCCATGCTTGTGCTGGCATTCTACTAACATTGCCTTATGACAGCAAGATTGCCAGTTTGTAATGTGAAAATGTCAAAGAGAGTTCAGTCTATAGGGCTAGTGATAGGGCTAGGGCTAGGGCTAGGGCTAAGATCCAATTCAGAGCTCGACCTGTGGAAGCACAAATGGAAAGCTGACTCTGAATTAGCTGTAAGCCTTTGTACTCCAGAGAAAAGCCTAGTACATGCAGATTGTGATTTCTTTCCCAATATTCACACTCTTTTATGTATAATGGGCACATTGCCAGTTATACAAGCTGTGAATGTGAACGTTCCATCAGCATGCTCAAATTGATCAAGACTTCACTGAGTAGTATGGGACAAGACCGTCTTAATGGATTGGCAATGCTATATTACCACCGTAACATTGAAATTACTTCAGAGGAATTGGTGGATGAATTCTCCTGTCGCCATCCAAGACGGATGGTATTATGACTATATAACTTGCTTCAATAAATTCTTGACTAATTCCTTATTGTTGTCAGTGAGTGTAATTTTTTTCGTGTATGAACAAATTGAAATATTCAGAAAGAAACCCCAAAAAAATTAATTAGTGGGTGTGATAAAATGGGTGTGGTCAAGTTTCCACTTAACTTTCGGCCCCCCACCCCCCTCTATAATGCTGCATCCGCCCCTGTAGAGAGTCAGTGGACCACAACCCTCATTGATTTATTTGTATCATAGCATAATGTAAATTGCAGTTACTCATTTTCATTGCATTAGGGTAGCTACTTGTCTGGCTCTGTGTAAATTGTGCAGAACTTTTATTTTTTTTTTTTTTTTTATACAAACTTAATAATTGGCATACTTGGTGCTACATAACACTCACTCAAATCACCTTTTCTCTTTTGGCAGAGTACCTGGTTCTGGAAAAACCATCATCTGGATTCAAGGCTCTGGAGTTCTTCTCTTCCTGATTCCAGACCCACACTAGTGACAGCTGTGTTTCTTCAGCTGCAGAGACAGCAACAATCCACTCCTTGGCTATCACTATTTCTCCTGGAGACACTATCCTCATGGCAATTTGCTACACACCAACTGAATGGACCCCACACAAACCATCATCAATAGGCTGTGTTCTATACTATATTAGAACCAGTTGCTATATTGTTACTAGGTGTACTAACTTGGTAAGTGTGCACTATTTTTTGCCTTTAGGTATATGAACTGTGCATACTAACCACCCTTGGGGTATTGCTATTTTTGAGTTTTAGTTTAATAGAATAGGCTGGATAAAGTGGGGAGCAGGTTATGTGAGGCCTGGGTACGATATGTGAGGGTCTACTACCCTCTCATATCCCTAGTTCTGATAACTCTCCTGCTGACACGCTCATACCACAGGAATTTACCATAGCTAGCTGCTTAACTGCTTACCCAGAGAGGAGATAACAGCTGGCAGCTACAATGCTAAAGTAAACTTGCCAGTGTGCTTCAATTGAATTTTAATTGAATTTTAATTTTGGGCCGGAAATTCCCGCTTGACACCTCCATTTCTGCGAAAATGCTGATAAACCAAGTTGCTAGTGGAGGGGGGCGTGGACGGGTTCTAAAATAGTTAGAGCATGAGGCTTAGGTATTGGTGGATTTAGTGCACAAAGCTACTGCCCTTGGGCTTCAGTGCACTAAATCCACCAGTACCTAAGCACTTATGCTCTAACTATTACATAATTGCATCATCTATTTTCTATCTTTGTTTTTGTTGCCACTACAAGCTATTGTGCTAATGCAGCATTATTTGTTTTTATTGTACCAGTGCATCTGGCTGATTACACGTCTTTGCTAATGGATGAAAAGGGGAGGACAAAGGCACAAGGTGGCAAAATTATAGGCAGGGTGGAAGATAGGGATAGTGAGCAAGTGAGAGTGGTATAGCTACAGCTGTGAGTGACATAAAATAAAAAAAAGATTGAGAGATTTTCGTTGTGAGACCCACAAAGTGAGACAATTTTTGAAAAGATAGTTCATTAAGTAATACTTTAGAAATATTAAAAAAATAAATGAGTTTATTAAAGGTACAACACATGTGATTCACAGTTGTGCAACACAAGTTTCCCTAATACTTTCAGTTTAAAGATTGTTTAATTGACAACTACCGTTTAATGTTTTTCATTACCTACTATCCTGCAAGTCATGAGGACTACGGAACTAATGTATGAAACTGCACTTCTTTTGCTATTAGCATCTCAAGGTAATTTGTCATTATTAACATAATTAAGAAAAGGGTCAAAACATATTAAGAAAAGCGTCAACCTCTTTATACAATCTATTTCAGGGGATTTATTGTCATTTGTTGAACAGCCTGAGGATGTTTATGTTAAACCAAATAATTCGGCAAATTTTTCTTGCATCCATGATGCTGGAAGAGATGCTATTATATCATGGAGTGTTAATGAATATTACTATGGCTCAACCCTTCCATTACATCACAGTGTTCTCTCTAGAGACAGTGGAGAGGTCCTTACAGTGAGCCACATAGCACTTGGAAATAATAATGGCAGTGTGTATGACTGCATAGTGACTTCTAGATTGGACAATGACATGTACATAATAAGCCAGCCTGGAGTCATTTATGTAGGTGAGTATTGATGCAGCTAGCTACAGAGTAAATTGATGACTCGACTGATTCACAATAATGTAATAATAACTCCTGCATTACCAGGTTATTCATTTAATAAATTGTTTCTAATGAAGAAGGGATTGAAGCTGTCATAGTATGTATTTTCCATTTGAAGCACTATAGCTTTGCCTATGTTCCTTCCAGAATCCATTCTTGCGATGCTTCACCATGACTCTTGTTGTTCTGTTAATCACTTTGCATTGAAGCATGTGGTAACAGTATGGTCTATTATAATAATTATATAATGCATGAAACTGCTAATAGCCCAAATTAGTATTCCTAAAATGACTCCTTTAAAATCAATTTTTTCAGCCGTATTAAAGATATGTCATTATAATATACTTTAAACAACAAATCATTGACACTTAGAATTTGTTATATAGATAGTCTGGCACTCTAGAGAAAGAACAATGTACAGTTGATTCTTCAACAACCAGTTGTTATTGTCACTCCATTCTTTAACAAAGTGCCAGTTATTGTTACATGTGTCCAGCTACAGATCCACAAACTGTGTATACTAGCTAGCTATATCATTCAAATAATTTTCGTTCTAGTTAATTTCGACCTTCTATGTCAAATTAATTTATAAAAGCTCATTATGTCACAGTATATATGCAATTCCATGGGAATATGTATTCATTCTTGAATGCAATTTTAATCTGTGCTGTTCTAATGCCAACCACACACATACACACATACATACAAAATTGGATATTAGTAATGGAAGTTTTTTCAACATCAACATATTCTGGAGAGAGCAGTTCTACACTCTATTTCACAGACAACTCTACTCACAATCCTTCAAATATTATATCAGTAAGTAATGTTTCATTCTTGCCTAGCATTATTGCAAGAACTTGCCTTTCTCTTGCCATGCTTTGTCATAATTTGAATTTGTCATTACTCTCTTAGCTATCAATGTTTTTAGCCAACAAAAACATGTTTTTTGTACAGAAAAACAGGACCCAGGAGTTAATGCCATGCCTTGATTCTAATCAATGCCCACTTGGGCTATACATTGGAATCACAGTGGCCAGCATTTTAATTCCCAGTCTTCTGCTTGGATTTTTTGGAGGAATTCAGTACCAAAAAAAGAGGAACAATAAAAACATTAGCCTGGTCCCAGAAGACTTAAAATTTAATAGAGCAGAATTTGCAGAAAAAGACAAAAACCCAATTTATGAAGAGATTCAAAATAAGCAAGTTTTTGAAATTACTGCCAATGCCTGCTATGAAGCTGTTCCAGTCATGTGACAGAAGAGAACATGATTACTAAATCCTATGTATGTGTGTGTACATGTGTATGTATGTGTGTGTGTGCTCCATGTTTATGATTTGTAAAAGTGTGATTTGATGCATTATAAGAAAGACTGTTCTGTAAGTCCTGATAAGATGTTCACATGATAGGAGAGGTATCACTATAATAATTCGGGGAAGTTTACATTGAACTTAAGGCCAGCTAGCTAACTTAACAAAGAGGTGGGATTACATAACCCAGTGTCCACAGCCCCCTCCCCCCCTCCCTCCCCCCCTCCCTCCCTTCCTTCCCCCCAGATTTATGACTTGGGGAGATGCAAGAAATTGTTTGCTCACATGATTACATTAGAGGTGTTACCCACAAAAGCTAGTAGCTGACAGCTTCAAGTTTCCCAATAATCAGACTAAATTAAAAAAAGTAGCACAATAAAAGGTCTTAAATCTGAGTAAGTTCGTACCTAAATCACACAGTTAATCATCAGTAATCTCCAGTATCAGAGCACGACAGACAGACAGGACAACTACTATAACCCTCTCGCGCATGCGCGTATGAGGGTTAATAAGCTGCTTATTATAATAATAGTACTAACTACAGAACACAGTTAGTATTTACTGGTGTCAAGGGAAAATTAGTTAGTTTTCTGTTTCTTTGATAAAGAAAGAATAATATTAATGATCCTTTGCAGAAAAGGACACAAGTCAATTTATGAAATATTCAAAATAAGCATATCTTTTAATTACTGCCAACGCCTGTTATGAAGCAGTTCCCATCATGTGACAGATAAGAACATGATTATGAATTCCTATATGTGTGTATGTGTGTGTGTGTGCTCCATGTTTATGATGTGTAAAAGTGTGATTTGATGCATTATAAGAAAGAATATTCTGTAAGTCCTGATAAGGTGTTTACATGATAGGAGAGGTATTTAAGTCTGGGAAGGTTTACATTAAACTTGAGGCCAACTAGCTAATCAATAGCACTGAATAAAAGTGATGTATTGAGAAGATAGGTTTTGTGTGACTCAACTCCAAGTACTTAATAGTAGCTCATATAACTTGGTCTCTCTAAAACCAGGGACATTAAACTGGAATCAAATATTCTGTCATCATTACTTGGGAAGTAGTCTTTAGTGATGCTCAAGACACTTTCTGTTAGCAATTCCTGTTATTTAACAAAATTATCGTCCCAATTAAGAGTATCATAGCAGTTTATTTTGTCCTCCAACCTTAATGACATTCATAGTGGGTGTGCTAAAACTAATGAGGGGGTAATGGATAAATACTAAGAATTAGTAGACCATAAACATTCCTCAGTGAATAGAATTGGATGGCTTCTTTTGAAAATATTATTCAACCTTAATCTAGAAGGTGACAAAGTCAAGCTGAACCCACAGTAAAATAATGATGGTGTCAAAATTATGTCATTTCTTGCTTTTTTATGAAACTGATGGCTAGAATTTGTGGGGCACAGACCCATTGGTTCCTTCACCTATCAAGAATTGTAAAGAGAGGGAGTAAAAGATTTCTGAATGAGCTAAGTATGCTTAACCACTATATCCACTTTTTTTTAAAGTTAATTGTTTAGATAAAACCTCTCAACTTTACTTTTTACTTATTTTGGTTTCTCCTCCATTAATGCCTTCCTTCTCATCTTCTTTCTTTCTACTCTCACCTCCTTATTTCTTCTCCTTTTGTCTTCTGTTTCTCATTGTCAAAAGAAATAGCTAAACATATCATCATGCTAACAGCACACATTTTAGCTAAAGATACGCATCCCTTTGGTAAAATTATAATCGTTCAGCTATCCGCTCCATTTTTCGAGATGTTTATTAAAATATATTCTCTAGTGTTTCAAGTATTATTGTAGCTTAAGAATTTTTTGTATTCTTTTCACAATTGAACGGATGAGCGAGCAAAAATACGTTTGGTAAAGGGTCTGGATCGCTGGACGATTGAGTGACCAAGTCAAGGCGGGTGGTGCGCCTGCTTCTTGGTTTTTTGTCTTTCAACTATGTCCTGTCCGTCGACTTGTACGAAAAGGAGTTTCTTAAATGACCCTAAGTTGCGCCAGTATTTACTGGATGGAGTAGTCTCCAGCGGGAAGACTATAGGAGTTGGATCCTTTGGCAGCGTTGTCGAGGTAAAAATTAGGAATTGGCTATAGCTACATGTATCTTACTTACAAAATAACAATCTATTACTATACTTGAGTAAGAAATAGCAACCACAATTTAAAAAATTTAACTAGCTACATCTAGAAATAATACAGATACAAAGATAACCAAGTAAAAGTACCCACAACTTTCTTTCAGCACCAGGCTTCAGAATAACCAGATGCAAACCAAGATATGAGAGTGTTCATTGTGCAAGCCAAACAGCAATTTTATGATCAATTAAAGACTTAAAGATAAATTTGGGTAGTTTTAAATACTGGGTGGTCTGTTCCAGATGTACCAAAAGCTATAAAAGTATCATAATACAACTAGGTTAATTTAGCATGTGATTTTAATAGCTCATGATAGTGAAGATTACAAAATTATAGTATGTTACATAATATGTGAGCTTATGGCAAGATACTGGTATGTGGGGGTTGAACATGAGTATAGTGCCATATACATTGATAGACCAGTCGAGTGATTCTTTAACCCTCAGCGTGCATGCACGAGAGAGTTATAGTAGTCATCCTGTCTGTTTGTCTGTTTGTCTGTCTGTCACGCTCTGATTTGGAGATTACTGACAATTAACTGTTGATTTAGGTATGAACTTACTCAGGAAGAAGATTTAGGACCTTTTATTGTGCTACTTTTTTTTAACTTCTGTCTATATTGATACCTCACTAAAATAGCGAACAGATTGCTAGTTCTTTTGGAAGGAGATTATAATAGATAGGTAGGTAGCTATTACAATCATAATCTTCTTCCAATTATAATATCCTTCCAAAAGAACTAACAACTAAATTTTATCAACATTTCAATCCCAGCTAGTATATTTATTGATAACATTTCTGGTTTACAATGGCCATGAGATACATGGCACGTGCTGTGTACACCACATTTATGTTTACATTAAAAAAGACAACAACAACAAACAGTCAAATATGTTGTACACAACACGTGCCAGGATCTCATGGTCATTGCAAACCAGAAATGGTTATCAATACATGTAAAATAATACTGTACAAATTCATTTTTAACTACTACGTTAATACTTATAATATAATATAGGATCTTCATCAGTTGGACTATGAAAAACAACTGAAAACTGTAATTAATATAGTATATTGGTTCAGTTTTCAGTTTTTCAAACAGAGGTTACTAGTGACATAAGAAGCTCAATATCCGCTCTATGGCCTGTCTAGTACTGCCAACCTGGGGGACTTCTGGGCAATTAGTCTTTAATTATATCTCACATACTTCCATTAGTTTGCTCCACGCTCAACCTCCCTGGTGGCAGCGAGATCCTACCCCACAATCCTACGGGATCGAAACGTCTTGATAAAATTTAACTTTTAATACTACAATAAGTCAAAAAATAAGATTAGCTATTATATATATATTATTCATTTGATACAGGAGAATATCACGAGTCTGTTGGCTTAGTATTTACGCGAGTGCCGCAGGCACGAGCGTAAATACCGCCAATCAGACGAGTGATATTCTCGGGTATACCGCCAATCAGACGAGTGATATTCCCGGGTATCCAATGGATAATAAATTTATTAGGTACTGCTCATGCGCGAATACCTTGGTAACAAGAAATTTACCTAGGGGGACGTAATAACCCAACGTAATAACTATGAACACAGGTGATATGGAAAAATATTGCCCTAAGCCACATCCTGTTTACTTTAATGCATTTTCTATGTGGCAACAGTTATCAGGCTCTGTTCAGTACCTAATAAGTTCACTTAATAGATGTAATAGTTGGGATTGAACGTTGATAGACTTTAGTATAATTTTTGAGTTTCCCTTAATTTCCAAGAGAATGAAAAACATTGTAACATTTATTTTGTACAGGTTGAATATCATCAAGTGACCTGTGCTGCCAAAGGCATGCATGAAGTATTGCTGTATCCTAGCAATCTGGGGGTGAAGGAAACAGTGGAGAAATATCGACAAGAATGTCAACTGATGGCAAGTCTGAGACATCCTAACATAACACAGTTCCTGGGTCTGTGCTTTCTGAAGGAGTGTAGGCTACCATTCATTGTGATGGAAAGACTTAAAATGAGTGTAGATGACTTATTAGAAGATGCACAAGCCATCCCCCTTCCGGTCAAGATTTCTATTCTCACAGACACATGCAGTGGACTGGTATATCTCCATGGCATGGAGTCACCTATAATCCACAGAGACTTGACTGCCAGAAATGTCCTTCTTACCTCATCTCTCACTGCTAAGATCACAGACTTGAGCAACTCTCGAATGGTGTCTTTCAAACAAGGACAGTTTGCTCAGACTCTTACGAAAGCTCCAGGAACAACTGTTTACATGCCACCAGAGGCTCTTCACGAGAGTCATGGATATGGAGCATCTCTAGATGTGTTTTCATTTGGCCATCTCTCACTGTTTGCTCTTATTCAAGTAATATTATCACTTAATGAAGTATTTGCAGGCTAGTATTCACATTTATTCACCATAAAATAGTCCAGTATTTTCACATTCAAATTGTTCTAAATATAGGAATAATGTTTATTTGAGCATCTGTTTTATATGGTAGCCTATGATAGAAAGCAGAAAGTGTATTTGCTACGTGTGCATCAGAACTCAGTTTATGTGGCATGGCTTTCTAATCAAACAGTGGCAGCAGATCCAGTAGGATTCGACTTAGCTCATCTGAACCCCTCTCTTTACACCACCACATACCTGTAGCCAGGGGGGGTTCGGGGGGTTCGGTCAAACCCCCCTTTTGAGTGACCGGAAGTAAATTATTTAGCCACACCTCACATTTAACTTATGGTATGTCGACTTCTGGTCGATCGTGTCTTAATCGCATTGGAATATTCTGTTATTTAGCTATATATATCCCCGGATATACTTCACACTCTATATGTGGACGGCCTAGTCTGATTCCAAGCTTTCAAATAAAAATTGAGCTCCTTGACTACAAAACATCGCTCTCGTTATGGCACTGATAAAGCAAGCTACGCTACAACTATTCTTTTTATGGTGTGCCGTAATGTACTTATTTAAGCAAGCTACGCTACAACTATTCTTTTTATGGTGTGCCGTAATGTACTTATTTAAGCAAGCTACGCTACAACTATTCTTTTTATGGTGTGCGGTAATGTACTTATTTAGATAACTTATAGTATTAAAGGCCTATTAATGGTTCACTGTTTGTGTACAGCTCACGGTAGTGGTTAGAAGCCTGGTGACACCAGAACGATATAGCGTTAGCAGTTTACCGCTTATTGCTGATAATCAGCAGTGTTCAATGAATTTATTAATAGAACACATAGAGCGTCAGACAAATTATTAGTTTTGGCATATTTCCCCCCTTCTTTTTCGCTTAAACGAAGAAAACAAAAGTAGGCGTGGCTTTCTTGCGTTTCTATGAAATCCGAACCCCCCTGCGCAAACTCCTGGCTACAGGCCTGCACCACACCGCCAATTTATTACCTCCACTTACTTTTCTTCATTTTCTGTCCGGCGAGCCCTTTTACTGGCAGTGTAGCACAAGTGTTAGTTTAGGTTGCTAATAAGATAACAAGTACCAATGTAAGGCGTTGCTCACAACATAATTTTTGATACAATGAGATCATATTGTTGGTAAATCTTTAATTTAAATTTCACAAATTATTACATAGGTGAGTATGGTGATCACTTAAAAAAGAACTCCCCTTTTGAAGACTTCAGATACACCACAGTCAAATAAACTATTCTATAATAAAACGGCATAAATTTTCATTGTAAGAAACTGAAAACATTTCAAACCCTTTAATGTATGTAGGAGTTTCCAGGGCAACTACTGTCTGCCAATTACACTGATCCACAGGATCCGGAGAGGCTGATAGGTCGGAGTGAAGTCGAGCGTCGTAGTGTCTACATGCAGAGCCTGGAGAGGCAACTGGAAGGATCCTGTCCTGCACTCGTTCAGATGGTGACCCAGTGCCTTCATAATATCCCTAGTGTCAGACCTTCCAGTCCAAATTTGCTTCAAAGGCTACAAGTTTTAAAGGCAGAGATAGAGGCCAAGTTTGGAGGAATTACAGGAACACAACTCAACATTAGTAGCGTATTGCTACTGAAAGAATTAAAAGTCAAAGACAAGATAATCAGTCAACTCCAGGTAGCAAGTGGAATAATATATTAGATATTGTTGTAACTATTGCTTTTAATAGGCTGATTTGAAGAAAGAAAAGAGTTCTGAGGAATATAAGGAAGCATATGCTAGACTGGAAAAGGAAAAGATAAGAATGAATGAAGACAATGTTGCACTAGCACAAGATAAACTTACATTAACCAACGAGGTGGGTAAACTTTCAGATATTGTCCTGCGAGTAGAGACAGAAAATTACCAACTGAAATGTGTGAATCATCAGCTGCGGATTTACAATCAATCTTGTGAGTCTAATATTCAAAATTTGAAAGAAGCTATAGAGAAACTTCAGCTGCAACAGAGTAAAGAAAACACATTGTATAGGGTGAGTCATGGCTGTTAACTTAAACACTGCATGCAATATACCGTAGACGCGGATTGTGTAACGTCCCCTATTTGTTAAGCTCTGCTTTTTGTTAAGTGCCCGTTTTCTTGCCAGACTTTAGCACTTTTTATTAAGTGCTGCATGTGCCTCGTCTAATGCTGATAGGTGCTCAGTTCCAGTTATTAGGTTACCACCACTAGCTGTAAGGTCCCCATTAAGTGCTGCATGCGCCTCGTCTAATGCTGACAGGTGCTCAGTCCCAGTTATTAGCTTACCACTAGCTGTTAGGTGCCCATTTTTTAGTAAGCACCCATTTCCTTGCAGTTACAAGTGGGGGCGCTTAACAACCGGAGTCTACTGTAACTCTAGTATTATGTATATATTAGCTACTTAACTTACCCCAAAAAGTATTAAGTCACTTACTCTTATTATAGTGGGTGTGACCCTAGTCAATACAGATGTCATTTGAATGTCCCACTTTATGAAATTGTTTGAAATTTTAGACTATCACATTTCCCTTGCAACTTGATTGGAGGCATGGTCCAGACATGCCAGTGGCAATGAGTTCGTATATTCAATTGGTTGAGATTGATGGCACCGCGTATGTGGGCGGAGGATACACTGACAGAGATGAGGATCTGTATGTAGTAATGGCGTACAACTCCCATTCCTGCCAGTGGGACTCTCTTCCTCCAAATACTTCAAAATGGTTCGCTATGACAACTATTAACAAGAAGTTACTTCTGATTGGCGGACTTCACAAAAACAACTCTTACCACAACGAACTAGAGCTGTGGCATCCGGACCTCAAACAATGGACCCGCCCCTTTCCTACTATGCCAACGCCACACAGGTTGCCATTAGTTACCACATATAAACAATGGTTGGTAGTTGCCGGAGGCTTCAATCGTCGTGGCTACAGTTTACAGTGTGATGTACTAGATATTGCCAGCAGGCAATGGTCCTCAGGACCTCCCACACCGAGACCTTGGGAATACATGAAGTCTGCTACAATAGGCGATACCTGGTACCTCATGGGCGGTTGGGACGGCAAAGCTGGAGAGTTGGATGTGTACTGGGCTTCTCTTGAAACAATCACTTCACAGTCAGTATCGGACAGCTCTAACGTCTGGAATCAACTCCCACCTCTTAGCTTCACATATTCATGTCCACTCAGTATCGGAAATTCATTACTGGCAGTCGGAGGTCGAGATAAAGACAAGAATTCAGTGTCTACCATTCAACGTTATGATTCTAGTACTAATATTTGGGTTTATGCAGGAGAACTGCCTCTGGCAATCCATAACTGTGCTTGCATCGTGACAGAAGGAAACGATCTGTACATAATGGGAGGACATAATAGGAAAACCAGACTTAACAAGCTGTTTATTACAACTATATCATAGAAGACTATAATAATAGTCAAGTAGTTTTCATGCTAGCAATTGTACAATTAGAATTGCATTCTTTTTCTTTCTTTTTTTATAATACAATCAAAATTAAAGCTAAGTGTGTATTTCAGAACTCACCAGAATCGACACCTTTCCTCACATAATTGACTCAATGTCATCATTTTCTCTACACAATCTGGTATTTGTCACTTAACATCTGAGCTAGTAATTCAGTTTATAGACTTAGTGGTAAGCCACAATACAGTAGCTAGTAAAAATCATAATGTGTGTATCTAAGGTGATTGCAAAAATAAATAAATAAAATAAATGAATAGGGCCTGCCGGATTATGCACCAAATTTTTAGAATTATTCTTTTTCTATTCCAAAAAAATGTATTATTATTCCAAAAGAATAGTATATTATTCCATAAATTTTCTTATATTCTAATTAATAATAAGTGAAATAGTGACGATTACAGTAACTATATAAATTTGGTGTATACATCAGTCTCTTACTGTTATACTGAATTACTCAATAGGATTCATTATTGCTAGCTACTCTTTCAGTGAAAACCTTGAACATCCCCGTAAAATGTTCAAAGAATGGAGAAAGCATGCTCTGCTACAGCTGAAAAGTTTGAGAAACCATTTAGCATAATTCTCCAGATGACTTGCTGACTCCTAGCCAAGCTGACAGCTCTCCCAGAATTTCAAACTTTTTTTTTCATTTTTGGAAGTACAATAACCAAGTGGCCAACACCAACCCAGCTGCTTTAATCAAGTAATGAAGATCTACCTTATAACATGTTTATGTCTTTGTTGTATAAGAAAAAGAGAGAAAAAACACTATTGATTTTCTTTATAATTAAGGGTTATGAACTGATTATTCTCATTTTTCTCCTAGCTAAATACCCTTATTATTCTAGAATTATTCCACTATGCTATTTCATGTCTATTGTTCCAGAAAAATTGCTAGCATAATCTGGCAAGGCCTATAAAAATGAATAATAAACAAACACTTTACCATGCATATTAAGAAATTTAAACCTTTTAAGTTAGGCCTTGGTGTACCAGATTATGCTAGCACTTATTTCTGGCATGAAAATGCAGAGTGGAATACTAGAACAATATAAATATTTAAAAGAGAATAATAAGAGGAAAATGAGAATAATCAGTTTTAGTCTCGCATGCCAGACCCTTTACCATACCGCTTCGCTGGGAGGGGCATGAGGGTCTGGCCTGCGAGACTAAGTTTATCCATAATTATATAAGAAAGTCAATAACGTTTCTTCTTTTTCTTTTACTCTATATTGAGTAATTCATTATAACAGTAAGAGAGACCTGACTGTTATCATTCATTTCATAATGCACCAACTTTATATAGCTACTGCAATCGTCACTATAATTTCACTTATTTCTAATTAGAATAATAAGAGAATAAGTTAATTTATAGATAAATATTATTCTTTTGGAATAGTAACAATTTTTTTGAAAAAAAGAAAGAATGATTCTAAAAAATTCCAGCATATTCAAGCAGGTCCTACTTTTTCTTTTAAATTTAAGAAAAGAACACTTCTTATGTTTGTATAGTTCATATAAATTACAATAGTGAACAGTTACTTAGTGAATTACACTCACTGCACTGTATAGTGCACATAGCTATCAATACGCAAAGTGACTTTACATTTATAAAAAAATAAAAAAATAAACAAAAGACTTCCATTGTCATAAATATTGAACTCCACACTATTTAGTTATGTAGTGGACAGTGCTAAAAATGTACAATAAAGATGGAAAGAATATGGAAGCTAGCTAGAAACTAAAACTTAAACCCCTTAGTTTTGGGGTATTTTACTTTTGGTAAGAATAACTACAACTAAGCTGTAGAGAACTTGAAAAAACTGAAACTAGACATTTTAGAAGACAGTAAATTCAATAATAACTAAAACTACCAGTAGAGTGGATGACAAAAATTAAAACTAAGCAATTTTTATTGAATACAATCCACCTTGAATTATGGTATTATTAAATGAAAATATTAATTGCCATCGAGTAATTATTCTCTAAACTACATAACAAATAGCTATCATACTTTATTTATAATACCCAAGTTTCACAGAAATATGCTATTTTTGAAGTTCTTTGGGAAAACTACATGAACTACTTTCTTTATGGAGTCTCATTACTGAAGAATTTGAGAGGCAACATAACTAAACTAAGTCAATTGATAGTATAACTAAATCTTCTACATGGTATTGAAGAAAACTAAAATCTAACTCAATCTTCAGGGAGAATTTGGGGAAAAAACTAAAACTAAGCATTTAAGATATTTTTTAGTATGTAGCTATAACTAAAACTAAGAAAGTCTGGAATCGCTAAACCAAAACAACACTGGTGGAAGCACTTGATGTAGCTACAGACTGAAACTATGTACAGCTAGCTGGAGATTCTGAATGGGCTAATGTCTTCATTATCTAAAGTAGCTATAAGCTAGCTAATTCCATGGAACATGACTTTAACAAAAAAACAAAACAAAAAAACAACAACAAAACAACAACAACTTGAAATCTGTACACCATGAATATTCTTCTTAAATTCTTTGAAATGCCAGTAGCTACAGTACAACGTATCAGTATCAGATGACGATGACATGATTACAAAATTTACAAAGCTTAGAAATTAATGTTCATTAATAAATACTGATATGAAAATTAGTACCTGCAGACACAAACAAAAACAATCAACAAATAAAAAATGAAATAGTAGGAACAAAGTCAAGTCACATTCAGTATTATATCTCAGGTTATGTTTATTTATAGAGTTAGCAAATTCTTATTACTTGTTACGTTTCTACAAATATTAACTACTATAACCTCTTCCAGTACTGCACATGTAGTAGTGGTATTAGTGGTATATATATACGTATATATGTAGTAGAACTCACTTGTAATAATGCGGCTTGAAAGGTCCGGTTCTTGGAACTCCGAGATACTTGGCTTGCTCATCTGAGAGATCCGACAGGTGGGCATCAAATGAAGGCAAATGAAGACTGGCAACATATTCGTCTATTGGGCGTACAAATGACAAAAATTCCTCATAAAAATCAAAACTCATTCAGTCCTTATTAAATATCAGAATATTTTAACAAATCGAAGAAAAACACAATGAAAATAAATACAACAAAACAAAATACTCTGATTTTCCCAGGAATAAAACACAGGGCCCCTGGATTTAGTTACAAGTGCTCCAGTTCCTGAGATAACTTATGACAATCCATAACTTCCCAAGTCTTCTTGATTTTACCTCAGTGCTGTTGAGCAGTACTACCCAACAACCACCAATTACAGTAGGTGCATTCAGAACACCTTCAATATCTACATGAAACACCTCCTCTTACCGAGAGAAGTGATAAGTAAAGATTAATGGTTGAAAAAGGCATCACAATTACAACAGAAAATAAACCCCACGAAGTGTACACTGTTAAAACACCAGCTACTATCTATTTAATCATTTATTCCTTACCCATTTTCTTTGGCAATAAGTAAACTTCATTTTTGTAGAGACCTCTGGGAGCTCTGTGCAGTTCTATTAGTGCCAGTGCCTACAGAAAATAGAAGCAGCTATAATAGTAACACCTTCACCTTGTGACATGAAATAAACTATAAAATAAAAGAAAATAAAAATGAAGAAATCGATTAAAAAAAAAAAAATAAAAAAAAAAAAATAAAATAAATAAATAAAAAAAAAAAAAAGGGAATGAATATCCTTTTGATCAAAATGGTGAAATGTATTTGGTCATAACTGCACCAAAAGTTATAAAGCCACACCCACCTGTGTGGCACATGTGATGGACAAGACGAGAGAAGGAGATCTGGAGCAGCATTGGTTCAATAGTCGACCCTGGCAACAAACACAGCAGAAGAACAAAATATACACACAGGATACCCAAAATAGTTATAATTACAATTATATACATACAATACAGTACCATGTAACATCCTGGTAAAAAAATGAACGTGACAGATATTTAGTAGTGATTTAGACGTTACTTAAATAGATTAGTAATCTCCAGTTACATGATAATAAATGACCCAATCCTCACTTCAGCCATGAGTATGATGCGTCGTCCATTGGGCAGGTAGATGTGAGAGACATTCTTACGTATCTTCTCCTTCTTGAGGTCTCTGATCCCCTCCAGGTCTATCTCCTGATTGGAGTGACCCATGTTGGCCAGAACACAGCCAGACTTCAGACGCTCCACATGCTTGCGCAATACAACATTACGAGTGCCTGAAGGTTTAAAATGAAATTATATATTATTATGTATTCAGACAAACAAGAAACACAATAATCAACAGTAAATTGACCCTTTACCACACATCTATGTATGTGCAATGGATTGTATACTATAAAGTAGAATTAGATGTACTCTCTTTTTCACAGGCTTAAAAAACCAAAAACA
>WLWD01000638.1_pt1 | contig 53446 bp, 35 predicted proteins | sample 6712731 | NCBI WGS metagenome assembly WLWD01 (sample SAMN12718690, study PRJNA576275) | sponge metagenome | isolation source: marine sponge | host: Mycale hentscheli | place: New Zealand: South Island, Marlborough, Capsize Point | collected 2014-11-01
GCATAACAATGTATGCTGCTTGTTATGTAAATAATAATTTAACTCTATTTGTTTGAAATACATTGTCTTTAAAATATAAATCTTAAGTACCATTGTAAGGTATTGAATTTAAGCAATGGTGTTATATATATATATATATAATATTAAGAAACTAAGCAAAATACATTTAAACTAGCCATAAACACTTTGAGTTTGCAAGCAAGTGTGAATGAAAATATCACCCAAGCTAAATTCCTTTACATCAAATCCAGTGTAGCAATACAAATATAGCTTGAATATGAAGTGTTTAAATTTTTAAATGATAATGCCGATAGCTTCTCTTTCTTATCTTTGTTGAAGAGCCGGTCCCCATTCATAAATCTTATACTTGATTAACATTAGGGTATAAAAAAACAATTGACACATTATTTGTTAAAAGATTAAAATATAAAGTGAGGTAAAAGTTCGACTAAATAGGTTTGAATATTGTGATGCCTTACCGTATTTGAATGTATGGAACACAACGCATGTGTATAATGACAATAATTGAAAGTTTGTGGTTTTAATAGATATTCAAACAAAAAAGTATTTAAACTAAGCACCATTGACTATGTTATATGAAAGAATTATTGAATTATATTATATTATACTCTTTAGCAAGAATATGAAGTGTTTACATTTACAACTGATACTGCCATTAGTAGAATCACATTTATAATACAGTCATAAAATATGGTTCTGATAATCAGTCCTGTAACTCGCCCTGCCATAGGAACACAATGTCAGCTCACACAGATGCTTCTGAACTTTGAAAGATTTGGTATGTTGCAACCAGAGTAGTAAGGCTGCTAAGGTCCAAAAATGAGGAGTTATGTGCACTTTATGGTAAAAGCATGAAACTTTGCACACAACTTTTACATATTATCGACTTCATTTTTAGATGTGGAGCCATCTCAGATTTGACCTTAGTTGACCTTTATTCATTAATTTAGGTGTCAAATAAAAAATTTTATGAACTATTTCATGTGTTTATGTTCAAATACCATAATGTAAGATATCAAATCAAAGCTCTTAGCATACAGAGTATTTTAAGATTAGAATGAAGTTTATATCTATTTTCATTTCAAAGTTATGGTCATTTTAGTGGATGTAATTGTGACCACATTGTACAAGAAGATGTTAATGACATATATTTTCAACTGACAACAAGACTGCAACATCATGTAGTTGGTACTAGTATGGGCTTTTTATAGAATCTACTGAGCCTCAATGGTAAGTTCACTGAAGATATCCTCTCAATGATGTCTCTATTACCAGTATGTTATGTATTTTATGGGAGTATTCTGTGTTTGCTGAAGTAGTAAAGGCCATCTCTATCTGTGACATTCATGCTTTATGGCTAAGTGTTATACACTGGTGGATGCTTTTGAGCCAGCACCAAAGAAATCATGTACTATAAACTGGAAGCTGTGTATATTCTGCCAAAAGCATGCTAAAAGTGTTTTACAGTGTCCAGCTAGAACAACTAAAACCTCTGTTGTTGGATACAAAACATTAGAGGAACAGCTATTTCAATTTGAGAAGCTTGGGCATGTTCCCATGGGTATAGATATCAAAAGTTTTGATGATGGGAATGGGATTGAAGCCACAATGATAAAACATCAAGCTTGCTTGCATAATTCTTGTCGCCTTAAGTTTAATTAAACCAAACTTGATCGGCACAAAAGAAAGGTCACACATGAAGCTAGTGCTAGTCCATCTAATGAGGGTGTGCAAACACGTTCTCAACATGATTCTATTGATTATCAGGCTATATGCATCTTTTGTGATGAACCAGCTGGATATGCAGGGTTCCACAATGCCTGCACCTATGACATCGACATGAAAGTTCGTAAATGTGCACTTGAACTTAATGACACTGCTATTTTGGCTAAGCTTTCCGCTGGAGACATGATCGCTATAGAGGCTAAGTATCGCCGTAAATGTTTAGTTGCACTGTATAATCGAGCTTCCAGAAGCAATTGTACAGATAGAAATGAGGAAGCTGATCTTCATGGGATTGCTTTTGCAGAGCTGGTAGCATATATAGATGAGTTTCGTTTTGATGAGAAAATAGCTCCAGTTTTCAAACTAGATGATCTAGCACAACTTTACAAATCATATCTAGAACAACTAGGAGTTGTGAATAAAAGTCGCATACACACATCACGGCTGAAAGTACGATTACTTTCAGTTTTTCCAGACATGAGAGCACATTTAGAAGGTAGAAGTGTGATTCTTTCCTTTGATAATGATATGGGAGGTGCTCTAAGAAAAGCATGTGACCATGATGGGGATCGCAACACAATGTACTTGTTGAATGCAGCCAAAATTGTAAGGAAAGAAATGTTTACCAATAACTATTCCTGGATCTCTTACAGAAGAAATTTCAGCGTAATTTCATTCCACAATCTTTACTAGCTCTGGTTAGCATGATTCTTGACGGTCCCAACATTGAATGCCAAACCCAGCTTGCAATAAAGCATCACCTTCAATATCTCAGCTTTTGATGTTTAACAGTGTCAAACATAAACGAGCAACTGATTCCTCTTCAACGGATTGCCATAACCAATATCGTGACATGCCACTTCCCCTTTATATATCAATGAACATCCATGCGGTTACACGCAGTTGCAACCTTATTGATGCTCTCTTTGATCTAGGTAAGTGTTGTTCCTATGATCAACTTCTGAAGCCAACTTAAAAAATCAGTGTGAACATTTGTCAGCAATATTCTGCTGATGGTGTTGTATGTCCCCTGAAATTGAATTCTGGATTGTTCACAACAGCAGCTGTAGACAACATAGACTACAACCCCACATCAGCTACGGCAAAAGAGTCATTTCATGGCACAGGCATCTCTCTTATTCAGCATCCATCCCGCATGTCAGAGGGAACAGATCGACATAAGTCAGTAATTACTTGTCAGTCTGCCTCATCCTCTCATTCAGTTGCTCATTTACCATTAGAATACACAACTGTAGCACCAGTATCTATTAAAAGAAAACGTTTTATTGTACCACATATTGATTCCCTTGTGCTGCCCACAAATGTGCAAAAGTTTGCAGAGGCAAAGTTAGAAGAGCTTGCATGGTTTAGCTAATGAAGTTTTGAAATCTTTTACCATGGAGCAGTTGGATAAGACACAATGGATATCTTGGTCTGCATATCATGCTAGCATCCAAAATGGTATAGTACCACCTCCAGCCATCATTGCACTCTTGCCACTCTTTGTGGAGTATGCTCATTCAATTGCCATGATAAAGCACAGTTAGACTGTAGTTCAAGCAGCTGTTGCACATCTAAATCCTGGCCAAGTTCCTATTCTTACAGTTGATCAACCTTTATTTGCTTTGGCCAAGCAAATTCAATGGACCTGGTCTAGTGCGCTTGGAGAAGACGCCAAGAAGGGGCAAGGGAATTCGAAGACGTGTATCTGCAGCCACTCTTCTTCCCAAGAAGTGGGATGATTTTCTTTGTGTAGCAGAAAATAAACTGAATTATTCAAAATTTTGTCCGAGCAATTAAAAAAATATCCCAAAATGGCAAGATGGTTTTTGCAACAGATGAAAAAGATGTTTTGAGTACCGTGGCTGTTGCAGACCTTTCAAACCTCAGTCCATGTTCTCAGGAAGAAGCTGACACCCGCCTTTTGCTCCATGCATTTGATGCTGTCCAAAAAGGTAGCAGAAAGCTACTTGTACGTACAGAAGACACTGATGTGGTGGCACTAGCAATATCTAAGTTTCATGAAATTTATCCAGATGAATTGTGGATGGCATTTGGTACAAAGGCTAACTTTTGTTACCTTCCTATTCATGAGGTCATCAGTGGCATGGATCCTAAAATCTGTAAAACTCTACCAGTCTTTCATGCTTTTACTGGATGCAACACAGTGTCAGCATTTGGGTAAGAAGACAGCTTGGAAGGTAGGCTAGTATTTCCTGATGTCACAGAGGCCTTTGAGGACCTTCTCTTTTGGAAGATGACATAGGTGAATCAACCTTATCAGTACTAGAGCGATATGTTGTCTTGCTGTACGACCGAACTAGTGACTTAGAGAAAGTAAATTATGCCAGAAAGTGGTTATTCACGCAAAAATCAAGGACCCTGGAGAATTTACCGCCAACACAAGCTGCGCTTAAACAACATGTGAAGCTAGCTAGTTACCAAGCCAACTGCTGGAACAAGGCTCTAATTCGGGATCCTGAACTTCCAAGTCCCGGAGAATGGGGTTGGTATATGAATACTGCTGGATGGTACCTCCTTTGGACAACTCTTCCAGAAGCATCAGAATCTTGTCATGAACTAATTCATTGCGGATGCAAGAAAGGATGCAATAATCGCTGCAAGTATGTCAAAGCAGCACTGAACTGTACTCCTTTCTGTCAGTGTTTTGGTGCATGTTCATCAAAAATAGTGAATGAATCATGATCACAATAGACACAAAACAATTCACTTAATTTTATCACGGCCATTTGTCAATCTGTTCAAATAGTATTCACGAAATTAACTGTAACTTTATAAAGAAAGTAGATAATGCCATTATTCAAGCATCAAAATCCTTGCAATGCTTAGAGCTTTAATTTGATACCCCACATGAATGGTTTTAAAAATAAGCGAAATAATTTTTTAATTTTTTTCAAATTTAGGTGTGTAAATTAATTAATAAAGGTCACCAAAGGTCAAATCTGCGATGGCTCCACATCTAATATCAAAGTACTTATTACATACAACTTATGTACGAAGTTTCATACCTTCCTAGCCATACCTTCCAAGCTGTCTTCTTACCACATAGGTTTTGCTTAACATCTTGAGTATAGCCTCTGCTCCAAGTATTTAAACTAGCATCTCTTCCCAATGAGGTGAAAGGTTGTTTAAATTACTGAAGTAGCTACAGAATGGTGCAGTGTAACATAAATGGAGTAATGACTAAAATGGGCTTGTTCCAGGCCAGTATAAATATAGCTCAGTGAGAGGTATTAAATAAAAAATCAGTTTAAGCAGACCCAATGAGTGAGCACATGGCTTTCTGACAATTCACACCCACACATTCCAAAAAATATGAAGATGTATGTAAGAACAATAAATACACAAATGACAATTAATAACTTAATGCAAATATTGTACATCTACTATTGAATGGCTTCAAAAACTATGAGTCCAACTTACTCAATACTTTAAATTTATAACTTAATTGATAATCACAACATGGCTCTTAATAGTAAGCTTAATTTCAACCTCTAGATCTTTTTCAATAGGGAGAGCCAAGAGTATATTAACCGATTAATGCCGAAGGACGCGAAAACGCGTCAATTAAGAAAAATCGATAACCGCGGAGGACGCGAAAATGCGTCAAAAAAGCGTCTTCGCGTCCATTTCGCCCTACAGCTTTGTGGAGTCAAGGACGCCACTAATCACAATTGCAGACGATTCTATATTGTTGTAAGTATATTTTAGGCTTATAAAATACATAGACTGCCATAAGAAAATGTTGAGTAAATTTTGTCACAACAATAAGACTTCTTTCTGATAAAGTATAAATTGAAAATATATTTCATAATATAATAAAGGTACACAGAATAATTTTTAGAAACCAATATTACTTTAGCTATAACTGCTCATGATAAAACAAGTAGAAAGCTATCTTGGCAAGTGGAACACTGGCACTTCAGCATCCTAGTGATGAAGACGTTATTCTTGACCTGGCACAGCATGGCAGTGACAAGGATGGCAGTGACCAGAATGGCAGTAACTCTGATGGTAGTGACGAGGAGTTTGATGACAGCAAGAATGACTTCAGTACTGATGGGGTAGTGACTGCAGCAGTCACTAGATGGTCAAGGACTCTGACGAGAGAACGGAATTGATGATTCTGAAAGGTAGCGATTTCTACAGGAATTTTAACCACATTCTTTATAACAATAAGTAAAAATAAATATTGTTATACAACAGGTGAGACTGCAGGGAGCCCTCTGACATATACTTCTGTTATGCTATGACCAGTTGCACTTGATAGTAAGATCACCAACTATTCTGTCAACAATGCAGCCTACCATCACATCAAAAGTAAAGACACCTTGCAGTACCAAACTGAATACACTAAAATATTCTATCATTTATTTGTGATGTACCTGTTTTCATGCACAAAAGCCATAAAAAGCTTCTCTGTTCACAAAATGTATAACAGATTGCTCAGTTCAAAATAAAACACACCCTAAATAAATATCAACAAATTCTTCCTGAATGCAAGACAGATGCGTGCAAAAACACTTTCTCTTACCTCTATGATCAAGTAGCAAACTGCTTCAGCCATGAAACCATACTTCCAACCTTACTAGTGTGCTTACTAAAAGCCTCAGTGTGATGCCATAAAGGTTTTTGCCAAACGGTGCGAGTACTTTGTTATTTTTAAGTCGGGAACAGCTCCTTAGCGTCTAATTTATGCTTTCCCAATAGCCTAGAGCGTACTCTATCGTTCGATAATACTGTCCCCGAGGCAATCTTCAAACGTTCGTCTTCTTTCTCTCGCTTAGTGTCACCCTCCCACCAAGCAATCAATCCTCTGTGTCTCGCGTGCGCCCGTGACCGCATTACGTAAGGCGCAATTAAAATTTTTATTCGCGCGTAATCGGTTAAGCCAAGATCATTGCCTAAAAATTGTTGCCCAGGTGTGTATGGGGATGAATCATTACCACAGACAACAGGTAGTTACTTCTTATGATTGACACCAGAGTCTGTAGCTTGACCATCACATATACACACAAATATATAGTTGTATTGATTAACCAATTGCACATGCATAGGTTGCCTAAACCATGTTGATCCTTTACCCAACCAGGTAAGTCAACTTGCATGCACACAAACACACAATGTTATAAGTATAAACAGAATGACATGATACAAATATTAACTACACAACATTCTCTTCTGGTGTATGTTCTGTGCCTAATTCCCAGATCTCATCAATCAGAGGACCAAAAATCTTTAACTCTCTTACCTAGCACAAATGTGTACAACACATTTATACAGTAGATTACAATAATAATAGCATTGATTTTTGCCTGCACATGAAATAATTAATGCTCGGTAAAGGGTCCATGCTATTCCCTTGAGTGTGAATTTCACGCTAAGTGTGCATTCACACTAGGCGGAAAGTGTGAAGGACATGCTATGCATTGATAGTGGGCATTCACATCACCAGTTTGGTGTGAATTTGGTGGGTTTTCATGCTATAATTTTTACAGTGCAGAGTTCCTCATTCAGGGGTAGGTCTAGGATATTTTAAAGGGGAGTATTTTTCAAGAAGATGTGAAATAGCTATACCTACTTAAGGAATTTTTTTCGCTATAGTAATTTCATATAAGGTAACTGTCACAATGCTAAAAACCAGGAAGAAGAAAATTAAAACTAAGAAGAAAACTAATTTAGAAAGATATTTTTGTCAAAATGAGTGTAAAATTAATAAGAAAAAAAATGAAAGAGAAAAATAAATAATCAGCAACCACTAACTACAATACTCTTCTGTCAAGATTTAAAAAAATGCTAAACTTGATTGGCATACTATGAGCTATGTCAGCTTAGTTTCATCAGATGTCAATAAGTGACCTAATTGGTATTAAAATACATTATTTCATATAACATAGTCAAAGTGCTTAGGTTAAAAATATGACATACTTTTAGTTTCAATGTATGTAATAATATAACAAACTTTCAATTGTTGTCATTATGCACATGCATTGTGTTCCATACATTCAAATGCAGTAAGGAATCACAATATTCAAACCTTTTTAGTGCGACTTTTATCATACTTCATATTTCAATTTCTAAACAAACAAATAATGGGAAAATTGTGTTTAAGCCCTATACATGTTAACCAAGTAATGTTTTTAGTTTCAAAGTTGCCAGAGTATTAAGGTTTACTTAGGTCATCATGTAGCTCCAGTTCGGCTTATGTGGATAAATTACTTAAGCATTTCCTTATTTATATTATTCCTAACCTTATTATTAAGGAAGATCCTGAGATATTGAAGCAGTGGCAACTTCCTCCTCCATGTTCAGGTTGTTCAAAGGTAAAACTCACACTAGTTATATTTCTAGGACCAGCTCCTTCATAATATTGCAGTTCTGGCAGAGAAGAGTTGTAATTGACCCAAACACGGCAAGAATGAGTCTGGTCTTCAGTGCCTGTTTTATCAGTGGAATTAGAAGTGTAGCTCAACCATAGTTCAGTACTCAATAAAGCTAGATCTCCTCCAATACAGGAAAACTGATACCATCGAATGTTCAACATTGGCGGATTACTTTCACCCCCTACTGTTCCACACAGCACTAAGAAGTATAGCAACAGTTTCGAGAAGAAGACATCAGTAGCCATTAGAATTTAACTTTAGCGCTCCGTAGAATTGTTAAATCAGTCGCTCATCTTTAATTCTTCTATATTCTAGCTCTCAGTCTTTTATCTACGCGATAGTGTATTCTCGCTTAGCCAGACCCTTTACCCAATCACGCTACGCGGGGGGTAACTGACGTAGAGCAGTTTGTTCTTGCCTAGTCAGCATGTGGTTAACTGTGGTCCATTTGTATGGGTATAAATCGCGATGATATTTCGAGGCGCGTAGATTATTATTCATGATCTTGCAATGGAGAAGTGTTGTTTATGCAAGGTTTCTGTTACCTCTGTACAAGAGAAGAAGAGGAGGAAGAAGCTGCATGGAAATGCCTGTAGAGAGACTAGGGATGCATTAAATACAGAATTAGACGATGTGTTTAAGATTAATCTGGTAGACTTTAAAGATACTTCTTCAGTGAATTGCTACATCTGCAAGAATTGTGACACCCTACTGAACAACATTCTTGAGTTACAGAAGCATCTTTCTAGATTGAAGGACACTCTAAAAGGCTATATTTCGAGTGTTCAGTGCAATGTTGCTTCAGGGAACATAATCAAGAAGGTTTCATCCACATCTTCCACTGCTGTTCCTCCACCAAAGCATATATGTTTGGATTCTGATAGATCACCATCAACATCACCTGCCATTACAGTGCGTTGGTATTTAATATCTCTGTATACTTCAATTTCACTTATTATTAGTATTGGTGATTTTAGTATTGGTTATGATAATGATTATAAAGTAATTGGAAGGGGAAACAAAGGTAATGGTGTAATTATCTAAGTGTAAAATGCTAAAACAGTAACAGTAATTTAGCTCTTTGTTAACCTAATCATTTAAACAAACACTAGGAAAATTAAGTTATAGTAAATTATGATTACTTCTATGAATTAAAAAAAATTGGCTGGTAATATTGGGTAGGCATATAGACAAAAGTTATATTAATGGGCAAAGAGATGGCCATAATCACTACACTTCAATGAACAAACAAATTTCTGTATAGGAAAAAATAGACTACCCATCTGGCCCTAAAATGTTTGCTGTCAATACACCAAATCATCGCAAGAAGGCCATCAAGCAGTATACTCGCAGAAGCTTCCAATCCCTTGCCCCCACTGTAGTTGCCTCAGACATAACCTCAGATAAGAATTTTGCAGAAGATTTGAAGTTAAAAAGGAAGAACTATAGCTGTGTACCTCATTTGGTTGTTAGAATTCGTTATGGCAATATTTCTTTTCACAGTGTTGTGTGCAATTATAACTGGCTGTGAATTGTCTCAAACCAACTCCTCATCATTACCTATTCTCATTCCTGCATCTATTGGCAATAGTGCTAACTGTTCCTCTCAAGATATCGTTGCTGAGCAACTGACAAATGTCAGAAATATTCTCCACACACAATTTGGGACGAATATCAGTAGCAGCAATCTTTAATGCACTTGTGGCAGTGATGATCCAAGTTGGAATAGGGTCATCTATCTCAACATGAGTGATCCAAATCACTCATGCCCCTCTAACTGGAACCTCGTTACAACTCCAGTACGTGGGTGTGGGAGAGTATCTTCTACTGGTGCTTCTTGTGACTCTGCCATCTTTCAAGTTACAAATCATACATATTCCAAAGTGTGTGGCCAAATCAATGCTTTTCAAAGAGGCATAAGTGGAGCATTTTACAACAGTATTGTGAGTAGCGCACGTAATTTAGAAAGATCTTATGTATCAGGAGTTTCACTGACTCATGGTCAAGCTGGTTCTAGGCAGCACATTTGGACATTTGCAGGGTCCATCAATGAGGACCCACTCAATCCAAACTTGACTCTGAACCATAAATGTTCTTGTACAGATGCCAATACTGCATGGAATTATGAGGTTCCGAGTTATGTAGGAAGTGACTATTTTTGTGAAACGGGGAAGAAAACAGCATTAGTCCAAAGCAATGACATGATTTATGTGGATGACCCGCTGTGGAACGGAAGGGGCTGTGGTCCTGCTAGCACATGCTGCTCATTCAATTCTCCTCCCTGGTTCTGCAAATCTCTTCCCCAACCAACCAATGATGACTTGAAGATAAGACTATGTTATACCAGTGCAGCCCAATATGAGGACAAACTGATTTCATTAATTGATATATATGTGCAATAAATGATGACATTCAGAACGTAACACTTAATATGTATAATTGTACTTATACTTTTCTCAGCGTTGTATTATACTGGTGAAGTATTGCAGTTATTGTGGCACTGATTTGAGTGATGTAATTATGTTGAGAAATGAATGTAATTCTGTTAAATTATTTTAATAAAACAACACTATGTGACCATATTAACCCTCAGCTGCATGCACAAGAGGGTTATAGTAACTGTCCTGTCTGTCTATCTGTCTGTCACGCTCTGATTTTGGAGATTATAACGTTGATTTAGGTATGAACTTACTCGAACGAGGATTTAGGAGTTTTGATGTGTTACTTTTTTAATTTCGGGCTAATTGTTGAAAAACTCGAAGTTTGCAGCTCCACATAAGTACCAGATTTTATGGGTAATGCCCCCTATTGTCACATCATAATCACGTGAGCAAATAATTTCTTGCAGCCTGCAGTATTGTTTGCTTTATGCTCAGGGAAGTTAACGGAGTTGAAAATACTGGTGAGTGTTTCTGGCTAGTTTTGCTTCTGTTGTTTTGGAAGGAGATTTGTAATAGCAAGGTAGAGTTTAATAGCGCGGAGGGTTCGTACATTTGGTGCTTCGTCATAACTGATTCTATTACATGGTCACATTGCTAACAGAATGTAAATGTGACAACTCCGTCATTGTATACAAGGGAGAAAGGAATAGCTATGAATTGCTTGTGGACACATGCATTCACCATATGAAGTATTTAGAAATGTCTTATATTGTAACATTTATATTAAAATTACATCATGCATCTTGCTTTAGATTTATAACATTATGTGTATTACTCTATATGATATTGATTAGCTTAGCAGTTCACCTTGCCTGTATTCATAAGAAGCTGAGGGTGGGAGGTGGAGAGGCTAGAGGCCCTTAATGTTTTGGAAGGGGAAACTGAGCCTCCACAATTTTACTTAGGAGGCTCCAATGAGACAACCATTACAAAAAATTCAAATATTATTATAAAAATGTTATGAACTTTGGTGTAATTAATACTATTAATTATTTACATATCAAATGACACTTTGTGGTCTTTTAATGTATTTGGCAGCTAGAAAATTTCAATAATATTATTTCTATAGTATGTCCAAGTTGAGTTGGCCGCAAGAAAAACTTGAATAACTTTAGAACGGAAGCAGCCACGCATCCGGGGTTTGCACCATTGGAAAGCTCGCGCCGAAGCGGTTAAAAATATTCCCTCAGTAAACTCCAAAACCGGAGAGAAAGTGCTATTCCAAAACTCAATACAAAAGTCTATGGGAATAGAAAAAACCACAGGTTTCCCGCTCAAAACGCGCCCGCTTTTAGTCACGCGGTATGGCTCAATTTATCACGCGGACTGTCTTCATTAAGAATTTTGTAAACAATGAACGGCTTCTTCTCAGATTGCTGTGTTTCTAGCTTTATATCTCGATTAGCTTAGGTTGCGAGTGTGGAAACAGGATAGACGGAGTGTTCTGTTGTTGCAGAGGGTACAGGACCACCTGATAGGATGTTGGTATGATTATTTGTCTACCTGTTCAATAACAAATGCCATATAGCCAATATTATTTCAGTGATATAGCTATCATTTAGCTAGCAACTTGTAATACAGCCACACTTACGCTGTTTGCCGTTAAATTGTGTGCTTGTCAAAGCCGTGTTTATGCCAATTCCTTTTCTTCACTATTATAGATGCCGTTTATTGTAAGAATTAGGACCAATCAGGCAGAACTCCACCTTCAACTCGGATCACAACTATTTTTTGAATGTGTACTACTTAAATTCTATCATTTCATCAATTTTCATATACCTTATTATAAATAAATGAAAGAATTGATAATTTTATTTAACATGAAAGTCTAATAACTTTAGCTACAAGTTTACAGTGCTGTACTGCTGAATCCTGTGAACATCAGAATATTTGTTGGGACACAATAGGTAGAATCCACTGATTTTAATCCTGTCTCTTTAGAAGAACTCCCACCAGTTTGCGTTTTCCATCTGCTGTACATTATCTGCGCATAAGAAACATAAATATCATTGAAAACAGACGAGATGAGCTGTACAGCGCCCGAAAAACTCCATAAACTTCACTAAATTTCTTTCTTTCAATAGTTACAGTATTAATGCGCACCTGCGCTACCGCCCCTTTTTCACGTGCAACGTTGACGTTTGCGCGCTTAATTGACTTGGATTCACATGACTAAATTGCTTCCGGTAAAGTACTAAATGCATTCCTCAATTACCGCGCTTGCGGTCGTGCCAACTCAACTTGGACATACTATAGTGCCCCATTAAAAGTGTAAAAGCTCAGTCACCCGAGTTGGGAAAGAGTATGGGCTATGAAAGAACCTGAAGCTAAGACACCACAACTTCGCTAAGTATACTTTTGCTGCAATTGTGCAATTGTTTCTGCTCACGTATTATCGAATTGTAGGGTATTGGTGGGGAATAAATTAGTGTCTGGATCTACGGGCGGTGCACGTTGCTATGTGCATACCCTTAACATTGTATATTAATGAATAGTTGTGAATACCGATAAGTGTTTTTTCGACTTAACACAAACACAATGAATGACAATTATGTAAGGCTTCATCTATAGAATGGGTGCAAGGTAAACAATAATGAGAGCTTTCAATTCTTGTGGACTTTTTCAGGTTTCACTGCTCTACATTATCATGTTATGATTTCAAATCATTATATAGCTTGTATAATCTAAAATCATGTTTTTTAGGAATGTCATGATGCTGTAAAAAACTGATTTGTGATTTACTCTTTCTACAAAATCTTTGCAGAACCTTCAAGTTAAAAAGGAAGCACTGTATTGCTGTGTATCTCATTCGGTTGTTAGCTTTTGTAAAGAATGGCTGTATTTCTTCTCTTAGTAATGTGTGCAATTATAACTGGCTGTGAATGGTCTCAAATTAACTTCTCATTATTACTTATTCTCATTCCTGCATCTATTGGTAATAGTGCTAACTGTTCTTCTGTTGTTACACATTAAAAAAAACTGGTAAGGGTTTTCTTGCTGTAATTTTAGCAAACAGATACAAAATTATGTTAAGCTTTTGTTTAATTTAGTGCACTCAAACTAGTGTACCAATTATGCTCCCTAACTTCATGGTTGGGGATTTCCTGGCTTAAAATGCTAGTCACATTAAAATATTGTACACCTCCGAACTCCCCTTTTTCAAATTTCTACTCTATGAATGATAATGACTTTAACTGTGATACCAGTTTTTTTAGGAAATTTGACTGAACACATTAGGAAGGGGGGGGGGGTCGAGCTAGGGATGGGGAAGTGAAAAACTTTTAGAACATTGGTGTGAAGGAAATTGTTTTCTCAATGAACGGTATTACCACCTTGACTTTGATGCCTTGATTTTTTAAGTGGAAGTTAATAGCCTAATGTATCTGTTATATACTTTGTTATTAATGTGAAAATTCGTCTGTTACTATAGGTATAGACATTATTTTGTATGTCACTAGTCAAAAGTATTTTAGTTCTGTCATAACAAGTACGTACGGGATTTATTTAATATTTAACCAAAATGATATCAGTCTCAAAACTTAAAGGATTCCTTTGGGCTTGTTATATCTGAATATTGAAACTGTTGATTCATGACAAAAGAAATTCAAACAAGATTTTTTTTATTATGACTGCATATTAAAATTAGTCTATGATATGGGAATATGAGAATCAACTGAGAAATCTTGTTTGAATTTCTTACATAAACTGTAAATCAAATTCTTTCACTATACAGCTATTGTAAGCCAAGGAATCCTTTAAGTTTTGAGACTGTTATTGCTACTGTCAGGAAAAAACTGGTATGTAATAAAATTATATAGCTACATACATTATTATAGATACTTATGTATAATATTTTCAAATTGCGAAAATAATCTAGACAAATTTATAATTTTTTGTTTTATCGTGTGAACTCTGCCAAATGTTTAAATTATAATTTTAAGTTTACTTATGCTGATATTATGTCATCATATTAAAATGGCCAGAATTATTGCTTATTTCTTAATTGTAATTATTCAGGCTTGAATACAATAATGAAGATTTTCTTTGGGCACCTTTTCTTACAGCATTATACTTTTTATTGATATCATTAGTGCTGTGCCTCTTTATCGGTGCTATACAATAACCCTAACTTCAATCATTTTCTCATACTTCTATAATTTAAGTGGTGTGGATTATCATTACATAAAAATGACTGCCAAGGTTCACTGTTGCCAATAACAGAAATACAAGTGTTATACGAGGGCACATAGGTTATCAAACATAGGCCCAAAAAATCCCAGACGATATAATGAGTGAAGCAAACTAATAGAAAAATGGTAGGCAAGCTATACTGGTAACAAAGTGGAAACTATTGAAGCTTGCATGATTAGTAATTTATGCCACACTTTGTTACCTTTGATCCATTACAAGAACCTCTTTATAGTAAAAATGTCATAACTTTACATTTCTGTTGGAAGAAGATTATGAGGTAAATCAATCAGAAATATTCATACGTCCAGAAATATACAATAGACAATACTAAAAATATTGTGGAGTCAATATTATAGTTCATGCCAATCCCATTATCTGGATGCAAAACATTTTAATTGAAGTTATTTTCTTCAACAGTCATTTTTAAAATTGTAATTTTAATAAATATAACACTATGTGACCTTATTATCACTGAATCTAGAAGTTACATGGTGCCATTTCTAACAGAATCTAAATGTGGTACCACCCTCATTGTATATAAGGGAGAAAATAATAGCTGTGAGACGAAGCTAAGACACCAAACCTTCTCAAAGTATACTCTGCTACTACTGCACTATTGTTTCTGCTCTCATATTATTGAACTGTGGGGTATTGGCGGGGAATAAATTAATGACTGGATCTACGGGTGGTGAGCATTGCGATGTGCATACCCTTAACATTGTAAATTTAATGAATAGTTGTGAATACCGATAAGTGATTTTTCGACTTTACACAAGCACAGTGAATGACAATTATGTAAGGCTTCATCTATTAGATGCAGGTGCAAGGTAAACAATAACATAGAGTTGAGAGCTTTCAATTCTTGTGGAGTTTTTCAGGTTTCACTGCTCAACATATGTCATGATTTCAAAATCTTTTTATATGCTAGTTTGTATAATCTAAAATCATGTTTTTAAGGAATGTAATGATGCTGTTAAAAACTGATTTGTGATTTACTCTTTCTACAATTATTTTTGCAGAAGATTGAAGTTAAAAACAAAGCACTACTGCTGTGTATGAATGGTCTCAAATCAACTCCTCATTATTAGTTATTCTCATTCCTGAATCTTTTTGCAATAGTGCGATCTGTTCTTCTCCAGATATTGTTGCTACACAAAAAATAGGTGAGAGTTTTCCTAGTACAAACTTCAGTAGTGAAGATATCTAGGGTAGAATAAACCATTTATTACACTTGTCAGAGTGATATGGTAAGATATATTTCACTCTTAGGCTTTATTTTCACTTCCCTCTGGCTGGGTTAAAATAAATTAACCTGCTCCAGTGATATATTTCTGCTATATCATATTCCACTCATGTAATAATATTATAACATATACCTGATTTTCAATTATTCACCCCTAATAGTATCTTGCTTTCCTCGATAGCAAACAAATATCCCCGATTTTCAATTGTTGTACCCCTGAGAGTGTCTAGCTCACTTGGCTCGCTCGCCAATAATACGCTTATGTGTCAGTAACGACGACGACCACGACCGACGTGTATTCAGAAATTGGTAAAGCGTCGTCATATTTAGTAGAAGGTGATTAATTGTATTTAAACAGTCCAATCGCCACCGGCACTTTTTAATTTTTGACCGGAAGTAAAGAATTGGAGTGCGGTTTTACCTGTGGTCTGAGCTCACTTTTGGTCGTATTTTCCAATCTTTATAACTCTCTAGCAAGTCATTCTGCACCAATATAATATGCGCTTTTACTACCATTAGCAAAGCTTCCTACACTGTAAAAAACGAAGTGTTCAGTTACACCCCTACTGGGTGTATTGGAAGATTTAATTATATTCATAGCAAACCACTGGTAATAGTGAAGTGCTGCTTACATGTGAGATAGCTATTTACAATGTAACTTAACTCTTAGAAGACAGAGCATAAGTGTAAAGAATAACAGGTTAAGTTTACAATAAATTGGGTGTGGTTAGAGTTTATTGACCACACCCCTAACAGATCCGGCTAGCTGCTGAAGCTAATACTTATTTAGTATCATAATTAAGCAAGTGTAAATGGTGTCATATGCAGGAGTGTATTTTAATACCAATCTGGGTGTAAGATAACAGAAAAATGAGTATAATAGAGGTGTATTACAATACTCTATTGGGAGTTACACAGGGGTGTTTTGAAGTATGTAATGGAACACTATTTTGGGGTGTACCATTACACCCTGTGGGGTGTACAACAGCTAGTGTAGCTGAAGCACCAAAAAAGGAGTTTTGTAACACCCCAGTGTAATGAATTAAGTATTTTGAATAGCCTTTACAGGGCTACTGTAGCTTGCGTATTAACATTTTTGTTGATATATATCAATGCAGAGCAAAATACTTGCCTATACATTTAATGGTCAAAACTCAGTTCCCAGGATGCTAGCTCCATTTAATGAAGCCAACAGCAGCAACAGTATTTTATTGTTAAATATACCAAATTATGAGTTGTTCTCAATAAAACTGCATGTTGTATACACCATTAAAGATGACCCTTATTAGCCCTATAACACAATAACAAGCAATTGTGAAGTGTCTTTGTGAAGAGTTTTCTTATAAATAGCTACTTCTGAGTCCAGCTACTTATGTCACAAATGACCAAGATTATAAATTACACGTTAATGCCACAGTATCCACTCTCTGCAACTATATTGCACAGTTTATAGTGTTACCCATAATGCACTAGGCAATAGCTTAAATTACCTGCATGTCACACACTGTATAGGAAATGCATGTAACCTAATACACCTATACTACATATGATAGAACCAAATTTCATACAGTTATGAAATGTGGCTCTATCCTATGTAGGATAAGTGTAGGATAGGTACATTTCCTACAATGTGGGACATGCAGGAAACTTCTATTTTGGCTTAGTGATGGTGACTTGCTGACTACAGCAGTAGCTTGAAGCAGTGGGTGTAACACTCTAGACTTTCATACTCACTTGTTCTGTGATAGCTATACCAACACAAGACTTATTACTGTGATTCAACCATAGCAGAATGGTTTTTCAAGTTTAAGAACAATACTGATGCTAGGGGTGACAATTATGTCGAACACAACTTAATTCAAAAGGGTAAACAATTGACAGTTAATGTTATTGCTAAAGATCACTAAACCATCTATACTATTGTTACATTTTGTATGAAGCTTAGGTCACATAAAACAGTACATATAGCAGTTAACCATTAAAAATTTAAACGACAAATATGGAATCTCTTTCTTACATCAATTTCACAATATCTCAGAAGTTATTAAGCCTATATGAGGTCAGTTATATTAAGTAATTCTTGATAGCAAAGCACTCTGACTCAGCTACAAATATAATGTGTTATATAAAAGATCTCGGTTGAATTTACCTTTCTTGAATAGCACTAGCTAGTATGACAAAATACATTACTGCTTTATCTTGCTAAGTTTGAGTGAAGTGTTGGAATTTAAATATGGTAAAGGGTTTTCAATGTCATAGTAACCACTCCAACAACTTTTTGTGACATAGAAGAGAAAGCATTTCAGGGACATTTCGCACAGATTGGAGCCTAACCCTAAAAATAAGGCTTGCTTACCACTGTAGTACCAGAAGAAACTAGGGGTAAGCCCAAAATAATAACTGTTTTTTTTTATAAAAAAGCGCCTACAGTTGCATTGAGCACGCCTAATAAAGTGAATATACTAAACTAGATTTTAAATGGTTGAATTTTCTTTTACAGCTGTAATCATTGTGCTACCCAGAGAAAAGTTTATTATTAGAAGTAAAAAGCAAACAGAACAAGTTGTAGAGATGGTACTGAATCCATCTTCCATGCCATTCCCGTTTCCTGTAAAACCGTTTTTGTGACCAACAACATCACTCACCCCAACTCCCGCCCCCTTCTCTTCATTCCTGTCATCACTTGAAAAGCAAATGACCCCATCCTCCCTATTTCTTACCTTGTTAAAAGCTGTCATGCTCTTGTGCTTTTGAAATTTATATATAAAATACGGCACATACATATCTATTGTGAAACTGGAAAACTTTATTGATTGAATTACAAATATTGGTATATGACTATTCTACTACAATATTTTGAAACCAGTGATTTTTTGTGTACATTTATTTTATTTATAACTCAAGTTCAAGATAGAGATACATGTACTTGCATGACTATAATTTTAATTAAATGCGTGGGTGGCATGTGTGATCAGCTTCAGTGTAATTGGCATAATTACATAAATGGCAAGATGTATAATGTTTTTATTGAGTTCACTGAGCTTAGCGACATTTGGAATCTGGACTTATAATTTAATGAAGTGTAACAATTAGATAAAGTGTGGTGTAAAATATGAGCTGACTTGTAAGTGTAGCTTTACATAACCACCTCTAACCCATTATGCGTCACTATTGTAGCATGCATTTCAGAGTAGATGTGCACTTTTCCATTTTGATGGATATGGAGTGAAATACTTTGAATAGTTGTGTAACGATGAATCATATGCTATATTTCATACACTGGAATTCTTTAACAAAAATAACTCATTTAAACTTATATTGGCATTGGTCATCACCAAATTTTTACAAGGTTGCAGATAATTATTTTGCATTATGTTAAAATTTTAAACTGGCAAAAAATAGCCAATATTTATTAAAACTAAAGTAAGTGGTACCTACATCATCATTTTGTAATTATTATGAAATTTAAAGCACAAAAATTTACATAACATTAGTTTGATGTATAATATTCACTTTTTAATATACACTATGATTAGCTATTATACAGATGTGTGTTACTAGCATATAATTGTTAAAGCAAGTTGATTATAAATAAATGAATAATGAAATCTTAATGCTTCTGCAAATTTGTAATATTTGCACTATGATAGTTTAGCTATACTGTCTCTTTTTCAAAGCAGCTCTTGTTTAATGTGTCAATACCCTCACCTTCTGCCATTGTTGCATCAATATTCTCATATATATTGCCATCATCAGGAGTAGCAGTCATTGAATTAGCATTTGTTATGTCTTCAAAAGATTTCATGTTCATATAAAGGTTGGAAGAACCATTTGGGGAGTCAGTTGGCTGGTGACGACTTGTTGTCCCTGTGTCTTTAATATTGCCTTGAACTGGCCAACCAGAGTAGCGGGGATCCCTGGATTTTTTCTAATTAGGTGCAAAATAAAGCATTAAAAAAATTATTATAGCTATGAGCTTTAACTTTGAAATACTTCATATTGAATCTTTTTTCAATAGATATTGTTGCTATATTTGGCTATATGCTGTAATTAGACTGAATTATCATAAAGTAAACAATTCCTACCTGGTTAGTTGAAGTTAATTTCTCTCCAAAGTACTTATTAAGAAACTCAGACTGATTGACTTGAACTTTCCATTGCTTTGTGATAGTATCACGCACTGACTTGGACAACAGAACAAACAGTATAAAAATGAACGTTCCTTGAAATGCCACTAGAATTGAGAACACATAGACAAATGGTAGCAGGCTTGGTTCTTCAATAATGAGGAGGCCAAATATCCACGTAAGGCCCATAATAACAGTGAGTGAAAGGGCAGCTTTGAGCCAGTTTTTGACGTTAGAGATTTTAGATTTATCCTTTATTTTCTGCTTGTGTTTCCACATTATAACCACAGCCATGATAAAGAAACAAATATTAGCCAAGAAAATAAGAATAACTGGAGCTATAAGAGCCCATATAAAGCCTCCGTGAGGTTCTAAGTAGCATCTGCACGACAAAAAAAAACATAATTTTTTTAACAACTCACCGTTACATTTACCATTGCATAATATTGTAAGGGATTATAGTTTTATTCTGGAAATGATTTAACTTCTAATAATGTAATTCTTATTTTAGCTACCAAGAAAAGGAAATTTCAGATATATGACTACTTCTCTATGTTGCAACTTATTTGATGAAACATTCTTAATTAAAACTTTCTATCATTTTTTTATCAACTTCAATTAGCACTTACGCTGTAGAGTATCCATATCCAATGGGAGTGATGTGAGCAAATCCAAGTGGCAGACTCAGTCCTCCCATGTAGATTAGGGGAAACCCGTAACTTACAATAGTAAACCCTATATAATATGGCTTTTGCTTTTTGACAAACACTTTAACTAAAGTGACATAAAGAAAAACACCCTCCATTAGCATCCACATGAAGGAGACCAGGAAGAAGTATTGCAGGAGAACTGCTATGGACTGGCAGTGGATGGGTACAGTATCATCACCAGTTTTGTCTATTCCCGCCACAAATATAATCTGTGCTATTGCCAGATTGATGCAGAGATTGATATGTATATAATTTCTTAGACCTCGAAGTGACCTATGAAATGAAACAGAAAAATAATGACACAATTGTAGCTGAAAACAACAGTAAAAATTATAGTATGTGAAGTGTGTTTATGTTAACATAATTTACTCTCATTGGACATCATCACACTAACAATTCCATGATGTGGAAATACTCAAAACATCAAATGTATAACATGCAAATTCATAAATAAATTTCAACGTACCTAAAGCATGTGAAGATAAATACAAGAATTGCCATAGCTACCAGTGAAATGGAGACTCCAATGTAGTTGATAATATTGAGTGATAATTTAACTGCCTCACTAAACATAGTCACTGGTCTGGCACTGATGAGAATAGCAAAGTGTGTCAAATGATTGCACTCACACACTGTTCTCTGGTGGGAAGACATGGCCTCATTCTTGATGCATCCTCTAGTAGACCACTCTCCAAGTTGAAGAATTGAGACTCTTATAAAGGTATAATTATGGTTTACATTTTTTACATCACGTATGACTTAATTGAGATAGAATTTTAAAGTTTTGGTGTGTTTCTGAATGTTAGTAGGTGATTTATAATTTACAATCTCTTATACACACAAAAATAAATTACATAGAGCTCAAATATTATTTTACTGTATTTACAATGAATATACATACTTGTACCATGGTACGTTCAAACTGTCCAATCAGATTGCTCAATTTTAGATGGACATATTTCATACCCACTTCCTAGTAAGTGATTAAGTAAACCATCCAATTAAAATTTGTTTTTATGTATTTCCCATAGCCTAGAGTCATGTTACAAGTTGGTTGCACCACTCCATTCGGTCAGTACGGAATTTATAATATCCTTGGGCCTTGGCCCTTGGTTGTGTAAATCCCGTACTGACCTCCGCATTGTGGGGTAACCTATACATATATATACTAGTGATGTGCTTGAGCACAAATGGCGAGCGAGCCTAAAGACTATACTTATTTTATATGAATGATTTTGACTTCTAACACTGAAGCTACTGAAAATAAAGTCCAGTTTTTAAATTTTGCATACACGGTAAAGGGATTTCAGTGCCATAGTAACAACTCTCTGCAACTGCTTGAATTGAAGGAAAAAAACAACAACAAAACAATACACTGTAGCAGTTCGATTGAGATTCTTTAAATCATACAAGCCCTCATGTGTTTGCAGGACTGGGTGCTATTTATAGTGATGGTGTGTCTGCAATCTACTAATGGATATTGAGGAATGTTGTGTTGTGTGTTAGCTAATGAAGATGGTCTAAGTGGATAAGCGCTATATGTAATGAAAGTGTTCATTGCTCATTCCCTGTTGTCACTAGGTCTGCCACAGAGCTCCCCCCTAGAATTGCTGATTGACACTTTCGAGGCCGCCCTCGTCGTCTAGGCGCTGCTACCGGGACGGGCTCCGTAAAATCCAGAAACGCTGGCTTCAAACGGTCAAGGGACACACTTTCGGTCTTACCGCCCATCTCCAGCTTGAAAAACTTGTCGTCTCTTTCCACCACATGGAAAGGTCCCTCATAAGGTTGAGTCGAGAGACTGGCTGAGTCGAGTGAGACTGGCTGAGTCGAGTGAGACTGCTGAGTCGAGTGAGACTGGCTGAGTCGAGTGAGACTGGCCGAGTCGAGTGAGACTGGCTGAGTCGAGTGAGACTGGCCGAATCGAGTGAGACTGGCTGAGTCGAGTGAAACTGCTGAGTCGAGTGAGACTGGCTGAGTCGAGTGAGACTGGCTGAGTCGAGTGAGACTGCCGAATTGAGTGCGACTGCCGAGTTGAGTGAGACTGCCGTGTCAAGTGAGACTGCCGAGTCGAGTGAGACTGGCTGAGTCGAGTGAGACTGCCTGAGTCGAGTGAGACTGGCCGAGTCGAGTGAGACTGCCTGAGTCGAGCGAGATTGCTGAGTCGAGTGAGACTGCCGAGTCGAGTGAGACTGCTGATCCAGCTCGAACCATACTTCTGGTTGTGTGTTCCAGAAGGTGGGAAGTTTTAGACAAACAACGCTGGCTTCGGCCATGGTCCCAGAACCGTCCAGGACACGCGTCGAGGTCACCAAATGTAGCAGTTCGATTGAGATTCTTTAAATCATACAAGCCCTCATGTGTTTGCAGGACTGGGTGCTATTTATAGTGATAGTGTGTCTGCAATTTACTAATGGATATTGAGGAATGTTGTGTTGTGTGTTAGCTAATGAAGATGATCTAAGTGGATAAGTGCTATATAATATAATGAAAGTTTTCGTTGCTCATTCCCTGTTGTGACTAGGTCCGCCACAACACGTTATTTAAAAGTTTTCTTTGTGATATTCTTTAGCTAAGTAGTGGTTGTAACACACAATGCTTTGATACAACTGGACATGCACCTACACAGACTTACCTTCGCGGTAGTCTAGTGGACAATGTATTTTCAAGTAAACAACAGTATTTACTTGAAAATACATTGTTACAACCACTACTTAGCTAAAGAATATCACAAAGAAAACTTTTAAATAACGTGTATTGTTTTGTTGTTTTTTTCCTTCAATTCAAGCAGTTGCAGAGAGTTGTTACTATGGCACTGAAATCCCTTTACCGTGTATGCGAAATTAAAACACACTGGACCTTATTTTCAGTAGCTTCAGTGTTAGAAGTCAAAATCATTCATATAAAAATAGTATAGTCTTTAGGCTCGCTCGCCATTTGTGCTCAAGCACATCACTAGTTAATGTTATTAATTAGTATAGCATTTATAATAATACCTGCTTGTAATATCCAAGAAATAACATGTGGTAATATTGGAATCATCATTGTATAGTAGAGACTATAAAGAATTTAGAGCAAGTCAATTACAACATTTGTTATAGACTTAATTCACTTACTTCTAGATTCTTGTCATGATTGAACATAATCTTTACTAATTTGTTTAAGGTAATATTATTTGTAGCACAAATCTCTTCTCCACATTGTAAAGAAATTCCAATAACATCGGAAATCAATGTAGAACTATTAACGTATTCAAATGCCATATAAATCAAACAATTAGGAATTAGTTATTATTTTGTCACCTGTTTATTCCATTTGGTAGAATGTTTGAAATATTCCTGTAAATGTTTGCTATAACCCTAACCCTATCGTTTGTTGAAAATACCTCAAATTCTTCCAATGGAATTATTACTTCGGTAAATGGAGGAGTCCATTCAGGGAGTGTAGAAGTATTGAACACAGCTATTTCATCTTCTAAATTAAATTTTTCTATTTTTGCACCTAATTTGAAGAAACCTCTGAATAATATTTCTTTCAATAAAAGTTATGGATATAATCTTAAAGACACAACCAATTCCATGAAACAATTTGTAAAGAGAATTACAGCAACAAGTTTTCATATTATATGAATTGGAATTAAAATTGACTATAAAATTTGTTTTTCAGCTATAGCTTGGTTGAAAAGTAAAAATATACATTTGTATACATTGGACAATCTATTAACATAATATTATGCAAAATAGAAATTCAATATTATTGTAAAACCAACGTAATGCTTACAATGATTGTTAGTTAGTGTAACATACCAACTGTTTCCATGGTTGTGTATGAAAATTGTTCCTCGCAGGGTATTCTTTCTAGGGACACTAACAGCGTTGTCCCCAGTATAAATGGTGTTACAGTATCATTCTTGAACTAAAGCAAATTAAAATATTATAATGAATTTTAATTTGAAATGAAACAAGTTTGTCGACACTCTTCTAGTCACTAAGTCACTACATGCATGAATATCACACTCTTTCAAGATATAAAAGTTATCCCTGTTATATCTTAAATTTGAAAAGACTTTTTTCATACATTTATCTTTAACCTAGCTGTAAAGAACTAATTTGTTATTGGCTCTACTAGTAAGCCACCATGAAAGATATCTTGCAAAATTCACCCATAGCTAATTATAGTAATAATTAACAATTGGTTTCAGATTAAATACATCTGAGATATCATGATTAGCTTTGCCTACAAGCTAATGAAGATTGTGCTAGCTATATGATACTCATTTTAGTAAGTAATATTCCACTTATGCGTAGCGTGAATGTATTTACTGAATTGGTAATTAAAATTACTGCAACACATGACCAACTTATAGGCCACACATATGCCCATCATTGATATAAATAATTATTATTTGCACCATAATATTTACTCAAATTTTAAACCCCTCACAGTTGATACTCATTCTGCTCTGTTCACTTCATGTCTATTATATAAATACTTCTTGTCAGTATCGTTTTCCTATACTTACCAAATCCATCTCTTGTGACTGCATTATCACATTTCCTCCCACATTAAACGTTTTCTGTATGAAATCAGTAAAATTGAACTCAAATTGAGACAGCATGAATAATCATAAATATATCTAGCTTTGGTAATATGATCCAATAGAAAATGCAGCAGCCCTGCATTATGCAAAGTCTATAATATGAAAATGAGATTTATTTAAATGGCAATGTTTCCACTTACGTTCTCTCTTCTTTACATGTTGCTTGAGCATAATAAATTGAGTTTACAATATTGTTTTGTATAACATTATGCTAATAGATTATACAATGTATACATTATGTATTTCTTTACTTTTTAAACTAACTAGCTGAAAAACAAATTTTATAGTCAATTCTGAATAATTAAGACAACAACCTGTAGTGTTTCTCTTTCACAAATCATGGATGTTGCATTGTTGAGGATTATGCCAAGAAGGTAGACAACTACTAGAGGGTTTTCAGTCCTGTTTCTTGAAATAGTGAATAACTCTGAGATTTTTTCATATACATCCTAAAATTAAATACCTTGTTAGCAAACTGATAATTGACAATAGTTAATACTTACACTGTAACTCAAGATATCATATAGAATCGTCTGAAATGTTGTCTAATAAATATAATAAATATATTATACATTTGAAATGTAATATGGTATGCTAATAGAATAAAGTCTTTCAAAAATATGATTAATTCTGGTATTGAAAGATTTACAAGTATCATTTCAAAACAGAAACAATAAATTTCTGAGTCAATTTATTTTAATAGAATAATCCTATTGAAAACAATAATATGGAAGACATTTTGTAGAATTTTCTCCTAGGCATCTTAAAAAAGAATTTTAGTTTGTGAAATGATTGAAGTGGCTACCAATATGTATTATCAACCAAAATATACAGCAGAATTTAAATTAGATTATAGTGTCACTTTAGTGGTTTTATAAGTTTCCAAAAATTTTAATTTTAATAAAAATTAAGGCATAAATACATAATTGTACCTGAAGTTCAGTCTCCAAATTAACAATGTAGTCATCCACTGCTGTTATAATCTCAGTATTATTTTCAGAGGATGTTGATTCCCTCTCACTACTAGATGATGTAAATTCCGTCGTACTCGTGGATGTAGTTTGAGGATCATTTGAAGTTGAGTCAAAATTACACATTAAAGTAGATGTAACTGGGGGATAATTGCCTTGTGTAGATGAAGAAGGATTGTATGTCAGATTAGTAAGATTGATAACATTCGTCAAAGCAGAATGACTTGCAATAAAATAATGATAAGGAAGATAACTAATGCCTTCTCCAAACACTAAAGCAGGATTATTTATTCCATATGAACAACTTGAAGAAATGTTTCCATTTCGAATATTTGAAACATTCCAATAATTGTTACTATAAATAACACAATATCACCCAAAATCAAACGTTCAAAATATATACACATATTTCCCCAGTAAAATATGGCAGATTGCAGCACTACTACTGCTTCCCATTCTATGATGCTATCACCTAGTAGCTAATCAGGAGTGATTTGACATGACAATGTCTGTGTACTAATTATAGTAAACTATCTTTATCTACATTAAGCCTCAATTGATACTATTAGTCTGAAACAAATACATATTCAACTTTAATTGTTGTATAGGGTTGGTAAGTTTTGAAATGTTTGGTTTTGAAAGTGAAGCATTATTGAATTGTATTTATTATGACTAGTAGGAATATGTGGAGAAAGATTAGGTCATTGAGTTCTAGAGTGACCGGTTTTGGGAAAATCGGCCTAAACGCGGCAAACAATTTTTTTCAGTATCCCCGGGTAAAGCCTTATGGGTCGATTTTTTTTTTAAATTTTTTTTATGGCAGAAATGGATAGACACCAGTTAGCTCTAGCGTATGACGCAGTTGTGTAAGCTCTGGCGTGCTCTAGAACTCACACTAGGAGGCTAGAAACACTAGCCGGTTGGACTCGTGTACGGAGAGTTGCTAAGAAATTATTGGCGGGCTTTTCACTAACAGCCGGGATAAAACTGTAGCTAACTAATTCACTTACTATTCTACATAATTCACGTACTCACGCAATTCTCGCCATCATAGTATCTTAAGGAACCCTGCATTAAGCCTTTTAGACTTCTTTCAATCAGCCTGTAACCGGTTTATTCCATAGTGTCCCGGAGACACGCAGTAATAGTATACGGACACAAGGCACGCCCCCTGACCATAGCAATGCCTTTACCCGGCGTTTTTTTTCGAAATAAGCAATAATAAGTTTAGCAATAATGCTGAAGTGTTGTAGTGCGTAGGGCGAAGACGGCTTGTGCTACAGCTTCCAAATTAGGAGGACGGCATCCCAAGGCCCCGTGCAGCCTACTGGTAGAATAAATTAGAAAACTTTAGATGCCGCGTTTAGGCCGATTTCCCCAAAACCGGTCACCTCTGATGTAAAACTAGTTGGGCGGAGCCCGACCTCTGCTGAAGGGAGAGGTCGGGTAACAAGCCTATAGCCGGGTTTGTTCCCTGCTGCAACGTACGTTGCAGTCCAATCAGATTGCAGTGTGGTTAAATGCTAAGGGAATGGGTGGGCGGACAGGAATACGCCTACGCAGAAATAAAAAAGAGATTTACTGGCGCTTTTTTTTTTTAAATGCGCGTGGGTGAAAAGAATGGCCACAAATCCTAAATCCCACGCAATCGGTTCATGACGTCATGATTAGCTGACTCAGCAAGAACAAACCCGGGTATAGGCTTGTTACCCGACCTCTCCCTTCAGCTGAGGTCGGGCTCCGCCCAACTAATGTAATACTAGAATATTTTAGGCAAAATTTAAACTTATTAAAATGGGACAAGATTCCTAATTATGTATTTTACTTCATTAAGTTTTAGTTCAATAAGCTATAAACCACATTAAATAAATTAAAATATATTTATATATGTACATAAAATAAAATACTATATCTTCTTGTTATTTTTAACTATGTTTATAAAAGCATATTTAAGTATTTTGTCTTTAATTAAGTAGTACATACTATTAGTCGAATGTTAGGTGGAAGCTATATATTCAAACAGATATATTCAGTTTAATAAGTGCTTACAAGTAATTGTGCCTATAACTACATGTATACTAGCAATTTACATAATGTGACAGTACTTGGGAAAGGGACCAATTACTATAATCTTGGTATCAAAAAAACTTCACTTTCCAATTTTTGATGCAATTGATCCTTTTTCCCAAGTACTGTCACATATAGTGTTTGAATCATTGCATTACCATATTTTTATCTCTTCATAATTTCTTACTCAGCTTCTTTTACTCATTAGATGTACTCTCTTTCTCTTTCACAGGCTTTTTTTAAACAACACAGATTCCCATTGGCGACCAAATATTTTTATTTTGTATGGTTTTAAAAAGCCTGTGAAAGAGAGAGAATACATATTTTATCATTTGATCATATTCACTTATTGATTCTTATACGTATTATTAATCTCATCCACTTACTTTAAAGCAGAATTATTAAAATTATCCCTGATTAAACTTTTAGAAAAATTCCCTGTAATTAAATTTATTTCGATGTCATCTAAGCTCCACCAATCTCCATGTGGTCTGTTTTGTGCTAATATACTTGACATCAGCCATCGTAGCTGTATAGAGTCGTTGAGGGGAATTCCACATATCTGGATTTTCCTCATAATATTGGGCATATTCCTCGGGTGCAAGGTGGCTATGTCTTGCACACAATATCCACGTCTGCAATTAGATGTTCTTTGTTTAATAGTGTGTATTATTGAAAGAGGAATCCATTCAGATGGATTAGATAATAATCTAACTGAGAATTCCAATACTTCACTCATTTCTAAACTACCATGACGAATGTTACATATGGTTGAAGAATAGACTGTATAATGTATTTGTCTAGAACATAGCAAAATAATATTATAAAGCTAGGATTCGAATGTTGTGTATCTTTCTTTACTTATTTGTAACTAAATAATGTTCTTAACTCAAGGTGACTATTTACTGGAAAATTAACAACTAAACATTAACTTACATGCTGTTGCTAGCTTCAGAACAATCAACACTAAATGGCAACATTTTCTTCACTTCAGGAATTGATATTTCTTTAAATGAACCAGTAGCACTATTCCAAGTGATGTGTACTGTTCTAGGAAGTTGGGGATTCCCACCACAGAGACTATAATATGATTAAGATTATACATCATAGTTCGATACCTAATATAAGTTGCAAGATAACTGCAGAGTCGTAACAGCATTGAAGCTGAGTAGGCCTCTGCTTCATCAAAATATATCAGCCTGGTTTAAAAAATCCATTCTTACCAACACATTATAAAATCACTACACCATAACTAGAACTACTTTTACAATTTGTGGTTAAATGACTCCATTTAGCATCAAGTTATAATGTTGATGATGTTTACAGACTTAATGGAAAAGGACACTAAGTGGAGAAACCAAGTTGATTTTGCCACACCTTACCTTGCTGTTATTGGTTAGTCTCTAGTTGGCAAGGTCCTTGGATAGAGCCAGATATATTTCATTAGATTTTATTTAGCTATTCTTTATATATATATTTACAAGCTTTATTTAAATGGGTGTGGTGATAAATCTGAGCATGGTTAGTAACTAAAATTGTTTTGTCCTCGTCTTTTCTGTAATTAAAGTTAAGGCACAGAACTGTTATTTTTAAAACAACTTTATACAGCTAAGGGAAGTAATTATTAAATCAGTTGCTAAATATATCTTTCCAAGTCAATTGTCGTAAACTTAATTATCAGCATATTGAGTGTTGATCACATACAAACTAAATATAGCCACGCTAAAGCTTTGAAGAGCTTTGAAGTGCTTTAACAGATAGAATTTATAGGAATCTTTTGAATTGATGTCCAGTAATGATGATGGAATATAAAGAGTAGGTAGTCAATATTGCTAAGGAATGTACATGTGCATGTAATGATTTTTTCACAGGTTATTAGATTTTTTTGTTACATATAGGTAGTGTTGAGTTAAGGTGGCTAAGTTTCCTTATATTTATATGAAATAATTAGAAAAATTCTTAGGACAAACAACTGTAATATGAGTAGTTGCATTGGAGAGGTTTCACTTTTGTAATTATTTGACAGCATTGTAATGTATGAATCACAACAACAAACAGTTCAACAATTAATCATTCTAGGATGGCTCAGTAGTTGTGAGGTTTACGGCCTAACATTTAGTACATTCTGTATTTTGATGTCTCTCAATAGTTTCATATTGATGTATACATTGAAACAGAAGTATGCCATTTTTTATAGTCACTTAGAATAATTTAGCTAAACTACCATAGTGAAGTCCATGTCACAGCTATACTAGCATTTACAAAGCTAATGTTCTATAGTATATATGTACTTGTTAATTTGCCTCATATATTGTAAGATCTGCACTATAAGCCAGTCTGTGGTAAGGATCCATGTCACTTCACATTGATCAAGATGCCATCTACTCTCGCCACTCTCCATTCGAGCCCACTTACACATTTTAATCAAATCTGGAATTTCTTACTTATATTACTAACCTTTTTATTAAGAAAGATGTTGTATTTATTGAAACGTTGAAGCAGTGGCAACTTCCTCCTCCATGTTCTGGTTGTTCAAAGATAAAACTCACACTAGTGATATTTCTTGAACCAGCTCCTTCATAATATTGCAGTTCTGGCAGAGAAGAGTTGTAATTGACCCAAACACGGCAAGAATGAGTCTGGTCATCAGTGCCAGTTTCATCAGTGGAATTAGAAGTGTAGCTCAACCATAGTCCAGTACTCAATAAAGCACTGTCTCCTCCAATACAGGAAAACTCATACCATTGAATATTCAATGTGGGCAGTCTGCTGTCTCCTCCAAAAGATCCTTTCAACAAGATGAAGCATAGTATAAGTGTTGAGAACAAGATGCCAGTAGCCATTCTATCCCACCACTTGCAATGGAATAGTAGAGCACGCGCCCCTTATACTGTTGCCCAAATAACTACGCAACACTTCGCAGCCTGGTCAATATTCTCTAACCGATAAAGAAGCCCGTATTCCAACAACACTATGCCTGAAGTTTTACTGCTTGTTCTGAATATTTCATTGAAACTATCCAGCGCCTAGCTATTTAGGTCCATAAATGCTATTGAAACTATAAGATTCGGACTGTTCTGCTGTATTTGAGTTTCAAATTACGTGAAGAACTTTATGATTTCTTGTAATTGGAGCTATTAGTAATTATTATACAGTTGTATGGTACGTGCCATTTGATGCTCCAAAACTTAAGCTTATAAAATATATAGCTTCACCATGCACACAGCAGTTCTTAAGTTAACTATAAGTGATTCCTTTGAATTGCAGTAATACTGAACACTTCAATGCTGCACATTTACACATAGAACATATTAAACATGGACTAACAGTGCTTAATACCACAGAGAATACATTTAACCATTTTGAAAAACGAACACAGCTCTTCTATGAAAGATTTGTGGCTTCAGGTGATGGATATTGTAGTGTTATCACACACTTTACATTAATAACCTATCACTTTTTGTAATAACTTTTGTAAAATAAAATATTAATTTTGCCATAGCCATCTCGACAATGTAAGGTGTCTCCAAGTGAAATTTTGTTCCCTCATTTCAAACTACAATAAAGTTATCTATCTACAATATGGAAGTTGTTTTGCCACATAACTTTTAGAGTCAAAAAAGACCTAATTTTGAAGTCATAGGAAATTCTTTTGTTACTATAATAATAATATATTCATGTTTTGTTACTGTCTGAGTTATAAAAAAATAGAACGAAGCTGCAACACATTTCATAATCTATAGTAACAAGAAATTCCAAAATCAATATTTTATTTAAAGTTAAGTATATTTTATTGAGGTTTCATAACTCTATTTATGCTATAATCAATTTAGCCCTGTCCAGGCCCCTACAGTTTAATGATTAGTGTGCTCACTCGCAATCAGAGTTTGCAGGTTAAAGTCCTGAAAATGATTTTGTTCTTCAATTTTTTTCCCCTTGTGAAACACTTTTCCCATTGAAATAACAAGACTCCATACCAGATTATTTTCTGGGGTTGGGGAAGGAGGGAGGGGGGGGGACTTGTTTTTTATTCCTTGTAGGATTGCATGTGGCTAAAATGGCTGAATAGGCCACAGAGGGAGGAGAGTGTGGAAGCTGGTTCATCAATCAGATTTCCGGTGCGTCATTGTCAACTGATGGTCGTGCTTATGAAATTGTTTTATATATTACCTTCCGGAGCTGTGTGTGCACCTAGTTTATCTTCTGTGTTTCACATTACTAATTAGTCCAACATTGTCTGTCACTGTTCAGAAAATTGAAATACTGGAGAGTAAGCTGTGTACAGATGACTGTTCTGTTGTGATTCACTGTTCCTTTGATTGCTTTCATGTGTGTTTGTGTATGAACTAGTGTATGCTAATAAAACTTAATACTGTCATTTCTTTTATGTTACTGTTAAGTTCTCTTTGTGCTTTTTGACTAAATTAATAAGTTAAAATTATCTCATTAAATTTAATGTTGCAAAGTACCTCGTGAGGCTTGAGCCCAGCAACCAAAAGCTAACACATTCTATTATCTTTCAGATTTGACTTTAGCAACTTCTTGAAGATAGTCAGATTTAAATGAAATTTGATTGACTTCTTCAATTAGTACTGTGCACAGACTCCACAGATCTTGTGCCACAGGAAAGTTTGTTTCCATAGAGCACAAGACAAAGTGACAATCAGAGAGTGTGAATAAATTTTGACAATAACAAAATAACAACAACGCAATTTAAGTCTGTATATAGGATCTGCATAATATGATTACATCTTGTTTAATGTATTGATATCTTTATGAAGTCACTTCATCCCAATCATTTCAGAGAAGAATTGTATAAAGGTGTTTATCAGAGAGTTTTGAGGATAGCTAACTTGAGGGAAAAAAACTGAGGAAAAATGAAAGATAATTGTATGAGTTATTTAAACACAAATCTTAAGAAATATTATAATATATTGACCTCATACAAAATCCACACCTTAGTGTAAGATAATTGTAAACAGTGGAAGTAAGCGTACCATTCTTCAGAAGCAGTGGAGCAAAGTTAGTTTATGTTTTCAATTTTTATAGTAAAATTTTGTCTTGCATAGTTAATAGCAAATTATTGTTAGTTTTTCAATTCATTTTCTGACTGTGCAAAACAATTTCATACAAATATGTGTATTTCTTTCACAACTCTGTTTATCAGGACAAGGGTTCAAACTTTGGGGGGAAAACACCAGCAACAACAATCCTCCATGTAGTACTTATGACGTCTACTAGTATTAGTTTGAATAGGGTCGCTTCACCTAAAGAAGGAAGTTTAGAGAACATGTGAAGGATATCATAGTTGCATACAATGAGCTGATCTATAGTTTCAGTGACATGCGCTCACAGGGAAACACTATAAACTAGCCAATTAAGTTATGATTACCATATAGCTGGATTGCAATAAATACACACACCTAATGTCACTGTGTACACAGCTAATGGTTACGTTACTTCCAATTTATCAAATAAGGCACTTCCTAATTTTATTAGCCAGTTATGTCAATAATTATGACAAAATGACAGAATGTGTGTTTACCTATAAACTAACCAATTAGCACTTTTGATGCCATAAATTTTATTATTTGAACAGTCCATTTTATAGCTGCTTGTATTCTGGATAAATTAGTGCAATTTTAATGAGTATTGTAATCATCATAATTATCCCTATAACAAAATAATTCTAAATGTGTATCCATACTGCTACTAACTTAATAATAATAATAATAAAAGAATAAACATTTATATTTTATTAATACATTGTTGTTATTGTTATTATTAGTGTTTTTCCATCAGTGTAAATTATTTGGAAGTGGTATCTGTGCATAAGTTTTAGAAAATAGAAAGTTCTTAAACACTTACTTAGGAAATCTTACCAACATAGAGGAATACAAAGTCCAGGGTTACCAAGTCGGGTTTTACGAATCATTCTAATATTTTTTTCATTTATGCTGATCCAGTAATGCTTGGTATTTTAACAATTATGCCACCTAAACGTGCCATTATGCTCCTAATTATACTTGGTAACCATGGTGATTAGCACGAGTCAAAAAGCTATGATTGCAGTGTTTCACATGGTTGCAAGCTTCTCTCATTGGCTCTCACGACTACCTTGGAAAACTGCAGTTCATTTGACCACAAGGCCATCGGAACCGCTGAGGCTGGTGAGGTTTCGGCCACACCACCTTTTTTGCCGAAGTGGGCATGGTTTTGTTTGCGCAAGCGCTTATTATCATGTTGCTTTTTAGCTAGGTATAAATGGCATCAATGTTGGAGTCCAAAGGTGAACTATGATTACTTAATTTTCCACACCATTGACTTTGTTTACCAAACTCAAATTTCTATAAACTTATGGAAGTCTACCTGCATACAATGTTTTTTCTTTTTTCCTGTGTACTTTACTTTCACCACCAAGTCTTGAGCATGCCTATAAAACTACCAGTCATTCAGTCATTTTTTAGTTGTTGTTCTTGATCTAGTCATAGTGATTACATTATATTCGTGAACTAACCTTACCACTACCTAGCTAACCACCATTGTGAGTGTTGTAGCCAGAGCTATAATACAGTCAACTAGCTAGTAAAGTTTTGGCTGCATTCAATCTTCCATGAAGCCTAGAAAGCTGCAAGTGCCAGTAGATGGAACAGAGCCGCACCAGCCATCCTCCCCTCCATTCAAGTTCCCAAGGAGAGAATTTGGGAAGAAAAATGTCGTTTTTGCCCCAGTGGTTCCAAAGGTGGCCTTGGCTTCATTATTGTGAACATATGGATGCAGCATTCTGCATCATTTGTGTGAAAGCCTACTCTGAGAATAAGCTTAATTCAGTAAGTAATCTTGAAACCACCTATGAAACCACATTGATAACTTGAGCAGAGCATGCAAAAGAGTGACATATCAGCCTCAGAAGGTCAGGAAGTGGCCTCCATGACTTTGAAAGTTCTTAAATCTATACGTTCTGATGACATGTTTAAGTTATTTTGGGATAGATTTGTAAAGAGGTTGAACATTTTAGTATTTCACCACCAGGTTTACCACGTCGTCGTAAAGCTCCTCGAAGATTTGAAGAAGGAGATACAGAGAGTGTGTTTCCTGAAACACCAGAGGACTACTACAGACCTATCTACTTTGAAGTATTGGATCTCATCACCACTTTTATTACTGATCGATTTAATCGGCCTGGTTATAATGTTTTTCACAATGTTCAAAATCTTATTCTAAAAGCAGTTCAAGGACTGGATTTAAAGTGTATGGCTACTTTCATACGACTGATTTTAATTATGAATTATTTAGAACTCAGCTGGGAGATACTGAGAGCTAATTTCACTCCAAATCAAACCTCTGTTAAAATCACTGATGTTACTGAATTCTTCAAAGCAATGACTCCAGTTTGACAATGGCTCAAGACAGTCTGAATCACATCATGACTTAGCATATTTATCGAGGTCTTACTGATGATCTAAGCTTGATTGAAAGTGCTAACCGATTTATTCATGGAAGTGATCATAGAGAACAGATTTTTGGGAAATTTGTGGCAACTGATATTAAATAATGTGATTGAAACTTTGTATTTGTAAACATAAATAAAATTTTCTTGAACAATGTTTGAAAGTTTAAAAAAAAAATATAATTAAATTTTCTTGGCTAATAATTGGCCGTGATTATTAGTAAATATCAATTAAATTTTCTTGACTAATATTGGCCTCACCACTTTGTATTTGCTTCCGACCCCCCTGGACCAAGAATACGCACTTCTACTCTTACATCAACTACCCTTTCCCAGTTTTCTTGTGATGTATTAAAACCAGCAACAAAATCTACCTTGGCATGAGAAATAGTAACAGAGCACCTCAACAAAAATAAAACTATTCAAGGAGGAGTTGTTAAGAATTCCCAGTTGACTTTTTGGTGGTGATAAGTGAAACTAATTTTGCTCAGTTTTGTAACAATCAGAAGTGAAGCGACACACAAATCATATTTATACACACAAATTCTAAGATAAATCTATCTGAAAGGACAGCTATGGAAGAAGATATTGCTAGTTGATTCAAAACAGAACTGGCAGATGGATCTTTACTATCTGTGAAGGAAATATTTTATGGAAGGAAATCTGCCTCAGCAACTTGTCAGTATTATACAATATTGATGAAGCCGACTGTGATCAAATAGTGTGTGTACTATACTAGATGATGTGATCATGAGACATTGGCATATGGCCATCCCTATCACGAACCTGAGCTATGCTGCCTAAATTAATTGTACATGTAATCCAATGCATTGAGTTTACTAGAGCTATGAAAGATTGGACGCTAGAGTTGTAAGTATGGCTTTGCGTAGCAATTTCCAAACCATCAATAATACAATGACATGCACTTAGTATCACCATAGTATTTATTTCAGAGTAGATGTACACATTTATTGAATAATATAATTATAGCTGCCATGAGTAACAATATTGGGACATAGTCATGTATTGAACCTATATCCTATATTAGACATACTACATTGAGCTTGCAATATTGTTGTTAAAAGAAGTAATTTTAGTAATAAATTAGCTATAGTTGTTAAAATACCTAGTATAATGTTACAAAATTTGGCCACAATTTTCGCCAATTATTGATTAAATTAGTATAACAAAAATGTTATATGAAACAAAGTTATATTGCATGTATGCATGAATGATAAACGTGTTGAGCTTGCTAAAAACTAAAAAAAAAGAATGACTACAATTGTATGCAATAGTTACTTTATGTTTTGTAATTAACGTTAATTTGCAAGCATGATTATGTACATAACAGATAATGCATGATATCAAATGGTATACACTATAACTATTAAAAATGATACTTCAGTACTATTTCTACACATCAAGTTAGTTACTACGATAATATAATTATTTAATATTAAATTCTTAATGTTTCCTCAAACGTGCAATTTCTACATTCTGGTAAATATGCTCCATTTTCTCATTTTCACAGCAATACTTGTTTGATGAGGTGAAGGCATCTTCTTCCATTGTTGCGTCAATATTTTCATATATATTATCATCAGGAGTAGCAGTCATAGAATCAGCATTTGCTTTGTGCTCAAAAGATTTCATGTTCATACAAAGATTGGAAGAATCATTTAGAGAGGTATTTGGGTGGGACTGACTTGGCGTCCCTGTACCTTTAATATTGCCTTTCGCTGCTGGCAAACCAGAGTAGCGGGGATCACTGGATTTGTTCTATTAAGGTAAAAAGGCATACTGAAAATATCTCATTCAAAGGACCATAATATCATTATAATTGCATTGTTGACTTTCCAAATTACTGAATTATTGTAAAGTAAACATTTCTTACCTGGTTAGTTGAAGTTAATTTCTCTCCAAAGTACTTACTAAGAAACTCAGACTGATTGACTTGAACTTTCCATTGCTTTATAATAGTATCACGCACTGACTTGGACAACAGAACAAACAGTATAAAAATGAATGTTCCTTGAAATGCTACTAAAATTGAGTACACATAGACAAATGGTAGCAGGCTTGGTTCTTCAATAATGAGAAGGCCAATTATCCACGTAAGGCCCATAATAACGGTAAGTGAAAGGGCAGCTTTGAGCCAGTTTTGGACGTTAGAGATTTTAGAGTTATCCTTTATTTTCTGCTGGTGTTTCCACATTATAACCACGGCCATGATAAAGAAACAAATATTAGCCAGGAAAATGAGAATAACTGGAGCTATAAAAGCCCATATGAAACCTCCGTGAGGTTCTAAGTAGCATCTAAAAAATAACATTATAATTATAGCCTTACTTCACATGAGTATGTTCTATTGCATAATTGTATAATACATTATTATTCTGAAAAAAAAGCAATTACCATATTATTTTTTTAAATACGATATTGAGTAGAAATAATAGATAATTTCTGATCACTTCCTTATATAATTATAAATAAACTCTAGAGCAGACAGTTAAAAAATACGCAACAATTTGCAAATGAAGTCTGTACTATGGAATAAAATTTTCTTTAATTTTCAGCTACATAAATGGTTTTGTTCTATTTATGAACATAAAAATTATGTCACATTTAGCTTCTGCATATTTAAACTAGCTATGGCTTAGTGTGGACAACTTTAGTCCTACACTGTAGCTAAAGAAATATATCCCGATAAGCTGATGTGGCTTTTCAGCAAACAATAAAGTTCATGTGAATGATATCCTCAGAAAACATTTGGACTTAATCTGACGTATATGTTACACAGTTTATTGAAGAGCAGGCGTACATACAGTTGATGAAAGAATCACATTTCCAGCAAGGAAAATATAAGAACTGGAACTATGAACCGAGAACTTTAAAAATGTACACTCATGTTAGCAGGTGTGATTCTAAAGGAATGAATGGGCAAGACCATATAGTAGCACTCCCTGCAGTATCTGCATTTTCTCTCGAATTCTCAAAAACTAAGCTGAAATATATATTTTTTGCTAATTAAAGGGACTTGTGTAATATCTTTAGGCATAATAGTCTGCATCTTTGGACAGAGTGACTAAATAAATAATTGACAAACAGACTGCTTGAACCCTTACACATGTGCACAGAGGGTGAATAATAATTTCATTACTTTATTGACTACTTTTTAACTAGTTAGTAGGATCGTGTGGCGAAATACTTCATTGATTTTCTACACAGGATTCACTTTAATACATTCAAGGTATGAGGACAATTATTAAGAAAGACTTACGCTGTAGAGTATCCATATCCAATGGGAGTGAGGTGAGCAAATCCAAGTGGTAGACTCAGTCCTCCCATGTAGATTAGGGGAAACCCGTAACTTACAATAGTAAACCCTATATAATATGGCTTTTGCTTTTTGACAAACACTTTAACTAAAGTGACATAAAGAAAAACACCCTCCATTAGCATCCACATGAAGGAGACCAGGAAGAAGTAGTGGAGGAGAACTGCAATGGACTGGCAGTGGATGGGTACAGTATCATCACCAGTTTTGTCTATTCCAGCCACAATTATAATCTGTGCAATGGCCAGATTGATGCAGAGATTGACATGTATATAATTTCTTAGACTGCGAAGTGATCTGTCAACGCGAAGCAAACATAAACAACACAATTACTTTGTTTGGTATCAGTAGTCAAAATGGGCCAATATCATTATGTAATAGTATGAATATCATTATGTAATAATGAATACCATTATGTAATAGCACAAATTTGTACATTTCTATATGGAATGAGATTTATTATATTGAACAGTGAAATTAAACTGATGGAAGCTGAAGTTAATTCAGTTCAAATATCGCTTACTGAAAAGTGTTGCTATAACCATAACTAAATTGTACACTATTATTTAATGTGTTGGAAAATAGTTTATTAGCCTCTACATTCCCTTCAATTGCTTGACGTGAGGTAAACAAACTAGATTAATTTACATAGTCATGATTTTTAAAAAAAATTGATATCTGGCACATTATTACTAATTGATATTCTATATTTTACACGATAAAGTTGAGCATAAACATACAATTAATGTTGATATTTGGGCACGAAGTTCTTAAGGTATAAAGCTTTCAAGATATGTATTTTACAATAAAATCAACTATTGTTATTATATTTATACTATAAATATTATTGGAGTTACAACTATTCTAATGAATGCAATAATTATATTAACACACGTATGTATTATAATTACGTATTCATAAAATAATGTATTTACATTTCTTGCCTTACCTAAAGAATGTGAAGATAAATATAAGAATTGCCATAGCCACCAGTGAAACGGAGACTCCAATGTAGCTGATAATATTCAGTGATAGTTGGACTCTCTCACTGGTAATGGTAACTGGTGTGGCACTGAGCAGGATAGCAAAGTGTGTCAAGTGATTGCACTCACACACTGTTCTCTGTTGGGAAGACATATTCTCATTCTTCATGCATCCTCTAGTAGACCACTCTCCAAGTTGAAGAATTGTGGTTCTATTATAAAATAATTCTAGCATATTTGAACACAATATTGCTTAACTAAATGAAGCACCAAAGGTGCGAACCCTCAACGCTATTAAACACTACCTAGCTACTACAATATAATCTCCTTCCAAAAGAACAAACAATCTGTTAACTATTTTTAAGGAGGTATCGAAATATATGCGATATGCGATATGCGGACGACTACTATAACCCTCTCGCGCATGCAGCTTAGGGTTAATGAGCTAGTGTGCCTTGTTTTTCCCCTTATTCTGCTGTATTCTTGACCATTTCTATTGTTATGAGGTTATGAGTTAATTTTAGTGTATAATATGAATGCATCAAAATATCAGTTTTTCCAAAAAAAATAGAAAATAATGATATGAAATAATTAACATTGTATTGTAATAATATTGATGACCTATTAGATATAGCACAAGTGTCAAAAGGTCAGATGAATTGTTGAAGGCATGTTAGAACATTTTGCATATTTGGGGTAACACTGTAATACACTGTGATGATAATGTGTTTTATAACTGCTTTATAACACTTATATTGATTGCTCATATTGTACTTACTGATATGCTATTATTGTACAATAAAACTAACTTATTTCTACCTTATAACAGTATAAGATCTCAAACATATTATAATAAGTGTAGTATATAATTATAATAAGTGTAGTTTATTGGCTATAAGGCATTGGTTATAGCATATCAATAAGCTAATGCTATAAACTAGCTTATACTGGATTATTTTCACAGTACTACAAGTATTTTTATTTTAAGACAAACTTTAACTATAGTCAAGTATAAATAATATAATAGTAATGTAGTACTAATTAAAGTCAATGTACCAGAACATTAAGTGCACTATAGGACCAGAACATTGAATGAACAATTTTAATCTAACTTCAAATTATTTATATTTTATATATTCTAATAATTTACCATAATTTTATGAAATTTAAACGCAATATATAATTGTTACCTGCTAATAATATCCAAAAAATAACATTGGGTAACTTTAGATTCATTGTTATTTAGTTGATCCTGTACCAAAGAAGAATAAGTCAAATACAACATATTTTGCTATTATGCTTGCATTACTTACTTTTAGACTCTCGTCATGATTGAACACAATCTGAACTGATTTATTGAAAGTAATATCATTTGTGAGACAAATTTCTTCTCCACATTTTAAAGAAATCCCAATTACATCAGAAACCAATGTAGAACTAAGGTTAGGGTATAATCAAATGACATTATATCTAATTATTCATCATTTTCATACCTGTTTATTCCCGTTGGTAGAATGATAGAAATATTTCTATAAATGTTTGCTATTATTCTAACATTATCATTTGTTGAAAATGATTTCATGCCTTCCAATGGAATACGAGCTCCCGTAAATGGAGGAGTCCATTCAGGGAATGTGGAAGTATTGAATACAACTACTTCATCACTTAAATTAAACTGTCGTATTTGTGTACCTAAATTGAAAGAAACATTTAAAATCATAGATAATAGTCACTTTACCATTTCTTTCTTTTCCTTCTTTTATTCACATATTAATAATATTTTCTACTCTTCATAATTATTTTTGTATGCAGTACAGAATTACATATCTGGCTGTCACTGGGGAGTGAACCCAGGACTACTTGGGTGAACCAAAATATCTCTAATTGCTAAGCTCAGATAACCAATGGGCACATTAACATTTCAGTACTGCTATGAGTATGAATCCCACTCTCAACTAAGCAACAAAAATTTGTGGTTAAATATTAGTTGTCATAGCTTAGTGTTTTGAAATTTTAAAGCAATTGGTCCTGGGTTTTATCTCCAAAACATTTATTAATCCTATATTGTTTTAAAAAAGTCTATGAAAGAGAGAGAATATATAATAATAATGAACCTCATAATGTACACACAAGTAATATATTAAAGAGCAAAGTGGCAGATTGCCTGAGCTCAATCAGTTTTGAAATTGACTCAAGATTATGCAAAAAATAATAATTTAACAATGCGTACCGACTGTTTCCATGATAGCATAAGAAAACTGCTCCTCGCAGGGTACCACTAATCTTTCTAGTGATACTAACAGAGTTGTACCCAGTACAAATTGTCTTATTGTATCATTCATGAACTAAGTCAAATAATGATTAATAGAATTAATGAATATTATATTAAAATTATATAATTGAAGTGAATATGAATTTATAAATTTTAGTATAGCACACATAAACTACGTTCAGTGGTATCATAATTTGGGTAACTTTATTTAATTTGTTTTGTCATACAAAACAAAATATTTAAAAATTAATCATTTATTTTGTATATGTAGGATAGCAATTTATACACAAAATATATACAATACTGATTTGATCATTGATAGATTCTTGCTTCACTTCATATAATTGGGAATGAAAATAATACTTTGTGTTATGAATTTACACTTTGCTTGGACTTACCTGCTTCATCATTTGCGTTTGTAGTATAACGTTTGCTCCAATATCAATTGTATTCTGTGAGGCATAAAAGTAATTCACGTAATTATGATGATAGTCTTATAGCATTAATGGCATGCAAGTTAGTCTACCTTAGCTTCAATGAATATGATTGATATTATACAAGAGAGCTATTGTTTGTTGGCATTCATTACTTAATGATTTAAATGACGCCACGAGAAAGTCATCTCACTGTCTCGGCATGAAACACTCAGGGTCTTTATTGATAGGGAGTTTAATGTTACTTTAGCCCAGAGGGTTGTATTTCTGCAGGCTAGCAAGGAAACTGCATCTACTAAAAATAAAGACTGATGGTTCGTTTCATCTCACAAAATAACTTCCTAACCATTTTGGCATTATCCATTGTGATGTGTCAGCAAAGTTTAGAAGTTGATTTTTTGTACATCCTATTCTTATTCTGTTACACTGTACTCATCACATCACATGTACTATTATCTATAATGTCTTTAAAACTCTGAATATAGAATTATCCCATTAAAATAGGGTCGTCCCCTTACAGCCGATGTAATTCTTCCATTCCCAAACAGTGCACTAGAATTTATTTTAGCATCATCACTTTTACTTTAGTATTGAACTAAACCCAACCAGAGGAGTGTGTGTCTTTGATGCCTACAAAAAATGATGCTTTTAGCATACTAAATTTATTCCTTGAATTATGATTGTTACTACAGTAAATATTGTGAACAATTTTGCTGCTGGAGTAATTATGATTTAAAAATTCTAAAATATTCCTGATCTGTTTTGTGTTCAGGTGACAAAAAATTGAGTTATAAAATTTTGAGGAATTGCTCTTTCCAAACAAAAAATGGCAAAACTAGTTTTGATAAACTTTACAAAAAATAGTATTTATCATTTAGAAAGTAAATATGGAAGATTGGATTTAATTTACACTATGCAATAACTTTCTACTTGTACCAACACAGTTGAAATGTACCTATCCTATAGCTATCCTTATGTGGGATAAGTGCAGATAGGTACATTTCCATTCGTAGGAAATATCAATTTTGTACTTGTGTTAATGAACAGTACTAAATGAAGCTAAAGGCAATCAACATAATATCATTTACTACGATATACAACAAGGTTTGTAAAATTTCTGTGAATAATAATGTTCAGTGCTTTTCTAGTTAACCTCAGTTTATAAATTCTCAGGGTTTTTTATATAGTCAGAATGACCGAGATATGCTCTATTGATACAGATTCATAAATAAAATCATTGATTCAGTCAATGAATTAAGCTTTCTTAAATTAATTTATTCATTGTCATTATTTTGTCACAATTCTGTGCAACTCGAACAACTCCAATAAATCGAGGCTTCGTAAGTATCAATGATAATTGACAATAATTTGAATTATTCTTGCCTTCTAATGCTCCTTTATTTAGTGAGTTAATTTATCCTGGATAAAACATGATCTAATACTAGAGGTTAGATGTATTTTTGTCATGCCAGGATAATAAGTAATACAATAATTTATGGTTAAATAATACACTGCTTATCAAATGTAATCCTGTGTCATTGTTAATCAGACACTCCAAGTTTATTGCCATGCCATATAAGACTAGTTAACTAAGGCCCTTTATTCATTTCATATACAAATATTTTTTCATTAATTAATTGGCCTTTGATTAAATAAACAATTGTGTAGATATTAATTACCTGCAGTATTTCTGTTTCACAGATCATGGTGGTTGCATTGTTCAGTATTATACCAAGAATGTAGACAAGCACTAGTGGATCTTCTGTCATGTTCATTGAAAGTGTTGATAACCGTCCTATTTGCTCTTCCACATCCTAACAATTGAAAACTCATAGGAAAATATTGTTAATACATAATAGATGACACTTACACTGTTGTTCAATGTGTTTAATATAGTCTGTTGAAATGAATTCTGAAACACCAAAAAAATTGTTTCAAATGTTAAAAAATATAACCTTTGATTCAGTATTATGTAATTTACATATCTATCAATAGCCAAATTTTAATTATTATTATTATTTAACTATTGATATTGTGTTTATATAATCATATTTCTTGAAAACAATGTTTTATATTTATTTGATAAGAATGAAATAATTTCACATGTTAATAACAATTTTGGTTACTCAAATTATTGAATATTTCCGGCTAATAACTCTGCTTATTTAATCAAATTACAAATACAAATAATTGATATTCATCTTTTTCAAAGCAAAATAAATGGTAATATTTATGGATTATTAGTGCTATTTGTATCTAGCTTTATGTTTCCATTAATACGTGAAGGCATAGTATAATTTTAAAGATAATAATTATACCTCAACTTCAGACTCCAAGTTAATAATGTAATCATCCACCATTGTAGTTGTACTAGAGTTTTCAGTAGACATAGATACTTCACTCTCACTGCTTAATGGTGTTATTTCAGTCGTACTCATGGATGTAGTCAGAGGACCACTGGAGGTTGAGTCAACATTACACATTAAAGTAGAGGTAACTGGGGGATAATTTCCTTGTGGAGATGAAGAAGGATTGTATGTCAGATCAGTAAGATTAATGACATTTGTCAATGCAGAATGACTTGCAATAAAATTACGATAAGGAAGATTATTAATGCCTTCCCCAAACAATAAAGCAGGATTATTAGTTCCATTGGTACAATCTGAAGAAATGTCTCCATTACGAATATTTGAAACATTCCAATAACAATTGCTGTAAAAATCAAATTAATATAAATAGTTATTGATAGCTATACTTTAACAGTATGGTTACGAAAACAACAACAACAACATTAATTACTCTATCATATATATCCAATGATGCTGTAATAATAAAAATAGTAATCTTAATAATCTGTATTAATTTTAATGACAAGACAATGTATTGTGGAATATTGCAGATTACCCCTATCACTATTTTGATACTCTAATTTTGCAGTAAGATTAAGTCTGAAGCATTACACTTAAGCCTGTATTAACAAAGGAAGCTTCACTGAGGCAATTATATTTGCCAGTTGCTGAGTTTGACATCCAGAACCTGAGTTTAGAGCTACCAAAATGAATCCATCGCAGAGTTTAGAGTGCTGAACACTACAGAGTTATTGAGCAGCTGTAAGCTACTCAACTTGTGATATCATGCAAACTTCCTTCACTTAGTTTTGTATGGGAGGGAGTATTACTTTCTTAGAAAATACTAATCCCATCACTTTAAAAAAAAAGTTTACATTGGTTACTACTTTATATTTATACATTAACCAAAAACATAGAATTTAAAAATAGGTGGCAGTTACCCTTTAATATAATAGGTATAATATAGCAATATTTCAGTAAAATCAATAATATAATATTACTAGCAGGTCCCCATGATACTTGATGTTGTACTCGGTACTTACTTTCGCAAATTTCAAATGCTGAGAAAGCATGAGCTATTTTTATCCACGTTATTATTTACTACCACTTAAATTAGTTACTTCAGCTACCTTCTACTGCTCTTTTTTCCTGAATTGTTTCAATTCTTCTTATTCCTCTTTCTCTCTCTTCCTCTATTTAGTTCATTCTTTTTGTGTTATGGATCCTTATTTTATGTTTCTCGATTCTCGGGCTCTCTGTTATGTTATTCATGATTGTAAACTTAGGCTTTGTGAAGCTATTGCCTTATACGTTTGTTCCTCGCTGATTTTACCTACTTTTAGCTACAGTAATAGTCATTCAATTGCCTCTACCACTGACTGAGATGATGATGATTTACTCATTAAATTCTAGACAATGCTTTATCAAACAGATTGAGGTCATAAATTATTCATAAATACACACATTGTCTGTAGTCGTTTCTGATACACAAGAGCATTATTGGCTATAATAATATTAACAATACTATAATAATTCAGCCAAAGAGTAGGAAGCCAAATTGGATTAGTAACCACACCCACTTAACCACTCCCATAACACCCATTTAACCTCATCATCATGTTCATTAAATTAGAGAATTCAACCTATTAAAAAGGACAATTTTGAAGTGTTAGATCAATTGAACCAGAAAGTACAAGGATATGTTGTACTGCAATGCAAATGATTTTTATAAACAATGAGTAGGTTCATGTCAATTAATAACTTTTTAAATATAACTATAGAGTGTCTATATTGTATAGCTAACATAGCTACTTGGACATATAAAACAAACAACACAGTAAAAAAAAATAAACTTAATAAAATGAAAAATTAGAACTTATACAAATGCCTGGTCTGCTTATGTGTCAGTCTTTACTATTTCTTTCAACAATTTTAAGCATGTTTTATTTGCTATTGTAGATTGCATTAATTTTTCGATAAACACAGCTTGTATTGAAAATTATTTTCCTGATTAATTGTAAGTAGCACTAGCCTGGTCCTTCCTTTAGTTTTTCAAAGCTATCTTTTGGAATAACAAACGTAGCGCAGAGGTCTTCCTTATAACGAGTCAGCTGATGTAGTTTTATTGCCACACATGCTTAAGTGGTTAAGTGGGTGTGGTTACTAATCCAATTTGGATGATGTTGTGTCTTGATTAATGTGCGTAATTGCAAGAGGAATCCATTCTGATTGATTAGATAATAATCTAATAGAGAATTCCAATACATCTGCTTTTTCTAGAGCATGACAAAATCCACATGTGTCGTGTGAAGAATAGATTCCATAAGATATAAGTCTGAATAATTATAGCATTTATATTCATAATAACAATTATTGTGATACAATCTTCACAGTGTAGGTGCTATTAGATTGCAAATTTTGTTTAACTTACAAGTAGCGTGTTATTGAATAGAAAACTATTTAACATAATTCACCTGACAATCGACAACTAAACATTAACTTACAATTTGTTCCTTGCTTCGGAACAATTAACATTAAGTTGACGTTTTCATCTGTGCAGGGACTAATATTTCTTGAAATGAATCACTTTCACTATTATTCCACTTAATATAAACAGTTCTAGGATATTGGGGATTACCACCACAGAGACTAAAATAATATAAGGATAACATTACGCTGTACATTCAATGTATCGTACTTTATAATTTAACCTTATTTGTTTGAAATAAATTGATCTTTAGTACCATTTTAAAGGTATTAAATTTATGCAATGGTGTTACTTACATAAATTAAGATGTGAAGCAATAGACATTTAAAATAACCATAAACACAATGAGTTTGCAAACAAATATTGAATGGAAACGTCATCCAAGCTAAATTCCTTTACATCATTCCAATGTAGTAATACTAGTTTAGCAAGAATATGAAGTGTTTAAATTAATGACTGATAATGTCATTAGCAGAATTTAATTTATAATAAAAAGTCACAGATGCTTCTGAACTTTGAAAGGTTTAGTATGTTGCAACCAGAGTTACTACTCTTGAGTGGCCTCTGTGCAAAATACTATAAACTAATATCTCTGCCGAAGTAAAAAGCTAACGGGCTTGCTCTAGGCCAATATAAATATAACAAAAGCTAGCCCAGTGAGAGATATTGAAAAAAAGAGCAAACAGTGTAAGCAGACCCAATGGGTGAGCACATGGCTTTCGGACAATTCACACACACATCTCACCTAGCATATTATACTGAAGGGTACATAAAAATAATAAGATGTATGTAAACACATTAAATGCACAAATTACAGTCAACAACTTAATGCAAATATTGTTCATTAAACTATTGAATGGCCTAAAAAAACTATGAATCCAACTTTACTCAATACTGTAAATTTATAATTTTAATTGATAAACACAAACAGTTACTCCATAGTAAGCTTGATTTCATCTTCTAAATCTATCTCTTTTTCTGTAGGGATAGCAAAGTATATATCAAAATTATTTCATATAGCCCATTGTGTAGGGGGATGAATACTATCACAGGCAACAGGTAGTAACTTCTTACGATTGACACCAGAATCTGTAGCATTAACTGCAAGCCCTATAGGTACGCCCAGCCAAATTCAATCTTTGGTTTTAAGTTTTAATATGCTCGAGAAACTGGTCATGGACTAAGCTTAGCAAATAAAAAGGAACAGATGGACTATCACACAATACACACACAAATATTTAGTTCTATTGATAAACCAATTGCACATGCACTGGTTGCCTAAACCATGTTGATCCTTTACCCAACCAGGTAAGTCAACTTGCATGCACACACTGTTATTAGTGTTAAGAGAATGACATGATACAAATATTAACTACACAACATTATCTTCTCTTTATCTTTGTTGAAGAGTGGTCCCGCAGCATGTGTGAATCTTACTTGGTTAACATGTAGACCTTAAATACAGTTGGCCCATTCTTTGTCTGTTAAAAAAATTGAAATATGAAGTGTGATAACAGTTGCACTAAACAGGTTTGAATATTGTGATACCTTACCGCATTTGAATGTGTGGAACACAAGGCATCATGTGTATAATGACAATAACTGAATGTTTGTTATATTAATATATACATTGAAAGTAAAAGTATGTCATATTTTAAACCTAAGCACCATTGATTACGTCATATGAAAGAATGTACTTTAATACCACTTAGGTCACTTATTGACCTCTGATGGAGCTAAGTTGTTGGCCTATATTAGTAAGAAAATTAGTAGAATTGATTTTTCAAGTGACACAAATTCCCTTAATTATGTCCTATTTTAGTATGAATTTTTTACTTTCAGAAATATTCTGCACATATAGCAACACAACTGTGGCAGTGGGATCAATTTTTGTACAATTCAAATGTTATAGGGAATCAAGATGTATCACCTTGAATGAAATTAGTTCCATTTCATGTTGCTTCTCTTTTCACTAGTGTTCCTGTGAAATGCGCTACAGAACTAGCATACCAAAGATTTTATGATTTTATACTAGAAGAGAGAAACAAAGGCCACGTTATTTTTATCTTAATGCAACATGTTTATCACATAATGGGAAAATATGTCAACAGATATTTGGAACAACAATGGGGAGCCAGGTTTCTGTAACAGTTGAATCTAGTGGAAGATATTTAGGTGAGGGAAATTTCTATTTTTTTTCACCATTATGTTGATGATATCTTTACTGCATTACCTAAAAACGTAGTCCTTTATTTCATCAACATTTAAATACCATCTAAAAAGCAATTAAATTTACATTTGAAATGAAAAGACAACTTTACATGGGTTTTTCTGGATACCAACTATCACACACCACTTAGATTATTTATTCACAATCAAGGTAAAAAAAACAACAAAATCAAAAGACACATACAGACAAATACTTGTCCTTTGACTCCACCCCCCCCCCCCATGTCACACATGACTGCAGTTGCCAGGACACTATTTATTGAAGCAAGCAAAATTTACAACCCTACAATAAGCTTGCTCTACAAGCCAGTGGATATCCATTCAAATATCCTCATAAATCTTTAGTTCGATCAGATACATAGCTTTGAGCAATATTGAACAAAGTTTAGTTACCATATGTACAGAATGTTTGTGCAACTATAAGAAGAATACTTACATCACTTGACATCAGAACCTCCCTCAAACCACTCAGTACACTAATAACACTCCTTGTCCATCCTATTGATTGTTAACCTATCTCAGATAGAAAAGCGATACTGTCCAATTACATTGTGGTACTTATCGACAAACATATATTGGGAAAACGGGTCGTACACTCCGTAACAGAATAAAAGAACTCGAAAGAGATTTGTTCATTCAGATGGCACCTATTTCACTTCAGCAGTTGCAGTCATAGACTGGGACATACTGAAGTCATAGACTCAAATACCATTATTATTAGCCACATTAGTTATAATGTAGATGTTTCAGTACACTCTACAGTGGCCCTCATATGTATAAATATGATCGAAAAAGTAAAGAAGCCTATGAGTGACAAAAATAAACAAACATCACTTATGAAAAACACAAGCATAACTTGCTGCTACCGCCACCAATAATACAAAATAAACACCAGAAAATTTATTATACTTAACCACCACTGCCGGAATAGTGTCCATTGACAACTAAAAGAAAATAGTAAATTAGTGTATAATGTGTTGATAACTAGTTTGTTAACCTCTACAGCCTTGTACAATTTTAGTTAACTCTAATTACCAAGACAGTTTACGAACTTTGTTATGGTTGTAAATGGACACTTTTCACCCTGTGTACACTCACATAGATAAGATATGTATGGGACTACCTAACAAACAATTATAGTTCCTTAGATGACACGGTAAAAATTGATAAACCAAAAGATTCTGCATATAGTTGGATATAGGACGGAGTTGACTTTCAAGCCAACACAAATACTTGGGGTCTAAAGACAAATTGACATAATGTACATCCAAATAGATCTTGGATTTTCAATTTTTCATTTTTTAGCAACTTATTTCTTATATGTTAATTGGAAATTAAAGCTCGTAGTAGGCCAATCAAGTTTATCATTTTTTTAAACCTTGACAGAAGAGTATTGTAATTAGTGGTTGCTGATTATTTATTTTTCTCTTCATGAATGAGGTTGATAATATAAAACTACTTTTACAAATAGCATATACAAAGTTTTGGGAGGGTACAATTCACCATTTGTTTTTCTTGCTACGACAGAAAATCTCTTTAGCCAGTAATTGAGGGCTGTAGGCTCTTGAACTGTCAACAGGTCAAGAGGACATTTCTCCACTTCATTGGTGTTGTGATGGGTTACTCTGTTTTCGAATACAGTTGTTGCCCATTTTGTACTTGCTTGGGTTTTAGGGGATAACTACAAATTTGCTTTCAAGCTGTTTTGGTTGTCACTGCTGGATGAATAGAATCGTTTGCTATTATGACCTGAATTCTGAATTTCATTTTCTTTTTTTTAAATATATACAATTTTTGGGTCTACCATGAACAGAGATGTTGGTCGATTTCCGTCTCTTTCCGAATAAAAGATAGAGTTACAGTTGGAGCATTTACTGGTATACTAACCGTTGTTACCGTTTCTTCAGCCATTCGTTTAGCTACTGAAAATGGTTATGGTAGCAACAACGGAATAGAGCATGCGCAACATGATCTAAATTAGTTAAAGCACCGCGTCTCGTGCACTGGTCGATTAATGCACAAAGCCCTCGGGACGCAGGCCCTTGGGCTGCCATGCATTAAATCGACCAGTGCACTCCAACCCGTGCTTTAACTATTACATAGATAATATTGCCGATGACCTAACAAGCCATTTATACATATTTCTGGAACTCTACTTGCCCCCAATATTTTTTGGGACATTGTTTTCCATTAATAATTAGTCCAACATGGTGTTTGTTTATTAAAGCCATAATGATTAAACTTAGCAGGTGAACTAGCTAGTGCTGTATTTATATAGAACAACTTTATAATATCCTGGTAATAATTAATTGGAGCTATGACTGGAAAGCACGGAATACTGGTGATTTCAGTCCAAACTTTCTTCTAGGATATGAAGGGAGAACAGGCTGGTTTGGATTTTCTCCAAGACTGACAGTTTCTGATGACTTTGTACTACTGGTAGCCTCTACAGATGCCATTTTAAGACCAGCTGCAACTACAGCAGTTATGCTGACATTAACCACAGGAGTCATTAGACAGAAAAGTGTAAAGTAATGAGGCCACGCCCAGTGACATGGTGTGCAGATCTGTATGAAAGGGATGCAAAATATTGGCCAGGCCATGGCCTGGCCTGCCCCCACAGTTCCCCCAGGCCTGTTGCTGCAGCAGCATAATTAGTGCTCAATAGAATGAACCCTTTTCTTTAATTCATTTGCTGGGATTGTAAGAAAATGAGGAACCATTAATTAATTGTTGCATTGTTTTGAAAAAGCAGCATTTTGACCGATTTTCTAGGCTAGATGCCGCAAATATTACTACTTTTAAACCCTTTAAATATGAATCGAAAGAAATTCTGTCTTGCGTCTGTGGGATGCCGAAGGATAAGACGATGACTCCATGCAAGACTTGTGGGCAGTTGTTTCACAAGGCTTGTATTACCTTATCCATTAAGGACTCCAAAAATGGTGACTGGAAAACTGCAGTTCTTGTACAAAATTGAATTGATTAAAAATTTTTTGTAATTTTCATGGAAAGTGTCAAGCTTTCTTGTGTAAAAATTCAATTATGTGTGAAAATTCAATTATGTTTAATAAACATGATAGTTGCACATATGACCTGGAGTTACTATGTGGGGACAATACATCTGACCTAAAGTTAGTATGTGGGGGTGGTACATCTCACCTGGAGTTAGTATGTGGGGAGTGGTACATCTGACCTAGAGTTAGTATGTCGGAGTAGTGCGTCTGGTCTGGAGTTAGTATGTGAGGACAGTACATCTGGCCTGGAGCTAGTATGTGGTAACAGTACATCTGACTTGGAGTTAGTATGTGGGAGCATTATATCTATAGTATGTGTGGGTGGTGTATCTGACCTCGAGTTAGTATGTGGGGACAGTACATCTGACCTGGAGTTAGTATGTGGGGA
>WLWD01003371.1_pt1 | contig 53434 bp, 53 predicted proteins | sample 6712731 | NCBI WGS metagenome assembly WLWD01 (sample SAMN12718690, study PRJNA576275) | sponge metagenome | isolation source: marine sponge | host: Mycale hentscheli | place: New Zealand: South Island, Marlborough, Capsize Point | collected 2014-11-01
GAAATCACTAAAAATAGAGAGGCATTTAGAGTCAATCTCGTGAGAGATTGATGAAAACTATTGCAACCAAAAAGCATGACTTTTAACGGTAAACCAAGAAAATTTACCGACATTCTTGATGAAAATCTGATGGAGAAACGGCTAGTCTTTTTGATGCTAATTTGATGAATTTGTGGAAAGATGAGGAGCTATTGTGATGGGAAGATGAGACGAATCATTCAAGAAAATTGGAGAGGACTCAGGAGATGAAGGCCGATCGATGGAAGAATTCGCCTCGTTTGAACGTTTCTGCGCGGCAAAGGAAAGAATCGTTCGGTTTAAAAACGTTTCGGGATCTCTCCCAATAAATGTCCCATATTTTTTGATCGCACAGGTCGTCGCCTGGTCTTGTGATTCTGTGCGACACTCGCTAAACAACTCTTCAAGTTTGTCCGTTCCCCAAGCAATGTTGAGGCAGGCATCAAACAACATCTCATCCGAAACATTGACCGTGTTGAGATACGAAACAGGAAGTGAAAATGGGCCAATATAGAGCATGTGTTGATCATAGCGATGCTGCTGAACAAATGTGATGGCCTCTTCATTTGTTTGAAAGATCATGGGATTTGGCTGGTTGGCGACTCTGACGTAGTATGGGTTTCTCTTAGTGGCCGCATCCATGACCGCGGTCACGGTTTCGGTATCAGCGAGGTACCCACAGGAGAGAATGAGTGACAACAAGACTTCCATATAATCGCACCGTTAAAATGTCAAAAGAGGATGGGCGTTGCCCATGATCATCTGTGTGGATATTGGACCGAAATACCGGGAATCAAAGCTTCGCTCATGGTGGGTCCCCACCAGAACATGACCGTCTGGAACCGGATCACAGAACGGGATTAATGGGATCGGATTCCCCCGTGAGTCTGTCCGATAAATGTGCCCCCAGACCTCACCATTAATGACCAGTGATCCATTAGTGGTGCAGGCCTCATCACCAGGGCCTGCGATAATAATTTTCAGTAGGGTCGCCCCTGGATTGAGATGGTGAGCAAACCCAGAGGGCCACGCGTTTGTGGTGGTTGGAATAACGACAATATCACCCATGGCATACGAGTCTGGGTGAAATGATGACAGCCAATACACCCCTTCTGGAAGGCTCGGAGAATGGTTATACACCATGATCGGTGTTGGCTTGACGAATGAGACCACCCCAATAAGGAGGAGCGTTCCCGCAACGAGGTATAATGGAAATGATCTTATGTTTTTCCCCTTTCTCATGGGCTTATTTTAGAATGAAATTGGAACTGAAGCGGTTTAGTGATTGGTTCATTCTTTCGGATATTTTTGACTGCCGCTCGCAACCCCGATGATCAATTAGACATTATCAGGAGGCTCATAATAGAGAATCTTTGAACTCATTTTCCCTCTCTTGAATGTGTCAGCTTCATCGCTAACAGCTCTTTTCCCCGCAACTCCCTTTGACCAAGTGACTGCCCTCAGGACAGCCCTGCTGACGGATCAGTGCACAGCAGCCGCCAAGCTGTGGGGGATTCCCGCAGAACAGGTTCAAGGTCGATCCATCTGAGCAAGAGAATGCGCACGTCAGCATCGCTTCGTCTTCATGCTGGACATGCAAGCCACAAGCTGGAGTCTGAGCACAGGCACCGACCAAGCTAAGCAGGAATAGGAGAAGGATCAAGGAATGCCGTCGATTCATGAGGCAGTTGGAGCATTCAAACATGTGTTTCCACTTGATAGTCTTGGGAACCTGGGAACGGTTTAATCTTTTTCAATATGGTCCGGTTTTCCTTTTGAGCGATTTCAAGATCATAGTGTTGTTGAAGATTCAACCAGAACTCCGGTCCCGTTCTTAAAAACTGTCCCAAACTGAGAGCCGTGGCCGCAGTTATGCTGCGTTCTCCCCGAAGAATGTCATACACACGGCCGTATGGGAGGTGCAGATGTTTCGCTAACTGATGTCCATTGAGCCCGATTTCTTTGAGCTCATTAGCCAAAACTTCTCCAGGATGGATGGGATCTCTCCAATTAGCCATAGTTTCTTCTCCTAGTGGTAATCAACAATTTCAACGTCTGTTGCCCCTTTGTCCCATTGAAAACAGATTCGCCATTGACTATTAATGCGAATACTGTACTGACCCTTTCGATCCCCTTTCAGAGATTCAAAGTGATTGCTTCGCAAATTGCTCAAGGCTAACAAATGGGGCGCGGCATCAAGAATACGAAGGCGGATTCTTGATTGTCGTTCAATACCAGCAAATCGCTTCACAAATCTTCCATGATAGAGCTTTTCCGTCTCCTTACATTTAAACGTGAGAATCATGGATTATTGTACAATGGTTAATCGATTGCCGGCAAGCGATAAAATGGCATTTACCGTCAACGAGGTACGCACTCATCATCTGTCTCCTGTTTCTTCCTCTCACTTCGAGAAGAGGCATCGTTGCGGGAACCCGCCAGGGCGCGAGCGGCTTCGGCGTATGTTTTCCAATATTCCATGCTTTCGCGCGAGACCGGTCCCATTTCATTCGATGTCCCAAGGTAATACCCGCCCGCTGATCGTAAGACGGTCGTTTCCAAATCGAACCCGATTGTGGCCGCGAGGTACCCGGATGTCAGCTGAATGGGATGGCGCTGTTGCTGGCGATTGTCACGCATGAGAGATCTCCTTCTCTAGTTTGAAATGCATTGTCTTCTTCCTCACTTACTAAACAAAAACAACTTTTCCCTGAAGCCTTCGCAGAGTCCAAGGCTTCTGAGAAAAGTGAACAACACCTGCCGGGCGGCTCTCATTGAATGAGGGCTCTGCACGACGCTGGCGGGCCGGGGGTGTTTCCGGCGGGCCGAGGAGTGCTACGCCCTCCTCTACCTGGTAGGCCCGGCCACTGCGGGTTTGATGTTTCCGGAGATTCACGAGCCGATGAACGTCGCGTTGATCGGCCGGGCTGCCCACCCGGAAGTCTTGGGCTGCCAAGTCTTCCGGGTGATTGATGCTTGATCCACCTATTTCATCGATGTCCTTGAGGTATACCCTATTGTCTCTATCTCTCCATTTATTATTCAGGGTAGGATGGCCTGAACAAACTTATTGAACTATCACACTAAGCGTGATACTGTGATCATGAAGATATATACAACCGTCTGGTTTAAAAAGTTTGCCAGAAAACAAAAATCACCAATGCCGCGTTGAAAAAAGCCATTGAAGCCGCTGAGCAAGGGATTATTGACGCTGATCTTGGCGGCCAGGTGATTAAACAACGCATGGGGCGGCCCCAACAAGGGAAATCCGGCGACTATCGCACCATCATCCTTTTCAAAAAAGATGATAAAGCGTTTTTTGTATATGGCTATGCGAAAAATCAGCGTGACAACATCGAAGAGGATGAATTGAACGCTTTCAAAGAAATGTCCAAAGAGCTTTTCAATTTATCAGAGGAAGATATTGAAAAAGCGATCAACGACAACGAATTGACAGAGGTGCAGTAATGGCGACAGAGAAAAAATATAAATCGGAAGCTATGGAGGCGATCCATCAAACGATGGAAGGCTTATATGCTTCCGGCCTCGTGAATAAAAAAACGATGCGCAAGTTTGATCAATCCTGTCTTGAAGCGATCCCCTCATATTCCGGCGCGGATATTAAAAAAATCCGTGAACGAGAGGATGTCTCACAGCCTGTATTCGCGTTGTATATTGGGGTGTCGAGAAATCTTGTTTCTGATTGGGAGCGCGACATTAAAAAACCACGCGGTCCGGCGCTGCGACTTCTGAGCATTATTGAAAAAAACGGGCTAGCCGCGATCGCGCAAACGCATTGCCTGTATTCTGACACAATCAGTCACAAACGGTGACCGAGTTTCATGGGTATACCCAAAGTTTGATTGTTGAAAGATCGTTTTCAGCCATCAGTACTACCTTAAATAATAACGGGTTGGTAAGGAAGACTTTCCTCTTCTAGAAGAAGCATAAAGAAAAAGGCGTAAGATGAAGATTAGCCGCATTTACTGAAATCTATTACCTATCAAGGAGATGGGACAATAATGAAGATCATATTGCTGGGACGCACAATCGTTGTGATTGGAGTACTTCTTATGACGCCTGTATGGTGTGGGGCTGAAGAAAAACTTTCCCTCGCTGAACTCCAACAGCGAGCGGCACAAGGCCACGCCCCGGCGCAAACGGAAATGGGCATGCTGTACGACGATGGCCTGATGGTCCCCCAGGATTATAAGCAAGCGTACCAGTGGTATAGGAAGGCGGCGGTACAGGGTCTCGCCGTGGCACAAATGAACCTGGGAGCGCTGTATGCCCGTGGCCTGGGGGTCCCCCAGGATTATAGGCAAGCGTATCGGTGGTATACGAAGGCAGCAGTACAAGGTCTCGCCGTGGCACAAATGAACCTGGGAGCGCTGTATGAACAAGGCCTGGGGGTCCCCCAGGATTATAAGCAAGCGTACCAGTGGTATAGGAAGGCGGCGGTACAGGGCCTCGCTGAGGCACAAGTGAACTTGGGAGGGCTGTATGCCTATGGCCTGGGGGTACAGAAAAATTTTGTGGAAGCCTACGCCTGGTTCAATAGCGCAACAGCACAAGGAAACACACGTAGCACCAGAATAAAGGATCTGGCAAAGAAGCAGCTTGATCCGGCATCATTTGCTGAGGCTCAGGCTCTCTCAGAAACGTATTACAAGAAGTATGTCATGCCGTTTCAGAAGTGAGGCACCATACGTCTTCTCCTCTCCCCAGCAGACTTTTGAGGCTGGCTCTAGCAAACGGTTCAGGCTCTCTTCCACGTGCAGCTTGTAGATAGTGTCAGAAACATAAGAAGGAGAAGGTATGCCAGATAATTCAGATATCGACCAGTCGTGATTGTCTAGGCCTTCCTGTTTTTGCTTTTTGCCAAAGTGTCAATTAAAGCTGCCCCCCTCTTCCCCGTTCTAAGCAATCTGACTGAGAGAAAAGAAACAATTCCCTGGCGAGTGAGTCTGTCAAGCGGCATAGGTGATCCATTACCATTGGTGGTCATCATCTCCCCACTTTTTTTGTTATGTTCCTAAGGTATACCCTATGCTGATGTAACAGAATTGTGCAATCGGTTACATTTTCGAGAACCATCGTAATGATAATTGTTCAATGAGGTAAGGATAGAGCGCATTTGACAAAAAACTCGAATAGTTAGGAAAGTTGTGCCGTCAACATCTTTATAAGGGTCCCAGGCACATTCCTGTAATGGTACACGCTAAGAAGTTCGAATCAGACTCCGGTCAAGCGTGTATTCTCATAGAGCCGCAATGAGGGTAAACAGGGAAACTCGTGACGCCATTTAGGAGGTTGATGAATGAACGGGGTTAAGGGAACAATGAAACAATTGGTGTTCTTTTTACTCATCGGTGTGGCGGTTCCTGCCTATGCGCTGGATCCAGGGCCGACGGACGTCTATGTCCGAGTCGTCGATGTCGGGGCCGGGCTGTGTACCATCACCGCCATCCCAGACCATCATTATATGATCTATGATGCGGGCCATTGGCAGGGCGGCCGATGTCTCGCTGCGGCAAGGGAGATCATTGAGGGAGAGACGATTGATCTCCTCATTTTGAGTCATTCGGATGCTGATCACCTTGGGGATGCCCAAGACATTCTCAAACAGTACACCGTCCGGCAAGTCATTCGCACAGGCTTCGTTCGCACCAGCGGAACCTGGATCAACATGAACGAACGCATGGGGCCGCATGCGGTCCAGGGGGGCTCGATCCTCAATCTTCAAACCGCTGATCTGATTCCGGGAACCACCATACAGGTAGGCGAGGCTGAGGTCGTTCTGGTGGCTGGCTGGAAAGCGTGGACGGACCCGGGACCGCCAGCGGCTGAAAAACACAATGCCATGAGCATTGTGGTTCGCCTTCTCTATCATGGCCAGAGCGTGCTCTTTACGGGTGATACGATTGGTCGGCGTCTCTCTGATCCTCCCGACGCCTGTAAAGATGCTGAAGCGCGCATGGTGCAGAACAGCGCAGACGTTCCCCTTCAGGCCGATGTCCTCATTGCTCCCCATCATGGCGGCAACAATGGAAGCTCTACCTGTTTTATTCGTGCCGTCAATCCCACGTTTGTAATCTTTTCGGCTGGGCATCGGTATCATCATCCTTCACATGAGGCGGCTCAACGCTATCTTGATCATGGCCTCCCGGTTTCTCATCTGTTTCGAACAGATCGGGGAGATGACGAGGGGGGAGCGGAATGGAGCCACGGACGGGTTGCGGGATGTCGCGATGCACGAGGGGATGATGATGTTGAGATTCTCCTGCGGTCGACGCTCCCACCGGTTGTGCAGTACCAAAGACCGTCCACCGGAACATGTCATACGCAAGGGGGAACGGAAGAACCCGCTGGGCCTTGAACGAACGGAGGGGGGAATGGCTGAGGGCTCGACTCTTGCGTTCCTCTCCCCTACCGTCCGGCCCCGCTCCCTTTCCCTTTCTTCGTTCATGCATTCGGCAGTTCAACGCTTCGTTGATCTGCCGGGCTGCTCACCCGGAAGTCTTGGGTTACCAAGTCTTCCGGGTGAATGGCTCTCTTACCTAAGCCAACAAGACAAGGAGGAAAAAAATAAGGCAGCCGCCACCCGCCCCCGGGCGTGGACCCAGGGGCGGACGGCCCGGCTTAGGCTGCCGGAGGCGGGGTGGCCATCCACTCCTGCGCGAGCTGGATGACGGTCAGGAGGTCCGGCGCATCACTCAGCCTAAAGGAATGGCCACGGCGCAGATTGCCGTTGGTACCATCCCGAAACGACTGGGTGAGGGTGAAGGTATGAAACGGCCCCTGGACCGACTCGTTGAGCCAGATCGTGGCGGTGACGCGGCCTTGCTGGAACCGGTGAACAGGTTTGTAAGAGGGAGATGATGCCATGATAAGACTCCTTGTGTTGTAAGTTGATCTGTCGCTCTCTCACGGATGGATGGAGAGCGAGGGACCAACGGACAAGGAGCCGACGAGGGGCGTGAATGGGCGTACCCCGCAGGACCAACGCATCGGGCATGACAGGATCATGGTCGGCCAGGAGCCCTGGCGTGACGGATGTGCCAGCGGGGCGGAAAGCCCAGGCAGGTGCCCGGGATGGCACCATCGGCCCCCTGTTCATGGCGGCGACCAGAGCGCCGCCCATCTGGCTGGAGGACACACGGGGGCCGCTCCCCCTCACCAGACCCCAAGAGGAGGGGGCCCCGGTAGGCAGCACGCCGCGCACACGGCTGAGTGACCGAGACTCGTCAGGGACGGGCTAGCCGCGCAATGACTGTGGCCGGCACGCCCATGTTCTTCAGCCCGGGGATAGCAACCCCCCGTGGAAGGCTGTGAGGATAGAGCGCCGCACGATCACAAAAATGGCCACCTCGGAATGGGCTTTCTTGAAGTTTGGGACAAACTTGGACAGCGTTACCAAACAGCGCGCGGTAAACGCATGGACTGAGGGAATAGTGGGCACAGCCTATCGAAGCCGTGCCCGTTTCGCGTTCTTATCAAAGAAGCCTTGAGCCTTGAGGTTACCAAACCACATGGTGACAAATGATCGCAATTCATTTTTCAGACGAGGATGACCATGAGTAGGCTGTCCATGGTCATCGTATTCGTAAACGTCTTGTCTGATACCCATAAAGTCGTTGCGAAATGATACGGGTTCAGCGGCTAGTAATTCGCCCGTGTGCCGGAGCAAGAAGACCACTTCAGGATCATACATCACATCGCCGTATTGGATGGTCGTGTGAGACATGGCAAGCAAGTGATGTCCTTCAGCTGATGTGCTGACCGTCTCAACAGTTAAGGGCATATAGCCACCAGAAATGATCTTGACGGCCTCACCCTCGCCGAGAAGGGTTAACAGTTTTTTCGCAAAGGCTTGATAAGTTGTCATCGTTTTATTCCTTTCAATATTTTGGTGGAAGAAGCCGCCGACGAGCAGCGGCTTCCGTTGATGAGGCTACACGCCGATTGCATGAGTGGTGATCCACTGCTTTGCATCGAGGGCCAGATTCATAAGCGCTTCAAGATCGTGCGCCCCGAATGAATGGGAGCGGTGCCAGCTACCGGCTGGATCTTGAAACGATCGAGAAAAAGTGGTTGAAAAGAACACGCCCTTCTCCCCGCGATTTTCCCAAACTGCAGCGGTCATGTTTCCGCTTTGAAGCGTGTGTACAGGTTTTGTTGTGGTAGCCATGATGTGTTCTCCTTTGTTGAAAATGGGTATGGGCTCTCTCGCACAACTAGGAGAGCCTATGCCCATGGAAGGAGAACACGATGAAAAAGGCTGTAAAGGCGGACCAGAGAGGAAGCCTGCAATGGGCGTGACAGCACCGCTGGCGCGAACAATGCACCTCGACGGTGAAAGCCAATCAGCCTTTGAGCTGGCTACTCTAAAACCTGTGGAAGCAATAAGGCAGCCATCACGATGCGGCAGGACAGCGAGGGAACGCTAGAGAAGAACCGAGCTTTTCAGAAAGCTAACCAAAATCAAGAAACCATGAGGCACACGTACGCAAGGGCAGCACCGTCTTTCCTAATATCTTAGGCACTTTCAAGCAAAGGAGTGGGGCACGTCGCGTGTAGGATCGGCACTCTTAGCTGTGATGCTGGCGGCGGATCGGCCCCGAGAACAAACGAGGGCAATGCCTCTAATTGAGCAGAGCAAACAAACAGTAGTCTTCCAGAGGCTCACCGTCGAAACAATGGATATGTTCCCCATCGAAGACAAAACCTACGCAGCTATCATCTTTGTAAGGCATGAGAAGGAGAGCAACGCGGTGAGGCTTTCCTTCTAAATCCAAAATAAACGAGCCATAAGAAGGCACCTTGATTGTAATCGTATCTTGGATGAGCGGCAGCAGAGAGTCGGCGACTTCTGCTGGAAGAACCTGATCAACGCGGCGGCCGAGGAAAAACTCTGCCCCTCGAAAATGGCCGTGTCGAGGATTTGCGTAAAAGCAATCCAGATACTCAGCCTGGGCATTCCATAGAAATATTTTTGTGACCGTATGGAAATCTAAATGCTGAGGAAACACATCAGCAATGATTGACTCCCACATGGATTTGGTGAATCGTTTGATTAATTGCATCCGCGTTCCTTTTAATCATCTATAGTGAAAACATCATCGACAAGCTCTTTTCTCATACCCCTTCGCGTACATTTTCGCAGCATTTTTCCTCACGAACCCTAACAAAAACCTAATTTGGGTTCAAATACTTGCATCTTTAGAATCATACCCTTTCATGATTTTTATGGAGAGTAGGTAGTGGGAAAAAAAAGTTCTTTCGGGAATACCATTTTTTTGTGGATATTCTCGTCTGCGCCCGGAAAACAAAGGAGTTGACGCAGCGTGAATTGGGGAAGCTCCTCGGGAAACCTCAATCATATGTTTGGAAATTTGAAAATTTTGAACGGCGGCTAGACATTGTAGAATATGCCGTGATTTGTAAAATATTGGGGATTGATTCCGTTGGAGTAATGAAAAAGTTTACGAAAGAGTTTTCCGCAAGAAATGAAGGATCATTGCCGTCTTTATAACTCACGCTCACGCTTTTCATAGATCGTTTCCAACAACCAGCTATGGCGTGAAGGCTTCGGTCGCCGTGTTGAGCGTTTCTTGTCATAGTGCCACCATTTGGGCTGTTAGGCGAAATTGACTCCCACCTGGATTTAGAGGATCGTTTGATCAATTGCTGCGGTTTTCCTACCTCTTTGTACATATTCTTGTTCTTGAACAGTTCCCTCATAACAACAAAGAACGACTCAATTTAAGGCTATCCCCACCCTCTCTATACTCAAAAAACAGTATACTTAAGCAAGCAAATTCTATGCTATTCAACAGAAAAACACGTTACAAAAACATGTAGTGCTCCCCTGAAATCAAGCCACCTGTGATCGTTGTTCATTGCGATACTGCCGAGGACTCCGATACTGCAGAGCTTGATGTGGGCGCCCCTCGTTGTACCATCGTATCCATCTATTGATAGCCTTCTGGCCTTCCTCAAAACTCTCAAACTGCTGTTGCCACACACACTCCTCTTTGAGACTGCGAAAGAAGCGTTCAATCAGCCCATTCTGTTCCGGTGTATACGGCGTAATAAATTCTTGCGACAACTGATAATCCCGACACGCTTGGCGGAACCGGCGACTCTGAAAGATTAACCCATTATCACTCCGCAGGACCGGGGTAACTCCCTTGGGTCGCAGTGTGCCAAAGCGGGCCAGGCAGGCGGTCTCAAGAGCCCGTTCCGCTTCCCTTGCCCGGCCACGCAAGGCGAACTCGTACCCGACAATCTCCCGATCATGACAATCGATCACCGCGGCCAGGTGGCCCCAGCCATCGCGTCCACAGGGAACATGGGTCACATCCATCGCCCATCGGTGATTACTCTGGGGCGCCCGACTGCGCAGCCGTTGCGCACGGGGACGTGCGGTGCGACGACGTTGATGGACCAACCATTGTTTGACTCGGAGTATCCGATACACAGCCTTGCGATTGACACTATACCCCTGGCCAAACCGCAACAGTGCCCATAATCGCCGATACCCATACGTCGGGTGCTGTTCGATTAACGTGTGCAGCTGTGCGGCCAAGGTCTCTGACACTTCAATGGCTCGTCTTGGGTGTGGGGACGGTCGTCGCACACTGGCTCGTGCCACTCGTAACACCAGACAGACCCGTCGTTCCGAGACATCCGGATGCGCCTCATTCACGCGTCGGACGTCCTCTGGGCCAAAGGGTACGGTTTCAAGGCCTCCCGTAACAGGTCATTGTCCAGGACAAGATCCCCGACCTTCTGTTTCAGTTTCTTGATCTGCTCGTCCTTGACTGCCTCCTCATCCTTCGGGCGTGTCCGCAAGGCATTCTCGGCCCCCACATTAAATCGCTGCTGCCAGTCCTCGACTTCGGCCACCGTCAGTCCATGCGCGCGAGCCGCCTCCACCACGGAAGTCTCTCCCTTGACTATGGTAAGGACCAACGCCGTCCGGCGTTTGGCGCTCCACCGTTGAATCGGATCTCCCTCTTCATTTGTCATCGTCCACCTCCTTCCTAACACCCTCAATTATGTCGTATTGGTGGACTCACTTTCATGGGGGGCAGGATAAACATATATAGTTGAAATAACTGACCGTCAAGAACATAAGAATGAAATATGTGTTATGTGTAATGAAACCGGAAGGAGAAGTCGGTTGAGAGAGGGAGGGGAAAGACTTTTATGCCTAAAAATGAACGGGAGCTGGCCTTATAGAGCTTTTTCTATTTTTTCTGTGGGGATTATACTAATTTTGTAAACTCTCAAAAAAACAGTATCTGCGCTAAATTTTGACATTACATTGAATAATTCATTTAGTCCGGTTATTTGAAATACTGGGGGTAGTAAAAGATAAGAGTAAAATGGGGAATAGAAAAATATTTCTCTTTACTCTTTCATCGCCCATGGAAGATTGCACTTTCGTCCTTCTACTCTTATGAGGCTCAAGAGGTAACTGCCTTTATTCTTCACCGTCCGATCGTGAATCTTTTCCTTCACCTCGCCAATGAGGCGAAACAAAATGGGATGAGGAATATCCCGAGCGGCTTGCTTCCAAAACGGACGGTATTTACCGTCTTTATGACCCAAAAACTGTACAATTTCTTCGACCATTCGATCATTGGATGCGGCTTGTTGATCTGAAGGAATGGGTGGAATGGGTTCTTCAAGAAGAAAGGGATCATGAGGTGCGTCGGTCGCATCAGGCAGCAGCTCTTGGTGAGCCCGATAGATGAACCACCATTGCTGACCGGCAGTCCACTGGATCTTCCAGTCCTGTTTGTCTTCCGTCCGTTCATACGTCCATGCTTCTAAAAACCCCTGCCGCTGTAATTCAATATGCGCTGGATCCAATTGTTGTTTAATACGGGATAACGCGCCATAACACGTGATCTGCCAATTACTTGCAACTTCAGAATACAGTTGTTGCGCCGTCCCCTTCCCTAAATAAAACAGGGAGTGCAACACCTGGTGCAATAATTTCGCCATAGGCCGCGTAAGATTCTGAAAGACCTGATGATCAACCACTAAACAGTTCCCGCTGTTGAGACTGTTGAGGTACCATGAAGGGAGTTCGATTTCGTGGACAGTGGCAACACTACCATCTTCGCGTGTATCCCCTTCCTGCACGACCGTTTCAAAAATATGAAACAGCAATTCCTTGTGTTTCTTCTTCTCAACGTCTCGAATGGCCCCAATCGTGGTACTCGCCATTTTTCGAAAAAACCGACGCAATTCATCATAGGTCCAGCCAGCTCGAGGTCTTTTCGCTGCTCGTAGCATTTCCTGCCCCGTCACGCGAATAGGATTTTTTAAATATCCTGTCTGATGCAGTTGTTCAGTCGCCAATTGTTCAAACGCTCGAAAGAATTCGAGATCGATGGTATTGGGTAATCCTTGCCCTCCCCCCTCGTAGATGATGATTTTTATTGTTCGTGGTTTTCCGTTAATTAGCACATCGCGACTGATAACTTTCTGATGGTTGTGGGATTTAGAGCTTGATCGGGTGGTACTTATCGGTTCCCATAAAGGCATAGAGCTCAGAATGCGTTCTGATAGTAAGAGGGAAGGACCTTCTAGGGATGGAGAGTCAACTGGTGGGAGTGAGGGGGGGGGTATGGTTAGCGAATCCACGGCTTTTCCTTAGCTTTTCCTTTTGTGAAATAGACGTAAAAGACCGTATACGTAATATATTCTTAACGTAATTCTTACGTAGGGAATGAAAACTGCATGTGGATAACTTTTAATTTTCTTAATAACATCAAACACTTATAAATATATAAAATTTACTCTCAACATCTCACCTTACTCTCAACATCTCATTAGTACTACGTAATTTCTTACTCTCAACATCTCAAAGCTTACTCTCAACATCTCAAAGCTTACTCTCAACATCTCAAAAGCTTACTCTCAACATCTCAGGGGTTGTGGATAACTCAAGGTCAAATATAGTAAAAAGTTTTTCTTTTATGAATAAAAAATTCATGACTTTCATCTAAAAAATCACGCTTTTAAAAGTTTATTATCATGAAAAAGAGTATTGGATTTAGTGTTAAAAGAAAAAATTTACCATTATTGTTTGTATAGACGTTGAGATGTTGAGAGTAAAATTTCCAACTTTTTGTTGATACTATAGTATTTTATGTTCTAAGTGCCCGTACAGATTTCACCCGATCTAAGGCCTCCTGGAGTTTACTTTCAACTTCTTCGAGGTCCTGTGGCCGATTGCTGTGAAAGCACACCACTAAGTGATAGCCTTTCTCTCCCCGATCGGTAAACTGTACGGCTTGAAATCCCTTATTCACTCGAGGCTCCCGATTTATTTGTCGCTGGAGTTCATCCCGTGTCCATTGCTCTTTCAGCAATCGCTGCGCGAGTTCTCGTTGTCGTTGAGGATCATGGTTTAATGTCGCCAGGATTTCCCCATGCGAGGATGAGACCGCACTGCCAGGGGCAAAGAGTTGTTGGCGAAGATCTTCTGGAAGTGAAAGCAGCTTTAACAATTGAGAGATCCGTGATTGAGAAATACCAGTGCGGTCGGCAATCTGCATTTGGGTAAAGCCGTGGTCATGCAGTAGACGCTGATAGGCTGTCGCTTCTTCAATGGGGGACAGGTCTTCCCGTACCAGATTTTCAATGAGCGCCTCGGTGGCACTATGACGAGGGTCAACGGATCGGATGATCGCAGGGATACTCTCCATCCCTAATGTTTGACAGGCCCGCCATCGGCGCTCACCTGCGATGATTTCATATCGTTCATCTTCTAAGGGACGAACAAGAATCGGTTGAATCATTCCCGAGGTTTGTATCGATTGCTGAAGCCGCTCATTCGCGTCGGGGTTCTCAAGAAATCGGGGTTGATTCGGATTAGGCACCACTTGAGAAACCGGGATATCAAGAAGTAGAGGTTCCCCAACACTGGATACCGACGTAGGCATCTGTGGAACTAGAGCAGGCCGAGGTGATTGTTCGACGGCCTGTGGTTGAGGCGCAGGGTGCGTTGTTGCTTCATCGACGACTGGTGCCGGAGGCGAGGCGGGATCTGGAGGTATCCCTAATTCGGTAAAGGCGGAAAACCGTCTGGTTGATGTGTGGAAGGTGTTTTCCAACGCTTCTAAGTGCTTGCTCTTCTTCTCTTGGGCCTTAGGATTGGCTTTACGCTGTTCTTGTTTCATTCATTCACCGCTTCTGATTGGTCTTGTTTAGATGACATTTTGAGTCGAGACAATATCTGACGACCCAACTCCATGAATTCGCGAGCGACGGTCCCTTGGCGATCATGCTCATAAATAGTCTTTTTCGCGGCTTCTGCCTCTTGGATTTTTACTGAGGCGCTAATCGACACCGGAAAGACCTTCTCACCAAATCGTTGTTCCATGACACTGCGCATCGCTTTACAGAGATTTTTACGGCCATCATGCCGTGTGCAGATCACCCCCAGCAGTGATAACTGAGGATTGCCCCCACCCTGTTTGACATCACGGATTAACTCTTCTAAATCTCCATATCCGTCAAGAGAATACTTCGATCCACTTTCCATCGGCACAATCAGCGAGTCGGCTGCCACCAACGCGTTTGCGGTTAGCATCGAGAGTGACGGAGGGCAATCAATCACCATAAAATCAAAGTCTCCCGTCGCCATTTCCGCGACTTTATTGCGAAGCACAGTTCCTGGAGCTGTCAGGTATAATCGTGGAAGATCTCTTTCGACTCTAGTTAGGCTTACATGACCATATATGAGACTAATATCCTTCTCTTTTGTTTCTTGCCATGGAGAAACATGACTATCTTTGTCGAGAAACACATTGGTTGCTGTGGTCTTTACCTCATACGGATCTCTCATACCAAGTGTTGTGGATGTATTTGCTTGAGGATCAAGATCTAGAACAAGTACAGACATTCCAAGTCTTGATAAAGCAGCAGCCGTATTAATAGTCACGGTTGTTTTCCCTACCCCACCCTTCTGATTTGCCACTACAATGATATGCACAGCATCCCCCCGTGTAATTTATATATCTGTTTTGTCTAATATACATATATTATAATGCTCAAGTCAATAAGAAAAATCAGGCATATATTTAAAGACATGTTGGATGATCAATTATTAACCGCTAATACTGAAATACTTTTAAATGAAATTGTGTATTGTTAACATATGTTTATTGTATATGAATATTAGCCGCTAATAATATTGTAACTATTTTATATTTTCTTATAAACAATGAGATATTATAAAATCAATTATATAATTTACAATATATTTTTAATGAGTAATAAAGTATTTTTATTTTTATAAACATTTTATTTTATGGAAATAATGTTTTTTTAATATTTTAATGTTTAAAATTATTGCTATTGACCTATGGCTATTTGCGGGTGAGAGAGGGGAGGGACAGACTAGTATTCTTGGTATTGAAAAATACCAGGATATTTAACTCTTATAGCATGGTAAGCCTGATCACGTAATAATAAAAATAATAGGGCTTGACGTTGAATCTCAGGTGTCATCTCAAACCCTAACTCATTTAACGTATGGAGGACTTTAAGGTTATACTCTTCTCTTTCCGTCTGAGGGAGATACCGTTCCATATTGAGGAGCATGGTTTTATCCTCGGCGTCCAATTGCGCAAGACGAGTTTCTAGTGAGCCTTTACCACGTTGCTTTGGCAATGTCTCAGATTGAAAAACGACGTGAATGCGAAGACAACACGGCCGTTGCCCAGCTCCTAGATCAATAATGTCGACATGTCCATGACGAGTTAGGGCCTTGATCGCCTTGTTTACCGTATCTTTATTTAGGCCCGTCATTCGACTGAGTTCGCGCATTGTTCCTTGATAGTCCTGTCGGCCACGACCGAATGTTTCACGGAGAAGGAACAAGTAAAGGAGTCGCTGGGTACTTGACAGGCCAGTCATGCCTCCGTCGAACATTCGGTGAAGAACCATGAAGTACGGATATGGAGACCAAAGTGCATCTGTAATTAGTTCGTCTTTTTCATCATTCATGGCCGTCATCGACTGACCCTCTCACATCAATTACCGTAATGTTTCCAAGACCTTATAGATATTCCTGCTACAGTGTTCTTTTGTCCCTATTTTTTTGTCATAAAAATAACACCATATGTTTGTGTTCTGCAAGTGCTGTTTTTGTATATAATTGCCGCTAGCATTCCCTTAGCGGTAATTTGACACTTAGCAAAAATCGAGGTAGCCTAAAGCAAAGAAGAGATTTCAACCAGGACACGAAACTACACAATGGCTGATAACCATAATGATTCCGCTCTGATTCCCACTAAGATTCCCATTCCCGTGCCTCTTTCTAATACTTTCTCGCCTGTATCCCTCCAGGGTCCTTTTCAACTACCTACCTTATTAGGGGTTTTCTGCTCGCTCCATCGAACTGAGCATGCCCCAGATACCCGACGGCTCTATGAAACGGTTATTCGTCGATTTATGCATTTCTGGCAAACGACCCACCCTGATCTCTCTTTTAACTCCGAACTCATGGTGTCCTGGAAAGAAGACTTGCAAATAACCTGTGTGCCAGGGACGAATCGACCCATGACCCTCAAGAGTCAGCAACTCTATCTCAGTCTGATTCGCAACTTCAGCGGATGGCTGCATGCACACCGTTACATCCGTTTTAATCCCATGGAATCTATCCGCGGTCCCAAAATCCGGCCTGGGTATAAACGGGATTCACTAACAACGGAACAAGTGCAACGGGTCTTAGCAGTCTGTGACGACACAAAACCGCAAGGGATCCGCGATAAAGCTTTGTTGTATGTACTGTTAAAGACGGGCATCCGAGAAATTTCGGTTTCTCGTGCTAATGTCGGCGATATTCGCACGACACCGGATGGGTGGGTGTTTGATATACAAGGAAAAGGCCGGAAGGCAAAAGATGAGATTGTGGTGCTGGTCCCCGAGGTTAAAACCTTACTCGATCGCTACTTAGAGACACGCGGAGCACCACATGCTGATGAACCCTTGTTTCTCACCATGGGCGTACGGCAAGGGCATCGGCTCACGACCAGGACGATTCGCTTTCTTATTACGCAAGCTCTTCGCTTGGCCAGCGTCAAAACCTCGTTGACACCGAGAATCACTGGCCATTCGCTCCGGCATACGGCGGCCACAATGGCCTTAGACAATGGGGCTCCTCTCACGGCCGTTCGAGATATGCTGCATCATGCGAGCATTTCGCAGACGAACCAATATCTCCACACACAGAATCGAATTCGCGAAGGAGCCGAACGCTTGATTACGCAGTACTAAACTTTTTCCTTTCCCCTTTTTACAAATTTAATGTGGCAAATTTTTCATCTAGCTCGGCATGTATCTAAGAGGCCATAGCCGAGGTTGGATCGCCAGGCTATAGAAAGAGATTAGGACCATAACCGAGATTCAGACAATTATGACCATCGTGGGTGTGACGAGTGCTGGGGAGGCAGGGTTTGTCTTAACGCTTCAGAAGATTCGTCGACAGCACCTCGAAATTAAGCGGCTCCAAGCCCAGCTCCCGAAAGCCGGATTTATGAGCCAACTTAGCGTACTTTGATAAGCGTTGCCCTAAATGCAAAAAATGGGTTGAGCAAGAAAAGACTGGAGCAACGAAGAAAAATAGAAACCTTGATGATGATGAAGAGTGGGAATGCAAAAATTGTCGTCACCGTTTTGGGAGAAACCCACTCGACGATGAAATGGTATAGTTGAGATGCTCTCTTCCGCTATTTTAGGAGGAAAAGGGGCAAGGACTCTCAAGAGCCTATCCCTTTTCTCTTTCTTCTGCCGCTATCTCTTCCTCGGCTTTAATAATGTACGCCTCAATCGCCTTGAGAACCCACCACGTTCGGCTTGGTCGGATCAAGCTCCGGCTTAGAATCCTTTCCATTCGATCGGCCATCTCCTTAGGCAAGGTGACCTGAACCCTGGTTACCTTTTCTTCTTCGTCAATCACTTGACCCCGTACTTGTTGATTTTTTGACGTTGGAGACATAGTAAGTCCTCCTTTGATTGTTTTTCAATATTGTATTTTATGTTTTTTTATGTAAAAATAATTGTAAAACATGATTTATAAATTCACTATAAACAAAATTATAGTAATATAGATGTCAATAAAATTTACATTTCATGCTACACATAGTAATTGTGAATAAATAAAGTTATTTTTACATTCATATAGAATTGAAAAATATGTTTAGACAACAGCCAATCAATGAGAACGGATAAGATTATTTATGAATAATACTACTTATACATGATATCACATGGAAATTCAACAAGAGAAGCGGAAATCATGAGATATAAGAAAGGGGAACGTGAAAAAACCATTCCTCGAAAAATTCAATTTCAAATACCGGTGCATGTTGAGCAACGAATCGTGGCTGTAAGGAAGTCTCAACTCGTGCCAGAAACTTTTTCCTGGTGGATTTTGGGAGCGATTGAAGAAAGATTGCTGAGAGAAGAAAAGGAGCTCGAGCAAAAGACATGAATCTCGTAAACGGGAATGGGCACACGCTCTCTCAAGAGCGGCAGTATGCCATGGTGATGACCGCGCTGAAAGATCTCACGCCCCACTTTGAGAACAACCAGATTGTTGAAGTGTTGGTGAATCCTGACGGTGCCGTGTGGGTCGATGAAATCGGACTTGGACTTCGGAAAACTGGTGCCTGGATGGGAGCCCCCGAAGTTGAACGGGCTATTCGGCTGATGGCCACGGCACAACATGCTCAGGTGGGTCTTCACAATGCCTCCTTGGCCGCGACGATCCCAGGGTATGGCTTTCGGATCCAGGGAGATCTTCCGCCAATTGTGGAACGTCCGACATTAAGCATACGGAAACCAGCGTCATTGGTGTACTCATTACAGGATTATGTAGAGCACGCCATTGTCACTGAGGAACACGCGGCCTTGCTCCGGCACAGCGTCTTGACCAAAAAGAATATTATTGTCTCCGGGGGCACCGGCAGCGGCAAAACCACCCTAACCAATGCACTTCTGAAAGTTGCCAGTTCAACCACTGACCGCATGGTCCTCATCGAAGATAATCGGGAATTGCAATGTGATTCCGACAATAAAGTCGGGCTCCTGACCAATGTCGATTACCCCATGCGCCGCGCCGTGATGGATACCCTGCGTCGGCGACCGGACCGGATCATTATTGGGGAAATTCGGGATGGGGCGGCGCTGGATTTATTAAAGAGCTGGAATACCGGTCACCCAGGCGGCATTTCGACCATTCACGCGAATGACCCGATTGGAGCCCTCCATCGACTCTGTACGCTCATCGAAGAAGTAGTCTTGCACGCGCCCAAGGAACTCGTGGGGGAGGCGGTTGATCTCGTCGTGCACATCCAGCGTGATCACGCCCACCCCGGGGGTCGACGGGTCACCGGAATCATGCACGTTGACGGATATGACACACAACAGCAGACCTGGATCGTTCACGAGGGTTCATCGTCTCGTGAACGGTACAAGCCATGTGAGAAGGAGCAAATATAATGATGAAGAAACACCTTGTAATGGTGAGTCTCTGGGGACTCGTCATGTTTTTGAGTGTGGATGGCGTGATGGCTGCGACCACCACCGGCATGCCGTGGGAATCTCGCTTGAACACCATCGTGAATTCGGTCACGGGGCCCGTCGCGTGGGCGATTGGCGTCTTTGCCATTATTGCAGCGGGATTTGGATTGGGATTTTCCGAAGGCGGCGGGGCCATGGGCAAGATCCTCTGGATGGTGTTGGGATTGAGCATTGCCTTCAATGCCGTGACGTGGGGACTCCCTTTTTTCGGGTTTACTCAGGGAGCCATGGTTCCGTAAGAACAAGGCCAACGCCATGCATGACGATGAGGGGTACACCACCCCAATCTACCAAGCCCTCACCCGTCCAGTGCTTCTGGCCGGCGTCCCACGGAACATGGCCATCCTGGTGTGGGTCATCACCACTGCCGTAGGTTTTGGGATGCAGGAAATTTGGGCGTTTGGCATTGGGTTTGTGTTGCATGTTGCGGTCGCCATGGGTACACGGCACGATCCGCATTTTTTTGACATTGTGAAATTTACGATGAAAGCTCCCAAACGATTGGAACCCTGAATGTTTCATTTACGCGAATATCAGAAACACCCGGAGCGACTCAGTGACTATTTACCCTGGGCAGCCCTGATCGCCCCCGGGGTGATCCTGCAAAAAGATTCCGTCTTTCAAAAAACGGTGGCCTTTCGGGGGCCTGATCTGGCGACGGCCTCACCCGGCGAATTGGTCAGTGCCACGGCCCGTCTCAATAATTTATTGAAGCGACTGGGATCCGGGTGGGCCCTGCACGTCGAAGCGCAACGGTATTTTGCCGGACAGTATCCCGCCGCCGAATGGCCCCATGCGATCCCTCAGGTCGTGGACGCCGAACGGCGAGGCCATTATGAAGCCGAAGGGCAACACTATGACTCGAGCTACTTTCTCACCCTGTCTTGGCAGCTTCCCGGCACGCGATCAAAAAAACTCGAAAGTCTCTTCGTGGACGATCCGCGCGAGGATGATCCTCAAGAGCACAACCGCCGAGACTTGGACTATTTTCTCCGATTCGCCGGGCAAATTATCGATATCCTCAGCACGATTTGTCCCACCGTGTCAGAGTTGAACGATGATGAAACCTTGAGCTATGTGCATTCGACCATCTCGATGAACTGGCACCCGATCAAATGCCCGGAGACCCCCATGTACTTGGATGCCCTCTTACCCGATCAAGTGTATCAATCAGGAGAGGTGGCCGTGCTGGGGGACCACTATGTAATGACGGCCACGATCATGGGGTTTCCCGGAGAGGATTGGCCGGGCATCCTTGATGATCTCAATCATCTCGCCGTGAGCTATCGGTGGAGCCAGCGGTTTGTGTTTCTGGATCAGGAAGAGGCTCAGCAGGAGATCAAAAAATATCGCAAATGGTGGTGGAGCAAGCGACAAAGTCTCTATGGGATGTTGAAGGAGCAGGCCAGCGGCCAGGAAGCCTTGGGAGACCCTGAAGCGGTTGCCAATGCGGCGGAATGTGACGCGGCGCTTCAGGATATGGGAAAGGGAACGGTGGGCTACGGCTATTACACCACAACGGTGACCGTCTGGGACCGGGACCTCGATGAAGTTGAGCGGAAAATGGGAGTGATCTGTAAAGTGCTCAACAGCCGAGGGTTTGCCACGAAGATTGAAACGTGGAATTCGTTTCATGCGTGGCTGAGTTCTTTACCGGGGCAGGTCTATGCCAACATCCGGCGACCCCTCCTCAGCACCCTCAATCTCGCCCGCTTGTTTCCGTTAGCAGCTATTTGGAGCGGGGATCGGTATGACGAACATTTGAAGAAGAAGACTGGCTATGCCAGTCCCTTGATGATCACCAACAGCACGGGCCGGACCCCGTTCCGGCTCTCGCTCGCCGTGGGAGACGTGGGGCATACCTTCATTGCCGGACCAACCGGGAGCGGCAAAACCACGCTGCTGGGGATGATGGCGCTGCAATGGTTACGGTATCCACACGCGCAAGTCTTCATCTTCGATCGTGATCGAAGTGCCCGCGCGCTCACCATGGCCGTAGGGGGCCACTATTACGAACCGGGGAACCCTGATCGACCGGTGAGCTTTCAACCGTTAGGGAACATTGATCAAGAAAAAGAACTGCAATGGGCCGTGGGGTGGGCCGAAACGCTCTTTGCCTTACAAGCGGTGGAACTTGATCCGTTTTTACGACGTGATATTTTTCAGGCGTTACAGAATCTCGCCACCTCTCCGAAGGAAGAGCGCACCATCAGCGGATTAAAAGGCATGCTTCAAGAGGGCATCCTGAGAGAAGCCCTGACGCCGTTTACCCTGGATGGCCCCTATGGGCAGATTCTCGACGGGAACAAAGATGAATTAGACATTGGCCAATGGACCATGCTGGAAACCGGCGCCTTAATGTCGTTGGGCGAACGGGCGATGGTCCCAGCCATCGGGTATCAATTTCATCGTCTCGAACAGCGGTTCGGCCAGGGGCCAACGTTTTTGTATTTTGATGAAGGGTGGCTGTATTTGAAATATCCATATTTCATTCAACGGCTAGAAGATTGGTTTAAGACAACAAGAAAGAAAGATGTGTATATGGTGTTTGGGACCACGGAGCTGGAGGACGCCGTCAAGAGTCCGATTTGCAGCACCTTGTATTCGGCCTGTCAGACCAAAATCTTTTTACCCAATCCGCAAGCCCTCGATCCAATCGCACGGAAAATGTATAGCGAATTTGGGCTCAGCGAGGCAGAAATCGAAACCATTGCCCGGGCCACGCCCAAGCGAGAGTATTACCTGCGAAGCCCGAAAGGGCGGCGAGTCTTTGATCTCGAGCTCGGCCCGGTCGCGCTCGCCATCGTGGCCCGGTCCTCGACCGCGGACCAAGCGTTCCTGGATGGGATGGAAGAAAAGTTGCCCAAGGAGGAGTGGGGGAAAGCGTTATTGGAAGACCGCCATCTGCACTGGGCGGTGGAGCTGATGAAAGACTGGGAAGCGACGCATTTGCCACAAGACCCCGCTGAGGTCATGGAGCCTCTGACCAATGAACCAGTTACGTCTTAGCCTTCTGATGGACACCGAAGAAGAAGCATCAGTGATTCCGGTTGAGCGAATTGTAAGCTGCATGTACCTGATCCGTGGCGAAAAGGTGATGCTGGATCAGGATTTGGCTGAGTTGTATGGTGTGATGACAGGGAATTTAAACAAGACTGTCAAACGCAATCTGCGCCGTTTTCCTGATGATTTTATGTTTCAACTCACTGAAGCAGAATGGGAATCTTTGTTATTCCAAATTGGAATAGCAAAACAAGGTCGAGGGGGGAGGCGGTCTCTTCCTTATGTCTTTACCGAGCAGGGCGTGGCTATGCTCTCAAGTGTCTTGCACAGTGATCGAGCCGCTGAGGTTAATGTCACGATCATGCGGACCTTTGTCCGTATGCGGGAAATGTTAGCGACGAATAAGGAGCTGGCACAGAAGGTGGAACAACCCGACAAAGACATTGCGGTGCTGCACAAATATGTGACGCAACTACTGGATCCCGCAACGTCTAAGAACGCACGGCCGATTGGGTATATTTAGGAAAAGAAATGAGGAGACAACGAAAGCGTCACACCAAATTGGGATGTGGCATGGACCCCATCAGCACGATAGAATTCGATCTCGCCATCCAAGCCGATAATCATGACCTCTTGGATGCTGGAGGCCAAGTAAGCCTGGACCTTATGGTCGATTTCCGTTTTGCGATTGCCGGGAGAAAGGACCTCCACCACCAGATCCGGAGCTCGGATCAGATCGTCTTGAGGTCGACCCATCCATTTGTCCGATGGCATCCACACAACATCAGGCACTCGTACGCCAGCCGAGCTGGTCAGGACAGCCGCTTCAACCACCGCCTCTCCTCCCAGTTGAGAGCGCAGTTGAAAGGCAATTTCTGTGGACACGCGTTGATGCCGATTCGAAGGCTTTGGACTCATGACCAACTCACCATGTTCGGTGAGTTCATACCAGTCCGGGAGCTGCTCGTCCTGGGCCAGGTCATGCCACAGGGTGGATAAGGCTTCGGGGGAAAGGATGGTATTGGCATGCATACGATTCTCCTGATCCTGTGTATTCTACAGCAGACCAAACGGAGACTCAAACTTGAGACGTATCTCCAGGGAGCGAAAAAGTTTGAGGTTCCCAATTGGCACCTCAAATCAAAGCCGAGGGGAGCGGTAATTTCGGTCGTGTGTCTCACGTCTTTGATGTCACAACGTGTGACATCACAATGTGCCCGAGGCAGGATATGAAGGAATTTCCTCTTAGTTTTTTCTTTATCAGTCACGTCGTGCTCCCGAGTGTGGTGTGGGCAAGTGGCATTCCCACCGTGGATATCGCCACTCAAGTCCGCCTGTCGATCAACCATTTACAAGACCAACTCCAACGCGCGAATCATATTATCGAAACCGTTAATGTAGTCCAAAACACGGCCCAACAAATCCAAAATCAAATTCAACAGATCCAGTACATGGCTGATACGCTCCAAACGCTCCCATCAGGGGGATTTGTCGGCATCGTCAATGGCTTAGGGCAACAACTGTGGGCCTTGGAAAGGGTATTGAACACCGTCGAGTCAGTCGGGTGGAACATCGAACACGTTCGGAATGAGATGGGTGAGCTCTACCCGGATCCAACAACATGGGGCGAACCCCGGACACTCGAAGAAGTGACAACCATGACCACCCAATGGAACGAATCCATTGTGGATGCGAACCAAGTGGCCATAGAGATCCAAACATTGACCGGAAACGTGCAGGGCCGGACGCAAGCCCTTCAAGACATTGTGACCACCAGTCAATCCCAAGGGGGAGAAGTCCGGCAATTACAGGCCATTGTGCAAGAAACCGCGTTGGTCTCGGAAAGTCTGAACCACCTCAATGTGCAAACTGCCAGCATGAACCGGGCCATGGCCATGGCCGCCGTCAAGGAGGTCACCAAAGAAGAACTGATTCGAGCCCAGCGAGAAAATAACATGAAAGACTACACGTATATGGGCCCGAAAACGAAGATTCCGAAGGGCTTTTAATCAAAGAGGAGAACGACCATGAACCGCATTCTACTGGCATTGGCTGTGTTGCTACTGAGCGTTGGCTGTTCGGAAGGGCCGGAGAGTCCCACCCCTTCCAACTCCTCCGCCGTGGAGGTCATTAAGATCACGGCGGAGGATCTTGACGAACGTGCGGAAGAATATAGAAACAATTTGGATGAATTTTTGGAAAACTGGAAAGGGTGTCAGAGCAAACAAATCCCAGCCGACAGTGTAAATTGCAGAGCTTTTCATCAGATTCGTGAAGGGCATCCTTTTATGAAAAAAATTCGGGCCGAAGAATGGGAAGCGCAGAAGCAAGCCATCAAGGAATCATCAGCCAAAATCCCTGATGGATTTTAATACGTATGAACGTCCTCAGCAACAACTTAAACACCTTTCGGGAAATCTTCATCGCCGGTCCGGGCCGTTTGGCTGAGACCGTGGATTTTTTGTTCTACAGCTTCTTGGCGATTGAACTCGTCATCTTCGGGAGCATGATCGCGCTCGGCAACTACAACGTCGGCGAGCTGTTTTGGAAAGTGTTGTTTATCTCGTTTTGGGTCTGGGTGATTGGGAACTATGACGATCTAATCGGCATGCTGATTGGGTCATTTGGGCAAGTGGGCTTGCTGGCCGGGGGCGGGACTATTACGTCCGACGTGTTGCGTGATCCTTCCGCCATTATGGGCCTGTCCTTTGAAGCGAGTCAGCCGCTGTTAGCCAAAATTAATGATTTTACCGTGCTCAACGTTGGAGACCATTTGACCTTTGGCTTTCTCTATCTGTTGCTCATGATCGCCTTTTTTATTGTCGCCCTTCAGGTGTTTTTAGCCTATCTCGAATTTTATGTGCTGGCGGGCATCGGCATCATCTTCATGCCTTTTGCCATTAACAACCACACCCGGTTTCTCACCGAGAAAGCCATTGGTGCATTGGTAAGCTCTGCGGTAAAGATCATGATCCTCGGGTTCATTCTGACCGCCTCTTTTCCCGTCATTCAGTCGGTCGCGCTTCCAGAGAACCCCAACTACAACGCGATACTCACGCAAATTACCGTGGTGGCCACCATCGCCTTCTTGGCTTGGAATGCCCCGGGGATGGCCGCTGGCTTGCTGGCTGGCTCCCCATCGTTGACCGCTGGCGTCGCCGCGCAAGGGGCGGCGGTAGGAGCGCTGGCGGCACTACCCCTAGCCGGGGCAGCCCTTGCTGGCGGGAGTCGGGCTGTCGCAGCCGGTGCCCGGATGGCCGCCTCCTCAATGGGCATGCCGTCAGGCATCGGATCTCTCGGGGCCGCCACCAGCATGGCTGGCGGGGGTCTCGGTCTGAGTCAGGCCGCCACGACCGTGGGGCCTCAGGCTGGCCCATTGGTCAGTAGTGTATTTTCCAGCACCGCCCCCTCATCAACCGCCAATGTGAATGTCGGGGATGCGTCTGGGGGGACGAGGGGGCCGACCTATCCGAGCGCAAGCGCTCCCGGCAGCAGCGCCCCCCCATCGTCGTCGTCTCCTGGTGCAATCTCGCCTGGCAGCGGGGCATCTGGCGCGGCGGCTTCCGAGAAAATAGAAACGAGCACGGCGAGTGGCTCCAGTGTGACTGGCAGCACCCAAGCCGCGAGTGGCCCTTCCACCAAGGGCGCGGGGCCAAGCATGCCGGGATGGGTGGAGCCGGGAGGATCGACGCGGTCCAGAGGACAAGCTGATCCGTCAACACCCCCGAAGTGGGTGGAGAAGGCCATGAAAGACCTTAAACGATTACCCCACCATGTATCACAGGAAGGGCACCCCGGGAGCGGGAGTGGCACACCAAACATTCGAGAGTCCTAACAGACGGAAGGAAGCATTATGATCACTAAAACGGCAACATATCCCGCCGAAGGCCTGCCGGAAACCCCATACCTGAAAGCGCAAGCAGAATGGGACGCGCGGGAAGGACGCGTCCTTCATGCGGCGAAGAATTGGCGGGTGTTTGCCCTGATCTGTTTAGGGCTGTTGGTCTTGTCGGTGATGGGCAATCTGTACTTAGGTACGTTGGGAAAAGTTCAAATTGAAGTGGTGGAAGTGGACTCAGCCGGGCGAGTGCACGCGATCGGGCAGGTGGGAAAGAGAATAGAAGACTGGACGTTTACGCAAGCCCTGATTGAACAATCCATTCGTCAGTTTTTGAAACACACCCGGTCACTGAGTATCGACCCCAAAGTGGTCGAAGACAACTGGCGAGCTGCCTATTTCGTCTTGAGTCCGGCCGGCACGCGGCAACTGAACCAATGGGTGCAAGCTGGGGAAGGGGAGGACAAAGACCAACATAATCCATTTATCCGCATGGCAAACGAAGCCGTAGATATTAAAGTGGAAAGCGTTCTTGCACTGTCGAACGATACGGTTCAAGCCGAATGGAAAGAAATGGTGTGGTCGCGAAAAGGGGAACAACTCCGAGAAGAGACATGGCGGGGCACCTTCACGTTTAGTCAGAGTACTCCCAATTTAGAGACCAATCCCATTGGGTTCTTCATCGAACATTTTTCATGGGGCATCGTTGATTCCTAGAGTGAAGAGGAGAAAGTAGCGCATGAAACGAACAATAAGGATGCAGTGTTTTGGATGGGGTATCAGTCTGGTCCTGTCTGGGTGTGCCTTGTTTGAGACATCACCACCTCCGGCACCAGTCGAGTACATTGCCGCGCAGCCGGTTATCGTTGAGGAAGGTCCGGTGGTGATGCCCGATCTGGAAGAACCACCAATCGTCCCAGGGCAAATGCAGAAGATTCCCACGTCCTCTCCTGAAGGAGAGGAGGGAGATGATCGTCCCCCCCATGAAGTGATTCAAGCCGCAACAGACCAGGCGACCGATGGGCCAGAGATCGACGGGTATTTTAATGCGATTTCCGTGTATAACTTTGAGCCCGGACGGCTATACAGGGTGTATTGTGCGCCGTTACGCATCACAGACATTCAGCTCCAGCCGGGAGAAGAAATCATGGGCACTCCTGGGATTGGTGATTCCACCCGATGGGTCTCAGGTGTCTCGGAATCCGAAGACAACGGAGTCAAGCGGCAACACTTTTTTATCAAGCCAACACGGGCGGGATTACATACCACGCTGGTCCTCACCACCAATAAACGCGTGTATCACCTCGAGCTGCATTCCTACAAAAACACCTACATGGTCTCCATCAAGTGGCGGTATCCCCACGAAGACTTCTTGCGCCAGGTGGCCAAACGGGAATCCAAGAAGGCGAGAGAGGAACCGGTGGTCGCCACGAATGTGAATCTCGCCAATACCAATTTTGAGTATGCGATCGAAGTGATTCGAGGCAATCCTCGCTGGACACCAGTGCAAACCTTCGATGACGGCCACAAAACGTTTATCCGGTTTCCGAAGGTCCTCGAAGTGAGCGAAGCCCCGGCGTTGTTTTTGTTGCCAGTCGATGGCGATGCCGATGCCTTGCAGCTCGTGAACTATCGCGTCAAAGAGAACTTCTATGTCGTGGATCGGTTATTTCAACGAGCTCGGTTGATTGTCGGCACAGACGATCAGGAGATTGTGGAAATTGTGTCTGGTCTCGCACAAGAAGAAGAAATGGAGTCGTAAGCTATGGATGCTCAAGAAGAACGCCCCCCCGAGGCTGAGCCGGGTCCTGAGGAACACCCGTCAGCTAAGCCGGTGAACAAGAAAGTCCATCCTAATCAAGTGATGGGGGGACACGCGCAAGCGGTCCCCAGGCGGATCCGGCAAGGCCCACTGCTGGCCATTGGCTGTGGCGTGGTCCTACTGGTGACCTTTGCGATCTTCTCGGCCTTTTTGCAGGAGACTCCACCCGGGAAGACACCCGGGAAACAGGCCATTGTGCAAGAGGAAGGGGTCAAGGAGACGGCCTCGATTTTTCAAGGAACGAAATTAAACTATGGCCAAATTTTAGCCACGGGCGAACCACAACAGGACGAGGCCCCGCCCCCGACTCTTGGGCCTCCGCTCGAGGGCGATTTAGGCGCAGCCGGTCTGCTGGCTGATGCGCCAGCGTTGCCCGGTCCTCAATTTCAGGCGCCTCTCAAGCAACAGGCATCGCAAGAGGAGATTCGAAGGAAAGCGGAATACGCGCAAGCGGTGCGGTCGAGCCTGGAAGCGGTCCGGTATGTGTCTGGATCAGACCCGTCAGCTGAGCACACGGACCAGAACGGAGTGCGTAATCAATTACAAGCATTGGAAGACGCCCTTAAAAAAAGCGGCAGCGGCGAGATTCCTGATTTAAATGTCCTCGGCGGCGGCGGCGGAACTCGTCAGTCCCAAGACCGGAAAACACGGTTTCTCCGTGAAGAGAAGGGACCTGAGACGTATGTCAAGAAGGTGGTGCTCGATCCAGTTTCACCCTACGAAGTGAAAGCTGGCAGCGTGATCCCAATCGTGTTGATCACCGGAATCAATTCGGACTTACCGGGGAGCGTGACCGGACAAGTTCGGGAACATGTGTATGACTCGGTGACAGGAAATTATCTTCTGATTCCTCAGGGCACCAAAGTGATTGGCCGGTATGATTCTTCTGTCACATTCGGGCAAGAACGTGTGTTGGTGGTCTGGCATCGGTTGATCTTTCCAGATGGCACCTCGTTTAACCTAGAAGGCCTTCCTGGCGTAGACCTCAGCGGCTTTGCTGGCATTGAGGATGACGTGGATCACCATTGGGGCAGGTTACTGGCCGGGGTCATTTTGAGTAGCGCACTCGCGGCCACAGCCAATTTCTCTCAGGGGTCGTTTACGAATGATAGTGTTGATGCCACCCAAGTGGTGACCAGCAACATCGGCCAAAATATTAATCGAACCGGGCAACGGATCACCGATAAATTGTTAGACCAGCAACCAACCATTACGATTCGCCCAGGATGGAACGTGAATATTTTTGTCGAGAATGATCTTGTGCTTCGACCGTTTCGATCATCTTAACCATTGAGGTAATTCATGAGTGTGACCTTAAAGATTCCCCCAAAACTGACGTACAAAAAACGGGCGTTGAAATTGTCAGAACATATTTTACACACGTTAGATCAGTATGTGGCCGCAGCCAAGGAGACACAACCCCAGTCCGATATGACGGCTGATGTCGTGGTAGGGCTGATCTTAGAAGAACATTTTAAAAGAGATAAGCATTTCCAACACTGGCTGGCTCAACAGCATGGAACGGGCCAAGACCACAAGCCGTCATAAGGGAGGAGGAGTCATGAAAGGAAGAGTCGGGTTTCTCGGATTAGCAGTGGTGATGGTCATGAGCGGATTCGGAGTCACGAACGCTTGGGCTATGAGCGGCAAGACCAAGTCCTCGTGCGAGACGCTCCTGTGTCTCTCGGCTTCTGGGGGAAGACCTGGCGCATGCGGCAATCCGTTAAAAGAATTCTATTCCATTAAACACCGGCGTCCGGACAAACAAATCAAAAAACGAAAGAACTTCCTCAAGTTGTGTCCGACGGATTTTAGGGGAAAGGAGCAATTGGTCAATTATGCCAGTGAAGGGTGGGGTGAGCGATGTGAGATTAACCGCCTCCCCTCGATCTGCCGAGAGGTTGCCGCAGCACAATTTACACTCGGGGTGGTGTTGCCCGTGATGGCCACCTATTGCATGGATATTCCCTCCGACTCGATTTTTTCTCGACGAGGGCAGCCTGTCTGCATTCAACAGTGGATGAATCCAGAAGCCCCTCCGAATCCTGCCCAGTTTGATCGTTTGTTCCAGGGGGCGGCGTTTGAACGATGTTGGAAAGGGTTTACTCCCTTTCGCAGTGCCACGTATCACCCACCGCAACCGCGAGATTACCGCAATGATTATACCTATCAGCCACCTGGACCAATCCCAGCCTATTATTCAAATGACCGGAGCATCGATTACAACTACGACAGTGGCCCCCCAACCTATTACTCACTGGATCGGAGCCAGTGTAACCGAAACGGGAACATCACGTTTTGGCAGTCGTACCCGATCATGCAAAAAGGGTAAGCCACGCCTACCATGTAACCCCGGCCCTTCCCCCACCCTCGGGAAGGAACCCGCCCGTGGCCTGTTGGTCGCGGGCGTGCCGGCCACAGTCATCGCTCTCCACACTTGCAGATTGCCTCTACTACGCCAAGGAGGACATAGAAGAACCTAGTGTTCATAGAGACCAAAAATCTTTCCATCCCACCACGCAATACGTCCTCGATCGTCTTTCTCCGACAAGCTCAGGCGATTTACAGCCTGACCTCACCACCATGACCAGGATCACGTTTATTCGGGAGATGAGAAGCAAGAAACCAAACGACTCCCTTAAAAATGAGGCCCCAGCTTAAAGACCGAAGTCTCTCATGAAATGAAAAGGAAAAGGAGTATAAGGCTTGGCCTCAGCGACAGGGTTGAGGTGATAATGACAAATGTAAGTCCGTCAAAGAAATCGCAATCCTTTTTGTTTCCCCTTGCCGAATGACCTTCAGTCTGACAGTTGTCCCTAATTCCGCTAGTGCAAGCATTCGGCGAAACATCAAAACACTTTTTATTGGTTTCCCGTCCCACTCCATGATTGCATCCCCTACCTGCAATCCAGCTCTCGCCGCAGGAGTATGTCTATGCACGATAGAAACCAATACACCTCCCTTGTCCTCTTCTTTAATAAAAAAGGCTTCTCGAAGTTTCGGGGTAAGTTCCTGAATGGCAACTCCAAACATGGGACGATTGATTTTCCCGAATTTGATGAGCCTATCAGCAACATACTGAGCATAGGAGGTGGATAGAGAAAAAAGTACAGCCTTTTCCGATTGTGCATCAGGCAAGGATAGATTAAGACCAACCAACTCACTCTTCAAATTGACAAGCACGCCCCTAAGAAACGTCCGCTTATCAAAAGAACCTGCAATTTGAAAGGAATCCTGACCAAACAAAATATCCTTGAACTGCACAATGGTAACAAACTCAACAGGACCATTGGGCTCAACCATGAGTAAAACATCTCCTGCCCGTAAGTCTTCAGAAGCTTTCAAACGCCAATATGGTAATCCATCAGCGTCAATCTTTAGGACAGCCAAACCGCTACGAGAATCTCGTCCTATGATTTTTGCATTCACAGGGACCCCTGTGGTTGAGAGAAGCACTTTGACCACCGGCTCCTCACAAAATGGCTGAAAATAGTCAGGAGTAAGAATGTATCCATCAGACCGAATAAGAACCCCATAACCAACGATATCCTGCTCAGAGAGAAGAACCGTAACCACAGCAGCTGGGTTGGCAAATTCTTGCAAAAGATCAGCATGCTCCTCTTTTAATTTCTCCTGGTCAATTTTTTTTGTCTCATCTGTCTGAGTAACCTTGATCGACTCTTGAGATATACCACCGGTTTTCATCTCTTGGGTAGGCAGTGTGCAATGTGAGAAGCTTAGAAACGCCACAAAAGGTAAACACACAATCAATATTCTCGATCTCTCCATAGCTTTTTCCCTTTTCTTCACTTCGTTTTAGGCACTCCCTCCTACCGCCAGGCAAATCCCTGACGAGTCTCGGTCACTCAGCCGTGTGCGCGGCGTGCTGCCTACCGGGGCCCCCTCCTCTTGGGGTCTGGTGAGGGGGAGCGGCCCCCGTGTGTCCTCCAGCCAGATGGGCGGCGCTCTGGTCGCCGCCATGAACAGGGGGCCGATGGTGCCATCCCGGGCACCTGCCTGGGCTTTCCGCCCCGCTGGCACATCCGTCACGCCAGGGCTCCTGGCCGACCATGATCCTGTCATGCCCGATGCGTTGGTCCTGCGGGGTACGCCCATTCACGCCCCTCGTCGGCTCCTTGTCCGTTGGTCCCTCGCTCTCCATCCATCCGTGAGAGAGCGACAGATCAACTTACAACACAAGGAGTCTTATCATGGCATCATCTCCCTCTTACAAACCTGTTCACCGGTTCCAGCAAGGCCGCGTCACCGCCACGATCTGGCTCAACGAGTCGGTCCAGGGGCCGTTTCATACCTTCACCCTCACCCAGTCGTTTCGGGATGGTACCAACGGCAATCTGCGCCGTGGCCATTCCTTTAGGCTGAGTGATGTGCCGGACCTCCTGACCGTCATCCAGCTCGCGCATGAGTGGATGGCCACCCCGCCTCCGGCAGCCTAAGCCGGGCCGCCCGCCCTTGGGTCCACGCCCGGGGGCGGGCGGCGGCGCGTGAGCCGATACACGAACGCCGCGGCGGCCCGGGCGAACGGTGACTTTTACCTTTTGGTGATTTGAATTTATGCTCGTAACGGCGGGGGAAACACGGAATCGCCAAGGGGTTCTGGTTTGGTTTTCCACAACGTCAAATAGGCAGCACTTCAACTTTGGGAAAGCGCTTGACCTTGATCGAGCGGGCAGTCTCCTGAACCTTCGCCAGATCATAAGCAAACTGCATCCGCATCCAATGTTCTGTGGTTGAGCCGAAGGCTTTTGAAAGCCTGACGGACATTTCTGGCGAGAGATCAGCCTTTTCATTGATTAGCCGTGAGAGTGTCGTGCGATCGACACCAAGCCGCTCGGCACTTTCCGTCAGATTCAGGCCTGTCGCTTCGATGGCGTGTTTGGCAATCTTGCCGGGGTGTACAGGGGTTTTCATAGCCATAATATCTTCTCCTCAATGATAGTCTAGTAAATCCACGTCAAAGGCTTTGCCATCCTTAAAGCGAAAGATGATCCGGTGATTGCGCGACACAGTGACACTGTAAAACCCACGCAAGTTACCAGTCAGCCGATGAAAGCGAAAACCAAGAATATCAAGTTCCTGTACCGTTTCAGCAGTATCCAGAATGGATAAATACAGTTCGGCTTTCTCAGCAATATCCGTGCGTAACCCGCTCCGGTCGCCTTTGTCGTAGAGCCTTTTTAAGCCGCGGTGCTTAAAATTCTCAATCATATAGTATCGTAGCGCGTTGCGCCACATGCTGCAATAACTTTTTGTCGTCGAATTAAGCTATTGAAGTGGTAGGCAAAAGGTGGGATGATTTTCCGTAATCTATATGGGGACGATAGAGGATTTGGGAATTATCGTACGCTAAGGGTTTTCATGGCCAAAGCGGACGCTGCAAGCAATCGAACTGATCGGTCTCAAGTCGACCCATAGCGGTCATTTAATTTTGTTAGTCGACCCTCTTTTTTGTATTTGACATTGTAAGGCTTACGCCTTACAATTAAAGAAACGAGGGGGGAATTTAACATGTCAAAAACAGTAGGTCACGAATTTGGCCGGTATATCCGTGCAGAACGTGTTGCTGCTGATATCAGCTTGAGAAAAGCAGCAAAGGCTCTCAATGTATCTGCTGTGTATTTAGGAGAGGTCGAGCGTGGTGTTCGACCGCCGTTAAAAGAAGACCATTGGGACGCTTTAATTAGAGCAATCCCTACAATAGATCGAGACACTTTAGAGCGTCTTACGGTTAAATCTAGGCCAGTTCAACTTGATTTGAGAGATGCCCCGCCGCAATACCAAGATTTAGGGCTAGCGCTTGCCCGCAGAATAGATAAGAAAAATATTTCTACTGATGAATTAGAAAAACTTATTAGGATTCTAGGGGATCAAAATGAGTAGTTTTCTAGATGAAGAAGTGCCACCGGTTAACCCGTTAAGTACTGCGGTGATAGAAGAGCTTGGACGTTGCGTTCTTCAGCAGCTTGCTCCTGATATGTTAATGAAACCACAACCTTTAAATGTATTGGACTTGGTCGATAGTCGTCTTCCAGAATTTGGAATACATGTATGTCCTGCCACACGGGAAGAACTCGGAAACCGAGACGGCGCTACGGACCCGAATGGCAATGTGGAAATAACTATACTAGTTTCAGAAGATGTTTGGGACGGTCTTGAATCAGAAGCACCAAAATCACATTATGCTAAAACCACAGTGTGCCATGAATTAGGGCATGCTTTGATCCATGTACCCATTCTCAGGCGTAGGTTGCTTCTTAATAATGTACTTGCAAGAACACAGCGTTCTAATTTACGCCCCTATGAGGACCCCGAATGGCAAGCATGGACATTTGCAGGATCAATTTTACTGCCAAGAACAACTTTAGACATGTTAGAAAAAAGATATGGGAGAATCTCTGTGGATTTAGTCAGTACAACTTACGAGATTAGTCCAGACATGGCTTCCAATCACTTGCGTCGACTAAAGTGGCAAGGTTTTTCAGCTGCATAACCAAGGCATTTTTTTTGACCTTAACGTAAGGCTTAAGCCTTACGTTCTTTCAACCTTTAGATGGAGGAAATTTTAATGAAAAAAACCAAGAAATCTAACAACGAAGTCACCAGCAAAAAAGCGGCATCAGCTGCTGGGCGGGTTCTTCGTGATCCTAAGTCAAGTAAAGCTGCGAAAACTGCGGCAGCGGCAGCATTAACCCAACGGCCAAACCGTAAAAAATAAGGAGTGCAAAAAAACTCATTTAGATTTGCTAGACGAAGTTGAAGTAATTGATATTGAAGATTGTGCTTGCTCTGAAAGACCAATTTCTAAAAGAGTCAAGTCTTATTTTATTTAGAGTAGATCGAAAGGCCCTTATCAAGGGCCCTCCGCCATCATAAAAAGGAACATTCCAACGAAAATGCTGCCACAACAAGAAACCTCCACCCATGACTTAATAAAGTCAGCGATATTTTCGTCCTGCAATGATTTAGGGGTTCACACATTCCAAGAGTACAAGGGTAGAGATTGGAGAGCCGATGTTTATGTGGCCAGCGACACAAAAAACTTCGCGTTCGAAATCCAGATGAGTCCTCAATCATTAAAAAAGACTTTAGAAAGACAAAAAAAATATATCCGTGATGGAGTTATTGGTTGTTGGTTGTTTGAAAAAGCTCCATCAAAACTTTCCGATGAAAGGCCAGACCTTCCCCTCTTTTATATAACAGAACAAGAAGGCAAATCCTTTTCTGTGTCATTGAGCGGGCGAAAGGAACTTCCGTTGCAGGATTTTCTTCGAAACTTTTTAATCGGCAATATAAAATTTTGTGATGTCGTACGAACGGCACGGGAACAGAAAGTGAAGTTAGTTTTCTACGAGATGGAATGTTGGAAGTGTAAAGCAATGAACCATCTTTATTTTGTCGAACCGAGCTTCCGCTCTGCGTGCAATGCTGTAATCCATTCCGACGAATCTCTGTGGGGTTCAGACAAACATGCTCATCGTCCAGAAATAATTGCGCTGGCAAGAGAATTTATTGGGACTGAACAGGGGAAGCACATAAAATTAGGTGACATTAAACAACGATTTAGCAAGACAGTTGGAGACTCTTATATGTCTTTTGGGTGTTATAGCTGCGACAGCATATTTGGTGACTGGTTTGTGATGGAAGCTGAACTGGAAATTAGATATGGCTATGGGCAAGTTGCAACCATAGAGCGAAGTATAACACTCGATGAAATTATTAAACTCGATATCCCGCACTGGTGTTATCCGAGCGAATTACCATTTTGTGATTCCACACAAAAACAATCAGTTGGCTAACAAATCATTGGGGCAGACGCGGCTAAGAAACGGCTGCGCACTCATTTCTGACGTTGATGTCCGGTATTGACCGGAAACGACCCAGACCAGACGTGACGCAGGAGAGATAAATGGACCCAGTTTTTATCGATTTTCACATCCATACTTCAGATAACCCTGAAAGTCTGAATGATTCATATGATGTCGATATGTTGAAAACCAAGATTGAGGAAATCGCAGACGGAGCCGACTATCTCATATCACTTACAGACCACAACACTATCAACAAAGGCATATATTTAAAGGCTGTAAACAAAATTAAGCACATTCTCTTGGGAGTGGAGTTGCACGTTCGGAATTATGATTCTGCCGACCCCTACCACTGTCACATGCTATTCAATTTGCCAAAAATTGACGCTCCTGCCATAGACAATATCAACACAAAGTTAGATGAACTTTATCCAAGAAAAGTGATCGAAAACGATGATACGAGCATCCCAAAATTAGAACAAATAATGAATTGCTTCGATAAGTATGAATTTCTTCTTCTACCTCACGGAGGGCAAAACCATTCAACATTTGACATGTCCATTCCTGACGGTGTGGAGTTTGATAAAACATTGGAACGGAGCATTTATTACAATCATTTTGACGGATTTACAGCCAGAAGCAACACAAGTCTGGAAAAGACACACCACTATTTTGATCGACTAGGAATAAGGGAGTTTGTAAATCTTGTTACAGCCACAGATAATTATGAACCAAAGGACTATCCCAATTGTAAAGCTGGCAGAGATGCTTCCCCATTCATACCAACTTGGATGTTAGCCAGTCCTACTTTTAACGGCTTACGTTTATCTCTATCAGAATCATCAAGACTTAAATACGGTGAAAAACCTGATTCATGGGCGGAGTGTATTCAACATGCTTCACTAAAGAAGGAAAATATTGATATTGATGTAGAGCTAACACCAGGGCTAAACGTAGTCATAGGTGGTTCCTCTAGTGGAAAGTCTTTGTTTGTTGACTCAATATTCAGAAAAATTGTCGGTACATTTGATGGCAGCATTTATCTTAATACGCCATATGACATTCATGACATACAAGTAAAAAACCCAGCAGGGCAACATCCTCATTATCTAGACCAAAACTATATTAGTAGTATATGCAATCCAAAGGATAAAGAGAAAAATATCGATGATATTTCACTCCTTAAAAATGTGTTCCCACCAGATAAAGAAGAACGACAAAGGATATCGAATGGCTTATCAGATCTCCGCTCGCTACTAAATAGTTTAGTCCAGTCAGTAAAAGAAATTGAGAAGCTCCAAAGTACTCTCAAAAGGATTCCCAGATTATCTCACCTAATTGTGACAGATGTGATTCAAGGCAACCCAGTGAAGTACCTATTGCCTGATGATGTAACAATTGAATCTATAGAGTATGGTCAGGCGGATTACGTTCGTCATATTAAGAACTTAGACGAAATAGACAGGTTCTTATCAGACAATCCTTTAGTTCCTCACGATAAAGCTCTTGTTGAAAAACTTAGGGATGAACTCTCGAAAGCGTTTGAATATGCAAAGCTAGAATCCTCTGTACGTGGAATTATTTCCAATCATGAAAAGGAAATTGATGAAACTAAGGAAAAAGAGAATCGGGAAGTTACAACTAAAAGACAGGAATTTGAGAAATTACTAGAATCGCTCAGGAAATACATTAGGTATGAAAAAACATTCAATCAATCATTAGAAAATATCTCAAAGTTCAAAATTTTAATCGGCACCAAAGAAATTGAGTCCATGGGCAACAAGCTATCCATCAGTAATGAATTTGAATTGACTAAGGAAAAGTTTCTGGAAGTAGTTAATGGCATGCTGAAGACCGAGCACAGGATACAAACATTCGAAGATATCAAGCCTGAAGCTCTCTTTGAAGAAAAATTTAGTAAGCGCGATCCCAAGGTTATTGACTACGATGATTTCGAAAGACGTGTTAAGGGAAAATTTGAAGCTATGAATAAAAAGAAATACCGAATAACCACAAAAGAGGGGAAGGACTTCGATAATTTGAGCGCTGGATGGAAAACCTCGGTTGTTCTTGACTTAATACTTGGTTGGGATGGTGATAACGCACCTCTTATAATTGATCAACCAGAAGATAATCTTGCTATTGCTTACATAAATTCTGGGCTACTTAAGGCAATCAAGAAATGTAAGACGAAGAAACAAGTTATTCTGGTTTCTCACAACGCCACAATACCCATGTTAGGCGATGCCCAGAATGTAGTGATGTGTAAGAATAAAGACAATAATATAACCATTAAATCAAACCCTCTTGAAGGCTCAATTGACGGTAGAGATGTTGTTGATCTCATAGCCTCAACTACTGATGGTGGTAAAGCTTCTGTGAAAAAACGTGTTAAAAAGTATAATCTGAAGAATTTTAGAGGTTAGCATGAAAATCGTGTTTAAGAAGGATGAAAACTCCGAAATCACTGTGTTTAGCAAAGTAGACGACAATGAACAGGACTTTTCTTATGCAGAAATGATTAAAGCGTTGATAGAATCAAAAGTTTTGGGAGAACCTGAGATATCAGGTAACTTTACTGATGACGAAAGAAAGAGTATCACCTCAATGATTACTCTCATCAACAAGGAAATCGGTAAAACGGAAGACTTAAATTCTACAGCATGATCTTGTCAAAGCCCTCCACTTCGAAATAAGTTAGCTGGGGATTTCTCATGCTGCTAAATGTCCATTATTGGCCGACTGCAGACGGATAGAAACCGTCTGCGGGGCACTCAAGAACGTCCGCTTCGGAGAACATGATGTGCTCGAACTAAGTAACATCACGCATCCTTTTCACAATGTCCATGACCGTGTTCTTGCTGATACCCAGATCTCGGGCTATCCAGCGGTAGCTGCGACCTTCATCAACCAACGCAACAACTTTAGGTGCGAGCCGGTCTGACTTGGGACGCTGTCCAGGTTGCCGTCCAAGCCTTCTACCTCGCGCTTTGGCGGCGGCGGCGAACCCAATTTCACTGGCGGTTCCAGCATCGAGTTCTTAACCATCGAGCGTGGCGACCGGAAAAAACTCGTCTGGCTTCAGGGTGAGACGGTTGGGCTAGATTATCAGTGGGAATCGGTGTAGTGCTCCCCTGAAATCAAGCCACCTGTGATCGTTGTTCATTGCGATACTGCCGAGGACTCCGATACTGCAGAGCTTGATGTGGGCGCCCCTCGTTGTACCATCGTATCCATCTATTGATAGCCTTCTGGCCTTCCTCAAAACTCTCAAACTGCTGTTGCCACACACACTCCTCTTTGAGACTGCGAAAGAAGCGTTCAATCAGCCCATTCTGTTCCGGTGTATACGGCGTAATAAATTCTTGCGACAACTGATAATCCCGACACGCTTGGCGGAACCGGCGACTCTGAAAGATTAACCCATTATCACTCCGCAGGACCGGGGTAACTCCCTTGGGTCGCAGTGTGCCAAAGCGGGCCAGGCAGGCGGTCTCAAGAGCCCGTTCCGCTTCCCTTGCCCGGCCACGCAAGGCGAACTCGTACCCGACAATCTCCCGATCATGACAATCGATCACCGCGGCCAGGTGGCCCCAGCCATCGCGTCCACAGGGAACATGGGTCACATCCATCGCCCATCGGTGATTACTCTGGGGCGCCCGACTGCGCAGCCGTTGCGCACGGGGACGTGCGGTGCGACGACGTTGATGGACCAACCATTGTTTGACTCGGAGTATCCGATACACAGCCTTGCGATTGACACTATACCTCTGGCCAAACCGCAACAGTGCCCATAATCGCCGATACCCATACGTCGGGTGCTGTTCGATTAACGTGTGCAGCTGTGCGGCCAAGGTCTCTGACACTTCAATGGCTCGTCTTGGGTGTGGGGACGGTCGTCGCACACTGGCTCGTGCCACTCGTAACACCAGACAGACCCGTCGTTCCGAGACATCCGGATGCGCCTCATTCACGCGTCGGACGTCCTCTGGGCCAAAGGGTACGGTTTCAAGGCCTCCCGTAACAGGTCATTGTCCAGGACAAGATCCCCGACCTTCTGTTTCAGTTTCTTGATCTGCTCGTCCTTGACTGCCTCCTCATCCTTCGGGCGTGTCCGCAAGGCATTCTCGGCCCCCACATTAAATCGCTGCTGCCAGTCCTCGACTTCGGCCACCGTCAGTCCATGCGCGCGAGCCGCCTCCACCACGGAAGTCTCTCCCTTGACTATGGTAAGGACCAACGCCGTCCGGCGTTTGGCGCTCCACCGTTGAATCGGATCTCCCTCTTCATTTGTCATCGTCCACCTCCTTCCTAACACCCTCAATTATGTCGTATTGGTGGACTCACTTTCATGGGGGGCAGGATATCGGGGCACTGTTCGGGATCAGAGCACTATTGATGGATATCCCTGCAGAGCTAATGACTATGGTATCCCTCGGTTTCCCTAACAAGGGTTTCATGAGATGTTCATACCCACCTGGACAAAACCCAGGGCCAATGTACCCCCGGTGCTGGGCCTCCTACCCTCTTTACGATTCCCCTTCAACTCATGAAAGTGGTAAGGGTACGACGTGTATTGGCATGAAATTGTACGCTGAGCCATGAGAGAATCTTTCTTACAGCGGCGCGTGAGCCAATATGCGAGCACCGCGGCGGACCGGGCGAACGGTGACTTCTACCTTGTGGTGAAGGGTATGGAGAATCTTGACGAGCCGGTCGATCGTAAAGCCTTTCAGATTGGCCTTTCTGATCCGGCAAATGTCGGCTTGATTAATGCCGGTTTGCTGAGAGGCCTGGCGTTGTGACCATCCTTTTTTATCCAGAATATCAATAATTTTTCCACTCAGATCAGCTTTTAACAGCTTCGTCTCCGCATCAGGTAAGCCAACATCCCGAAACGGATTGTCGCTTCCTCTGACTAATTCGAGTGTATCGTTTCTCATGATCGCCACTCCTTTTTTAATTGCTTGACCCGTTCTTCAATCACAGCAAGGTCTTTCTTTGGTGTTCTAATGCCCTGGGTCGATTTCTTCTTAAACGCATGGATGATCCAGAGATCATCACCGAGTTGAACCGCATAGACTATTCGATACGCATCGCTTCTATACGGCAAGGCCACTTCCAGAACACCAGAACCAAAACCCTTCAATGGTTTAGCCAGATCGGACTTTCTTCCTGTAGCTGCCAAGCGAAGAGCTGTCATGATCTGATCCTGCGCATCAATAGGAAACTCAGTGAAAGCCTTATGTGCGGCCTTAATCCATGAGATTCGCCGTGGCATGATTTATGATGGTATATCTACCATCATTTGTCAATAAAAAAGTGTTGGGGGGTTTTACGATCTTTCATAGCAACCCGTCACATGACGGGTATCAAATTGACATCCTCACGAGCCCAAAGGCCAAGAACAACCTTACGCCTCTTGAGCTTCTGCGGATTCCTCGGGTTGGTCTGGGGGTTCAGGGGTCGCCAGCCGTTGCGCCACATAATCAAGAAAGGCTTGGTAGCGCCGCTGGCTCGCGAGCTTGGCGGGGCGTTTTTCCGAGTCTCCTAATTCGGGAGTATGGGCAAACCAATATTGCAGATAGGTCGAGAACATTTCGGCGACAAATTCTTGATGGCGGGTCAGCTTCCCTAACAGCCGTGTTTGCCGATCCAGGCGGCGGAACAACGCATCAATTTGGCTCATATCATCGAGGTACATGCGTAAGGCGGCTTCTAAGAAGGCGGACTTGGTGATCCCCTTGGCGGTGATCAGCCGCGTGGCATCATCCAATGTTTGTTCTGTGACATACGCCTGAAATAATCGCTTTTTAGACTTGGCGAAGGGTTTGACCTTTTTGGGTGTGGCTGGTGCTTTGGGCATCGTCAACGATCGTGTGCTGGTGGCCGACTTTACAGCTCCGGTCCATCCATACTTTTGTCACTCCAAATATCCATTCGCCGTGGCTGAACCCGAAGACGTTCAGCCATTTGGCGCCGCTGCTCCTCAGTCTTGACGCGTTCCTCATCTTCCTCCCTATGCACGGAGAGCAAAGCATCCTCCTCGCCCCACTCGGGCAACTCCCTGCCCTGTTCATGATCGGCCTTGCTGTTCGACTCGCTCTGCTCAAGGTGTTCCTCAACATCCTGGCCGAGGCCGGAGCCTCCGTCACGCTGGCTTGTGGCAGGGGGCAAGGCATGCTGGTGAATGGGCTGCATGGGGAGTGATTCCCAGACCGTGCGTACCTGAGGCGGAAACTCACGAGCCATGGCTTCACGAGTTTCCGGTGTGGTCAAATTCGCTTGACCGGCAAAGGCTCGATCCTTGTAGTAAAACACTTTGCGGGCATGATACGGGTAATGACCACCAATGAGGATCAGGCTTTCCTCTGCCGGCAACATCAGAACCTCCCCAGGTGTTAACAGGGGCCGGGGGGTTTCTTGTTCGGTCACCATCGTGTGCATTAAAAACGGAGCCAGGCGAGAGCCAGCATAGTTGGACTGCTTTCTCACTTGGGTCGCTTCAGCAATCGACGTGTTGCCTTTTAGAATACTCATGACCAAGGTCACGCGTCGTTTGGCCGTGCGTTCATCGAGCGAGCCATAGGTCACACGAATATGCGAGTTATCGAGGATGGCATGGTTCGGGCCATAGATTTTCTCAAGCTGATTGAGCGATTGAGCAATGAGTTGCGCCCGAATTCCATATCCTGCCAGATAGGCCAAGGCCTGCTCTAAAAAGGCCATATTCCCGAGGGTGGGGAATTCATCGAGGAGGAGTAATAAGCGATGCGCATAGATCGGCTGGGAAGAGGGCGTTTGAATCTTCTCCGTCAACCGACGGGTGATCTGATTGAGGATGAGCCGAAACAAGGGCGTGGTGCGCTCCAGATCACTGGGGGGAAATGCCAGGTACAAGCTCACAGGGGCGTCGCGATTCATGAGGTCATTGATGGAAAAATCAGAAGTGCGGATATTCTCAGCAATTACGGGATCCCGGTAGACCGTCAGGAACGACATCGCCGTGGAGACCACGCCAGACAACTCATTGGGAGCTTTATTCATCACTTCCTGGGCCATACTCGCGACGATCGGATGCGGGCCGGTGGGGAGGTGCGGGTACCCACGCATGTACTCCAAGGTCGCGGCAATATCCCGTTGAGGGTTCGACAGGAAATTGGCGAGCCCCGGAAGAGATTTATCCTCTTCGGCATAGAGCAGGTGAAGGATCGCCGCAATGATGAGGGTTCTCCCCACCTTGGTCCAGTGGTCCTCTTTCGGATTGTCGCTGGGCATCACCACCATTTCCGCAATATTTTGGACATCCTGGAATTCACGGTCACCTTGCCGCACTTCCAAGAGCGGATTGAATTTAGCTGACAGGGGAGACGTCGGCTCAAAGAGCCAGACATAGGAAAATTGGCGGCGGAACCCCGCCGTGATGTCCCAATTCTCCCGTTTAATATCCAAGACAATCACACTTTCTTTCCAGCGTAACAACGTCGGAATGATCAACCCCACCCCCTTCCCAGACTGCGTGGGCGCAAAGACCAGGACATGTTTCCCGCTGTTATCCTGGATGAGTTGGCCCTTTGGCGTTTGGCCCAACACCACACCCGCACGATCAAGAAGTCCCAGTGTCTTGAGCTCCTTGTCCGTGGCCCAACGTGATGTCCCATAGGCATCACCAGGAGCATTTTGTTTGGCTCGCCACACGGCCGTTGTCACCAGCATCATGATTTGGAGGATGGTGGCCCCGCCCATGATCCAGAATGATTGCGAGAAGAGGCCTGGGTCGTAAAAGTGGTAATAATACTGCCATTGGACCCATCGCCACGGCAGATAGATCCGATACTCAGCCACTTCGAGCCATGGCGACCCCAGGGCTTCTTGATGGCCGAGTTGCGTCGCAAAATACTGCGTCGTGCCCCAACACGCGCTGCCAAATATGGCAAAAGTAAAAATGATGTTGACGTAGAGAAGGGTGCGTGGATCCTCGCGAAAAGTAAATTTTTTCACCGTTCAAACCCCTTGCTGATTTGACGGGCCATGGGGCGGACAAATGGGGTCCCATTCATCGTCATGCCCACGGTCACCTGCTGCCCCTTCAGCGGCTCCATATGATGACGCCAGGGCACCATCGCAAATGATCGTTCTGTTTGAAGGACGGCGAGTGGTGAACCCGATGGCAAGGTCGCTTTCCCCTTGAGCATTGCCGTTTGCGTCTGACCAGGTTCCAGAGAATGGTAATGGACTCCGTGTTGCTTTTCATACGCGTTGGCCCACTCATTCCGTTCCCATCGAGAGAGCGCGGCCTGAAGGTCCCGTGTCGCCGGATCAAACCCATGCATACGCAAAAAATCCTTGCGCTGCGTTTTCGCGGCACTCCCTTCTTTCCCTAATGGTCCAACCTGATGATCTCCGAACTGATGGTGTCGATCTAACCACGTTGGCCCCCTCGCTTGGATTTGGTCATCAAGACTCCTGGAATCTAAGACCTGTGTGTTCAGGCGTGGTGGTTTCGGCTCATCAATATCTTTCTGAGCTAAGGCATGCGTGAGATTCTTGGCGACTCGCCATTGAGAGGGACCAACCTCTTCCAAATACCCCATCCGCACCAACCGGGCCGCGCGGGTGATATGCGCGTCCACATACTCTTCTGAAGAGATCTGTCTCTTGGCCTCAAAGGTCTTATCCTGGGTCAAATCTTCCAGATGCTTGCGGGCATCATAGATACTCCCATTGTCCTTGGCCTGCGCCTCAATTGTATGATCTGCGGGGCGGAGCCAAGGGTCCTTCATCGTGTGAGCGGAAACAAACGCCCCAACGTTCATACCCTCGAAATCGTTGGTGTAGCCCTTAATATAGGCGGCGTGGCCGCCCAGGGATTCAATGACGATGTACTTATTGTCATACAATTCATTCCAAAACCCTGTTTTGACGACGCGCCCTTCGGTGTGGAGTTGCGGGTCACGTTTCTGGAAGATTTGGATGCCTTGAATGCCCGTGGCAAGCTCTTTGTGCATGGTTTTGATGATATCCCCGCGCTCACCCATTGCCATGAGATCTTTGTCCCAGTTCTCACGGAGCTCCCATTGGCCCTGACCGATGGAATCTGCTAACCCCATGGTGGTCATCGTTTTCATCCGATCAACGACGCAACCATACCGATGTCTCGCTTCAGGATCGGACGGATAGGGACCGCTGGTGACGACCCGACCTTGAGCCATGGTTTTGATGGTTCTGTCCAGCGAGGTATAGCGTTCCTTCGATATTTCTTGGTGGTGGGTTTCACGAATTTCTAGATCCGTTCTGAGGCCTAACTCCCGTGTCGCAATGTCTTTGGCTCGGTCTCTGATCCCATGAGAAATATAGTCTTTCGGAATTCTGAGTTCTTGGCCGTGGGCATCCAATCCACGCACCACAATATGCGTATGGGGATTGTCAGTATTGTAGTGATTGACCGCCACCCACTCGAGATCCCGACCCACATCCTTTTGCACGGTCGCCATGAGGTCTTTGGTAAAGGTCGTGAGATCCAATTCGTGGCCGTCTTCTGGAGAGACAATGAATCGAAAATGGTGTGGATCTTTGCTCATGGTCTTGAAAAAATCTTTGACTTCTACATGACCTTGCTCCTGATCAAATAAGGCTCCTTTGTCTTGCTCCTGCTCCTGTTCGATGCCTTCCCTCGTGATGTAGTGAAGGTGAGCATAGGCCCCTCCGGTTTGTTGACCTGTTGGCGTTTTGACCACTCTGACCTTGACAACCACGCGCCTCGATCGTACTGCCTGAGCCCGCGCCACCCACGTTTTTCGCTTGCCTCCTGTTTTCGGTCCTGTCTGTCTGGTGGTCTGTTTGGAATTGGCAATGCCTTTCGCCAACCGCGCAAACACAGATTGAGAGGAAGGATCACGGGGTTGGCGTCGGCTAATGCGTGGCGTGAAATCCGTCGATTGATGTTTGGGCATTTTGTGATTCTAGCATAGCCAAAATGAAGATTCAATATATATTTATTTATTTTATATAATAAAATCAAATAGTTATATATAACTTATCTATGTATATACTAAAAATATTTATGTATTTTTCTAATTTAATTTAATAAGTTATAATATGAATATATATATATTCTTTATCTTGCCATAGATATTTTTTCTTCTTCATAACTTTTCCCACTCTTCTCCCCTACACAGATCATTCAAGAAATCACTAAAAATAGAGAGGCATTTAGAGTCAATCTCGTGAGAGATTGATGAAAACTATTGCAACCAAAAAGCATGACTTTTAACGGTAAACCAAGAAAATTTACCGACATTCTTGATGAAAATCTGATGGAGAAACGGCTAGTCTTTTTGATGCTAATTTGATGAATTTGTGGAAAGATGAGGAGCTATTGTGATGGGAAGATGAGACGAATCATTCAAGAAAATTGGAGAGGACTCAGGAGATGAAGGCCGATCGATGGAAGAATTCGCCTCGTTTGAACGTTTCTGCGCGGCAAAGGAAAGAATCGTTCGGTTTAAAAACGTTTCGGGATCTCTCCCAATAAATGTCCCATATTTTTTGATCGCACAGGTCGTCGCCTGGTCTTGTGATTCTGTGCGACACTCGCTAAACAACTCTTCAAGTTTGTCCGTTCCCCAAGCAATGTTGAGGCAGGCATCAAACAACATCTCATCCGAAACATTGACCGTGTTGAGATACGAAACAGGAAGTGAAAATGGGCCAATATAGAGCATGTGTTGATCATAGCGATGCTGCTGAACAAATGTGATGGCCTCTTCATTTGTTTGAAAGATCATGGGATTTGGCTGGTTGGCGACTCTGACGTAGTATGGGTTTCTCTTAGTGGCCGCATCCATGACCGCGGTCACGGTTTCGGTATCAGCGAGGTACCCACAGGAGAGAATGAGTGACAACAAGACTTCCATATAATCGCACCGTTAAAATGTCAAAAGAGGATGGGCGTTGCCCATGATCATCTGTGTGGATATTGGACCGAAATACCGGGAATCAAAGCTTCGCTCATGGTGGGTCCCCACCAGAACATGACCGTCTGGAACCGGATCACAGAACGGGATTAATGGGATCGGATTCCCCCGTGAGTCTGTCCGATAAATGTGCCCCCAGACCTCACCATTAATGACCAGTGATCCATTAGTGGTGCAGGCCTCATCACCAGGGCCTGCGATAATAATTTTCAGTAGGGTCGCCCCTGGATTGAGATGGTGAGCAAACCCAGAGGGCCACGCGTTTGTGGTGGTTGGAATAACGACAATATCACCCATGGCATACGAGTCTGGGTGAAATGATGACAGCCAATACACCCCTTCTGGAAGGCTCGGAGAATGGTTATACACCATGATCGGTGTTGGCTTGACGAATGAGACCACCCCAATAAGGAGGAGCGTTCCCGCAACGAGGTATAATGGAAATGATCTTATGTTTTTCCCCTTTCTCATGGGCTTATTTTAGAATGAAATTGGAACTGAAGCGGTTTAGTGATTGGTTCATTCTTTCGGATATTTTTGACTGCCGCTCGCAACCCCGATGATCAATTAGACATTATCAGGAGGCTCATAATAGAGAATCTTTGAACTCATTTTCCCTCTCTTGAATGTGTCAGCTTCATCGCTAACAGCTCTTTTCCCCGCAACTCCCTTTGACCAAGTGACTGCCCTCAGGACAGCCCTGCTGACGGATCAGTGCACAGCAGCCGCCAAGCTGTGGGGGATTCCCGCAGAACAGGTTCAAGGTCGATCCATCTGAGCAAGAGAATGCGCACGTCAGCATCGCTTCGTCTTCATGCTGGACATGCAAGCCACAAGCTGGAGTCTGAGCACAGGCACCGACCAAGCTAAGCAGGAATAGGAGAAGGATCAAGGAATGCCGTCGATTCATGAGGCAGTTGGAGCATTCAAACATGTGTTTCCACTTGATAGTCTTGGGAACCTGGGAACGGTTTAATCTTTTTCAATATGGTCCGGTTTTCCTTTTGAGCGATTTCAAGATCATAGTGTTGTTGAAGATTCAACCAGAACTCCGGTCCCGTTCTTAAAAACTGTCCCAAACTGAGAGCCGTGGCCGCAGTTATGCTGCGTTCTCCCCGAAGAATGTCATACACACGGCCGTATGGGAGGTGCAGATGTTTCGCTAACTGATGTCCATTGAGCCCGATTTCTTTGAGCTCATTAGCCAAAACTTCTCCAGGATGGATGGGATCTCTCCAATTAGCCATAGTTTCTTCTCCTAGTGGTAATCAACAATTTCAACGTCTGTTGCCCCTTTGTCCCATTGAAAACAGATTCGCCATTGACTATTAATGCGAATACTGTACTGACCCTTTCGATCCCCTTTCAGAGATTCAAAGTGATTGCTTCGCAAATTGCTCAAGGCTAACAAATGGGGCGCGGCATCAAGAATACGAAGGCGGATTCTTGATTGTCGTTCAATACCAGCAAATCGCTTCACAAATCTTCCATGATAGAGCTTTTCCGTCTCCTTACATTTAAACGTGAGAATCATGGATTATTGTACAATGGTTAATCGATTGCCGGCAAGCGATAAAATGGCATTTACCGTCAACGAGGTACGCACTCATCATCTGTCTCCTGTTTCTTCCTCTCACTTCGAGAAGAGGCATCGTTGCGGGAACCCGCCAGGGCGCGAGCGGCTTCGGCGTATGTTTTCCAATATTCCATGCTTTCGCGCGAGACCGGTCCCATTTCATTCGATGTCCCAAGGTAATACCCGCCCGCTGATCGTAAGACGGTCGTTTCCAAATCGAACCCGATTGTGGCCGCGAGGTACCCGGATGTCAGCTGAATGGGATGGCGCTGTTGCTGGCGATTGTCACGCATGAGAGATCTCCTTCTCTAGTTTGAAATGCATTGTCTTCTTCCTCACTTACTAAACAAAAACAACTTTTCCCTGAAGCCTTCGCAGAGTCCAAGGCTTCTGAGAAAAGTGAACAACACCTGCCGGGCGGCTCTCATTGAATGAGGGCTCTGCACGACGCTGGCGGGCCGGGGGTGTTTCCGGCGGGCCGAGGAGTGCTACGCCCTCCTCTACCTGGTAGGCCCGGCCACTGCGGGTTTGATGTTTCCGGAGATTCACGAGCCGATGAACGTCGCGTTGATCGGCCGGGCTGCCCACCCGGAAGTCTTGGGCTGCCAAGTCTTCCGGGTGATTGATGCTTGATCCACCTATTTCATCGATGTCCTTGAGGTATACCCTATTGTCTCTATCTCTCCATTTATTATTCAGGGTAGGATGGCCTGAACAAACTTATTGAACTATCACACTAAGCGTGATACTGTGATCATGAAGATATATACAACCGTCTGGTTTAAAAAGTTTGCCAGAAAACAAAAATCACCAATGCCGCGTTGAAAAAAGCCATTGAAGCCGCTGAGCAAGGGATTATTGACGCTGATCTTGGCGGCCAGGTGATTAAACAACGCATGGGGCGGCCCCAACAAGGGAAATCCGGCGACTATCGCACCATCATCCTTTTCAAAAAAGATGATAAAGCGTTTTTTGTATATGGCTATGCGAAAAATCAGCGTGACAACATCGAAGAGGATGAATTGAACGCTTTCAAAGAAATGTCCAAAGAGCTTTTCAATTTATCAGAGGAAGATATTGAAAAAGCGATCAACGACAACGAATTGACAGAGGTGCAGTAATGGCGACAGAGAAAAAATATAAATCGGAAGCTATGGAGGCGATCCATCAAACGATGGAAGGCTTATATGCTTCCGGCCTCGTGAATAAAAAAACGATGCGCAAGTTTGATCAATCCTGTCTTGAAGCGATCCCCTCATATTCCGGCGCGGATATTAAAAAAATCCGTGAACGAGAGGATGTCTCACAGCCTGTATTCGCGTTGTATATTGGGGTGTCGAGAAATCTTGTTTCTGATTGGGAGCGCGACATTAAAAAACCACGCGGTCCGGCGCTGCGACTTCTGAGCATTATTGAAAAAAACGGGCTAGCCGCGATCGCGCAAACGCATTGCCTGTATTCTGACACAATCAGTCACAAACGGTGACCGAGTTTCATGGGTATACCCAAAGTTTGATTGTTGAAAGATCGTTTTCAGCCATCAGTACTACCTTAAATAATAACGGGTTGGTAAGGAAGACTTTCCTCTTCTAGAAGAAGCATAAAGAAAAAGGCGTAAGATGAAGATTAGCCGCATTTACTGAAATCTATTACCTATCAAGGAGATGGGACAATAATGAAGATCATATTGCTGGGACGCACAATCGTTGTGATTGGAGTACTTCTTATGACGCCTGTATGGTGTGGGGCTGAAGAAAAACTTTCCCTCGCTGAACTCCAACAGCGAGCGGCACAAGGCCACGCCCCGGCGCAAACGGAAATGGGCATGCTGTACGACGATGGCCTGATGGTCCCCCAGGATTATAAGCAAGCGTACCAGTGGTATAGGAAGGCGGCGGTACAGGGTCTCGCCGTGGCACAAATGAACCTGGGAGCGCTGTATGCCCGTGGCCTGGGGGTCCCCCAGGATTATAGGCAAGCGTATCGGTGGTATACGAAGGCAGCAGTACAAGGTCTCGCCGTGGCACAAATGAACCTGGGAGCGCTGTATGAACAAGGCCTGGGGGTCCCCCAGGATTATAAGCAAGCGTACCAGTGGTATAGGAAGGCGGCGGTACAGGGCCTCGCTGAGGCACAAGTGAACTTGGGAGGGCTGTATGCCTATGGCCTGGGGGTACAGAAAAATTTTGTGGAAGCCTACGCCTGGTTCAATAGCGCAACAGCACAAGGAAACACACGTAGCACCAGAATAAAGGATCTGGCAAAGAAGCAGCTTGATCCGGCATCATTTGCTGAGGCTCAGGCTCTCTCAGAAACGTATTACAAGAAGTATGTCATGCCGTTTCAGAAGTGAGGCACCATACGTCTTCTCCTCTCCCCAGCAGACTTTTGAGGCTGGCTCTAGCAAACGGTTCAGGCTCTCTTCCACGTGCAGCTTGTAGATAGTGTCAGAAACATAAGAAGGAGAAGGTATGCCAGATAATTCAGATATCGACCAGTCGTGATTGTCTAGGCCTTCCTGTTTTTGCTTTTTGCCAAAGTGTCAATTAAAGCTGCCCCCCTCTTCCCCGTTCTAAGCAATCTGACTGAGAGAAAAGAAACAATTCCCTGGCGAGTGAGTCTGTCAAGCGGCATAGGTGATCCATTACCATTGGTGGTCATCATCTCCCCACTTTTTTTGTTATGTTCCTAAGGTATACCCTATGCTGATGTAACAGAATTGTGCAATCGGTTACATTTTCGAGAACCATCGTAATGATAATTGTTCAATGAGGTAAGGATAGAGCGCATTTGACAAAAAACTCGAATAGTTAGGAAAGTTGTGCCGTCAACATCTTTATAAGGGTCCCAGGCACATTCCTGTAATGGTACACGCTAAGAAGTTCGAATCAGACTCCGGTCAAGCGTGTATTCTCATAGAGCCGCAATGAGGGTAAACAGGGAAACTCGTGACGCCATTTAGGAGGTTGATGAATGAACGGGGTTAAGGGAACAATGAAACAATTGGTGTTCTTTTTACTCATCGGTGTGGCGGTTCCTGCCTATGCGCTGGATCCAGGGCCGACGGACGTCTATGTCCGAGTCGTCGATGTCGGGGCCGGGCTGTGTACCATCACCGCCATCCCAGACCATCATTATATGATCTATGATGCGGGCCATTGGCAGGGCGGCCGATGTCTCGCTGCGGCAAGGGAGATCATTGAGGGAGAGACGATTGATCTCCTCATTTTGAGTCATTCGGATGCTGATCACCTTGGGGATGCCCAAGACATTCTCAAACAGTACACCGTCCGGCAAGTCATTCGCACAGGCTTCGTTCGCACCAGCGGAACCTGGATCAACATGAACGAACGCATGGGGCCGCATGCGGTCCAGGGGGGCTCGATCCTCAATCTTCAAACCGCTGATCTGATTCCGGGAACCACCATACAGGTAGGCGAGGCTGAGGTCGTTCTGGTGGCTGGCTGGAAAGCGTGGACGGACCCGGGACCGCCAGCGGCTGAAAAACACAATGCCATGAGCATTGTGGTTCGCCTTCTCTATCATGGCCAGAGCGTGCTCTTTACGGGTGATACGATTGGTCGGCGTCTCTCTGATCCTCCCGACGCCTGTAAAGATGCTGAAGCGCGCATGGTGCAGAACAGCGCAGACGTTCCCCTTCAGGCCGATGTCCTCATTGCTCCCCATCATGGCGGCAACAATGGAAGCTCTACCTGTTTTATTCGTGCCGTCAATCCCACGTTTGTAATCTTTTCGGCTGGGCATCGGTATCATCATCCTTCACATGAGGCGGCTCAACGCTATCTTGATCATGGCCTCCCGGTTTCTCATCTGTTTCGAACAGATCGGGGAGATGACGAGGGGGGAGCGGAATGGAGCCACGGACGGGTTGCGGGATGTCGCGATGCACGAGGGGATGATGATGTTGAGATTCTCCTGCGGTCGACGCTCCCACCGGTTGTGCAGTACCAAAGACCGTCCACCGGAACATGTCATACGCAAGGGGGAACGGAAGAACCCGCTGGGCCTTGAACGAACGGAGGGGGGAATGGCTGAGGGCTCGACTCTTGCGTTCCTCTCCCCTACCGTCCGGCCCCGCTCCCTTTCCCTTTCTTCGTTCATGCATTCGGCAGTTCAACGCTTCGTTGATCTGCCGGGCTGCTCACCCGGAAGTCTTGGGTTACCAAGTCTTCCGGGTGAATGGCTCTCTTACCTAAGCCAACAAGACAAGGAGGAAAAAAATAAGGCAGCCGCCACCCGCCCCCGGGCGTGGACCCAGGGGCGGACGGCCCGGCTTAGGCTGCCGGAGGCGGGGTGGCCATCCACTCCTGCGCGAGCTGGATGACGGTCAGGAGGTCCGGCGCATCACTCAGCCTAAAGGAATGGCCACGGCGCAGATTGCCGTTGGTACCATCCCGAAACGACTGGGTGAGGGTGAAGGTATGAAACGGCCCCTGGACCGACTCGTTGAGCCAGATCGTGGCGGTGACGCGGCCTTGCTGGAACCGGTGAACAGGTTTGTAAGAGGGAGATGATGCCATGATAAGACTCCTTGTGTTGTAAGTTGATCTGTCGCTCTCTCACGGATGGATGGAGAGCGAGGGACCAACGGACAAGGAGCCGACGAGGGGCGTGAATGGGCGTACCCCGCAGGACCAACGCATCGGGCATGACAGGATCATGGTCGGCCAGGAGCCCTGGCGTGACGGATGTGCCAGCGGGGCGGAAAGCCCAGGCAGGTGCCCGGGATGGCACCATCGG